>Ga0187844_10000975_pt1 | contig 22257 bp, 16 predicted proteins | sample SpaLakP09_SKY_50_FD_134517 | JGI IMG/M metagenome (GOLD analysis project Ga0187844, IMG submission 134517) | Oligotrophic lake water microbial communities from Sparkling Lake, Wisconsin, USA - SP09_SKY_50 | ecosystem: Environmental > Aquatic > Freshwater > Lake | place: USA: Sparkling Lake...
ACACCAGTCGGTCGTCGTCGACGACCAGGATCTTGCCCTTGCTCACCGCGCCCCTTAACCCTGAATCAAGACTTTGAGTTTGTGGCCGGATTGTGAACCACGCTGGGTGGAATCAGTTCCAGCCGGCAGACGACGTCCTCGCCCTGCTGTTCCAGGCTCAGAATGGCGCTGCGCCGCGGCAGCAGCGCGCGCACCAGGCCCAGGCCCGACACGCCGCTCTTGACGTTCTGCAATGCGAAGCCTTCGGGCAGTCGGCCGGGGTTGACGATCTCGACCGTCACGCCGGTTGGGTCGCAGATGAGCTGGCAGCGTACCTGGGCTTCGTTGCCGTGCTTCAGCGCGTTGCCCAACAGCTCGTTGAGGCTCAGCGCGATGGGAATGGCCTCGGCCTCGGGCAGGCACCAGTCGTCCACCAGCGCGCCGCCCTCGGCCGCGCTGGTGATGACGCGGCCCTGCATGCGCTGCACCGAGCCGACGATGGCGTCGAAGACGCGCTTGAGCAGCAGCGGGCCGGTGGCGCCCACCTGCAGGCCGTAGACCTGGGCGATGGCCTGCACCTGGCCCACGGCCTCCTTCAACACCCCGGCCACCTCGGGCCGGCGCACGGCGATCTGCTGAAGCAGGCCGGCCACGCCCTGCAGGTTGTTCTTGATGCGGTGGTGCACCTCGCGCACCAGCAGCTCGCGCTGCGAGATGGCGGCCTGCAGCCGGGCCTGCTCGGCGGCGCGTTGCTCGGTCACGTCGCTGGCCACCATCAGCAGCAACTCCGGCGAATCGTTGCCGGCGGCCAGGTGCAGCAGGCGCGCGTCCCAGATCCGGGTGATGTGGCCGGCGGGGACGTGGTATTCGCGCTGCACGACGGTCTGCGACTCCAGCGCCTCGCGCATGTCGGCCACGACCGTGGCGCCTTGTTCGGCGCCGAACAGCTGCGCCGGCGTGCCGCCCAGCAGCGCGGCCTCGGGGCGGCCGGCCAGCGCGGCGGCGGCCTGGTTGAGCTTGACGATGCGCAGGCCCTGCGCTTCGTGCAGCGTGATGGCCAGCGGCGCGCCTTCGATGATGCGGGCCAGCGACGCCTGCGCCAGCCGGCTCTGCGCCTCGGCCTGGCGGCGGCGGTCGATGTCCAGCAGCGCGTAGGTGGTCTGGATCTGGCCGTGCTCGCGCGGCGTCTGCACCGCGTTGCCGATGACCCAGAACTCGCGCCCGTCGCGGCCTCGCAGCCGGCACTCGAACACCTCGGCACCCGGCTCGGCGTGGAAGGCGTGCTCGTCGTCCTCGGGGGCCAGCACGCCCATGGGCTGGCCCAGCACATCCTCCAGCTCGCAGCCGAACATGCGGCGGGCCGAGCGGTTCATCCACTCGATGCCGTCGGGGCCGACGGTGACGATGCCCACCAGCACCGAGTCCAGCACGGCCCGCTCGCTCTCGGCGCGCAGCAGCAGTGCGCTCTCGGCCTGGGCCTGGGCGGTCACGTCCAGCGTGACGACCGAGGTGGAGCGCCGCCCGCCCGCCAGCAGGCCGGGCGCCACGCGCGTCAGCAGCCAGCGCCGACCCAGCTCTGGGTGGCGCACGGCGTAGCGCACTTCGACCGGGTCGCCTTTCTTGAGCGCGCGCTGCAGGCGCTCGAACTCGGGCAGCGAGCCTGGCTCGACGATGTCGCGGTTGATGCCTTGCAGCGATGCCACCGGCTGCTTGGTGCCGGTCTTGAACGGCGAGCCCTTGCGCAGCGGCTTGAGCCAGCCGGCCTCGGGCTGGAAGGTGGCCAGGCCGACGGCGGCGGTGTCCATCAGTGCGTCGAGCTGCTGGTGGGCGAGGTCGCGCTCGTGCAGCGTGCTGTGGTCTTCCAGCTGGGCCAGCAGCAGCGCGCGGCCGTTGTGGCGCCACAGGCGCAGCCGCGCCTGCAGCCAGCGGTGCTGGCCCTGCGGGTCGATGAATTCGGCCTCCATGACCAGGGGCGGGTCCTGGCTGCGCTGCGCTGTCAGCGCCGGCAGCGGTGCGCCGCGGTGCCAGCCCAGCAGGGCCTGGAGCAGGTCGGGCAGGTCGTTGAGGTGGCGCGGCAAGCCGGGGCACAGCGCGTCGAAGGCGGCGTTGTGGCGCAGCAGGGCGCCGCTGCCGGCGTCGGCCAGTGCCGCGGGCTGGGGCGACAGTGCCAGCCATTCGGACAGCGGCGGCTCGCCGGCGTCAGAGGCACTCAGGCGCGCGTGCAGCTGCCAGTTGGGGCGGTCGCGCAGCAGGTGCAGCGTGGCGCGCTGGCCGTCGGCGAGCTTGAGCGGTGGCGCGGGTGGCGGTGCGCGGCCGGCGTCGATGGCCTGGGCCGCCTCGCGCAACCAGGTCTCCAGCCGGCTGCCTGCGGCCTGGCGCAGCAGGCGCCAGCCCTCGGCGGCGTCGCCGCCCAGCCACGCGCGCGCGGCCGGGTTGGCGCGCAGCGCGGACAGGTCGGCCCGCAACGTCAGCACCGGGTCGCTGACGAGGTCGAGCAGTGTGGCGGAGGCGTGCGAGCCGAACATGGTTCAGCCGCTGCGCGGATGTCCCGTGGGGCCAGTAGCGCTGGCCGAGCGCCGGGCCGCTCCCAAGCCGGCCAGCGGGCGGTGTGCTTGCGGCTCAACGCCGCAAGCATCGCCGTCCCCTCGGGGGCTGAGGCCGGACACATTGCGCCCAGTGGGCGCGATGTGCCTGCCGAAGGGCTGCGGCGCAAGGCGCAGCGCGGTCTGCAAGACCGACTGGGCTTGCCGGCGTTCAGCCGGGGCGAGACCAGGCGAGGGGCAACTCATTCGAGCTGGGTCGCCTTGTTCAGCGCGCGCAGCACGCAGGCGTTGATCTCGCCGGCGCTGAGCATCAGCGCATCGGCGCGCTCGCGGTAGTCGAACACGCTCTCGGACTCGATGGCGCGCACCAGCTCCAGATAGGGCAGGAAGGGGCCGGTCTCGTCGACGAGGGCCTGGCGCACGCGTTCTGGCACGGGGATCGACTGCAGCAGCTTGTCGAACGGCGACTTCAGCATGTGGTCCAGCAGCGAGAACAGGCCGCAGATGAACATCTCGTCGCGCTGCTCGCGCTCCTGGATGCCGGCGGCCAGCTCTTCCATCAGCAGACCGCGTCGCACGGCGCCGAACATGATGGGGCGCATGCTGTGGTCCTTGCTGGCCGTCGTCAGCAGCAGGGCCAGCCAGCGCTTCAGGCGGGCATAGCCCAGCAGCATGATGGCGTGGCGGAAGCTGGACACCTCGACCGGCAGGCCGAAGGCGGCGGAGTTCATGTAGCGCAGCAGCTTGAAGGCCAGGCTGGGGTCGCGCTTGAGCGTCTGCTCCAGGCGCTCGACGTCCTCGCCTTCGTCGACACGCGAGATCAGCTCCATGATGACTTGCAGGTCGGCCGCGATCTCGGTCTTGGTGCCGCTGGTGGGCTCGTAGGGGCCGTCCACCGTCCAGCCGATGACGTTGTGGGCGCCGGCGTTGAAGGCGGCATCGACGGCGTCTGCGCCGCGGATGCCCGCGCAGACCAGCTCGGTGCCGGCCGGCGCGGCTTGACCGGGCTCCAGCACGACCTGCTTGAAGACGGCGGCGACGGCGGCGGGCAGTGGCCCATTGGGCAGACCCTTGAGCAGGCCGCGGTGGCCGGCGCCCTTGAGCGCCGCGATGGCCTCGGCGTGGGCCGGGTCGGCGGCGATGAAGGCAGGCACCTCGATCTGCGAGGGTTCGGCCGGCGGCTGGGCCAGCAGGGCGGTCAGCAGCGCCTCGCCCTGCGGGCTGATCACGGCGCCGCCCTTGGGAAAGGTGGCGCTCAGGGCGGCGAGCAGCTCGGCGTGGTCGGGCTTGGCGTCGGGCCGCAGCGGCACCAGCGTGAGCCGCGTGCCGGCGATGGCGCGCTGGCGGTCGATGACGGGCGAGTAGCCGAGCGCGATGCCGGGCAGGATGGCGTGATCGAGAGCAGCTGGGGTGTTGTCGGACATGGCACGGCGCGGGGGCTGGCGGGGAATGCGGCAGTCTGCCACGCCGCCCCGGCCTCCATGACGGCAAATCGTGACAGCTTCACGCAGGGCACCACTCGTGGTGTTACCCAGCGGCTGCCATGGATCCGGCTTTGCCGGGCCATCGGCAGCGCCCCCTTGAGGGGGCGGCCGTCAGGCCGTAGGGGGTGGGCTGATCACCCGGTGATGTACTGGAACAGCGACATGCGCTGCACCATGGCGTAGGTCTTCAGCGCCGTGTCGTAGCCGGTCTGCTGGTTCTGGAAGTCCGAGATGCCCTTGACCATGTCGAGGTCCTCGGCGGCGCTCTTCTCGGCCTCGCTGTACTGCTTCAGTGCGGCCAGGCGGCTCTCGGTGCCGTCGAGGTTGTTCAGCCGCTCGCCGACCTGGCTGCGCGCGCTTTGCAGGTTGCCCATGACGGCGTCTAGGTTGCGCAGCGCCAATGCGTTGGCCTGCGTGATCTGGTTGCGCGTGCGCTGCGGGGTGTTGAGGTCGACGATGGCCTTGTCGATGGCGTCGAAGAGCTTGAGGCTGCGCGTGCTTCCGGCCACCGCGAAGGCGTCGCCGTCGACGGGCGTGCCCGACACGATCAGCGCCATGCCGTCGGCAACGATGGCCTCGCCCGGCTTGAAGCTGCCGCTTTTGACGACGGCGCCGAGGTCCTGGTCGGTCAGCGTGTAGGTCTGGCTGGGCGCGCTGCCGGCCACGTCGATGCGGTAGTTGTGGCCGGTCAGCAGCGAGGGGTCGACGACGCGGCCGCTGTCGATCCAGCCCGAGGCCGGCTTGCCGCTGACGGGGTTGACGAGAGCCACCGGCGTGCCGGCCGCCGCGCTGGCGCCCGGGTCGATGAGCTGCACGGTGGGCTTGCCGGTGATGGCGTCGGGCAGGATGGCGCTGGGCGCGGTCTCGAAGCTGCCGTTGCCGCTGGACGACTGCTCCCAGGCGCTGCGGCCGTCGATGGTGAGCTGGAAGTTGTCGAGGTTGCCGGTCTGGATGGTGCCGGACACGCCGACGTAGGCCACGCCGCCGGCCTGGTCCAGGAAGGGCGGGCTGGACGAGCCCTGGCCCGAGAACAGGTAGCCGCCGGCGCCGTCGGGCCGGTTGGCGATGGAGAGCAACTGGTCGCGGATGCCCTTGAGCTTGTTGGCCAGGCCGGTGCGCTCGGCGTCGGAGTAGCTGGCGTTGCCGGCGGCGACCATGGTCTCGCGGGCCTGCTGCAGCAGTTCGTTGGCATCGCCCAGCGCCGACTCGGCCAGCGTCATGCTGTTGCGGCTGGCCTCCAACGCGCGCTGGTTGGCTTCGACGCGGCCGATGGATGCCAGCGCCCGCTCGGCCCGCGCGGCGCCGGTGGGGTCGTCGCTGGCCAGGGCGATGCGCTTGCCTGACGTGAGCTGCTCCTGCTGGTTCTGGAGCGCGCTCTGGCGGCGCTGCAGGTTGGCGATGGACGCGTCGTAGAGGTTGGCGGTGGAAAGTCTCATGAGTCCCTCTAGGCAGAAGCAATCCGCATCAGTTCGTCGAACAGCGTCTGCGCCGTCTGCAGCACCTTGGCCGCAGCCTGGTAGCCCTGCTGGAACTGCATCAGCCGCGAGGCTTCCTCGTCGAGGTTGACGCCGGCCTGGCCGGCGCGGTTGGCTTCGGCGTCGGTTGCGACCGTGGTGGACACGCCGGACAGGTAGGCGGCGCTCTGCACCCGCGAGCCGATCTCGCTCATGGAGCTGGCGTAGGCGTCGTTGACTGTCGAGCCGGCCGTCATGCTGCCGTCCGGCAGTACCTGGCGGCCGATGAAGGCATCGCTCTGGATGTTCAGGAAGGCTTTGGCGTTGCCGTTGTTGGTCGACGTGTAAATGGTCTTCTCGAGCTTGATCTTGTCGCCCAGGCGCGGCACGCCGTTGGTGCGCAGCTCAAAGCCCAAATCAATGCCGGCCGCCGGCTGGTTGCCGATGGGCTGGCCCGCGCTCCAGTTGCCATTGAGCACGCTGCCGTCGGCCAGCGTCATCGTGTAGGGCACGGTCTTGGTGGTGGCGTCGGGCGTGCCGAATTCAATGGTGATGGGCGCCTGGTTGACGTCCACGTTGCTGTTGACGGCGTAGACGCTGTCGATGGTCAACGTGCCGCTGTTGTTGATGGCGGCCGAGGCCGTCAGCGGCGAGGCGGCGGCAATGCCGTTGGGGCTGTCGAGCACGCGGCGCATCTCGACGGCGGCGGCGCCGACCGGCTCGATGAGGAAGCTCTCGCCCGGGACCGGCGCCGAGGGGTTGAAGCTGATCTTGAAGCCGTCGATGGTGTCGCCGTCATTGACCGTGCGCACCAGGCCGTCCATCAGGCGCGTCAGCTCGTAGGTGCCAGGGGCGCTGGAGGTCAGCTTGTAGCTGCTGGCCTGCAGCTGGCCGGCGTTGACGATGGTGGCGTCCACGCCGCTGACGAAGGCACCGGCCGCGTCGCGAGCATTGGAGGCAGCGGCCAGCACGCGCGGCTCGGCAACGTTGAAGATGCCGCCGCCCTGGCCCGGCGGGTTGGACAGGTCAAGGCCGAGGGCGTTCTGCTCGTTGACGCGGGTGCCGATGGCTGCGGCCAACTGGCCGAGCATGTTGCGGGCGTCTTGCAAATCCTTGTTCTGGAAGGCGAGCAGGGCGCTCATGGAGCCGCCCGTCAGCACGCTCTCGTCCAGCGCGCGGTTGATGCCGCCTTCGTTGAGCGACAGCACGGCGCGCTGGGAGTCGTAGGCGTCGGCAGAGACCTGCAGCGCCGAGGCCTGGTTGCCCAGCACCAGGCGCTGGCCGCCGCCGATGAAGACGCCGACGGTGTCGTCGTCGGCTGGCAGCGTCGTCACGGCAACGTACTCGCCAAGCTGCGAGATCAGCCGTTCGCGCTGGTCCAGCAAGTCGTTGGGCGTGTGGCCGGTGCCGCGCAGCTTGGCGACCTGCTCGTTGACGTTGGCGATCTGCTTGGCGAGCTGGTTGACGACGGTGACCGAGGCCCTGAGGTCGCTGACGACGCCTGCCTGCAGATCGGTGAGCTGCTGGCCGCCGTTGGAAAAGCGCACGGCCAGTTCGCTGGCGCGGCCCAGCGCCACCTGGCGGGCCGAGGGGTCGCTGGGGCGGCTGGTCACGTCGACCATGGCGTTGAGGAACTGGCTGGCGGCGTAGCCCAGGCCATCGGTGCCGGGCGGGAAGACCTTCTCCATGCGCGCCAGCTGCTCGGCGCGGGTCGCGTCGGCCGAGGCGGTGGACTTGGAGGTGGTGGCCTCCTTGGTGAGGAAGTCGTTGTGCGAGCGCACGACGGTCTGCACGTCCACGCCCTTGCCGAAGAAGCCCGCGCCGGTGAACTGGCCGGCCGAGGTCGTCAGCACGACGGACTGGCGCGAATAGCCGACCGTGTTCGCGTTGGCGATGTTCTGGCCGATGGTCTGCAATGCCGCCTGATTGGCGAACATCGCGCGGGCGCCGAGGGTGAGGAGGCCGGCCATCTTCTAGTTCCTCAAGCGAGCGTGCTCTGCACGCGCTGGGTCGTCTGGATGGTCTTGGCCAGCTTCTCGGCATAGGCCGGGTCGGTGGCGTAGCCGGCCTGCTGCAGGCCGCGCGCAAAGCCTGCGGCGTTGCCGTTCTGGGCCTGCGCCACGACCTTGGCATAGCGGTCGTTGCCGCCGATCAGGCGGGCGTAGTCCTTGAAGGCCTCGTCGTAGCTGCCGTAGGCGCGGAACTTGGCCGTCACCTTGACCGCCTGGCCATTGATGACCTCGGTGGTCTTCACGTCGACGGTCTTGCCCGTCCATCCCGGTGTGGCCTTGATGCCGAAGATGTTGTGGCTCTTGGTTCCGTCGGCGCCGGTGATCTCGCGCTTGCCCCAGCCGCTCTCATGCGCGGCCTGGGCCACCATGAAGCTTGCCGGGATGCCCGTGGCGGCCGACGCCGACTTGGCCGCGGCGTCATGCTGCTGGATGAAGCTCTGCACGTGGTTGGGTATGCCCTTGGTCACCAGGGCCGGCAAAGCCTGGGCCAGCGTCGTCTGGCTGGCCTTCTTGACGCTCTCGGGTGACAGGTCCTGGATGCCCATCTGGCGTTGCAGCTGCTTCTGGATCGCCTCGGACAGGCCGCCAGGCAGGCCGCTCATCTTGCCGGCGAACTGCGTGTCCAGCATCTCGGTGCCGAGCTGGGTCGCGCTGTTGTCCAGCATGCCGCTGGACAGCGTGGAAGCGCGCATGCTCTTCATGACTTCCTGCATGAAGAGCGATTCGAACTGCTTGGCCGTCTCGCGGATGCTGGCCTTGGGGTCGCGCGAGGCTTGGGCCTTGAGGGCGTCGAGGCTGCCGAGGCTCTGGCCCGAAATGGATTGGAAGCTGTTGGCCATCAGATCACCTCAAGCTCGGCGTTCAACGCGCCCGCACTCTTCATCGCCTGCAGGATCGCGAGCAGATCCTGGGGCGTGGCACCGAGCGAGTTCAGCGCCTTGACGACGTCCGACAGCCGCGCGCCGGCGGGCAGCTGGATGAGGCTGCCGGGCTCCTGGCGGATGGAGATGTCGGCCTTCTCGGCCACCGTCGTCTGGCCGCCGGAGAGCGCATTGGGCTGGCTGATGATGGGCGTGGAGCTGATCGTCACCGACAGGCTGCCATGCGCCACGGCGCAGGACGATAGCGTGACCGCCTGGTTCATGACGATGGAGCCGGTGCGGGCATTGATGACGATGCGGGCGGCCGGGGAGGCCAGGTCGATGGCCAGGTTCTCCACGTCTGCCAGGAAGCCGACGCGCTCGTCCGGCGTAACCGGGGCTCGCACGCGCACCACGCGGCCGTCCAGCGCCTGTGCGATGCCGGCGCCCTTGGCCTTGTTGATGGCCTGGGCCACGGCGCGGGCGGTGGCGTAGTCGTTGCTGTTCAGGTCGAGCTGGATGCTGTCGGTCTGGGACAGCGGCGTGGGCACCGAGCGCTCCACCAGCGCGCCCGCCGGGATGCGGCCGGCGCTGAGGTGGTTGATCTGTACCTTGGATCCGCCGGCGGATGCGCCGGCACCGCCGACGATCAGATTGCCCTGGGCGATGGCGTAGATCTGGCCGTCCGCCCCGCGCAGGGGCGTGGCGATCAGCGTGCCGCCGCGCAGGCTCTTGGCATTGCCGATGGACGAGACATTGATGTCCAGCTGCTGGCCCGGCTGGGCAAAGGGCGGCAGCGAGGCCGTCACCATGACGGCGGCGATATTGCGCGGCTGCATGGTCACGCCCTGGGGCAGGATGACGCCGAACTGCTGCAGCATGGCCGCCAGGCTCTGGCCCGTGAATGGGGCCTGCGTCGTCTGGTCGCCCGTGCCGTCCAGGCCCACGATCAGGCCGTAGCCCGTCAAGGGGTTGGAGCGCACGCCGGCGACGGATGCGACTTCCTTGATGCGGGCGGCTTGCGCCGGTGCAACCGGGGCCAGCACGACGGCCAGGGCGAGGAGGAGGGCTTGCAGGGACTTCACTCGACCGATTCTGCGGATGCTTGAGCCCGCGAAGCCGCAGAAAAGGCGGTGGACCGCCCCGCTTTTCAAATCCGGCGCGGGGCGGGGCCAGTCATGGCGCGGCAGGTCTGCAGGCGCGGCCTGCTGCGCAGACTCCTGGTCATGCAAGCGCGCGCTCAGCTTTGGAGGCGGATGCTGTGAGACCCTGTCCATCCCCTTGATCACAGCGCCAAGGCGGGCGCCGGGAGGCGTTGCACACCCGATTCGTCGTGGTGTTTACCCTTGGATGGCCGGAAATACTGGAAGTTGGGGCTCATTCGCGCTTTCCTGACCACCAAGTGAGGGGGGTGATGACAGGTTTCTGAATGTGTGCATAAGTAAAGTTTTGCGTACTGATCCCCGTTTCGATCGTTCCCGAGCCCTGCCATGCCCCCGCCCTTCGAACCGCTGACCCTGGTTCACGTCGTGTTTTCGTCCCGGATCGCGGGCGGTGAGCGGCACTGCATCGACCTCGCCAACGCCCAGGCTGCCCTCGGCCACCGTGTCCACGTCATCGGTTCTGCCGGTTCCGCCGTGGCCGGCGCGCTGGCTTCGGGCGTCACGTTTCATGGCCTGACGTTGCCGCTGCTGCGCGGCTGGCGCGTCGCCGCGCTGGCGCGCCGGCTGGGTGCCGACGTCTGCCACGGCCACCTCGGCCCCGCCTGCAAGGCCGTCGCCCACGCGCGCAGGGCGGCACGCATCGGCACGCTGCACGTCGGCTACAAGGCTCACCACCACGCGCGGCTGGACGGTCTGGTCTGTGTGAACCGCGCCCAGCATGAAGGCCTGCCCAAGGGCGAAGCGCTGGCCTGCGTCATCTACAACTGGGCACCCGAGCGCGATGCCGTGTCCGCCGCCCGCCACACCGACCTTCGCACCGAGCTCGGCCTGGCGCCGGGCCAACTGCTGGTGGGCAGCGTCGGCCGCCTGCATGTCAGCAAGGGCATGGACTTGCTGATTGCCGGCTTCAAGGCCCACGCGCCGGGCGACGCTGTGCTGGCCATCCTGGGTGAAGGCCCCGACGCGGCCCCGCTCAAGGCGCTGGCGACCGGCGATGCGCGCATCCGCCTGCTGGGCTACCGCAGCGATGTCGACCAGGCGCTCAAGTCCTTCGACCTGTTCGTGTCGCCGTCCCGCGAGGAAGCCTTCCCGCTGGCCATTCTGGAGGCCATGCGCGCCGGCCGACCGGTGCTGTCCACGGCCACCCAGGGCCCGCGCGAAATGCTGGCCGGCCAGCCCGCCCGCCTGGTGCCGGTGGGGGACTCCGACCTGCTCGGCCGCGCCATCGCCGAGGAACTGGCCTGCCTGCGCGGCATTCCCGCCGGTGCCCGGGGCGTCAGCTACGCGACCGCTGCCTACGACCGGAGCAGCGCCGTGGCGCGCACGCTGGGCTTCTATCGCGATGTGATGCTGCATCGGGCTGCCCAGGCCCACATCTACGAGGAAGAGGGCGAGGACGAGGCGATCATTGCCTGATGTTCAAGCGACCCCGCACCGACTTCTGGCAGGTCGGCATCGTTCCGCTTCACATCCAGGACGTTGACGCCGGCACGCTGGGCGCCGTGCGGGAGCGCATCACGTGGCTGCCTGATGCCGGCCCGTGGCGCTATCTGGCCGACCCCTTCGGCCTCGTACGGGGCGACGCGCTGCATGTCTTCGTCGAGGCCTTCGACTACCGCACCAAGCGCGCCAACATCGAGCGCCATGAGTTCGCGTTGGCCGACCTGAGCTGGCGCGGCCAGGCGACGGTGCTGGACAAGCCCTTCCACCTGTCCTATCCGCAGGTCTTCGAGCATGGCGGCGAGACGTGGATGGTGCCGGAGAGCTTCCAGGCCGGCGAGATCGCCCTCTACCGCGCGACCGACGCCTCGCTGAACCATTGGGACCGAGACTGCGGCCTGCTCGGCGGCCTGCCGGGGGCGGATGCCTCGCTCATCGAGCATGACGGGCGCTGGTGGATGTTCTACACGCTGGTCGGGCCGAACGCACGCGACCAGCGCGAACTGCACGTCGCCCATGGGCCGGCGTTGACTGGCCCGTGGACGCCGCTAGCCAGCAACCCCGTGCGCGTCAGCCGCGACGGCGCCCGGCCGGCGGGCCGGCCATTCATCGCCCGCGACGGCGTGCTGACATTGCCGGTGCAGGACAGTTCCGCCGGCTACGGCAGCGCGACGCGGCTGCTGCGCTTCCCGGTGCTGACGCCCGAGCGCGTCATCATCGAAGCCGGCACCGAGCGCCTGACCGGCGACCTTGTCAGCAGCACCCACACAGCCGGTCTGCACACGCTGAGCGGCTGCGGCGGCTTCACGCTGATCGACGTGAAGCGCATCGACCGCTCGCGTGGCAAGCAGTGGCTGGACCTCAAGCGCCGATTGAGGCGGCTGCTGAAGCGCTGATCCGCAGACTGCTTGCGGAGTGTATTAAGTGTGCAATACACTGATACACATGCCACCCCTGCCAGCGGTCACCTTCGACATCCAGCCGCAGCTCGCCACGCCCATCTACCGGCAGGTGGTGGAGCAGGTGCAGCGTCTCGTCGCCGGTGGCCAGCTCGGTGCCGGTGACGAACTGCCCAGCGTGCGCGCCGTTGCCGAGCGGCATGCCATCAACCCCATGACCGTCAGCAAGGCCTACAGCCTGCTGGAGGCCGAAGGGCTGCTCGAGCGGCGCCGGGGTGTGGGCATGGTGGTGGCCGCCGGCGTGCAGCCCGCCCGCAAGGGGCAAGACCGCATCGCCCTGCTGGAGCCCGCGCTGCTGGCGCTCGCGCGGCATGCGCACCAGCTCGGCATCACGTCGGACCAGGCCCTCAAGGCACTGGCCAAGGCCCTTCAATCCACAGAACAGGACAACCCATGACCGCCGCCATCGAGGCCCGCCAGCTCAGCCTTCAGCGCCGCGACGACTGGAGCGCGGCCCACCACAGCGTGCTCGATCGCATCGAGCTGAGCATTCCGGAAGGCGCCGTGGTGGGACTCGTCGGTCGCAATGGCGCGGGCAAGAGCACGCTGATCCGCTGCCTGCTCGGTCTGGCCACGCCGGACGAAGGCGAGTCGCGCCTGCTGGGCGAGCCCAGCCAGGCGCTGACCGACTCGGTGCGCGAGCGCCTGGGCTATGCCGCGCAGACGCCCGACCTGTTCCCGCGACTGAACGGGCTGGAGCACCTGCAAGAGATGGCGGCGGTCTACCCGGGCGTTCACCTGCCCGACGCCGTCGCGCTGGCCGCGCGGCTGGACCTGCCGCTGGCGCGGCGTGCGGATGCGCTGTCGCTGGGCGACCAGCAGAAGCTGGCCGTCGTGCTCGCCCTGGCGCATGACCCCGACCTGTTGCTGCTGGATGAGCCGGTGGCCAGCCTGGACCCGATCTCGCGCCGCGACTTCATGCGCGCACTGTTCGCCATGCGCCGCAAGGCCGCGCCGCGCACGGTGCTGGTGTCCAGCCACCTGCTCAGCGACCTGGAGCGCGTCGTCAGCCATGTGCTGTTCCTGCGCGAGGGGAGGGTGCAGCTCTTCATCGAGTGGGACGAGGCGGTGGAACACCTGCGCTGCGTGCCGGCGGCCGAGCCTGTTGCGGGCGGGCTGCACTGGAGCGCAGCGCAGGGCGGCCAGCTGCTGGTGGACAGCCGGCAGCGGCCCGAGGCGGCCGGCTTGGCCGGGCTGGGCATGGAAGACCTGCTGGAGGTGCTCAACACATGAATGCCTCTGCAACGATGTTGCCGGACGATGCACCGCCGGCTTTCGACCTGCCCATGATCTGGATGCTGTTGATTGGCACGGTGAGTGCCGTCGCGGCGCTGATGGCCACGGTGTCGCTGGAGTGGCCGCCAAGAAGCGATGGCGGCCTGGCGGCGCTGCTGCATGTGCAAGCCGGCCTGCTCGCCATCGGCGCAGCCGGGCTTGCGGCCGGCTCGCATGAGCGCCTGCGCAACTGGGAGGCACGCGTGGCGCCGCAGCCTGCACGTGATCGCATTCGTGCCGCGCTGCAGCGCATGCTGGGCGTGATGATGTCCATTGGCCTGTGCGGCCCCTTGCTGCTGGCGGCGGTGCAGGGCTGGCGCGCCGGCGCCGCTCAGCCGTTGATCGGCAGCCTGGCCGTGCTGGGCGCGGCGGCGACAGCTGGCCTGTGCCTGGTGCAAGGCTGGCAGGGCCGGGCGCCGCGCGGGCTGTTCCTGGCGGGGCTGGTGTCGTTGCTGGGGCTGCTTGCCGTGCCGGGCGCGGTCGAAACGGTCAGCGGGGATCGTGGCTTTGCCGCTCTGGCGCTGGTCCTGACCGTTGGTGCGGTCTGGCGTGCTGCGTTCGCCCCTCAGGCTCTGGCTGTGTGTGCAGCGGCCATGCCTCGCCTGAGCCTGCGGGGCCGGTGGCGGCGCGTGTGGGCGCAGCGCGGATGGCAACTGGTGCCCGAGCTGGTTGCCTATCGGACGCTCAATGGCCAGACGCGGCGGCCCAGTTGGCTCAACGTCCTGGGCTCGTCGCTGCTGCTGCTTTCGCAGGCCTTCATCCAGTCCCGCCACACGTACTGGCTGGGTTGGGGGCAGGCCTACGAGGGCTGGCGTCCCGCAATGGGATTTGGCATCGGGCTGTTCCTGCTGGCGGTGTATGCGCGAAGCCTGCACATCGGGCCGCCCCTGCACTGGCGCCGACGGTTGGCACCGCACGGCATCGTTGCACCGCGCTGGGCCAGCCGGATGGTGTGGGGCTCGATGCTGGCCTTTGGCCTGGGCATCGGCCTGCTGGTCAGCTTGTCGATGCTGGTCAGCGCGTGGACGGCGGGCCGCGCTATGCCGCTGTCTGCCTGTCTCTCCTTCCTTGGCGACGCGCTGCTGGCAAGCGCATTGATGGTCTGGGTGAGGGGGCGCTCCCGCAGCCATGCGTGGGAGTTCGTCACTTTGCTTGCTGTGTGTCTGGCGGCGATGGTCCTGCTGCTGACGTTGTCGGCGCTGGGCCTGACGCTCCACCGTGGCGCGCTGTGGCTGGTGCTGGAACTGGCCCTGAGCGTCGCCCTGGCATCCGCCGCCGTCCGTGTCTGGGCGAAACGCGATCTCAACGCAATGGGCTGATCGCGCCAAGGCCGCCGTGCTAGCGTCGCCGCCCATGGAAATCCCGCTCCACCAGCGCATTGACGCCGCAGCAGCAGCCCTGGAGTCCCAGGTCATCGCCTGGCGCCGCGACCTGCACCAGCATCCCGAACTCGGCAACCGCGAGTTCCGCACCGCCGGCATCGTCGCCGCGCATCTGCGCTCGCTGGGCTTTGACGACGTCAAGACCGGTGTGGCCCACACCGGCGTCGTCGGTCTGCTGAAGGGCGGCAAGCCCGGCGGCGTCGTCGCCTTGCGGGCCGACATGGACGGCCTGCCTGTCACCGAGGAGGTGGACCTGCCCTTTGCCTCCAAGGCCCGCGCCGTCTGGAACGGCGAGGAGGTCGGCGTCATGCATGCCTGCGGGCACGACTGCCATGTCGCCATCCTGATGGGCGTGGCGACCATCCTGGCCGGCCTGCGCGCCGACATCCCCGGCTCGGTCAAGTTCATCTTCCAGCCCGCCGAGGAGATGCCGCCGGAGGGCGAGGAGGGCGGTGCCGAGCTGATGATCAAGGAGGGCGCGCTGCAGAACCCGACGCCCGGCGCGATCTTCGGCCTGCACGTCACGTCGCGTCATCCAGCCGGTGTCATCGGCTACCGCTCGGGCCCGACGATGGCCAGCTCCGACAAGCTCAAGATCACCGTGCTGGGCAAGCAGACCCATGGCGCGGCGCCCTGGCTGGGTGTGGACCCCATCGTCACGTCCGCGCAGATCGTGCTGGGCCTGCAGACCATCGTCAGCCGCACGCTGGACCTGAACCGCGAGCCGGCTGTCGTCACCATCGGCGCCATCAAGGGCGGCGTGCGCGAGAACATCATCCCGGACTCCGTCGAGATGCGCGGCACCATCCGCAGCTTCGACGAGGGCATGCGCGACGCCATCCACGAGCGCATCACGACGCTGGCCGAAGGCATCGCCGCAGGCTCGCGCGCGACGTGCAAGGTCTGCATCACCAAGAACTACCCGGTCACCCGCAATGACCCGGTGCTGACCGAAGCCATGGTGCCCACGCTGACCCGCGTTGCCAGCACCGGCCCGCGGCCCATGGGCATCGAGGTGGTGCCCAAGGTCACGGGCGCGGAGGACTTCTCCTTCTTCCAGCGCCTCATCCCGGGCCTGTTCTTCTTCGTCGGCGTGACGCCGCCGGAGATCGAGCCGAGCCAGGCCTATTCCAACCACTCGCCGCGCTTCGTCGTCGACGAGCGCGGTCTGGAGGTGGGTGTGCGGGCGCTGGCGAATCTTGCGTTGGACTACCTAGGCTTGGTCAAAGCTTGACGGGTTCAGCGGCGTCGACGCTGCAGTGAGGTCACCAGATGCGCACCCGGTCAGCCGGCTTGCGCCACATCGCATCGCCCGGCCGTGTGCCGAAGGCCTTGTGGAAGGCGTCCAGGTTCATCAGCGGGGCGTAGCCGCGCACCACGCTGTTGGCGTGGTAGTCAGTGACGGCCCGCACGCGGATGAGCTCCTCGCGGGCCTTGTAGATCCACAGCTGCGACCAGGCGACGAAGCAGCGCTGGTCGGTGCTCAGACCGTCCACCTTGGGCTGCGGCTTGCCCTTCAGTGCCCGGTGCAGCGCCGCATGCGCCATGGTGATGCCGCCCAGGTCGGCGGTGTTCTCGCCCAGCGTCAGCGCCCCATCTAGCTTCAGGCCCGGCAGCAACTGGAACTGGCTGTACTGCGCCACCAGCAGGTCGTTGCGCTTCTTGAATTCGGCTCTGGCCTTGGGCGTCCACCAGTCCCGCACATTGCCCTCGGCGTCAAATTTGCCGCCGAAGTTGTCGAAGCCATGCGTCAGCTCGTGGCCGACCACCGCACCCATGGTGCAGTAGTTCACCACCGGGTCGGCGCCCGGCGTGTAGAACGGCGGCTGCGAGATGGCGGCGGTGATGTCAATGCCGTTGAGCTGCGGGTCATAGGCGGCGTTGACCGAGGTCGGCGTGGTGTGGCCCACCTCGGCGAAGCGCTCCTGCTCGGCCGGCTTGCCGACCTTGGCGAGGTCGCGCTGCAGCCGGAATGCGGCCAGGCGCTGGAGGTTGCCCAGGTGGTCGTCGGCGCGGATGCTCACGCTGCTGAAGTCGATCCAGCGTTGCGGGTAGCCGACCTGGATGTCGACCTTGGCCAGCTTGGCCAGCGCGGCGGCCCGGGTCGGTGCATCCAGCCAGGGGTTGGTCTTCAGCCGCAGGGCGAACTCGGCCTTGATGTGGCCCACCATTTCCGTGATGTCGCGCCGCATGGCGTCGGTGTAGTACTGCTGCACGTACAGCTGCGACATCGGGTGGTACAGCTGCATCGTCAGCGCCTGCACCGCCTGCCGCTCCAGCGGCAGCGAGGTGGCCAGGCCGTCGCGCTGGCGCTGGTAGTCCTGGCTCAAGGGGAACCAGGGCTGGCCGAGGAAGTCGGCGTTGAGCGCCAGCACCCACCAGCGGAGCAGCGTCTGCACGTCCTGCGCGGGCTGGCTGCTCAGCAGCTGCTGCGTCGCCTTGGCCGCGCCGATGTCGTACACCTGCAGTTTGGCGGGCAGCGTCAGGCCGGCCGCCGCGGCCATCGCGCGCAGGTCGAAGGCGGGGATCAGGGCCTGCGCCTCGTCCACTGACAGCAGGTTGTAGATCAGCGCTGGTTCGTACAGCTGCAGAGGCGCCAGGCGCTTTGCCGCCAGCTCTGTTTCCATCGCCAGGATGGTGCGCGCCTTGGCAGCCGCCACATCGGGCGCATCGCCGAGCTGCTGGTGCATGCGGGTGATGTAGTCGACGTACACGTCGCGGATCTTCTGGCTGGCCGGATCGCGGTACTGGTCCTGCTGCAGCTGCAGGTCCCCGAACTGCAGGGACAGCTGCGTGCGGCTGCTGTCCTTGAGGTCCGGCACCGTCATCAGGTTGAACAGCGGCGAGCTGCCGGTGCTGGCCTGCAGCCGCAGCGACAGCCGGGCCAGGTCGGCCGGGCCGCTGGCGCGCGCGGCTGCATCCATGTCGGCCTGCAGCGGTTGCAGGCCGACGGCGTCGCGCTGCCGCATGTCCAGCATGGCGCGGTAGAAGTCGCCCACCTGCTGCGCAGGACTGCCCTTGGGCGCCTGGCCCTGGCTGGCCTGCACGGCCAGGCGCTGCAGCTGACCATCGAGGTTGGCGCCCAGCATCGAGAAGCCGCCGATGTCGGACTCGGCATCGGGGATCTTCAGCTGCTTCAGCCAGTTGCCGTTGGCATACGCGTAGAAGTCCTGGCGCGGGTCAACGCTGCGGTCCACGTGGCTGGCGGAAAAGCCGATGGCCTGGGTCGGCGCCTGGGCGGTCGGCTTGGCGGGCGGGTGGATCACGGCGGCCGTCGGGGTGGGTGTGCCGGCCTGCGCGCACAGGCTAGCCATGCACAGGATGGTGGTGGTGATCGGTTTCATCAGGCCTCCTTCGTTTCACTCGACTTGCGGAGATGGCGCAGCAGCCACAAGCCGTACAGGGCGTTCGGCAGCACCAGCAGGATGGGCGCCAGACGCATCGCGGTGGTGGGTCCCGTGCTGACGGCAGCCTCCGTGGGGCTAGACATCGCCACCAGGAATGCGGCGCAGTCCCACAGACCATGGACCACGATGCATGGCCACAGCGAGCCCGTGCGCAGGCGCAGGGCGATGAAGAACAGGCCGCTCAGCGCTGCCGCGGTCGACTGGATGACCGCCCCGCGCAGATCGCCGGTGATGAACACGTTGAGGCTGTGGATGGCGCCGAAGGCCAGCGTCGTCAGCGCCACTGCAGGCCAGATCGACACAGTGTGCCGCAGCGCATGAAGCAGCACGCCGCGGAACATCAGCTCTTCCGACAAGCCGACGAGGAAGGTGTTGAGCAGCACCCACAGCACCACCTTGGCAGGCGGCAGCCCGAGGTGTGCCGCCACGCCGAGCCCGCCCACGATGTAGAGCGCGGGCAGCCAGGCCAGCAGCAGGCTGCGGGCGGTGGGCAGTTGATGCAATCCGATGTCGCGCCAGCGCTGCCAGGCCACCACGGCCAGCACGAAGGCTGCGGCCGCAACAAAGGGCCAGCCCGGGCCACGCGCGACGGTGTCTGTCAGGGATTGGCGTGTGCCGGAACCGAGCTGCTCGCCGACCAGCGTGATGAGCAGCCAGCCCAGGAAGGTGGCCAAAGAAATCGCGAGTCGTTTGTTCATCGCGTGTGAGCTGAGGGCTGCGCTCAACGCTTGTTGAAGGTGTGCAACTGGTCCTTGCGCAGGACATGGACACCGAAGAACAGCCCCCCGGACGTCCCTGGCATGCCCATGAAGCCTGGTAGCCGAACGATCACGTGATCGGCTGTTTCCTCGATCACCTCGGCATCCTTGGCCCGCACCAGGGTAGGCGAGAGCAGCCCGGCCGACTTTCCGCCCACCAGGTGCAGGCTGCCCACTTCGGCCCGCACGGCGGTCGGGCCCAGCCCGCCCCTGGCGCCTCGCTCGACCAGTTCACGCAACTGTGTCGCGGCCTCGGTCAACTCGGTTTGCAAGGTGGCCAAAGTGGCCGCGCTGGGCTGCTTGAAAGCATCCAGAGCGTAGGTGGTGGGCAGGTGCACGGTGTAACGCCCGGTCCAGCCGCCGCCATCGAGCTGGAAGACCGAAGCGATGCGGTAGCGGTCGTCCACGCACTCGGTGATGAAGACAAAGGGCTTCAGCGTCAGGCCGCCGCCCTCGGCGCGAAACAGCGGGCTGCCCTGCATGGCGGCCAGTGCGATGCGGTAGGGCGCGATGCTGGCGTAGCGCTGCTCCAACCCCTCGGCCACGTTGCGGTCAACGGCGCCGCCGATGGCCTCGGCCACGAAGGGGATGGGCACCAGCAGGCCTGCAGCGCTTTCGTTGGGCACCAGCACAAACTGCGCGTGGGGTACCGCCACGGCCTTGTCCGGCAGCTCGGCTGGCAAGGCGCGAACCAGCGTGATCCCCTGGGCCGCTGCCTCGGGCCGGATCGGGGTGCTGGCTGGCGGAGTGATCGCGCAGCCGGCCATGAGGGTGAGGAGCAGGACGGCCAGAGCCCGGGTCAGAAATCGGCACGGTCCAGACACGTACATCACTCCGCAAAACGTCCTGAAACGAGTATGTCATGGCCTCCACGCAAGTCCCGGGTCCCTCGCGCAGCATCCCTAGATGCCAGCGCGCGCTTCGATCCGGCCCGCCCGCACGGCCGCCACCAGGGCGGCGTGGTCGCGTTCGTTCTGATCGGCATAGCGCACCGCAAAGGCTGCCATGGCGTCCTCGAAGACCGCGCCGCTGCCCATGTAGGCCGACAGCATCACCGCATCGCCCGAGCGCTTGTGGGCCCGCGCCAGTGCCCAGCCGCAGGACTGCGCATAGTCGGTCAGGTTGGCGGGGTTCATCAGTTCGACCATCGGCTTGATCTTGGCATCGCGCAGCTGCCGGACGTAGTAGTGCCGTTGGTGGTCGCGGGTGCCGGTGGTCCAGCCGAGGAAGGCGTCGGCTGCCGCCTGCATCAGCCGCTGCCCGAACACCACCCGCTCGCCATGGTGCTTGAACGGCGCCCGGCCGCAGTAGGGCTCCAGCACCGAGGGGCGTGCCTCCTTGAACTGCAGGAACAGCGGGTCGCCATTGCCCGACACGAACAAGGCCACGCCGCAATAGGTGCCCACGCTGCCCACGCCGACCACCTTCATCGCCACGTCGGCAAAGCGGTAGCGCTGCATCAGGATGCGGCGCTCGGGCGCCAGCGACGCCATGTAGGCGGCCACCATCTTCTCGGCATCGGCGTGGGTCGCCGCCTGCTGCTGCATGTCGGCGTTGTGGAAGATCAGGGGCGGCTCATCGCGTATGCGCGGCTGTTCTCCGTGCTGATAGGCCAGCTTGGTGAACTCCTTGATGTGGGCGCTTTCGGCCAGCGCCTTGCGGATGCGCTTCTGGTTCAGCCGCTTGAGTTCGTCGTCGGTGCCGGCTGCGACCAACTTGGACAGGTCGATGGTCTCGTAGTAGGCATCGAGCACGGGCATCTCGGCATAGCGTGTCATGTGCTCGCGGTAGCTGCGCGCGGCATGCCAGGCGGCTTGCCGGCAGTCGGCCGCCTTGAAGCCATTGGCGCGGCCGGCGATGACGAAGCTTGCCGCCAGGCGCTGCACGTCCCACTCCCAGGGCGCCACCGAGACTTCATCGAAGTCATTGATGTCGAACACCAGCTGGCGCTCGGGCGTGGCGAAGCCGCCGAAATTGACCAAGTGGCAATCGCCGCAGGCCACCACGTTCAGGCCGGTGTTGGTGGTGAATGACAGGTCGTGTGCCATCACCGCCGCTGCGCCACGGTAGAAGGCGAACGGGCTGGACATCATGCGGCCATAGCGGATCGGTACCAGCTCGGGCAGGCGCCCGGCCGAGTTGGCGATCAGCAGGTCGACGGGATCTGCCCGCTGCTCGGCAGGCTTCCAGGCAGCGACGTCGCTGCGCGGGCAGGCCTGTCGCAGGGCCTTGCCGGCGGCGCGGCGCTCGGCATGAGGTTGCCCGTGCGACTGCTCCGGCAACTGCGCCATGACGAGCGCCTCGGTCTTGCGCGACCTGGATGTCTTGTTCGTAAGACCCATGGTTACCCCTGGAATGCCGCCGAAATGCGGCGGCGTTGAATGTGTCGGCCAATGGCTAGATGCGACAACCGTCGTCGCCTGATGTTAGGCCGGCCAGGCCTCGCGTCACCGCACTGACAGGCACGGACAGGCAGGGTTCAGCGGGCTCAGAACGGCTTGCCAAGGTAGAGGTACAAGGCCGTGGTGCCCTGGTTGGCGTAGCCCACGCCGAGATGGGCCACGCCCAGCGGCGTGTCTGCGGCCACATAGACCGTGCCGGACCGGAACGACGAGCGATTGCTGGTCGCGATGGCCTGCGGCATGTGGGCGATCTCGTAGGCCAGCCCGCCATAGACGCCTTCGAAGAACGGCACACCGGTGAGCCGGGCCTGGTAGATCACGCGGCCATAGGCGAAGCGGGTGCCCAGCAGTTGCTGCGGCCTGAACCCCGACATGTTGAGAAAGCCGCCCAGCTTGAACATGGCGTGCACGGGCAGGGTGTCGCCCGTGGTGGAGCCGCCGCCGCGCAGCGCCAGCCGCAGGGTGTGCGCACCGTGCGAGAAGGCCGCGCGCACCTCGGCGTCGTAGCGGTCGTAGCTCTCGCTCGCGCCGAGCCCGGTGCGCGACACCAGCGCGTTGAAGGCCAGCAGGTAGCCCGAGCGGGCGAAGCTCATGCTGTCCAGCTGGTCGATGCGCAGGGAGCTCTGCAGCTGACCCAGGCGGACCTGCAGGCTCCTGGGCAGGAAGAGCTGCCCGCTGCTCAGCGTGAGCTTGTTGTCGCCGCGGTAGACCCCCAGCCGCAGCTGCCCGTACTGGCTGAAGTTCAGGCCTGCATCCAGGCCCGCACCCAGGGCGTGTTCGCGGTACAGCGCGGCCAGCACGTCGCCGCTGTAGACGTGCAGCGGCGTGCCGGCGTAGACGATGCGCGGCTCGATGAACCAACGCTGGCTCTCTGACAGCGGTTGGTAGAAGCGGCTGGCGAGCACCAAGTCGTTGCCCAGCACGACATCGCTGCGCCATTCGGCGCCCAGACGGTTGATCCAGGTCGAGCGCAGCTGACCGTAGAAGTTGAACTGCGCGTCCTGCCCCAGGTCAGAGACCTGCAGGCTCCTGGGCAGGAAGAGCTGCCCGCTGCTGAGCGTGAGCTTGTTGTCGCCGCGGTAGACCCCCAGCCGCAGCTGCCCGTACTGGCTGAAGTTCAGGCCTGCATCCAGGCCCGC
>Ga0187844_10000978_pt1 | contig 22235 bp, 24 predicted proteins | sample SpaLakP09_SKY_50_FD_134517 | JGI IMG/M metagenome (GOLD analysis project Ga0187844, IMG submission 134517) | Oligotrophic lake water microbial communities from Sparkling Lake, Wisconsin, USA - SP09_SKY_50 | ecosystem: Environmental > Aquatic > Freshwater > Lake | place: USA: Sparkling Lake...
CACCTGATGCAACGCGTAGACCCAAAGATGCTGGAAGCTTTGTTCGAGGCGCCACCCAACACACTGGGGTCAGAGCCCGAGTTTTCCTCCGGAAAATCGGGATCTGACCCCAATTTATCGGGATCTGACCCCAATTTATCTGACCCCGGCGGCGAGGCCATCGCCGAGACAATCTCCATCGACGACTTTGCCAAGATCGATTTGCGCATTGCGCTCATCGTCAACTGCGAACCGGTAGAGGGCAGCTCCAAGTTGCTGCGCTTGACGCTGGACGTGGGCGAAGGCCGTATGCGAAATGTTTTCAGCGGCATTGCCAGCATGTACCAGCCCGCCGACTTGGTGGGCAAACTCACCGTCATGGTGGCCAATTTGGCACCACGCAAAATGAAGTTCGGCATTTCTGAGGGCATGGTGCTGGCCGCCAGCCACGCAGATGAAAAATCCCATCCTGGTATTCATGTGCTGCACCCTTGGCCGGGTGCCACGCCTGGCATGCGAATCCATTGATACGCTTATGAGAAAACTGGGTAGCTAGAATAGCCTCCTCACTCTTGGACAGCCCCATGTCACTGTTTGCCCGCCCCGAATACGTCTCTGAAACCTCGTTGTTTATCCAGCAACTCAAAGACGCCAATCCCACCCTCGAAGCCGAGCAACGCCAAGGTCGGGCGCTGTTATGGGACAAGCCGCTCAACGCCCCAGAGCAAAGCGAATTCAAGGCCGCGGGCGTGGCGCAAAAACCCTATGTTTATTTCAATCCCAGCGTCAAGTGAGCACATCTACTGAGCAAACCCATTGGCAGGGGCCCAGCGGCGACTTGCCGCATATGCCCAGCGTCATCGACCATGTGGCGGTGGCACGTTTGTATGGCGAGCCTTTGTTTGCCATGCCGCAAGATTTGTACATTCCGCCAGACGCGCTGCAAATCTTTTTAGAAGCGTTTGAAGGCCCCCTCGATTTGCTGCTGTACCTGATTCGCAAGCAAAACTTCAACATCCTCAACATCCCCATGGCGGGCCTCACCCGTCAGTACCTCAGCTATGTCGAGGAAATCCGTAAAACCAATCTAGAGCTGGCCGCTGAATATTTGTTGATGGCGGCCATGCTGATTGAAATCAAGTCACGCATGTTGCTGCCGCCCAAAAAAGTGGCTGAAGGCGTGGAGCCCGAAGACCCGCGTGCCGAGTTGGTACGCCGACTGCTGGAATACGAGCAACTCAAATTGGCTGCGGCCAACTTGCATCAGTTTCCCCAACAAGGCCGAGATTTTTTACGCGCGCAGGTGTACATCGAACAATCGCTGCAACCTCGCTTTCCTCATGTTGACGCGGTGGAGTTGCAGCAAGCGTGGGCGGATATTTTGCGGCGTGCCAAACTGGTGCAGCACCACAAAATCAGCCGCCAAGAGTTGTCGGTACGCGAGCACATGAGCATCGTCTTGAAAAAACTGCAAGGCCAACGCTTTGTTGAGTTTGCCGATTTGTTTGATGCCGCATTGGGTGTGCCAGTGTTGCTGGTTACCTTCATCGCCTTGCTTGAACTCGCCAAAGAAACCTTGGTCGACATCACCCAAGCCGAAGCTTATGCGCCTATTTATGTTCGCTTGGCTTACGCGCCGGTTAACTGATTTCTTCGAGGAAAGCCCACCATGAGCGTACAACCCAGTGCCCCACCCACCACAAAGCGTGCTGCCATGACCCTGCACAGCTTGATGAAGATGTACAGCGAAGGCGAAAAAATCAGCATGCTGACCGCCTATGACGCAAGCTTTGCGGCACTGGCCGATTTGGCGGGTGTAGAAGTGATTTTGGTGGGTGACTCTTTGGGCATGGTCTGCCAAGGCCACAACAGCACTTTGCCCGTTACCTTGGAAGCCATGCGTTACCACACCGAATGCGTGGCACGCGGTGTGCAAAAGCAGCACGGTCGCCCTATCGTTTTGGGCGATATGCCGTTTGGCACTTATGCCACGCCCGAGCAAGCCTTTCGCAGCGCAAGCGTTTTGATGCAGGCCGGTGCCCATATGGTCAAACTTGAAGGCGGCCTGTGGTTAGCCCCCACCGTCGAGTTTTTGGTTACGCGTGGCATACCCGTGTGCGGACACATTGGTCTGACGCCGCAAAGTGTGAACACCTTGGGTGGCTACCGCGTTCAAGGCCGCACCGACAGCGCCGCGCAACAGTTGATGCAAGATGCTTTGCAACTGGAAAAAGCCGGTGCACAGATGCTGGTGTTAGAGATGGTGCCAGCGGTACTTTCTGGCGACATCACCCGCGCCCTAAGCTCTTGCGCCACCATCGGTATTGGCGCAGGCTTAGACACAGCGGGACAAATTTTGGTGCTGCACGATATGTTGGGCGTGACCCAAGGCAAGGTGCCTAAGTTCGCGCACAACTTCATGAACGAAGCTTCAACCATCCTAGAAGCCATGCAAGCTTTTGTGCAGGCCGTCAAAGAACAGCGCTTTCCTGTGAACGAATTGCACGCTTGGTAAGCACTGTATGTTGATCGCCCGTACGCTGGCCGAGTTGCGCCAGCATTTGCAGCGCTTTAACCGCCCCGCTTTTGTGCCCACCATGGGCAATTTGCACCAAGGCCATTTGGACTTGCTCAGCCAAGCCAAGCCCTTGGGCGATGTGTTGGTTGCCAGCATTTTCGTTAATCGCTTGCAGTTTTTGCCGCACGAAGACTTTGCCAGCTACCCGCGCACTTTCGAGCAAGACTGTGAACAACTGCGTTCACAAGGCTGCGCTGTGTTGTTTGCGCCCGATGAGGCCGAGCTCTACCCCCAGCCGCAAACCTTCAAAGTGCAGCCCGACCCCGTGCTTGCCGATATCTTGGAAGGGCAGTTTCGTCCCGGTTTTTTCACCGGTGTAAGTACCGTGGTGATGAAACTCTTTATGGCGGTGTTTGCCGGTCAAGCCCAAGGTGTTGCAGTGTTTGGCAAAAAAGACTACCAACAATTAATGGTGATTCGCCAGATGGTGCGCCAATTTTCCCTGCCGATTGAAGTTATCGGCGTGGATACTTGCCGCGCACCCGATGGCTTGGCACTGAGTTCGCGCAACGGCTACTTAAGCCCCACAGAACGCGCTGAAGCGGTGCACCTGTCTATGGCTTTGCGCCAACTTGGGCATGATGCTCTGGCTTGTGGCACTGAACTGCCCAGCTTGTTAAAGCAACTTGAAGCCCAAGCCATGGAGCGCTTGCGCCAGCGCGGCTGGCAAGCCGATTACCTGTGTGTGCGGCGTCGCCTTGACTTGCAAGCGCCGCTGGCTGGCGATGCGCTGGTGGTGCTGGGCGCCGCGAAGTTGGGCACGACAAGGTTGATTGATAACTTAGAAGTTTGACACTTCATGCATTCGTCGGCTACTCGCCTTTAGCACCACGCCCCATCAGCGTGGCCACGGCTTGCTGCGCCGAGCTTTGACCTTGCAACACCGCCACCACCGCTTGGGCAATCGGCATGTCCACGCCCAGCTGCGCGGCGCGCGCCACCACGGTTTGAGCGCTGTACACGCCCTCGGCCACATGCCCTAACGATTGCAATATGTGTTGCAGCGACTGGCCTTGCGCCAGCGCCATACCCACTTGTCGATTACGGCTCAAGTCGCCTGTGGCGGTCAGCACCAAGTCGCCTAAGCCACTCAGCCCCATAAAGGTGTCGGCGCGTGCCCCCATGGCCACGCCCAAACGCGTCATTTCCGCCAAGCCTCGGGTGATGAGCGCGGCACGGGCGTTCATGCCCAGTTGCATACCGTCACACAAACCGGTGGCAATCGCCATGACGTTTTTCACAGCTCCTCCCACCTCCACACCCGCCACATCTTCATTGGCATAAATGCGCAAGTTGTCGCCATGAAAAGCCTGCACCAAGGCCTCGCGCACGCTGGCATGTGCACTGGCTGCCACCAAGGCGGCAGGAAGGCCGCCGGCCACTTCTTGGGCAAAACTGGGGCCACTCAATACGCCGGCGCGCATGCCAGGCGCCACCTCGGCTTGCACCTCATGAGCGAGTAAACCCACGGCTTGCGAAGACGGCTGCGCGGCTTCAAAACCTTTGCACAACCAAGCCAGTGGTTGTTGCTTTTGCAAGGGCGCAAGCGCTTGCAACACCGAACGCAGCGACGCCATGGGCACGGCCAGCACTGTCAATTCGACATGCAACAAGGCTTCATTAAAAGGGGCGTGGCTTAAGTGCAAAGTGCTGGGCATTGCGCGACCAGGCAAATAACGCTGGTTCTCACCCTTTTGCTGCATGCTTTGAATCAATGCAGCGTCGCGCGCCCATAAAGTGACTTCGTGGCGTTGGCAGGCCTGCACAGCCAAGGCCGTGCCCCAGGCACCCGCGCCAACGACCAAGAGCTTCACTGCAGTTTTTGTTCAGCAGCCATGCGTTGCTGCTGGTCGAACATGGATTGGAAATTGATTTCAGCCATGTGCACAGGTGGAAAACCTGCACGCTGAATCACGTCAGCCACATTGCCGCGCAAATAGGGATAAATGATTTGCGGGCAGGCAATACCCGTGACCGGTTGCAACTGGCCCTCGGGCAGGTTGCGAATCTCAAAAATGCCGGCTTGCTTGGCTTCAACCAAAAACATGGTTTGATCATTGATTTTGGTGGTGACGGTGGCAGTGACAGTGATTTCAAACACGCCTTCGCCAATTTGCTCTGAGCCCAAACCAATTTGGATATCCACCGTGGGGGCCTCTTGAGACAACAAAATGGCGGGTGAATTGGGTTGCTCTAACGACAGGTCTTTAAGGTAAACGCGCTGAATTTGAAATACGGGGTCGTTGGCTTCGGCCATGGTTGGATTCCTGAAAATAAAAAACCCGCCCAGAGAGTTCCTCCTAAGCGGGTGAGGTTTAGGTGGGGCAGATTATCTCAGCTTGCTTGCAGCAAAGGTGCGAGGCCCCCGCGGCCGTCCAAAGCGATCAAATCATCGCAACCACCCACATGCGTTTCACCAATGAAAATTTGTGGCACGGTGCGCCTGCCCGTCAAGCTCATCATGCGATCGCGCTCTTCGGGGGAGAGGTCAATGCGCACCTCTTCGATTTGCTCGACGCCGCGAGATTTAAGAAACTGCTTGGCCCGATTGCAATAGGGACAAACCGCGGTGGTGTACATCTTGATGGGAGGCATGGTTGGTGATGATTTAGGTTTTTTCCAAAGGTAAATTGGCTTCTTGCCAAATTTTCAAGCCGCCCGAAAGACAGTGGGCTTGCTCAAAACCGAGCTTGGTTGCGATTTTTTGTGCTTTTTGCGAGCGCATGCCGCTGGCACAGACCAAAATAAGGGGGCGTTTTTTGTCGTTGAAGGCTTTGCCAAGGCCTGTCTCTAAGGCATCCAAAGCAATGTTTTTAGCGCCAATCAAATGGCCTGTGGCGAACTCGTCAGAGCTGCGCACATCGACAATTTGCGCTTTCTCGCGGTTGATCAGCAAGACCGCTTGGGTGGGCGACAGGCCCGGACTGCTCATGGATTGCAAAGACGGCACGAGCAGGGCAACACCAGACAGCACCGCCACCATCACCAACATCCAGTTTTCTATCAAAAAGCTCGCCATGAATGCCTTGAAAAATTTGTCTTAGATCTGTCATTTTAGAATGCATTCCTTTTGTATGCCTATCGAAGGTCATTTAAGCCTCATGTACACCCTTGTGCTCATCCGCCACGGCGAATCTTTTTGGAACCTGGAAAACCGATTCACCGGCTGGGCTGATGTCGATCTGACCCCTAAAGGCGTAGAGCAAGCCAGGCGTGCTGGCCTACTCTTGAAGGAGGCTGGCTTTGAATTCGATGTGGCCTACACCAGCCTGCTTAAACGCGCCATACATACCTTGTGGCACGCCTTGGATGGCATGGACCGTCCTTGGTTGCCAGTGACCCACGATTGGCGCTTGAACGAGCGCCATTACGGCGCTTTGCAAGGTTTGAACAAAGCCGAAACCGCCACAAAGTTTGGTGAGGCACAAGTGATGGCGTGGCGACGCAGTTTCGATGTGCCGCCACCCGCACTGCTTCCCAACGACAGCCGCTACGAGGGCACTGACCTTCGCTACGCCAAGCTCCAAGCCGGTCAAGCGCCTTTGACCGAAAGCCTTAAAGACACGGTAAAGCGGGTCATGCCTTTTTGGAATGACTCGCTGGCGCCTGCTATCCGCTCTGGCCAAAGGGTGTTAGTCAGCGCTCACGGCAACTCTTTGCGCGCACTGGTGAAATATCTGGACAACATCACGGACCAAGACATCGTCAGCTTGAGTATTCCCAATGGTGAGCCCTTGGTGTATGAATTGGATGCCCAGCTGCAACCGATCCGCAGCTACTACCTCAGCGATGCCTTGGCGGCACAAACCAGCAAGCCTCAAGGTTAATTTGACCGGTGGGCCGCGCAAGCAGGTCAGGCACAGTAAACTAGGTACTTAATTTTTCTTAGGTTAGCGTTTTCTTAATAGGTGACAAATGGGCCAAAAACTTAAAATAGCAGGCTGGTTGAGCATAGGTGCCTTGACCGGTGCATTAACCACTTTCTCGCTACAAACTGTCGCTCGCGCCAATATGGCGCCTTTGCCGCTTGAAGAGTTGCAACAACTCGCCGCCGTCTTCAGCATGGTCAAAAGCGATTATGTGGAGTCGGTCGATGAAAAGAAGCTTATCAACGACGCCATCGCTGGCATGGTCTCCAGCCTAGACCCGCATTCTCAGTATTTCGATAAAAAATCCTACAAAGAATTCCGCGAAGGCACAACCGGCAAGTTTGTGGGTGTCGGCATTGAAATCGCTCAAGAAGAGGGCTTGGTCAAAGTGGTCTCACCTATCGAGGGCTCACCCGCGGACCGCGCAGGCTTGAAGCCCGGCGACCTGATCACCAAAGTTGACGATACCTCCATGAAGGGTTTGTCTCTCAACGAAGCAGTCAAGCGCATGCGCGGCGAGCCGCGCACCAAAGTCGTTTTGACCATCTTCCGCAAGCAAGAGAGCCGCACCTTCCCAGTCACCATCATTCGTGAAGAGATCAAAACCGTCAGCGTCAAAGCCAAAATGATCGAAAACGGTTACGGTTGGATTCGCGTGAGCCAATTCCAAGAGCGCACCGTTGACGACCTGGCCCGCAAGCTTGAAGAACTCTACAAACAAGACCCCAAAATGAAGGGCTTGGTGCTCGATTTGCGCAATGACCCAGGTGGCTTGCTGGACGCGGCCGTGGCTATTTCAGCTGTTTTTCTACCCGACAACGTGACCGTGGTCTCCACCAACGGACAACTGGAAGAGAGCAAATTCATCTTCAAAGCTGCTCCCGAGTACTACCTGCGCCGTGGTGGGCAAGACAGCGTGTCTGCCCTCAACACCAAAACCAATGGTTTCTACAAGAAAGTATCCATGGTGGTGTTGGTCAATGAAGGCTCTGCGTCGGCCAGCGAAATCGTTGCGGGTGCCTTGCAAGACCACAAACGCGCCACGCTCATGGGCAGCCAAACCTTTGGCAAAGGCTCGGTACAAACCGTACGCCAACTTGGCTCCGACACTGCCCTGAAAATCACTACCGCACGCTACTACACCCCCAGTGGCCGCTCTATTCAAGCCAAAGGCATCGTCCCCGAACTGCTGGTTGACGATACGGCCGAGGGCAGTCCTTATGCCGCCTTGCGTACCCGTGAAGCTGATTTGGAAAAGCATTTGAACAGCGGCCAAGGTGAGGAAGTCAAAGACCCCTCGCGTGAAAAAGCCCGTGACGAAGCTTTGAAGCGCTTGGAAGAAGAATCCAAGAAACCCGTGGCGGATCGCAAAACTCCTGAGTACGGCAGCGCTGAAGACTTTCAATTGCAGCAAGCCCTTAACCGCTTGAAAAACCAGCCCGTCAAAGTCAGCCAAACACAGACCGAGCGTCCTGCTGATAAAAAGGAACAGTAAGGCGTGAATGACGCACAACTTCTGCGTTATTCACGGCATATCCTGCTCAATGAGTTGGGTGACCTAGGTCAACAACGGCTGCTCGACAGCCATGCACTGGTCATTGGTGCAGGCGGTTTGGGCTGCAGCGCCGCTTTATTTTTAGCTGCCAGCGGTGTCGGGCACATTACTTTGCTGGACCATGATGAGGTCGACCTCACCAATTTGCAACGTCAAATCGCCCACACCACCGATCGCGTGGGACACAGCAAAGTAGCTTCTGCAAAACAAGCCATGTTGGCACTCAACCCCGACATTCAAGTCACGGCTTTGCCTCAAAAGGCCGACGCACTGTTACTTTCTCAACTTTTACCCAACACCCATGTGGTGCTCGACTGCAGTGACAATTTCCAAACCCGCCATATGCTCAACTTGGCTTGCGTTCAACACCACATCCCATTGGTCAGTGGCGCAGTCATTCGCTTGGATGGGCAGTTGACCACCTATGACCCTAGGCGAGCAGATTCGCCTTGTTATGCCTGCGTGTTTCCGCCCGACCAAGCACCTGAAGAAATCAGCTGCGCCACCATGGGCGTGTTAGCGCCGCTGGTGGGCGTAATTGGCAGTTTGCAAGCTGCAGAAGCACTCAAACTTCTCACCAACTTAGGCGACTCCTTGGTGGGACGTCTGCAAATGCTCGATGGCCGCAGCCTGTCTTGGACCGAAATGCGCTTGCGGCGTCAAGCCACTTGTTCGGTCTGTGGCACTGACCAACGTTCATAAATTCGCACAGCCACAGTGGGGCGAGCGTCTTGTAAGGTTTCTCTCACCGACTGCTTGAACACATACTTGGCTTTTTCCACAACGCGGCAACTCGCTGCATTGCGAACATCCACACGGCACACCAAGCGCAGCTTGGGTACTTGCAGCAACGCACAGTCACTTAAAGCGGCCACCGCCTCGCTCATCAAGCCGCGCCCTTGGTAACTGCTGCGACACCAGTAGCCCAATTCAAACTCTGGAACAGAGGGGTCAATGCGATGAAAACCCACGCTACCCACCAGCGTACCTGTAGCCTTGTCAACCATCAACATAGGCCAAACCAAGCCCATGACAAATGCGCCAAAGCATGATTGGCAATAATTTTCTGTTCGCTCTGCAGACTGCGGTTTTTGTGCCCACGGCAGTGAATCGGGCCACAGCCTAAGCGCCGACAAACTCTCTGCGACTGCGACATACAAGGCCTCGCCATCGCCTGGATAAGGACAACGCAAGACCAAACGTGGGGTCTCGATGTATTCAATCAGTGCAAAACTCATACGCCGGTGATCCAGCCTTCAAGCGTATCCATGTCTTTTGGCAAGCCATAGCGCATATCGCCTTGTTCGTGGCATTGCTGTGCCACGGCGGCTTGAACCATGCACAGGACCGCGTCAAGTTTGTCGCCGCTGGCGTCAGCCACCACAGCATCATGTTGTGCGGGGCGCAGGTACAAAGTCACACCCACTTGGCCACTGACCAAGCCTTGCAAGATATCTTTTCGTGCAATCAAACGCTCGGCGGTTTGCTTGGCCTTGTCGTCACTTTTGTAGCTGCGTGAGCCGATCATTTTTCTGGCCAACCACCCAGGATAGGCTTCCAATGCCACGCGTTGCGTATCTCCCGAATGAAGGCCGGGGAAATCTAAGCCGGCTTGCAACATCAAGGGCAGGCCCGCGTGCAGCATATAGGCCACGGGCGGGTTGACCCATTTCATGGAAGGGCTAGATCCCGCGGGAAGGTCGGTGGCACGGTGCGCAAATTTAGCACCCACGGGGCGGGCATCGCAAAAGGACTTGAAAGTCTGGCGAATCTGTTCGCGTGTGAGAGACGCGAAATGGGCTATGCAAGGCTTCCAATCCATAGGCCAGTTGAGCTGGGTGATCAACTCTCTGGGCAAGCCAAAAGGCAAATCAAAGCCGCCAACCCAAGGGCCTGGTGTGTGCAGTGCTTGCTCGAAAGCCAACAGACTGTCGCAGGCCTGCATGTTCTCCAGCACCAAGCGCTTGTCGCGCCAAGCCCCCCAAGCCAACACAATGTTTTTGCGTGCAGTGGGTGAGCTGCTGAAGTCACAGCCCAGCAGGCGCGACTGCGTTAATGCCACCGCGCCCACATGTCTTCAGTCTTTTTTGGGAATCAGTGAAAGAAACTCTCGACGCAAATCGGGGTCTTTCAAAAATGCGCCTCGCATGACCGAGTTGATCATGCGACTGTCCATGTCTTTCACGCCGCGCCAAGCCATGCAGAAATGAGTGGCCTCCATGACGATAGCTAGGCCATCGGGTTGGGTTTTGACTTGAATCAAGTCCGCCAACTGAACCACGGCTTCTTCTTGAATTTGGGGGCGTCCCATCACCCATTCCGCCAATCGAGCGTACTTCGACAAGCCAATCACATTGGTATTTTTATTGGGCAAAACACCAATCCATATTTTTCCAATGACAGGACAAAAATGGTGACTGCAAGCACTGCGCACAGTGATAGGCCCGATGATCATCAACTCATTTAAATGTTCGACATTGGGAAACTCGGTAATCACAGGAGGCTTGTCAAAGCGGCCTTTGAACACTTCTTGCACATACATTTTGGCTACACGTCGTGCAGTGTCTGTGGTGTTGTGATCGTTTTCGGTATCAATGACGAGGCTGCTGAGCACGCCCTTCATCTTGTCTTCGACTTCATCCAGAAGTTTTTCCAACTCGCCTGGCTCGATGAAGTCGGCGATATTGTCATTGGCATGAAAGCGTTGACGTGAAGCCTTCAATCGCTCACGGATTTGAATGGATACAGGCAAGCCTTGGTCGTGTGGGTCTGAAGTCATAGGGGTTGGGTATTTTTCGTCATGCAGCAGATGCTAAATCTACATTTCGCAAACGGATATGCAATTCACGCAATTGTTTTTCATCCACCAAGGAGGGCGCTTGGGTAAGCAAGCACTGCGCACGTTGGGTTTTGGGAAAGGCAATCACATCGCGGATCGACTCTGCACCTGTCATCAAGGTAACGATGCGATCTAAGCCAAAAGCCAAACCACCATGGGGCGGCGCGCCGTACTGCAAGGCATCGAGCAAAAATCCAAATTTAACTTGCGCTTCTTCAGGCGTGATTTTCAAAGCATCAAACACTTTTTGCTGGACGTCGGCACGGTGAATACGAACCGATCCGCCGCCAATCTCCCAGCCGTTGAGCACCATGTCATAGCCTTTGGCAATGCATTTTTCGGGCGCGGTGACCATCCAGTCTTCGTGGCCGTCTTTGGGTGCCGTGAAAGGATGGTGAACAGCGTTGTAACGCTGTGCTTCCTCGTCGTACTCGAACATGGGGAAGTCCACCACCCACAATGGAGCCCAGCGGTTTTCCAACAGCCCTTGTTTTTTGGCAAATTCGCTGTGGCCAATTTTCAGGCGCAAAGCCCCCATGGCGTCATTCACCACCTTGGCTTTGTCTGCGCCAAAGAACAACAAATCGCCGTCTTTGGCGCCACTGCGTGACAAAATGTCAGCAATCGCTTTGTCGTGCAGGTTTTTGACAATCGGTGACTGCAGTCCCTCGCGGCCTTTGGCCACTTCATTGACCTTGATCCACGCCAATCCTTTGGCGCCATAAATTTTCACGAACTCGGTGAAGCCATCAATCTCACCACGGCTTATCTCGCCGCCACCAGGCACGCGCAATGCCACCACTCGACCGCCTGGGGTAGTCGCCGGGGCGCTGAACACTTTGAAATCCACATCGGCCATCACATCAGTGAGTTCGGTGAATTCGAGTTGAACACGCAAGTCGGGTTTGTCTGAGCCAAAGCGATGCATGGCCTCGGCATAAGCCATGATGGGGAACTCGCCCAAGTCAATATCGAGCACCTGCTGAAACACCCCTTTGATCATGTCTTGGAACAAAGCGCGAATTTCTTCTTCACCCAAGAAGGAGGTTTCAATATCAATCTGGGTGAACTCTGGCTGGCGGTCTGCTCGCAGATCTTCATCGCGAAAGCATTTGGTGATTTGGTAGTAACGGTCAAAGCCTGCCACCATCAGCAACTGCTTGAACAGCTGTGGCGACTGTGGCAGAGCAAAGAAGTGGCCATCATGAACCCGGCTGGGCACCAAATAGTCGCGTGCACCTTCAGGCGTGCTTTTGGTCAGCATCGGTGTTTCAATGTCCACAAAGCCATTGGCATCCAAAAACTTACGCACCGCCATCGACACCCGATAACGCAGCATCAGGTTTTTCTGCATATAAGGGCGACGTAAATCCAACACCCTGTGGGTCAAGCGGGTGGTCTCTGACAAGTTGTCGTCATCGATTTGAAATGGTGGGGTGACCGATGGATTGAGCACCACCAACTCATGACACAAGACTTCAATCTTGCCGCTTTTGAGTTGGTCGTTGACCGTGCCATCGGGGCGCGAGCGAACCAAGCCTTTGATCTGCACACAAAACTCATTGCGGATGTCTTCAGCTACTTTGAACATCTCTGCACGATCGGGGTCGCAAACCACTTGCACATAACCTTCGCGGTCACGCAAATCGATGAAGATCACGCCACCATGGTCGCGCCGGCGATTGACCCATCCACACAAAGACACCGTTTGTCCTTGCAGTGCTTCGGTGACCAATCCACAGTAATGCGTTCTCATAACTTTTTATCCAGTCTTCAATTAAAGCGATACAAAGGGCGCCTGCAGGCGTCCTACTTTAAGGCGTGGGAGTGGGCGACACGGTCGGCGAGACAGCGCCCATGGAGATGACATAGGTGAGCGCTTGGTCCACACTCATATCCAACTCGATCGCCTCGGCAACAGGCACAAGCAAGAAAAACCCACTGGTTGGGTTGGGTGTGGTGGGCACATACACGCTCATGAAACCCTCACCCAGATGCTTTTGCACCTCACCCTGGGGCACACCCGTTTGAAAGGCAATCGTCCAAGCACCTTGGCGAGGGTATTGAATCAACACCGCTTTTCGAAAAGCATTGCCGTTACTGGAAAAAAGTGTGTCGGACACTTTTTTGACACTGGTGTAAATGGGTTTGACCACGGGAATATGGGTAAACAAACGGTCCCATTGTTTGACCATCCAACGTCCCGCCACATTGGAAGCCAATGCACCGGTAAAAATCAGCACCAAAAAAACCATCACCACACCCAAGCCTTTGATGCTGCTGATTTGTTGTAATTCGTTGGTATGCACTTGTGGCAAAACGCTGCCCAAACCATTGAGCACATTGACCATGATGCCGTCTAGGGCACTCACCAGCCAGTTCAGCACCCAAAGCGTGATGGCTAAAGGCAGCCACACCAGCAATCCGGCGAAAATATACTTTTTAAGATTCATGATGGGTTAAGACAAAAAGCTGACACCGCTGATGGCGGTCTCAGTGACAAGCACACGAGGGGGCACAAGACGCAGCGCTGGAGGCTGCAGGCGTATCAGCAGGTTTGACCGCAGGCGCCGCAGTGTCGGGGGAAGGCGCGGGCGTGCTGTCTTTGCCATCTGTGCTGGCTGGGGCGGTGCTGGCACCCCCTTTGAAATCGGTGGCGTACCAGCCAGAGCCTTTGAGTTGGAAACCTGCAGCCGTGAGTTGCTTGGTGAAAGACGGTTTGCCGCAGGCGGGACAGTCGCTCAGGGGCGGGTCAGACATTTTTTGTAAATGGTCTTTAGCGAAGCCGCAAGCGCTGCATTTATAGGCGTAAATTGGCATGGATTATTCGCAGAGTGGCCGCAGTTTAGAGCTTTGAATTGTAAGCTTTTATGTGCAAGCAGTGATTTGCACGGGAAAAACTGGCCAAAGAATTCATATACTAGCGCTCTGGCGCTCGCGATGCGAGTTTCTTTCCCTCGGTTTTCGCTTTTACATATATGGAGTTTTTGCCATCATGAATAAACGTCTTTTATGGGTTGTTTTGGCTTGTTTGTCTGTAGCGGCTTGCGGCAAAAAGGAAGAGCCTAAAGCTCCCGTTGCTGCGCCAGCTGTCGCGGCTGAAGAGAAAGTCTTGAACGTTTACAACTGGCCCGATTACATCGCCGCCGACATGATTGCCAATTTCGAAAAAGAAACCGGCATCAAAGTGAATTACCAAACCTTTGAGAATAACGAAGGCCTGCAGGCCAAATTGGTGGCTGGCAGTTCAGGTTACGACATCGTGGTGCCTGGCTCTGTGTTTGTGAAAGCTCAAATCGAAGCCGGCTTACTGAGAAAGCTCGACAAATCGCAAATCCCCAATTACCAAAACCTCGATCCCGCCTTGATGAGCAAACTCATCGGTGTCGACCCAGGCAATGAATATGTTTTGCCTTGGGCGTGGAGCTTCACCACGGTTGCCATCAACAAAACCAAAGTAGCCAAAGCCTTGGGCAACACGCCCATGCCAGAGAACGCTTGGGACTTGGTGTTCAACCCCACCTACACCTCCAAGCTCAAATCTTGCGGCATCGCTTTTCTGGACTCCCCCACAGAAATTTTGCCACCTGCCCTGCACTACATTGGCAAAAACGCTTACTCTGAAGACGCTGCTGACCACAAAGCTGCTGGCGAAATGTTGGCCAAAGTGCGTAAAGACATTCGCTTGTTCTCTAGCACCATGATCGATGATGTGGCCGGCGGCAAAGCCTGCGTGGCCTTGGGCTGGGCCGGCGACTTCAATATCGCCATTGCTCGCGCCATCGAAAATAAAAGCGGTCAAAACCTTGAAGTACTGTTGCCCAAAACGGGCGGCCTGATCTTCTTTGACAATTTGGCCGTACCCGCCGACGCCAAGCACCCCAACAATGCCATGGCGTTCATTAACTATTTCCTCAAACCCGAGGTGTCTGCTGCTTTGACCAACGAGTTGGGCTACCCCACTGCCAACAAAGCCAGCATGGCCAATGTGAACCCCGAAGTAGCCCAAAACAAAGCCGTGTTTCCTGATGAAGCCAATTTGGGCTTGATGGTGCCGCCTGCAGCATTAGGTAATGCTGCTCGTGAATCCATGACAGCCACCTACACCAGCTTCAAAAAAGGCAAGTGAAAACTTGAGCGGGCACCAAAGTTGTAGCGATATCGTGCCCGCTGCCTTCAGGCTGACACAACTATTTTGAAGACCTTCATGTTGGGCTTGGAACATCTGTTCTTGCGTCGTGGCCGCTTGATGGTTTTGGGTGTCCCGTGGTTTTGGTTATTGCTGTTTTTTGCTGTCCCCTTTTTCATACTGCTGCGCCTCAGTGTGACCGACATGGGGGAGAAGCTCAACCCCTTTGCCCCGCTGATAGAAGTTAATGCGGGGCATTTTTCTTTACACCTGAAGTTCTCGCACTATGTGTCTTTGATTTTGGACCCTGAATCTGGCTGGGGACAAACGCTTTATATCGAATCCTATCTTTTGTCTTTGCGTTACGCCTTGCTAACGACTTGCTTGTGTTTATTCTTTGGCTACCCCTTTGCCTATTTTTTGGCGCGCAGTCCCAGCAACGTTCGTCCGCTGTTGCTGCTCATGGTGATGCTGCCCTTTTGGACCTCGTTTTTATTGCGCGTCTATGCTTGGAAAGGCCTGCTGGCTGACCAAGGATTGATCAACAACTTGATGATGATGGTGGGCTTGACAGATGAGCCAGTGCAAATGCTTTATAGCGATATTTCCATGCTGGTGGGGATGACCTATGTCTATCTGCCTTTCATGGTGCTGCCGCTTTACGCCAATTTGGTCAAGCTCGATGTGCGCTTGATTGAGGCAGCCCAAGATTTGGGCGCGACCCCATGGAAAACCTTTTGGCTCATCACCGTGCCCATGAGTCGCGCAGGCATTGTGGCTGGCTCCATTTTGGTTTTCATCCCCTGCTTAGGGGAATTCGTTATCCCCTCTCTTTTGGGTGGGGCAGAAAACATCATGATCGGTAGTGTGGTGTGGGACGAAATGTTCAGCAGCAACAACTGGCCACGCGCCAGTGCCTTGTCGATAGTGTTGATTTTGGGCGTGGTGATTCCCTTGGCTTGGTTTAACCAACGCGTGGCTAACAAAGTAGCCCAGGAAGGCCGCTGATGCAAGCCCAACGCTGGCACCGTTACATCAGCCGTTTATGGATGGGCGGTGTATTTTTGTTTTTCTATTTGCCCTTGATGTTTTTGGTTGTGTTCTCTTTCAACAGCACACGCCAAGACAGTGAGTTCACAGGCTTTTCTCTTCGCTGGTACCAAGCCTTGGGACAAGACACACGGCTGGTCGAAGGTTTTTTGTTGTCCTTCAATGTGGCTTTGCTTAGCGCCACCTTGGCAACCATTTTGGCAACCATGGCCGCATATGCCTTGATACGCTTTGGCACGTTCAAGGGCCGCTCATTGTTCAACGCCATGCTGAGTTCGCCCTTGGTCATGCCCGAGGTCATCATTGGCCTGTCTTTGCTGCTGCTGTTTGTGGCCATGGAACGAGGGCTGGGATGGCCCGAGCGCGGTGCCACCACCATTGTGCTGGGTCATGCCTTGCTGGGCATGGCCTATGCCACTGTCGTTATTCAATCGCGTCTCAAAGAAATGGACCGCTCGATTGAAGAAGCCGCTCTGGATTTAGGCTGTCGGCCTTACCAAGTTTTTTTCTTGGTGACCTTGCCCAATATTTCTCAAGCTTTGGTTGCCGCGTGGTTGCTGACCTTCACCTTATCCTTTGATGACGTGGTGATTTCAGAGTTTTTGTCTGGCCCAGGTGTGACCACCTTGCCTCAGGTTATCTTTAGCTATGCCCGCCGCGGGGTGAACCCCTCCATTTATGCGGCGGCGACACTTTTGATGGCGGTCGTGAGTTTGGCGGTGGTGTTGTATGGCGTGCATACCGCTCGGCAAATGCGACGCGAAAATTTTCGCCCCCACGACTGAACCCTCAGGTAGCCATGCTCCACACGCTGAGCATGGCGGTGATCACGATGCCGGCCATGAAGCCCAAGGCAAGCAACAAAATAGCTTGCAAAGTCTGATGGGTACGCCGCTGCGCTTCCAGTAAGCGCAACAATTCGGTGCGCTCGGCCGAATGATCGCGCTGCAAATAGGCGTGGACCAAACGAGGCAGCTCGGGGAAAAGTTTGGCAAACCTGGGGGCTTCGGTTTTGAGTTGTTGCCAAAATTTTTGGGGGCCCATTTGCTCGAGCATCCATTTTTCCAAAAAGGGTTTGGCAGTGCTCCATAAATCGAGTTCGGGGTCGAGTTGCCTTCCCAAGCCCTCGATATTGAGCAAGGTTTTTTGCAACAACACCAGCTGCGGTTGAATCTCCACCTGAAACCGACGCGAGGTTTGGAATAAACGCAACAACACCATTCCTAAAGAAATTTCCTTCAAGGGACGGTCAAAATAAGGTTCACATACGGCACGAATAGCAGCTTCGAGTTCATCTACGCGGGTGTTCTCGGGTACCCACCCAGACTCAATATGCAACTCTGCCACGCGCTTGTAATCGCGGCGGAAAAAAGCTGTGAAGTTTTGCGCCAAATAATCTTTGTCGATTTGGGTAAGCGTACCCACAATACCGAAGTCTAGGGACACATAGCGTCCGAAAGTTGCTGGGTTGGTGCTGACTTGGATGTTGCCGGGATGCATATCGGCATGAAAGAAACCGTCTCTGAAGACTTGGGTGAAAAACAAAGTCACCCCATCTTTGGCGAGTTGGGGAATATTGACGCCGGCCTTTCGCAAGGTCTCGATTTGGCTGATGGGTATGCCGTACATGCGCTCCATGACCAACACATTAGGGCTGCAGAACTCCCAGACCATCTCGGGAATCAACACCAAGTTCAAACCCTCCATATTGCGGCGCAACTGCGCGGCATTGGAAGCTTCGCGAACCAAGTCGAGCTCGTCATGCAAATGCTTATCGAACTCAGCCACCACCTCACGCGGCTTAAGACGTTTGCCATCGCTTGAAAGCCGCTCTAGCCACACCGCCATGTTGCGCATGAGGTCGAGGTCTTTGTCGATGACTTTGAGCATGCCAGGGCGTAACACCTTGACCGCAACCTCGCGTTCGGGCTCGCCCTTGTTATTGCGCAAACGCGCAAAGTGCACCTGTGCAATAGAGGCGCTGGCCACCGGGGTTTGTTCGAAGTGGCTGAACAATTCGTCAAGCTTTTTCCCAAACGCTTTCTCTATCATGGCCACCGCTTGATGCGAGGGAAATGGCGGCACTTGGTCTTGCAGTTTGGCGAGTTCGTCGGAAATATCTTCGGGCAGCAGGTCTCGGCGAGTGGAAAGCACCTGTCCAAACTTCACAAACACAGGGCCCAAACTCTCTAGCGCCAGACGCAGACGCTCACCTCTGGGGGCGCGTAAATTGCGCCCTACCGTTAACACGCGGGAAAGCAGTTTGAGCCATGGATTTTTAAAACCCGAGAGCAGTAATTCGTCGAGTCCGAACCGCAACACAATCCAGACGATAAAGACCCCTCGGTCAATACGGATCATGAAGAATGAACCGTGTTCGACGCCGCGTAGGTAGGGGGGGCTGAAGCGGCAGACGCCTGGGGTAAAAACGCCTTGAGGGCGCTGACCATTCGCTTGGCTGCAGCAACGCACTGGTGAGCCATCGCGTCGCCTAGCAAACGCGAGAGGTCTTCTTCGAAGTCCCAGCGCACATGGTCGACCAGCCAATTGATGTCTGCAGCCAACATCACATCGCCTTGCACTTGCATGGCCGGTTTGTCGCCTTGGGCCAAAGTTTGCAACAGGGAAAAAGGCGACGCTTGGCTGATGTGCAAAGACAAATCGGGCGCATTGTGCAGAGCCGCCCGCTCGAACAGTCCCGCTGGCGTGATGCGACACGACAACTGAAACTGTCGCCAGCTGATTTGCACGCTGCGATGTTGCTGCCGCTGCAAACGCGACATGGCTGCAGGCTCTTGAGACAGGACATGGTTGACAAGCAACAGCAAGCGGTCTTGGAGCTCATCTACCCAAGCAGAGGGCGGCTGAAAATTCATCACCATTGAATTGAATTGAGCCAGCACATCTGCCCACGCGGGTAAAGCTTTCATGGAATAGAGGTTTATTGCAAAGCCTGAACGCCAGCGACCAACCAACCGATGGAGCCATTTTTGGGCTTGGTCATATTCCAAACTTCTCTGAATGGGCTGGGGCCAGCGGTGGGCTCTTCGCGAATCAAACCTGAAAATTCGATGCTGGCCATATAGCCCTCGCCCAAATCTTCAATGCCCAGCAATTGCGCCTCCAACATGACCACTTCGGTGGTGTTGGGGCCAGCAACCAGCTCACCACGCTCGGCCAGCTGAGACTGAATTTCTGTCAGCATGCCGTCGGTCATCATCACCCGCAAGGCGGGTATGTCGGCGCGGTCCCAAGCCGATTGCAAGCTGATGAAGTTTTGCTTGGCAGCTTGCACAAAGCCTTGGACATCAAAGCCTTCGGGAATGGTCCAGTTTTGTCCACCACCAATAAGCGCCGATCCAATTCGAGCGCTGGCTCGGCTGGGCGTCTGGCCTGAAGGGTAAGTGGTACTGGGGTTCTCCCAAGGGCGAGCAGATGCATCGTTACCGACTTTGGCAGGGTTGTACTGAGCCACTTGGTCTGGGTTGGCTGCAGAGCCCGCACCAGCGTAAGCATAAGGAGAGGCAGAGTTGCCCATGGCGCGGCGGCGCATGAACCAGCCCACCAGCATCATCAAGCCCAAAGCCAGCAAACCAAACATCAGGAATTGACCCATTTCTTCGCCAAAACCCATAGAACTCATTAACCAGGCCAGACCCAATCCCGCGGCCAAGCCGCCCAGCATGGCGCCCCAAGGACGACGCGGTTGCTGCACAGCGGGGGGAGTGGCTGCGTTTTGACCCGGCGTCGCAGCAGGTTTAGCTGATTCGCGTTGGGTAACCTGACCAGACTGTTTACCGATAGAACGGCCACTGCCCATACGTTTGGCATCGGCTTGGAAACTGGCCGCCATCAAAACCATACTCAACACCAAAGAAATGATTTTCATAAATTACTTTCTGTAGAACCACGATGCAAACCGCATCAACACCTTATTCCAACATGCAATGCCACCACCCCGAGTGACAGGTTGTGAATGTCCACATGTGCAAAGCCATTTTGCTGCATGAGGTCTTTCAACGCCGCTTGGTCAGGATGCATACGAATGGATTCAGCCAAGTAGCGATAACTGGCATCGTCTCCAGCGACTATTTTGCCAAGTCGAGGCAAAACTTCAAAGGAATACCAGTCATAAACCTTGGATAAAGCTTGGGGCACTTTGGAAAATTCCAACACCAAGAGCTTGCCACCGGGCTTGAGCACCCGCGCCATCTCGGCCAAAGCGCGATCTTTGTGGGTCATATTGCGCAAACCAAAAGAGACGCAAACCAGGTTGAAACGAGCGTCGGGAAAGGGTAAAGCCTCGGCATCACAGACGGTGGTGGGCAGCATCAGACCTTCATCTAACAAACGGTCGCGGCCTTGGCGCAACATCGCTAAATTGATGTCGGTATGCACCACCAAGCCTTGGGACCTCGCTTGCTTGGCAAAGGCTTGCGCCATATCGCCCGTGCCACCCGCGATATCTAGGACCGCGTCGCCTGGACGCACACCGGCCACCAGCACCGCATAGGCTTTCCAAGCGCGGTGCATGCCCACAGACATCAAATCGTTCATGAGGTCGTATTTGCTGGCCACCGAATCGAAGACGCCGCGCACGCGATGCACTTTGTCCCCTTCAGCCACTTTTTTAAATCCGAAATGCGTCTGTGTCATGGTGTGGGCTCAATGGCTGTGGCAAGCATGGGATGCACCTGACCCCATGGGGTCGTCTCGGCCCACACCGGCGGCTTTTAATCGCAAATCGTATGACAGCCAAAGCTCAGCCTCGCGTTGACCCAAACCATACAAATAGTCCCAAGAAAAAATGCCGCTGTTGTGACCATCGCTGAACTGGGGTTGCACGCCGTAATGGCCCACCGGTTCGAGCGCCACAATGGTCACCTCGCGCTTGCCCGATTGCAGCACCTCTTGGCCAGGGCCATGACCTTGCACTTCAGCCGAGGGGCTGTAGACACGCATCAACTCGAAGGGAATTCGAAAGCGTTGTCCATCTGAGAAGGCAATTTCTAAAACCTTGGACTGCTTGTGCAACACAATGTCCGTGGCTTGAGGGGTGCTGGGTGTGAGTCCTGCCATATACAAATCCTTAAACCAAAACGCGTTCAATGCCGCCACTGTTGGCCAGACGAATATAGTCGGTCATCCAGTCGTTGCCCAAGATTTTTTTCGCCATTTCCACCACGATGTAATCGGCTTCTAAGAGGCCATTTTGAAGATCATCTTGGAAGCGGTTCAGACCCATCAAACAACTCGGGCAACTGGTCAGCACTTTGATATTTTCCTTAGCGCCCACCCAAGCTTTGTCTCTCAATTCATTTTCGCCGGCGAGTATTTCTTGTTCTTTGCGAAAGCGAATTTGGGTTGATACATCGGGGCGCGAATAAGCCAAGCCACCGCTTTCGCCGCAGCAGCGTTTGCTCTCTATGACTTGCTCGCCCAGCAACGCTTTGACCGTCTTCATGGGGGCTTGCTGCTTCATCGGGCTGTGGCAGGGGTCGTGGTATAGATAACTGCCGCCCGCCGGCAAAGACAGTTGTTTTTCTAGCAAGTATTCGTGAATGTCCAAAATCCGGGAGCCGGGAAAAATCTTGTCGAACTCATAGCCTTGCAATTGGTCAAAGCAGGTGCCGCAACTGACCACAACGGTTTTGATATCAAGGTAGTTCAAGGTATTGGCCACGCGGTGAAACAAGACGCGGTTGTCGGTGATGATTTTGTCTGCCTTGTCTTGTTGACCTGAGCCTCTTTGGGGGTAGCCGCAACACAAGTAGCCAGGGGGTAGCACGGTTTGAACACCGGCATGCCACAACATGGCTTGGGTCGCCAAGCCAACTTGACTGAACAAGCGCTCGGAACCGCACCCGGGGAAATAAAACACTGCCTCGGCATCTGCGCTGGTGGACTGGGGATTGCGAATAATAGGCACGTAGTCGCGGTCTTCGATGTCGAGCAAGGCACGCGCCGTTTTATTGGGCAAACCCGCAGGCATTTTTTTGTTCACAAAATGCACCACCTGTGCTTTGAGTGGCGGCGCACCAAAGCTGGCAGGAGGCTGCTGGGTTTGCTGCTTGACCAAGACTTGCAAAGCTTGGTTGGTCCAACGCTGGGCCTGCATGGCAACACGGGTGACTTGATGCCCCAAGTTAATGGCTTGGGGGCTGACCGTGCTGACCAACCACGATTGAAAAACAGAGGCTGGGCGGAAACTTTGCTGGCCCATTTTGCGCAATAAA
>Ga0187844_10000980_pt1 | contig 22230 bp, 23 predicted proteins | sample SpaLakP09_SKY_50_FD_134517 | JGI IMG/M metagenome (GOLD analysis project Ga0187844, IMG submission 134517) | Oligotrophic lake water microbial communities from Sparkling Lake, Wisconsin, USA - SP09_SKY_50 | ecosystem: Environmental > Aquatic > Freshwater > Lake | place: USA: Sparkling Lake...
CTTGAAACCGGATTTTCAAATACTATTGGTATAGACCCCGCAGGTAATATTAATAAAAGACACAAACTTCCAATTATATGCGATTTTTTTGGTTCTAATGTATTAAATATACTACAAGAAAATTATAAACCATTTAAACTTATATATGCATTTCACTGTTGTGCTCACATTGAAAATATTCAGGATGTATTTGAAACTGTTTTTCAAATTTTAGATAACGAAGGCTCATTTATAATTGAGGTTGGTTACTTTTATGAAGTTTTTAAAAATAAACTATTTGACACAATATATCACGAACACATAGATTATCACACTTGCATGGCAATTCAAAATTTTGCATCTAGTAAAAAATTATTATTATATAAAGTTTGCGAAAATAATATTCAAGGGGGATCAATTCAATTTTACTTTTCAAAAAACAAGAATGTTCTTATTCATGACAGTGTGTATATAACGCTTGAAAAAGAAAACCGATTAAACTTGCATAATTATGAAAAATTAAAAAGTTGGCAAAATAAAATAATATTATGCGGCAACGATATAAACTATATTTTAAATAGTTTTGTTTCATTTGGGAAAAAAATTGCGGGTTACGGAGCATCCGCAAAATCAACAACATTTCTTTATCAATACAAACTTTCAAACAAAACTATCGAATATATAATAGATGATAGTGTGTATAAACAAGAACACTTTTCACCTGGATTGCACATTCCTATTAAATCTATTAACCATTTAGAAATCTGCAAGGTTGATTATATTATCATTTTGTCTTGGAATTTTACAGATGAGATTGTTAAAAAATTAGAGTCATATAGGAAGAGTGGTCTAAGAATAATTGTACCTTTTCCAGAAATAAAAATAATTTAATTTTGCATTATTTCTCTCTTTCCACACTTGTACTAATGGGTTTCATAAACTGTTCTTGATTCATTAAATCTTCTGTATAACTCAAGTTGTTGTTGTCATTTTGAGAGAAAAAGGGGTTCATCCCTCTTTGTCCAACCATCTCTCGTTCCGCCATTCGATTATATGTATCTTCCCTTTTATTGGGTTGTCTTTGAAATTCACCCATCAACTGCTGTTGCCCATGGTCCATTATTTCTTTTAGCCCCAACATATCTTCTGCGGATGTCAAGCAACGGTTTACAACCTGGTTTTCATCGTGAACCTCATAGCTGTTATATTCGCTCTCTAGTTCCATGGTGCGCGTTCTATTTTGAATTGGTGGAGGGCGAGGGGTTCGCTCCGCCTTCTCTCCATTGCTCCATTTCCATTCTACAATTTCCATTAAAATGTAAGATATACTAATTGTTCATACTTTTATCGCAATTTTAACTAAAGAATGGCAATCTAGTTGCCAAATTATATTATTATTATATTATTTTCGACAAATAATATAATATAAATGTTTAGCAAAAACATATTGACACTTATTTTAGGTCTTGTTGCCGGACTATTGGGAGGCGCGTTAGGGCAATCCGGTGCCGAAGTTATGTTACCAGGTCTTTTGATTCTTAACATTGTACCTAACTTCAAAACCGCCGCAGGCACAGTTCTTTTAACCATTTTGCCGCCACTTTCTCTCCTCGCCATTCTTGAATATTATCGCAGAGGACAATTGAATATCAAGGTCTCTCTTATACTAATGCTCAGTTATTTTTTCGCTGCTTATATTGGTGCTTATTTTACTAAAGACTTTACAGATTCAACACTTGAATACGCCGCGTCCTTTTATTTCTTTATTATCGGGTCATTCTTTTTGTGGAATGCTTACACTGGCTTTTTTGGCAATAAGTCAAATACCGACGGAACAACGAAGAAAACAGTGTCTGGGTTCAAAAATATCTTCAAAAATAATATTTTTGGATTTTTAGAAGGACCTAAACGATATTAAAACGCATTTTCTTGGCTTTTAACAATGGTCAATTGTTTCGTAAACAAAAACGCATTCGCACCCTTGCAGCGGCGCTTCAAATTGCAGTCCAAGCATGCCATTACTATATTATCGCAATTGTGACCCAAATCATTGTTAATTCTATCAACAGACCATTGTTTCAGTTCTCTCGCCATTTCATATAATAAAAACATTTTATCTTTACAATAATAACATTCTAGATTGCATTCGTGTAAGTTTGTTATTACTGTATTTAAATCTATGAATTTTTCCGTATCCAACAATTTTCTAATAATATCTTGCTGCTTGTAACTCGATATTTTCTTATTTAACTCTGCAGTTATTATATTTAATGAATTTAAAACCGTTGACTCCATATTATTTGAAATCGTGTTCAAGCTAAAGTTCAGATTCATATTATCAAACAATGCTTTTATAATAAGTTCTTGCTTCTCTATTGTAAAATATTCGTCTGTTAAACCCCATTTTTCCGAAGACTTGCGCTTTTTTATTTCAACCTCAGCTCTGGTTAATTTCTTTATTTGATATCTATTGTTTGTACCATTAATTAAAACTTTTTTCTCTCCTTGTTCTCCCATCTAAGTTAAATAGATTTTTATTTTTAACCCGGTTTTTATATATATTTTTTAAAAAGGCATATAAATATTATTTAACAAAAATGAGTTAAACTCTTATTATTATAATTTATTATAATCCGCAAGAATGCAATCAACAAATACAACTACAAATAAAAGCGATGAATGCATGGAGCTTAAAAATATCAAATATAAAACAATGCTTCTAAGCGGGAATGTTATTAAGGAAATTAAATCATCGAACGATGATTTGTCTAACTTGGAAAAATTTTTAGAAGATGACAAGCAAAATAACAAAAATGAACCCTGGAGCAAACTCGATAAAACAATAAAAACAAAGAAATTGTTGTCATTTGCCGAGAAATACACCAAAGACAAGAATTACGGCGAAGAAGAAGAAAAATTGTTGGTTGCATTCTTGAAAGACTGTCTAGACCGAAAAAAGTTGCAGCGCGTAAAAGATGTTGATTATGACAAGACCAGTGGAGAGATAAAGGATGTCCCCGCGCTTTCTTATAATAAATCTACTAAGCATTTCACTTTGAAGAATCTCGATAAACAGCGCGTTAGTACATTGAAAAGTTTGCCGCCGAAAAAAGGTGCCACTCGAGGAACTGTGAAGAATACCAAGGTTGAAGACTCTTCTGATGAAGGCGAAGGCGATAACAACTAATTCACATATTTTTTAATCATTAAATGAGCGATTTAGATATAAAAGGTATTTGCTATAATAATATAATAAAGACATTATGTTATTATCAGATTTGGGTGAGCTGGAAGATATACTCGATTCAATAGCTCCATTTGTTGCTGCTGGAGAAGAGGAACCCTTTTATTTCAACGAAGATGAAGAGTGTGACATTATTGAAAATGTAATGCAATTGATGCACGAATATGTAGAGGAGAATCCTCGCGAAGTATCTGAGCCCGATTTTCACGAGTGTATGATTGAAAGCATAAAAGAGCTATATTCTCCAATGATTACACCTGAAATCTATAGTGCATGTTTTTTTGTAGAAAGAGACAAATTTTACGACGATTTTGACGAGCTAATTGATATTGCTGCAGATTTATTTTATAAACAATTTATGCCTCCTCGTTCATTCCCGACAACTTTTGTAAGAGGTGTCACGCCTAGCCCAGAAAAACTTGCGCGTTTAAAATCCAAATTAGATTATCTTGCTTCAAAGCCCCAACCTCAACAGAGAACTGACGAATGGTACAAGTTTCGTCACAATCTGATTACAGCCAGCAATGCTTTCAAAGCATTTGAAAATGCAAATACACAAAATCAATTAATATATGAGAAATGTCAACCAATTGGTGCGCAAGGCGATAAATTCTCTTATGTAAATGTCGACACACCGTTTCATTGGGGACAAAAGTATGAGCCTGTTTCCGTGATGTATTATGAAAATGAATATAATACGCGCGTTGGAGACTTTGGATGCATTCAACACGACCAGTTCTCTTTTTTGGGCGCGTCGCCAGACGGCATAAACAATGACCCATCGCGCCCTCACCGCTTTGGTCGAATGTTAGAAATAAAAAATATCGTCAATCGTGAAATTGACGGCATTCCTAAAAAAGAATATTGGATTCAAATGCAACTGCAGATGGAAACTTGCGACTTGGACGAATGCGATTTTTTGGAAACCAGATTTCAAGAATACGAGACTGAAGCTGAATTCTTGGAAGACGGCGAGGAGTTTACTAAAACTGAAAAGGGGGATTGGAAGGGTGTTATTATGTATTTTTCAACGCCTGAAGGTCGTCCTCACTATGTATATAAGCCGTTGGCTATGGAGTCGGAAGAATTCGAAAAATGGTGTGAACATAAAATGGAAGAGCTTTGCAAAACGCGCGTCGACGAAAACGGTATTAAAAGGGTTGGAATGTGTTGGATTAAGAATATTTTCTGGCATTTAGAAGAGGTAAGTTGCGTTCTTGTATTGCGCAATAAAATGTGGTTTAACGCAAACATTGGGCAATTAGAACGCGTTTGGAGAACAATTGAAAAAGAACGCATTTCTGGCGATTTCGCGCATAGAGCTCCAAATAAACGCTCTAAAAAGATTGAACTACCCATGCAAGTAAACAAAATAGAGAACTATTTTAACTTGGGTGAGAGTTTCAAACCAACAAACTCTGGTTCGGGATGTTTAATTCCACTTCCAAATGGATCAAATGCAAACAGTAGCGGTGTTGGAAACAGCTATAGAAGCCGCGAAAATTCACTAATAGATGAAGAAAAAATTGGCGCAAACACTGTTATCAAAATTAGAACAGAATCCATTGATGAAACTAAAAAACTCCTCTAAAACGCTGGTAATTCAAGAGTGGGGCCCGGTTGAGGACCCAAAAATAGATTTTCCTGGGTTCTATAGTAGTTGACGCGCGTCCCAGGAGTGTCTGGAACTGGAGGCAACGGCGTTACAAAATTACTCGCCAACTGGTTATCCTTGTACAATGCACCGCAAAACTCTGCTCCTACACATACCCCGTCATCGGGGTTTCTACGATAACGCAAGTTATTTGTTATTTGTGCATAAGAACTCACACCAAAACTCGGGTAATACCACCAAATATCCGAATAATTATTGTTTGACACAGTCTTTCTACCGGTTGAAGGATATTCATCATATAAAAGAGCAGCCGAGTCAACATTAGAAGGAAACGATCCCGCTTCTTCAAGGCTGAAATTTGAATAGCCTTCGGTTAATGATGCTAAACCATAGGCGCCTCCAACTATTGCTAATAATAAAATTACAAATAAAAATATGATTCCTTTATTCATCTATATATATTTGTTATTATTTTTATCAAATTAGTAAAATAAAAATAAAATACTTTTATTCAATATTAGTGATTCTAATTTAAAATTAAATTTAGAAAGATATATAATGAGAACTGAAAATCAAAGAACCAATATGGAAATGCGTGTGACAAAACGCGATGGACTACTAGAAGACATTTCCTTCGACAAGATTTTAAATCGTGTTAAAAAGATTGGTCAAGAAGCAAATATTCAAATTAATTATTCCTCCCTTGCAATGAAGGTCATTGATCAGTTATACGACACCATACCCACTTATAAAATTGACGAACTGACTTGCGAACAATGTGCTTCGCTTTCTACTATGCATCCTGATTACGGCGTTCTCGCCGGCCGCATTTTTGTCAGCAATCACCAAAAGAATACTTGTGAGTCTTTCTATGAAACTATGAGCCAATTGTATTATTTTACGGACATTCATGGACAACATTCGCCGCTTATTTCTCATGAAACTTGGATTAACATTGAAAAAAACAAAGACGAACTAGACGCAATGATTGACTATAATCGAGATTATTTACTCGACTATTTTGGACTCAAGACATTGGAGCGCGCTTATTTATTCCGTGTAAATGATATAATTGTTGAACGCCCGCAGCACATGTGGATGCGCGTTGCTGTTGGAATACACGGAGATAATTTGGATGCAGTAAAAGAGACTTATGATTTAATGTCTCAAAAATATTTTACCCATGCAACACCAACATTATTTAATGCCGGAACACCGCGTCCTCAATTATCGTCTTGTTATCTAATTGCGATGGAAGACGACAGTTTGGATGGAATCTATAATACTCTAAAAGATTGCGCTAATATTTCCAAGTGGGCGGGAGGCATTGGACTACATATTCACAACATTCGCGCATCTAATTCTCTAATTCGAGGAACAAATGGAAAATCCACCGGAATTGTTCCAATGTTGCGCGTATTCAATGACACTGCTCGCTTCATTAATCAGGGCGGCAAGCGAAACGGTTCTTTTGCCATTTATTTGGAACCTTGGCACCCCGATATTGAGGATTTCTTAGAAATGAAGAAAAACCACGGTGACGAAGAAATGCGTGCACGAGACCTATTTTATGCTTTGTGGACTCCCGACTTGTTTATGGAACGCGTAAAAGCCAGCGCAAAATGGTCTTATTTCTGCCCAAATGAGTGTCCTGGATTAGCGGACGCCGTCGGCGAAGCATTCAAAACACTGTATGAAAAGTATGAATTTGAAGGAAAGGCGCGCAAGACAGTAAATGCTCGCGACTTGTGGTTTAAAGTGTTGGACGCACAGATGGAAACCGGAACGCCCTATATTTTGTTTAAAGATGCGGCCAATTTAAAATCAAACCAGAAGAATCTTGGCACCATAAAGAGCTCAAATTTATGCGTTGCACCAGAAACACAAATTTTGACTGATAAAGGCTATCAAGAGATTCAAAGTCTAGCGAATCAAAAAATAAATGTTTGGAATGGGGAAGAATTCAGCGAGGTAACTGTTCATAAAACCGGTGAAAATCAAGAATTATTAAGAGTAGAAACAACCGACGGTTGTATTTTGGATTGCACTCCATATCATAAATTTTACATTCAAAATAAATACAATAGTTCTAAGACGAATCCTAATAAAAATATTTTGACTGTGGAAGCGCAGAATTTAAAGGAAGGTGACAAAATTATAAAATGTGAATATCCAATTATTGAAGGAAAAGAAGACATTAAATATGCATACACACATGGATTTTTTTGCGGGGATGGAACGTATGGTAATAATAGTGATGCGCCGCAAAAATGCAACTATTCTGCACTATTAAATCATTCTTACTGCAAAAGACACATAGATTTTGAAAATGAAAGCAACACTTATCCAATTCAAACGGACAATACAAATTATAAATGTAATGGATTATCTTATTCAAAAAAACCTATTGTTTCTTTATACGGCGAGAAAAAAGATCTGCTGAAATATATGGATTATAGAACAGTTGGTAACGAAGATGCAACGGGTAGATTAAATGTTTGTTTGCCGTTAGACATAAATGAGAAATTTTGTGTTCCTATAAACGGTTCTTTAAAAAATAAATTAGATTGGTTTTCTGGTTATTGTGACGCAGACGGAACAATTGCAAATAATGGAGATAATCAACAATTGCAAATTGCTTCAATTAATAGAGATTTTTTAATGCAAGTTAAATTTATGTTAAATACATGCGGAGTTCAATGTAAGATTAATAACTCTAATAAAGAAGGTATGAGAAAACTGCCCGATTCAAATAGAGTTTTAAAGGAATATTACTGTCAACAATTGTACAGATTATTAATAACATCTTACGATTTACAAAAGTTAAAAGAACAAGGATTTTCGCCCAAACGATTAAAAATAAATGACGCTATGCCAAATAGAAGTGCTAGTAAATTTATTAAAATAAGTAAAATAACGGTTACTGGTAGAAAAGATGACACATATTGTTTTACTGAACCAAAAAAACACGCGGGAATTTTTAATGGAGTTATAACTTCACAATGCACGGAAATCATAGAGTACTCTGACGAGAATGAAACAGCCGTTTGCAATTTGGCGTCGATTGCTCTCCCCGCTTTTGTTAACGAAGCAACCAAGACATTCAATTATGATAAGCTCCACGAAGTGACCAAAGTTGTAACCAGCAACTTGAACCGCGTTATTGATATTAATTTTTATCCAACGGAGAAAACACGGCGCAGCAATTTGCTTCATAGACCCATTGGAATAGGCGTTCAAGGCTTGGCCGATGCATTTATTATGATGGATATTGCTTATCACAGCGATGAGGCCAAGACAGTAAATAAGCTCATCTTTGAGACAATTTACCACGCTGCGCTTGAACGCAGCAACGAGCTTGCAATTAATATAAAAAATAGAAGTTCTTGCGTTTCAGATACTTCAACATTTGTTTCAGATTTATCTTTGAAATATGCGCTTAGCGCTGAACATCGCGGAGCATACATGTCATTCGAAGGTTCGCCGGCAAGCCAGGGAATTTTGCAGTTTGATATGTGGAATGTTGAGCCCACGGATAGATACGATTGGACCGCCTTGAAGCATTCTATTATGGAGCACGGAATGCGTAATTCGCTCCTTTTAGCACCAATGCCTACTGCAAGCACTTCACAGATTTTGGGATATAATGAATGCTTTGAGCCTCTAACGAGCAATATTTACAGTCGACGAACCTTGGCGGGCGAATTCGTGTTGGCAAACAAGTATTTGATGAAGGAACTCATTGACTTGGGACTGTGGAATGAAAAAATTAAGAATAATATTATTGCCAATAAGGGAAGCATACAACAGCTGACAATGTTGTCGGAACACATTCGCAACAAATACAAGATAGTGTGGGAAATGCCTATGAAGCATTTAATTGACATGTCGGCGGACCGTGGCGCCTATATTTGTCAAAGCCAGAGTTTGAATTTGTGGTTAGAAGACCCAAATTATAACACGCTTACTTCTATGCATTTTTATTCATGGAAACAAGGATTAAAAACGGGCATCTATTATTTGCGTCGAAAGGGGAAGCATCAGGCGCAACAATTCACGCTTGAACCCGAAAAGGGGGAAACGAGTGAAGCCGGGGAAGAAGAACATGATATTTGTGAGATGTGTTCGGCTTAAAGAATTTATGTAAGAAGAGTGTTTTCTATTTGATCGGTGCGGTTAGACTTTTTTAATCTAATAATGGACAAATCGACCCCTTTCAAATAAGTTTCTAACGCACTGCGCCCCAAGACTGAATCGTCTTCACCAGAATTCAATTCTAATCCTTGAATTGCACAAAGAAATCCTATTCCTCTTTTACCATCGTAGATGTATTGCGCACAATTTGCACAATAACCAACAAAAATCTCATTTATAGATCCGTGGTCAGCGCAATTCTCGCAGTGCGACGGCCCGGTCCCTTCTTTGTGACTAAGCGCCCACTCTTTGGGAAACTTTTCATGATACCAATAATAGTCGTATCCATAGATGCCGTCACCCTCTATTATTTCTGGGATGAACTCATCTTCACTGTCGTCATCGATCAGCATATTGGCCCAATTAACACGACGAAGTTTTGACATTGCTGCCACTAATCTTTGGTCTACATTTGCAATTCCCAAGAAAAAAGCTTTCAATTTTTTGTTATTTGCCGAAATAGTAATAAAGTAAGGAAGATGAGTTTTTACAAATCTTGTAAATAAATATAATTTGGCGAATCCTCCATACATTCGTCTCGATCGTTATACCACTCGTTCAATTGCTTGAATAAACCATTCCCTTCTGATGGAGTTAGCGCAAATGGCATCCATATCCTTTCTACATCAAGACGATCCCAATTGCAATCACACCTAACGATCGCCCAATAGTATCCCTCGTTGTCGGATTCATGACCTTTCTCAAACCGCTCTTTTGACCGAGTTAATGTCCAATCCTGGTTATCCTTAAAATCGTGCAAGTCGTAATTCTTTACTATGGTCTTGCCATGTCGATTTAATATAATGCATGCTTTTTCATGCGAGATCTCTTCAAACAGGATATAATGAGTTTTTACAAGATTGTCTATAATAAGTTGCATTTTCTCCACTTTTTCGGTAAACTTTGGAAGAACTCCGAATCGCATGTCTATGGCGACCTCGTTGTTAATGCTGGTCGCCATTTCAATAGCGTGCTCAAACAACACCACATCTTCCTTCGCTTTCATTAATTCTGCGATCATTCTTGTCGGTTTTATCATAAATTCAACTTATGATAAAAGGATTCAATTTTTTTGGTTTGTAAAGATATAAAAAGATATAAAAAAATGTATTTATTGTAACTCAATGCATGTAGCAGAGATTGTTTTTCACCCTCGCAATGAAGAATACTCTTCTTTTTGAATGAAGAGCGCCATTAAATTTTTTATAAAAATATAAATTATAAAAATATAAAATTATTATAAATTATATAATATATAACCTATAAAATGTTTAAAATGTTTAAAATGTTTAAAAATTACGATAGTACAAATATAAAATTGCCCATACACGGTCAAGGAGTTATTATTTTTAAAACTATATATGATAGCTGTTCACTTACTTTCTGTAATAAAGCTGATTCTGACGGAATTAAAATAGAATTTTCATCAAATTTTATTAAAGGAACAATTATTTCATCGGGAGAAGAATTAATAGATAAAAATAATAATTCTGGTTTGCAAAATAATAAGAGAATATATTATTGGGTTAGTCTTGATTCACAGAATCAAAAAATTCAAGCAGGAATTGGTGAAGCCCGAATTGAAAATATAATATATACATATCAATTTTCAAAAGAAACTATTGAAATTTTTCATAAAAATAAAGCTTTTATTGAAAGTATGTTTAAAATAAACATATTAGATCAAAATATTAAAAATATAATAGGGCAACCACAACCATGTATTAAAATAATTAATATTCTCAAAGATCCAATTACATTAAAAATACCATTATTAATTCGAGATACGCACCATTTATCAATGCATGATGTTGCAAGTTCAAATTTTTTACCTAAATCAAACTTATCAGCTTTTGCAGAAAAATTATATGATTGTATTTCTGGAAAAAATTTTATATTAGATAATAGCGATTTCCCTGATTTTTCAAAAGCAATTGAATATAGTATCCTTACGCCAAAACTTTGGTGTCATGAAAAATTAAAAGATAAAAGTACAGAATTTAATAAAGATAAACCTGATATTTTAGAAACCTATTTAAGAATAACTCTTGGTCAAAATAATGGCGAATCTCCCGGTATTCCATATGTAATGGAAATATGGCCACCCCATCATTATTCTCCTATTCACAATCATGCAGGAGCACATGCAATAATTCGTGTATTATATGGAGAAATAAATGTAAGTTTATATCCATATTTATGCAGTGAAAAAGATAGCGTCAAACCATTTGGTAATATTAATTTAATAAAAGATGATATAACATGGATAAGCCCTACACTAAATCAAACTCATAAATTAGAAAATTTAAATGGCTCGCAAACATGTGTAACAATACAATGTTATATGTATGATGATAAAAATAATGTTCACTATGATTATTTTGATTATCTTGATAGCGATAACAATATTCAACAATATGAACCTGATTCTGATATGGATTTTATAGAATTCAAAAAAATTATAAAATCTGAATGGGAAAATAGAAATAAAAATACAGAAAATTAAAATATATTACAAAGTTGGGAAGAAATCAAAGCTAAGAATATATAAAGAAAAACAAGACAAACGCAATGTTTGTCAAATTTTAACAAAATAGCGCGTCTATTCACAAAATATTTCTTTTGATTTTTTATATAGACACTTTCGGCAACGCGTCAAGATACTCGCGGTCTTCTGCTACAAGTTTTAGGTAGTCACAATACGAAACAACAAAGTGTAGTTTTTTGCCCTGTATCGTCAACTCATACTTATAATAAGTGCCCAACTCATGCTTCACAAAATAAAAGTCGTCGCGCATAAGTTTGCCGAACCTTACAATCATGCGTCCTCCCTTAATGTATTTACTACTATTATTATAAGACTCGCAGTCCCAGAAGTCATAGTAGTCCCACTTGGTGCCGTCTTTTTCTCCAAGACATAAAGCACTATGCAATTCTGGACCTTTCCCAGTAAACATGGCCCGAGTAAAACCTGCCTTCTTATACAGTTCCTCAATTGTGATGGGGTCAGGAACAGGAACCCATGTAGTAGTTTTGTTTGTGTCTTCCATTTTGAATGGACTAATATCTTCCGAGTCACAACCAAACTCAATCCTAACTTTTTTTGCAATTGCGTCAACCTTGGCATCACCAAGTCTCATTCTATATTCTTTGACCGATGGCATTCTGATTTCTATCCGATTTGATGTGTGTTTACGATTGGATTATTTACACAAAAAGGTTTCAATTTTTTTGGGTCCGACTATTTATTAAAAACGCGTATTGTTTTTCTATTTATATTTTTATTTTTTAATTTATATTTATCTTGCGTTGTTTTATGTTTAAATTTATCGTATTTAACTCTTGTTTTTTTACTACACTTTAATTCATCGTCGTCGTTTGTTATTTTATCAAATACTTTTTTCGCGTTTTCTATATTGGCGTCATTTAGTGCAACAGTTATCATAAGATTCCCGTGTTTTTCTGCATATTTTCTAAATTCATCATATGTAGAAAATTCTATCTTGCCGCCTTCATCTTCAGCGTTAAAATATTTTACCATTAGATATGCAGAAATTGGATTTGCTGCTTCTGACCTTATATACGCAGTGTCTTTGTGTATATTTTTACCTATAATAATAATTACGGCTCTCAATAGTTTATTTAATTTATTACCATTATGTCTTCGTTTTGTGCGAGAAAAAATCTCGATTGCACCATTGTAATAGTCTATAATCATTGAAGATACACATATATTGTTTCTAAATATACATAACAAGAGGGATTTGGGATTTAATGTATGGTGTGCAGTTACTTCTGTGTTTTTATCCATTTTATAAAAATAGTTAATGTCAATTTTGTAGTCACACTTTTGTTTTTTATTAAATTCGGCAAGTTGTTTATTTATTTTATTAAGTGCGTTTTTGGCATCAGCTAGGTTAATTTCTTCTTCTTCTGGGATATTCATATTATTTTTATATTATAAAGAGTTATAAAATAAAAAAAATGTAAGGGTGTAAATAGCGAATACTAAATGAATAATGATGCGATATTTGTGTTTTATTATGTATATAACATATTTGCACTGGTTATTTCTATATATTTGGAAGGTTTCTGGCAGTCAATCTCGCATAAATATATTTTTTCTGCACTTGACTTGTATAAAGCATAACTACTATATCCATCGCCGCCAAATATATTGTAACCTGTCCCTTCTGTAGCCATAATAAAATTATATACTTCTTTTCCATATATTAAATCAGTAATAGATATATAAAACTCCTCAACCGTTTTTGTGGGTTTTGTTTCAGATATGAACTTGTCCAATTTCGCACTAATGATTTTAATATTCGACATCTTGCTTAAGTTCTTTACAGTTATTACATATAATGGTATTCAATTTTTTAGTAATTCATGTTAGTATCTAAAATCCAGCGCCTCTTTTTCGTGTTCAAAAAGCCCGTCCATAAATAATTTGTTAAAGTACAGAGGATTCCCATCTTTTCTTTTCCACTCATACCACGGTTCTGTCGACACACTAAGAAACTTTGCCTTCTTTTCATAATTTATACCATTTACTGTAATAACAACCAACAAATTAGTGCCGCTGGGGATGTCTACTTTGGCAAGGTCATCCTCAGGTCTTTTCGGATTTGTGCAACATGATGCGCTAAAACCTTCCTTTTTTCCATTATAAAAACACTCACAAATTAAGTATTTTTCCACTGGTCCTACATATTTAACCAACGGATTTTTGCTTTTGATGATATGATATATTCTTGTGTAATTTGCCGACACGGGTTTGTCCGTCAATATTACCGTATTTTCTGTCCAAGTATCATTGAACCTTTTTTCTTTTGGTGCTTCCTTCAGCTTGCCCATTACTTGCCAAAGCCTTTCCATCATCTTAAGTTATGGATTGTTGTGGATTATTTTGGAATATTGGTTGTTGTTGAAATAGGTTTCAATTTTTTTGCAATATATTTACTAAAAAGTGGATTATTTAATTTTTATTATTACTAATTTATAAATGTTTGCTAATCCAGAGTCATAGTTATTTGATTGAGTTAATTTAAAGTTAAAGTGGTAGCCGGGATGCTTAAAAGAAAGTCCTGTTTTATTGTCAATAAACGCCTCATTAAAACTAGATAAACGCGGATAGTTTACAGGATTCTCGCCAATATCACCCGCTATATAGTATTCTTCGTTTGTATTATAAATGTGTTTGCCTATTTGCATAACTATATAGTATTTTTAATTTTAACTTGTTTTATGGCAAAAAAATGTATTTATTTGAAATTAATTGTTAAAATCTTTCCGCATATATTGAAATAACTAGCGCGAATATATTATGTCGACTAATAAGAATCGTACCCTCCATCAAAGTTGCTTCCGTAATTACTCGCGCCACATCTGTCGATGCACCATCCAACTTCTTCTTGGACTTCCTCTTTTTCATATAGTTCGTTTGCCGCATTTGCCTCTTCAAGCATCATTATTTTTGCACTATCCATGAAATCTTTGTCGCCGACATCATCAGGGGTAATAGTCTTCAAGTAAGTGTCGAACGCGCTTGGAAAATGTTGCACTTCCTCAGCATCATTTTCCTTTCCACAATCAATGAACCCGCGTCCGCGTTCACCGTTGTAATCATAATGAGCGCAATTGGCACAATAGCCTAGAAATACGCCATTCCACGAACCAAACCAAGCGCAGTTTCCACATTCTCTGGGTCCTGTTCCAGGCAAATGATTTTCTGCCCACTCTTCGGGAAAAGTCCCACAATATAGTTCCTCGTCATATGAATAGTACGCCGGCTTACCATTGCGGTAATGATTTACAAATTCTTTTGGGTTAAATTGTGCCATTCTTGGTTATATTTGCTTAGCGCTTTGCTTAATGCTTTGCTTATCGCTTTGCTTATTGAAATTGCATTAAATACTTAACGCAATTTCAGCTTCAATTTTTATTTCTTTCTTCGCGTATTCTTTTTCTTGATGCCTCTTTTTGTTTTTTTATTTTTATTTTTATTGGGATTTTTATGAGTTTTTCTTTTTAATCCTCTTGCCTGTCTTACATACAATTCCTCTTCTGAAGTATTAACAAATCTTCCGCCGGGAGAAACCTCGTCTCTTTCTGCTATAACACCCGCCATCTTTGGAACTCTACTCGCTCGAGGGATTGCGCTGGCTCTGGCCGTTCTTGGCGAAAAAGCGTCAACCCTTTCGCCCTGCAAAAAAGCAACCTCTGGCGCCTCAACTTTTTTCTTGCAAGACTCGTACAGTTTTATGCCAACATCATTTCGCAAAGGTCTCTCAAACGCATTATATAGCCTTTTGTCTTCGCATATTATGTCCAATACATTCATCAAGACTTGATCGTTGGGTTTGCGTTTATAGTATAAATTTATATACTTTATTACCAAATCAATAAATTCTTCGTTTTTAATATATTTATCAATGTTGTGATATTCATCTTGAAACTGAAACAAAAAACTTAATCCTGATTCTCCGTCATCCGTTATAAATTGCTGATTTTTATAATCTATATCTAATAGCATCGATGCAATTTTTAAATCTGAATGCACCCCACCCCAGCTGCACGCCATCATTAAAGCGGTTTCACCTTGGTTGTTTGTGTAATCTATACCGCAATCTCCTTTCAATAATTCTGTAACTAATTCAATAGCTATATCATTTTCTATTCCTACGCAAAGCATTAAAGGGGTAAGACCGTCTGAATTTTTATTATTAAGAGTTGCTTTGCCTGTTTTCAATAATTCTAATGCAACTTCATATTTATCTTGTTCAAGTGCGAATAATAATGGGTCCACACTTTCGTCAACAAATATTTGCGTGTTTGATAAAAAATTTTTTTCTAAATTCTTTAAAAATAATGACACTCCTTCCGCGTCATCTTCATGTATTAAATTATCAAAATATGTAAATAATTCTTCATCTGGAGGACAAATCCCTTTACTCATTTAATGTCTTAATATATTATCAAAATATTAAATTATTAATGCTTGCGCTTAGTGTGCTTTCTTTTCTTGGGTCCGCCCTTTGATTTCTTGTGTTGTTTTCCTTTATGATGTCTCTTCTTTGTACGCCTCTTTCTTGAAACACCTTCCGCGTAATCAACCGCGGCTGTTGCAGACAGTCTTGTCGACCTTCTACTAGGACCAACAGCAGCACTAGCAGCAGCACTAGCAGCAGCACTAGCAGCAGCAGCACTATCTCTTAATTCCTGATAATATTGCTCCGCGTCTTTTTGTTGTTCTATTTCTTCAGCAACATCTTCAGCTACATCTTGAGCTACATCTTCTTCGCCTTCTTCAACTTCAGCAATAGCAGTTAGCGCCTGTTTTTTTAAAACTGATCCTTTTCCGCATTTATACCCCTCTGGTGACATTATTTCTATATATCCGGCAATAGTCGGGTCCAAATCTTGTTGACACAAGTCCACATCATAACGAATCTTGTAAAAGCATCGCATGCATATTACAACATCCATTAGCGCATCGTGCAATTTAGATTCATCGGGAGCGTATCCAAACAGATGCGTATACAATGCATTCAATTTGGGCATCTTATAATATTCCTTGCCCATTTTGTTTACAGCCGATATTTGACACACATCCGCACCAAACTTCCCCGTGCAAAACTCCTTCTTATTTGCATACAAGTTTTGTATATATTCTTCAAAAACCTCAAATCCAGGCCGTGTTCTCAAACGGTCCATTTCCGCCAACAGCATATTTCTGTCAAAATTTAAATTGTGTGCCACTATAACATCTGCCTTTTCAAAGTCTTTCATAAACTCGGTTAAAACCTCGTGTATTTCAGGATTGAAAGTCATAATTTCTTCGCCAGTTTTTGGGTTAACAACGCGTTTTGTACGACCTTGCGTTTTGGCCAAAGATATTTTGTGAACAGCCTCGCTACCTGGATCCATGGTCTCGCCTTCAGGCAATCGAAGTATTTCGTTTACTATTTTTGCTGTATGCAATTGATTGTCATATAAAATATAACAGAATTGCACTGAATGAGGCCACTTGGATGCATCTGACCTAGGAAGCACTTTTTGTTTTCCCGTTTTCTTATCTATTACTGGTTTTCCCGAATCTCTGTATGTATCGAGTTTTTCGTTGATTTTAAATTCATCCCATGTTACTGATTCATCTGGCAGTCGATTGGTTTCAAAGTCAAATGTTAACGTATATCTTTCTTTTTGATAAGCTTCCGCTTTATCCGCTGGATAAGTCACTGAATGATAATTTTTATGTGTAAATATGGGCGTTTTGCTTGCGCTCACGCTTTTGCTAACGCTTTTGCTCATTGCTATATATATTAAACGAGATAATACTATATTCTTTAGTAAAAAAATAATATTCAATTTTTTTAGACCGAAGTTCATAAATTTGAGTTAGATGAAAAATATGCGAGTCTTTTATTTCGCATAACTTCTTTGTCTGTAATAATTTTATTTTCTATAACAACTTCACTTTCTTCAATATTGCTCATTTTAAGCCACATAAAATGGTCTATTTTTCTAAATGTGCCAATGCAAATCGACCAATCCTTTTCCGTTTTTTGACCTATGTGCTTGCACCCATTCACATTTGTCATTGTAATATGCTTCAACCAAGGTCCGGTTTTTACGACTATTGCATAAAATGTAGACAGTGCCCTCCACGATATAATTTGCACTTTATCTTGCGGTTTTTTGTATTTGCATTGAATAGCGTAATAATGGTCTCCCTTTTTAGATAATAAATCTATCCCATAGTCATTTTTTGTTAAATGAAATTGATCTTTAAGTTCTTTTGGGAAATCTTTGTAAAACCAGACTTGCTCGTGTTGTAATACTATTTCCAGGTATAAAAAACAAAATGCTTCAAAAAGGTCGCCTTTTTTCTTTTTATTGTTTGCCTTTTCTTTCAATTCGGCCATATTGTGAGCTGTTCCGCCTTCTATATAATTTTCTATTTCACGCATTAAAATATCAAACTTGTTGTTAGTGCTGTTGTTATCTGTTTGAATATTTTTTGCAATTAGTTCTCTTATTGTCTGTTTTGCCAGTTCACTCATTGTTATTATTTATTTGCGCATTGTGTTTATGTATTTTTCTTTGCATTTACACATAATCCTTGCATATTCCAAAGCTTCGTCGATGCCATATGGTTATACCGTGCTCTTTTATTCCTTCTATGTGTTTTCGCGATCCATATCCTTTATTCGAATCCAAACTGTACTTTTCTACTAAATCCGGATGCTCTTCGCACAAATCTTCTATATATTGGTCGCGCTCCACTTTAGCCAATATTGATGCCGCAGCAATTGCCGAGTATTTATTATCACCACCTTCTATGCATATGTGGTCCAAATGTTCTATTTTTTTTCCAGGAGAAATGATTGTATAAGGATTGAAATAATTGCCATCTATTAATAATTTTATTAAACTTGGTTCTCGAGTTGTTCCGTCTTTTACGACTTTTGCTATACATTTATGCATTGCACTTTGTGATGCTTGCAAAATATTTATAGTGTCAATCGTTTTTTCGTCCTCATATTGCACAGACCACGCAATAGCGTTATTTTTAATATAATCTGCTACCTCTTGAATCTTCTTCTTGGAATGAAACTTTTTGCTGTCTTTCATTTTTGAATGATCAAAACTATCATCTTTAGGTAAAATGACTGCTGCTGCGTAAACTCTTCCAAAAAGTGGACCTCTACCAACCTCATCCACGCCTATTTCATAAATCTGTGGACTCGTCTCGCTGTAACACTTTTTTAGAATTGTTGGTGCCATTTTGACTCGTTTCTTTGGTTTCTCATTCTCTTGGACCTTTTCTGTTGCGTATATTTCCAAGTCTTCTTGTTCTGGGTTATCCATCTTTTAGTAAATTGTCCTATATTTTTATTGGCGCCTTTTATTTCAATTTTATTTTTATTGTTTTTGTTGCAAACTTTTTTCACTATATAAATTATACAACAACAATGAATTCCATATTATTGCTTTTCATCATATTATTATTAGCTCTTGTGTTATGTTCCTTTTTAGGAGGTAGAAATTGCTTGAAGGAAGGATTTACTACAGATTCTACGAGTGGACCCAATGGATCCAAAATTAAAACCGCAACTGGCGTTTATGGAAACACTGCCTCCATTGCAGTCGGCCCTCAAGGAAATCTCTACACTACAAGCGATATTAATGGAAATGTTTCCGCCAGTTCTCTCGATAGCATTCACCAAAATACCTTTTATGGACCCAATGGAGGTTCCGCCAAAGTAACCAATATGAACGGGACTTACCAAATTGATGTTACAGACGCGGCGGGAAATACTACGCATTACACATACACTGCTCCAACCTCGTCGCCTGATTCTTCGTCTACTGGTTCTTCTAGTTCTCCTTCTTCTAGTTCTTCTTCTACTTCGGCTATTCAAGCTCAAACCTTTTATGGACCTTATGGAGGAAAAGCGCAAGTTGTTACTGGAAGCGATGGCAATTATTTGATTCGCATTAGCTATCCCAGTGGACAATCCATTGATTACACTGTTACTAATCCTTATGTAAACACACCCACTTCGCAGCCAGTAGATTCGACAATTAACCAAGGCGGAATGTATCCTAGCACTTCTACTTCTGCTGCTTATTATTCGGGTCCAAATGGTGGAAGCGCTGGCTCTTTGACAGGACCAATGGGCAACTCGGTGGGGTTCATGGCGGGACCTAATGGCAACGCTGCTGTTGGCGCATCTACTTCTGGTTACGATTATTCTAGTTCATTGCCTCCTGGAATTCCTCGCAGTATGATTCCTCCTGGGCAAGAAGATTTGTATATTTTGAAAACGGAGGTTGTACCGCCCGTTTGCCCCGCTTGCCCTACTAGTTCGGCTTGCCCGCGCGAAGAAAAATGCCCTCCTTGCCCTGCGCCGGCTCGCTGTCCTGAACCAAGTTTTGAATGTCGCAAAGTGCCCAACTACAATGCAATAAACAATACTTATTTACCCGTCCCAGTTTTGAACGATTTTAGCACTTTTGGTATGTAAATACATAAATTAGAAAGACTAAAATAAAAATAAGACAAAATCTTAATAAAGATAATATACTTAATTTTATACAATGAGGATTAAATTAAGTGAAAAATTCCAAACTGAAAGAGAAGAAATTTGTAATAAAATTATTAATATACTAGAATTGAAAGAAGACAAAACACTTTTGCTTTGTGATTTAGACAATGATGTAGAAAAACAGAATAAAATATTAGAATTAAAGGAAGACATACAAAAATATTTTGCATGTTCTACCGTATCATCATTTAAACCCAATTTTAAATGTAAGCGTCCTTATTTGAATTTAATTAGAAGCATATTAAGAAAACAAAACTATATTTTTGAACGAGTAGAAATTGAAATATCAAAAAGTGATGGTAGTTTTTTTCGTTCAACTAAATATAAAATATTTAGGAGTTATTAAATATTTTTAATTAATTAAAATTATTTAAAAATAAATATTTGAATATATTATATTTATATCAATGAATCTAGAAAACGAAATATGGAAAACAATAATTAATTGTGAAGATTATCAAGTCAGCAGCCTAGGAAGAGTAAAAAATGTAAACACAAATATATTCTTAAATCCTTATGAAGATTATTTTGGATATCAAAAAATTTCTTTATATATTAAAAAAAAATCAAAAGAGTTTAAAGTGCACAGACTAATCGCAATACATTTTATTTCAAATCCACAAAATAAACCAACTGTTCATCATATAAATAAAATTAAAAATGACAATAGAATTGAAAATTTAGAATGGGCTACAATGTCTGAACAAAATTTGGCTATTAATAAAAAAGAGAAAAATTATAATTTCTGTAAAGCTGACAACAGAAATATTTTAAAAATTAATATAGATAATGGAGAAATATTAGAAAAATATAATTCCATAAAAGATGCTGCAAAATGGATATTTGATAAAAAGTTAACAAAAATAACAGAATTTAATAAATTAACTGCATCCATTATTAGTTCAAAATTGTGCGCTGTTGCAAATGACAAAAGAAATAATGCATATGGTTATAAATGGAAATATTATAATGAAAAAGAAACTATGGAAAATGAAATTTGGAAGGAAATTCCATTAGAATTAACTAATAATAAACCAAATTATTTTATTTCTTCATTAGGTAGATTTAAAAATAATAAAGGACAAATTATAAATAATTACAAGCATTCAACTGGCTATAAAAGATTAGTTATTAAAAATAATTGTTATTTACTTCATAGATTAGTTGCTTTAACATTTTTATCTAATCCTGAAAATAAACAACAAGTAAATCATATAGACGGTAATAAGTTAAATAATTGTCTCGAAAATTTAGAATGGGTTACTAGTTTAGAAAATAATTTACACAAAATAAAAAATGGTTTGTCCAATCATACAAAAAAGGTTATACAATATGATGAAAATATGATTATAATAAATAAATTTGATTCAATTGTTGACGCGTCAAATGCATTAAAGATAACAAGAAGTTCTATTAGTGATAATTGCAGAGGTAAAACTCAAAAAACAAAATCAGGGTTCTATTTTCGATACGCAAATTTATAATTAAATACTACATTTTAATTATAAATTGACTACTTTATTTGTTTCGAATTGTGTGTCTGCGTTTCTTTGTATTGGATTTATTATTTTTGTTTTTCTTGTGCGAAGAATTGCGTTTTGATTTTTTGTTCTTATTTAAAGTGCGCTTGGGTTGCTTTATTTTGTTCGACTTTCTGTTTTTATTGGTTAATTTTTTAACCTTGCGTTTTACATAACCACCTAATTCGGGTCGCAAGTCGCTTGTTTGTCTCGGTACAAAAGCTCTTCCTGGTGGTCCTCCTGGTGGTCCTGAAGGAAAACCTGCTCTACGAGCGCCTGTTGTTGATGGTGCTGATGTTACTGATGCTGATGCTGTTGGTGCTGGTATACTCGCGCGTCCATCTCCTTTTACAAGTTGTATTTTTCCGTCCTTTGTTCTAAATAAAAAATAAGTCCCAATAGACAATGTTATAGTTGCTCCTCCAATGACTAATTTTGTTGTAGCATCTAAACTGTTAAATTGGCCAATCAATACTGGAGTTTGTTCAAGTAAATATTCTATTGTTGTGTCAGCAAATTGAGACGCTCCTAATGCAATGGCCAATGATATAATTACATAAA
>Ga0187844_10000987_pt1 | contig 22185 bp, 21 predicted proteins | sample SpaLakP09_SKY_50_FD_134517 | JGI IMG/M metagenome (GOLD analysis project Ga0187844, IMG submission 134517) | Oligotrophic lake water microbial communities from Sparkling Lake, Wisconsin, USA - SP09_SKY_50 | ecosystem: Environmental > Aquatic > Freshwater > Lake | place: USA: Sparkling Lake...
CGCGACCTGCTGCTGGATGCCGTCGAACACGTCCTTCGGCAGGCCGCCCGGGTTGGCAGCCGTCTTGACCATGATCGGCGGCACCGCCGCGATCAGCACGGCTTTCGACGCGCGCGACTGGCCATGGCGGGCCAGGTAGCGCACGACTTCGCCGCCGCCCGTGGAGTGGCCCACGTGGATGGCGCCTTTCAGGTCCAGGTGCTCGACGACGGCCGCCAGGTCGTCGGCGTAGTGGTCCATGTCGTGGCCGGAGCCGACCTGCGTGGAACGGCCGTGGCCGCGGCGGTCGTGCGCGATCACGCGGAAGCCGCGCTGCACGAAGTACATCATCTGCGAATCCCAGTCGTCGGAACTGAGCGGCCAGCCGTGCGAGAACACGATCGGCGTGCCGCTGCCCCAGTCCTTGTAGAAGATGTCGACGCCGTCCTTCGTGCGCACGAAGCTCGACGTCATGCGCGCGGCGCCGCCTTTCGGCTCCGTCGCGGCTTCCGCCGATCCGGCGGCGGCCAGCATGGCCAGCGGCAGCGCGGCAGCGCCGCCCAGCATGCTCCGGCGCTTGGCGTTCATATCGTTCATATCGTTTTCCCTTTCGTTTGGATGTTGTTGTGATGAACCAATGTTCAGTCGCTACGATGCCGTATGACCGTACAAAAAACCACTCGCCGGAATGTAGGGTGGGCGGCCCTCCGCCCACGCGAAACGCCGCGTAGACGCAGGTATCACGCGGCCGCCGGTGCCGCTTCCAGCGCCGGCCAGTCCAGCAGCACGAGCCACGCGAGGAGCGCCAGCGCGGGCAGGAAGCACCAGAACCCGAACGCTATCCACGCCATGCCGCCCGCGACGCAGCCCAGCGCGAACGCGAGCACGGGCCAGAAGAACTTCACGAAGCGCGTTTTGACGGCCGGCGTGGCGCGGCCGGTGGCCAGGTCCGTCATGTCGATCAGGAGCTCCGTCACGTTGCCCGTCATGACCGTCGTGGGGGCGATGCGGCCCAGCTGCAGCTTGCCGACGGCGTTCTGCACGCCCATCGCCGCGGTGCCCAGCATGCCCGTCACGAGGACGAGCGGCGCTTCCGGCCCGGCCAGCGGCGACGCGGCGAGGCCCGCGATCGTGAACAGCGCCAGCAGCACGAGCTGCATGCCCAGCAGCGGACGGGCCGGGTTGTGGCCGAGCCGCGCGCAGCGCACGTCCATCAGGCGTGCCACGACGACGCCGGCCGCGAACGCGGGAATCGCGAGGAATTTCAGCGGCAGCACGCCCGCGTGCGACGGCCGTGCGAGCTCGCTGCCGATGAGGACGAAGTTGCCCGTCACGTGCGCCGTGAACAGGCCGAACAGGCCGACGAATGCGGACGTGTCGACGTAGCCGGCCAGCAGGCCGAGGCCGACGCCGAGCGTCAGGTCACTGGGTTTCATGGACATGGTGGACCTCCTCAGAACGCGAAGCAGCTGCAGCCGAACGCGCCCCAGAACGCGCTGAAATCGGACACCGGCACATCCGACTTGCGCGCGCGGTCGTGCGCATGCGCGTGCACGGAGCAGGCGCCGCGGCACTGGTGCGGCAGTGTCGCGGCAACCGGTTGCTGGACGGGGCGGTAATGGCCCGGCACTTTCGCGACGGGCGACCACTCGGGCAGCACGGGCAGTGCCGGCGGAGCGAGCTTGTCGAACGGGCCCTGGCCGAACACGATGCGTCCACCCACGACGGTCAGCACGGATTCGATGGCCTTGATCGATTCCTCGTCCACGCGGAAGTAGTCGGCGGACAGCACGGCGAGATCCGCCAGCATGCCTGCCTGGATGCGGCCTTTCTGACCCTGCTCGCTCGAGAACCACGCGCTGCCCGCGGTCCACAACTCCAGCGCCGTGTGGCGGTCGAGGCGCGAACCGGCATCGTACAGGCGCAAGCCGCCGACGGTGCGGCCGGAGACGAGCCAGTACAGCGCCGTCCACGGGTTGTAGCTGGCCACGCGCGTCGCGTCCGTACCGGCGCCCACGGGCACGCCGGCGTCTAGCATGCGCTTGATCGGCGGCGTCGATTCGGCCGCCTTCGCACCGTAGCGGTCGACGAAGTATTCGCCCTGGAAGGCCATGCGGTGCTGGATCGCGATGCCGCCGCCCAGCGCTTTCACGCGCTCGATGTTGCGCGGGGTGATGGTCTCGGCGTGGTCGAACATCCAGCGCAGGCCGTTGAACGGGATCTCGCGGTCGACCTTCTCGAACACGTCCAGCATGCGCGAGATCGATTCGTCGTACGTCGCGTGCAGGCGGAACGGCCAGCGGCTAGCCACGAGGTGGCGCACGACCTGTTCCAGCTCCGCTTCCATCCCGGCCGGCAGGTCCGGGCGCGGTTCCAGGAAGTCTTCGAAGTCGGCGGCGGAAAACACGAGCATCTCGCCCGCGCCGTTGTGGCGGTACCAGTCGCTGCCCTGGCCCGGCGTCACCATCTCCGTCCACTTTTTAAAATCGTCGAGTTCCTTGCCCTTGTTTTGCGTGAACAGGTTGTAGGCGATGCGGATGGTGAGCTGGTCTTGCGCGGCCAGCTGTTCGACGACCTGGTAATCCTCGGGATAGTTTTGAAAACCGCCGCCGGCGTCGATGGCGCTCGTGAGGCCCAGCCGGTTCAGCTCGCGCATGAAGTGGCGGGTCGAATTGATCTGCTTCTCCAGAGGCAGCTTCGGGCCCTTGGCGAGAGTGGCGTACAGGATCATCGCGTTCGGACGCGCGATCAGCATGCCGGTCGGGGTGCCGTCCGCATCGCGCACGATTTCTCCGCCCGGCGGGTTCGGCGTCGTCTTGTCGTAGCCGACGGCGCGCAATGCGGCGCGGTTGAGCAGGGCGCGGTCGTACAGGTGCAGCACGAATACGGGCGTGTCGGGGGCGGCCGCGTTGAGTTCTTCGAGCGTCGGCATGCGCTTCTCGGCGAACTGGAATTCGTTCCAGCCGCCGACCACGCGCACCCACTGCGGGTTCGGGGTGCGGTCGGCCTGTTCCTTCAGCATGCGTAGCGCATCGGCCAGCGACGGCACGCCTTCCCAGCGCAGTTCGAGGTTGTAATTCAGGCCGCCGCGGATCAGGTGCAGGTGCGAATCGTTGAGGCCCGGGATGACGGTGTGGCCGTCGAGGTCGATCACGCGGGTCGTGTCGCCGCGGTGGCGCATGACGTCGGCGGCGGCACCCACGGTCACGAAGCGGCCGTCGGCGATGGCGACCGCGTCCGCCTGCGGGTTGGAGCGGTCCAGTGTGTGGAAGCGGCCGTTGGTAAGGATCAGGTCGGCGATGGCGGGTGGTTTCATGGTTTCCTCCAGAATGTAAATATATTACTGCGCGCGGCTGTACTGCAGCGGCGACTGACCCGTGCTGCGGCGGAAGCTGCGGCAGAAGTGGCTCTGGTCGGCGAAATGCAACAGCATGGCGATCTCGCACACGCTGTGGCGGCGGTCCAGCAGCAGCCGGCGCGCGTGCTCGAGACGGCGGCGCATCAGGTAGCGCATGGGCGGATCGCCCGTCGTGGCGCGGAACAGGCGCGAAAAATAGTGGCGCGACAGCCCGGCGTGGCCGGCCAGGTCCGCCAGCGTGAGCGGTTCGGTCAGGTGGGCGTCGATGTAACGGCAGACGCGCGCCACGTTGGCGGCGGGCGGGGTGTCAGGCATGGTTGCGGCTTTCGTTGGAAGACGGGATGCCGGCCGGGCTGCGCACGGGCAGCACGACGCGGAACAGCGCGCCGTGCGGCTCGGCGGCCGTGCATTCGATGCGGCCGCCGTGCGCCTCGACGATGGCGCGGCTGATCGACAGGCCGACGCCGGTGCCGTGCGGCTTGGTCGAATACAGGGCGTCGAAGATGCGCTCGCGGTCGTCCGCGGCGATGCCGGGGCCGCTGTCGCGCACGCGCAGCTCGACGAGCGCGGGGCCGGCCGGCACGGATTCCAGCACGATGCGGCGCGGCCGGTCGCTGACACAAGCCAGTGCCTCGATCGCGTTCAGCAGCAGGTTGATGAGCACCTGCTGGATCTGCGCGCGGCTCGCGTGGATCTGGCGCTCCGGCAGCAGCAAACGGGTCTCCAGCTGCACGTTCTGGCGCACCATCAGCGCGCGCAGCAGTTGCGCCACTTCGCCGACTGCGGTGTCGAGTGCGAACATGCTGGCCGCTTCGCCCTCGCGCCGCGCCAGGCCCCGCACGCTGCGCACGATGTCGCCCGCCTGCCTGCCGCAGGCGCTGATCTGTTCCAGCGCTTCCAGCGCGCGCGTCGTGTCGGGCTGCCCGCGGCGCAGCCAGCGCCGGGCGGCGGCCGCGTGCAGCAGGATCGCGGCCAGCGGCTGGTTGACCTCGTGCGCGATCGTGATGCCGAGTTCTCCCACCGTGCCGGCGCGGGCGGCGCGCGTCCGTTGGTCGTGGTCGGGCGCGGCCGGCGGCGCGTCCCAAGCCTGCATCAGGTCGCGCACGCGGCCGTGCGCGCCCCAGTCGCGCCAGGCGTCCAGTGCGAGCTTTCGGTAGCCCGGTAGCGCGCCGGCGAGGCCGTTGCGGGCGCACAGGCCGGCGGCGCCTTCCCAGGCCAGCGCGGCGATCCACGCCTGGCCGCTGGTCTGCGCCTGCGCGGCCGCGCGTTCGTAAACGGTGAGGGCGCGGGCTGCGCCGGCTGCATCCTGTTCGCTTGCCAGCGCCAGCAACGCCATCGCGCCGGCCACGTCGGGCGCACGCCGGGCCCAGGCCTGCAGCGCGCGGCGGTGCGCGCGCAGGGCGGCCGTGGCGCCGGGCACGTTCTCCAGCCGCGCCAGGGTCAGTGCGCCGAACAGGTGGTAAGGCAGCAGCTCGCACGGCGGCGTGACCGGCGTGACGAGCCGGCGCGCGGCGGCCAGCGCCGCGCGCGCCGTCCCCGTCTCGCCGCGCAGCCATGCCGCCTGCAGGCTGCCGAGCCAGCACCCGAACTGCATGGTGTCCGCGGGCACGGTCGGTACGTACGGCGTGCGTGGGCCGTCGGCGAGCGCACGGAACAGGGCGATGCGGCCGTCCAGCTGGCTGTTAGCGGCGGAAACGTTGCCAAACGGGACCGACTGACGGACGGCGTCGGCGTAATGGAGCAGCTCGGCCAACGGTGCGCCGCACAGCAGGCGCACGCCCGTCCACAGGACGGCGTTGCGGGCCACGGTATCGGGACGGCCGGCCTCCAGGCGGCAGGCTTCGGCCTGCAGCAGCGCCGCTTCGCGCAGCGGCGCGCAGCGGGACAGGACAAGGGTGGCGTGGGCGCGCAGCACGGCGCCGGCGACGGCGCGCGCATCGTCGTGGCGGGCGCGGACGGCGCAGGTGCTGGCGAGCGTCATGGCGCGGCGGCCGCCGTGGAAGCGGTCGAGCGCGACGGCCGCCAGCAGGACGGCCGCCAGCAAGGTCGCATCGCTCGGGCCGTCCAGCAGGGCGCGGCGGATCTCCGCTTCGATCAGCATGCCGGGCAGGCGGCCGGCGTTGAATGCGTCCTGCAGCGCGTCGGCCAGCGCGGGATCGAAGGTCAGCAGGGGCAGGTCGGTCAGCGTCGGCATGCCGGCGTCGCACAGCAGTTGCCACGCGCGCCGGCAGGCGGCGACGTGGGGCTCGGACGCCGCCGCGCCGGCGTCGGGCGGGGCGGGCGGGGCACAAGCAGGTTCGTCAGGTACGGTCGTTCGATTCATCTGCGCGCTCAAGAGTGCCGCCGGCAGGAGTTGGGCCGGGGCGGAACCAGTATCGCGGCCCTGCAGGACAATCCCCTCATACGAAAGGATGATCGATGCGGATAATGACGGGCGGATGACGCGAGCGAGCGCGGTGAGCATACTGGCCTCAGGCGGGGAAAGGCCGCCCGAGCAGCGGCAGGTCGTGGCGGCGCGCGCCGGTGGCGTCGGCCAGCGCGTTCGCGAGCGCGGCCGCCATCGGGCCCTGCGCGGCCTCCGCGACACCCAGGAAGGGTAGGCCGGGCTGGTCCAGCAGGTCGACGTCGATGCGCTCCGGGACGCCGGAAAAGCGCAGGATCGGGTACGTGCTCCAGTCCATGCTGGCGATGCCGTCGGGGCCGTAGCGGAGCTGCTCGTGCAGGGTCCAGCTGGCCGCCTGGATGATGCCGCCTTCCAGCTGGTTGCGCGCGCCGTCCGGATTCACGACCTGGCCGCAGTCGGCGGCGCAGGCCACACGGACGATGCGCACGGTGTTGTTATCCTTGTCGACGGCCAGTTCCAGCGCGATCGCGACGTAGGCCATGATGTTCTTGTACTGGCCGAATCCGAAGCCGTGGCCGTGTCCCGGCGCCGGTGTCGATTTGCCCCAGCCGAAGCGCGCGGCCGCCTTGTCGATCACGGCCCGGGCGCGCGGCTCGGCGTCCAGGTGGTCGAGGCGCAGGCGCACCGGATCGACGCCGGCCAGCTTCGCCAGCTGGTCCATCGTCCCTTCGATCGTCGTGATGTTGAGGTGCGCCCCGAGCGAGCGCATCGCGGAACTGCGCAGCGGCGTCACGGGGAGGAAATGGTTCACGACGCGCGCGTGCGGGATCGCATACAGCGGCAGCGCGTTGCGGTCGCCGCCGCCTTCCGGCATCGGCATCGGCTGCGACGGCGACGGCGCGATCGGCTTCGCCAGCAGCCATGCGGGAACCAGCTTGCCCGCATTGCCGGGCCGCTCGTTGTGCGAACCGCTCCACAGTTCGTAGTCCCAGTGCGAGATGCGGCCCTGGCCGTCGAGTGCGGCGCGCACGGTCGTCACCATCGCGGGTGCGTACGGCTCCCACAGGTTTTCCTGGTCGCGCATCAGCTGCACGCGCACGGGCACGCCCGGCACGGCGCGGGCCAGCAGCGCGGCGTCCGCCGCCACGTCGTCGGCGCCGTTCTGGCCGTAGCAGCCGGCGCCCTCCGTGTGGATACAGCGGACCTTATCGGGCGGCATGCCGGTGAGTTCCGCCAGCGCGGCCCGGAGGGGATACACCCCCTGCGTGTGCGTCCAGACGGTCAGCATGTCGCCGTCCAGCCGGGCGACCGCGCACGACGGCCCGATCGAGCCGTGCATCACGTACTGCTTCGTATAGCGGGCCGACACGCTCGGGCCGGCGGCCGGCTGGTCGACGTGGCCGCGGTCGAGGATGGTGATGTGCTGCGCGGGCAGCCGCTGCAGGGTTGCGTGGATGGCGTCGGCCTGCGGCAGCGGCGTGCCGCCGTGCCACTGGGCGTTCGCGGCCAGCGCGTTCATCGCCTGGACGGCGCGCCATTCGTCGTCCGCCAGCACGGCGAGGTAGTCGCCGTCGCGCACGACGTGGCGCACGCCCGGCAGGCGCCGGACGGCGTCGAGGTCGGCGCGCACGAGCTTCGCGCCGGGACGCGGCGGCCGCACGACGCGGGCGTGCAGCATGCCGGGCAGGCGCATGTCCTGCACGTAGGCCGCGCCGCCCGTGACTTTCGCCGGGATGTCGACGCGGGCGAGCGGCTTGCCGATCAGGCGGTAGCGTGCGGGCGGGCGCAATGGCGACGTCGCGCTAGCCGCGCGGTGCAGGCCGGCCGCGTCGAGACCGCGCAGCGCCTCGCCGTAATGCATGCTGCGGCCGTCGCCCGCGACCACGCGGCCGGCGCGCAGCGTCACGGCATCCGGCGCGAGCTTCCATTGCGCCGCCGCGCCCTGGCGCAGCAAGGCCGCCACCTGCGCCGAGGCATGCAGCAGCGCGCTGCCGCTGTCGGCCATCGTGTGGCTGCCGGCCGTAAAACCTTCGTTGGGCGTGCGCGCCGTGTCGCCCTGCACGAACTCGATGTCGCCCGGCTGCAGCTCCAGCTGTTCGAGCGCGACCTGCGCGAGGGCCGTGCGCACGCCGGTGCCCAGTTCGACCTTGCCGCTGAAGACCGTCACCTTGCCGTCGGGCGCCATGCGGATCCAGGCATCCAGGAACGACGTGCGTTGCAGGCTGCCCGCCAGTTTCGGATTGGCGACGGGCGGCACGCCCATGCCATTGAATTCGGCGCGGACGGCGCGCGGCAGCAGCGCGAACGCGAGGACGAGGGTGCCCCTTTCGAGGAACGCGCGGCGGCCGTGGTTCACATTGCTCATGCCGGTGCTCCCGCGGCGGCGCGGATGGCCGCGAGGATGCGGTGATGCGTGCCGCAGCGGCACAGATTCGGTTCCATGTGGCGGCGGATCTGCTCGTCGGTTGGATGCGGCACCTTGTCCAGTAAAGCTTGCGCACGCACGATCATCCCGGCGATGCAATAACCGCACTGCGCGGCCTGCTGCGCGATGAACGCGGCCTGCAGCCTGCCCGGTTGCGCGGCGCTGCCCAGGCCCTCCACGGTGCGCACCTTGCGTCCGGCGCACGCGGCCAGCGGTGTAACGCAGGAGAACACGGGCTTGCCGTCCAGCTGGACGGTGCAGGCGCCACACTGGCCCATGCCGCAGCCGAACTTGGCGCCGTTTAAGCCCAGTTCATTGCGCAGCACGTACAACAGCGGGGTGGCGGGATCCGCGTGCAGATCCAGTACGCGGCCGTTGACGTCGACTTTGGTCATGGTTGCATCTCCTTGCGCAGCTTGGCGCTGGCGGCGGCCACGTCGGGCCAGGCGGGTCGGCCGGCGCCGGTCCGCACCCATGCGGCCAGCTCGGCGACCTGGGCATCGGACAGCACGTCGGCGAACGGCGGCATGTAGGCGGCGGCCGCGCCGCCGGGCGCGGGGCGTTCCCACGGAATCCCGTGCAGCACGGTCTGGATGAAGTTGGCGGGATCGTCACCCAGCACGGCGCTGCTGCGCGCGAGGCCGGGACGGCCGGCGAGACGCATCATCGGCGCGGCCGGCGCGTGGCAGCTTGCGCACGCGGCCGCGAACAGGGCGGCGCCCGATGTCGTGGTCTGTGCCGCGGCGGGGATGGCGGCAGCGGGGCCGGCCGGCTGCTGGATCGTCATCAGGTACGCCGCCATTGCTTCGGCGTCCGCGCGCGGCACGCCGGCCAGCCGTTCCGTCACGGGCCGCATCGGACCCTTGGCGGCGCCATGTGCGAGCGACAGGCCGCCCTGCAGGTAGTCCGCCAGTTCGGCGCGCGTCCATGGCGCACTGCCTTGCGCGAGGCGCGTGAGGGCGGGCGCACGCCAGCCGTCCACGGTACCGCCCTCGAATGCCGGACTGCGCTCGCCGCCCAGCAGGTTCATGCCGCTGTGGCACGACGCGCAGTGGCCCAGCGTGTCGACGAGGTAGCGGCCCCGCTCGGCCTGGCCCGCGGCGGGCGCGGCGCCGCCGCCGGGACGCAGGTACAGCGCATTCCAGAACGCGAGCAGCGGCCGGAAGTTCAGCGGGAACACGAGGTCGTTGGCCGGCTGTTTCACCTTCACCTGTGGGCGCGACATCAGGTACGCGTAGGCCAGATCGATGTCTTCGTCGGACATGCGGGTGTAGTGGATGTACGGGAAAGCGGGGTAGAGCAGGTGGCCGTCTCTCGCCACGCCTTCGCGCAGGGCGCGCCGGAACGCGGCGCTCGTCCAGCGGCCGATGCCCGTGTCGGGATCGGGCGTGATGTTGGTGCTGTAGATGATGCCGAACGGCGTCTTCAAACCCAGCCCGCCGGCGTACGCGGGACCGTCCGGCGCCGTATGGCAGACCATGCAGTCGCCCAGCGCCACGACGCGGGCACCGGCGGCGAGGACGGCGGCGGATGGCGGAGAGGGCGGCCCGGCCGCCGGCGCGATCGCGGCCTGGCGGGTCCAGGCATACAGGCCGCCGGATGCGACGGCCACGAAGGCCACGCCGGCGGCGAGGGTGCGAAGTCTCATCGAGGGTTCCTGGATGTCGTTGCGGCGATTGTCGATTCCTGCCGGCTCCATCGTCTAGTTATACGAAGGGATACCGGCCGTCACTGTAGCGTCGGCCGGCCCCGTCGATTGATGCTTTCGGCGCAAGGGTGTGTTGCGCGGCAGGCGCCGACGCGTATGTCGCGAAGGCGGTATGCTGGACGCTTGCAGGAGACCGCCATGACCGATGTTGCTTACAACCGTGCCTGGGACCGTGTGCTGGGTGCGGGCCACCTTACGCTGGGCCTGATGACGCCCCTCGCACGCGCGCCCGGGCAAGCCGCCGACCTCGTACGCGAGGCGGCACTGGCCGCACGCGCGGATGCCCTCGGCGTCGCCGCGCTGTGGACGCGCGACGTGCCGCTGATCGTCCCGCAGGGCAGCACGAAAGAAGCGGCCATGCTGGACGATCCGTTCATCTGGCTGACGGTACTGGCCGGCGCGACGACGGCTGCGGCCCTGGGCACCGCGGCCGCCGTACTGCCGCTGCGCCATCCGCTGCACGTGGCCAAGGCCGCGTGGTCGCTGGACCGGTTGAGCGGTGGGCGCTTCATCCTCGGCGTCGGCTCGGGCGACCGGCCGGAGGAACTGGTGCCGTTGGGCGTGGACACGGCGCCCGAAGTCCTGTTCCGCGAGCGCTGGCTGACGCTGGCGGCCGCGCTGTCTACTGATGCGGAGGCACGCGGTGAACTGCTCGCAGCGACGGGCGGCTACGCACCGACGCCGGCGCCGGCGACGCGCATCCCGCTGCTCGCCGTGGGCACTGCGCGCCAGTCGCTGCAATGGATCGCCGCGCATGCGGACGGCTGGGCGACGTATCACCGCGAGGAGGCGCGCCAGCAGGGCCGCATCGCGCTGTGGCAGCGGGCGCTGGAAGAACGGGCCGGCGGCGCACGAAAACCGTTCGTGCAATCGCTGCAACTGGAATTGCTGGCCGACCCGGACGCGCCCGCAGAGCCGCTGGAACTGGGCCCGCGTGCCGGCCGCCATGCGCTGCTGGGCTACTTCGAGCGGATGGCGGCGCTGGGCGTCGCGCACATGCTCGTCAACCTGCAGGGGCCGCGGCCCATCGCGGACCAGGTCGAGGAACTGGGGCGCGAGATCGTGCCGCGGTTGCCTGCGCTGGCGGTGCGCCGATCTGCGCCTGCCATGATGCCATGATCGATTCGGCCGGATTGGGGAGCGAGTGATGCGTTACTACCTGACGTTCGTGATGCTGGGCCTCCTGATGGCCGGCCTGTTTCTTCTGCTGGAAGTGCATACGGCGGCGCCGGCCGTCGCGATGACGGGCCTGTTCGGCGCCGCCGGCGCGCCGGCGCCCGAGGGCGCGGCGCTGCCCGCGTGAGATCAGGAACGCAGGAACGCCAGCAGGTCGGCGTTCAGGCGGTCCTTGTGGGTGAAGGCCAGGCCGTGCGGGCCGCCTTCGTAGACGACCAGGCGGCCCTGCGGCAGGATCTCGACGGCGCGGCGTGCGGTGGTGTCGATCGGGACGATCTGGTCGTCGCTGCCGTGGATGACGAGGGTCGGGATCGTCATCTTCTTCAGGTCTTCCGTGAAGTCCGTTTCCGAGAACTGCTTGATGCACTCGTACGCGGCGCGCAGGCTGCACTGCATGCCCTGCAGCCAGAACGTGTCGCGCGCGCCTTGCGAATCCTTGGCGCCTTCGCGGTTGAAGCCGTAGAACGGCGTGCTCAGGTCCTTGAAGAACTGGGCGCGGTCGGCCTGGACGCCGGCGCGGATGCCGTCGAATACGGACATCGGCACGCCGTTCGGGTTGGCGTCGGATTGCATCATCTGCGGCGTCACGGCGCCCACCAGCACGGCGCCCTTGACGCGGCCGGTGCCGTGGCGGCCGATGTAGCGCGCGACTTCGCCGCCGCCGGTCGAATGGCCCACGTGCGTCACGTCGGTCAGGTCCAGCGCTTCGACCAGCTGCGCCAGATCGTCCGCGTAATCGTTCATGTGGTTGCCGTGCCAGGGCTTGCTCGACAGGCCATGGCCGCGGCGGTCGTGGGCGATGACGCGGTAGCCGTGGTTCGCGAGGAACATCATCTGGTCTTCCCAGGCGTCGCCCTGCAGCGGCCAGCCGTGGCTGAACACGACGGCGGGACCGTGGCCCCAGTCCGTGAAGTGGATGGTCGTCCCGTCGCGGGTCGTGATGGTGTTGGCGGTGCGGGTGATGGTCATGGCGTGTCCCTTCGGGTTGGTGGCGAAAAGCCGGAGGGACAGCGCGCGCCGCCGCATCCGGACCCGGACATTGTCGGGAGCCCGGCGCGGGCGGTCTAGTCATACGAACGTATATGTTTTACCCGGCGGCATCCGGTGTTGCCCGCTCGACCGGGCAGTTAAGGGCCAGCATGCGCCCCACCGGCGCCGACGTGCGCATGCGCTCGCGCCACCATTTCAATGCCGCGCCTTCCTCGCCCGTGCGCCAGGCCATGTACAGCGTCTCGTCCGGCTTCGGTTCCTCGACGTCCTTCTCGACGAGGCGGCCGGCCGCGATGTCGGCCCGGGCCCAGGGCTCGGGCAGGAAGCCGAAGCCGAGGCCCGCCAGCTGGAATTCGTACTTCGTCTGCATGTCGGGGACGGTCAACGTGTCCTGGCCGAACAGCAGGCCCACCGTGCGCGCCTGCAGCAGGCGGACGGAGTCGGCGACGGATACCGCGCGGTGCGCCGTCAGCTCCGCCTTGCCCAGCCGGTAGCGGATCTGCGCCAGCGGGTGCGAGGGCGCGACGACGAACACGAACGACATCGTGCCCAGCGGTTCGGCCGTGTAGCCGCCGCCCGACGGCCCTTCGCCGGCCGCGCCCACGAGCAGGTCGACGCGGCGGTCGAGCAGGCTTTCCCACGTGCCGGACAAGGCTTCGCGCACGATACGCAGGCGGGTCTGGTCGGCCACTTCATAAAAGGCGCGGATGTCGTCCTGCAGGCCGAGCGGGGCGAGGGCGGAGTCCATGCCGATGGTGAACTCGGTCTCCCAGCCGGATGCCACGCGGCGCACGCGGCTTTCCAGGTCGCCCGCCGCCTTGAGCAGGTAGCGGCCTTCCTTCAGCAGCTCTTCGCCGGCCGGCGTAAGGACGACGCGCGGGCCGAAGCGTTCGAACAGCTGCACGCCCAGGTCGTCTTCCAGCTTGGAGACGGTGTACGAGATCGTCGACGGTACGCGATACAGTTCCTTCGCGGCGGCGGAGAAGCTGCCGCGGCGGGCGATGGTGTCGACGGTGAGGAGGGCGTCCAGGCTGAGTCTGAGCATGTGCGGGCAATCGAGGGCGGGGAACGCATCGTATCAGGCGCGCGCCCACTTCGACAACGTCCTTCCGATACGGGCGCGGAACGCCTGCCCCTGTTCTGGCGCGAGCGCCTCGGCGGCTTGCAGGCGCGCGATGTGCGTGTCGGTAGCGTGCGCGTTCAGCGTGGAGACAGCGTGCTGCGCCAGCGTGCGGCACAAGCCGTCATGGGCGGGGTGGGCGATCACGACGAGACACTTCATAAGTGAATTCCTGAGGAACACTGAAAACCGTCGCCCCCCGCGCAGGCGGGGCCTAATCTTGCGTGCGTTAACGCAGTGCGTGCAAATTGGATTCCCGCCTTCGCGGGAACGACGAGTCAGGGCTGCAGGCCTAATTCATCCGCAGCCTGCTTTCGCAGAATGAACTTCTGGATCTTCCCCGTCACCGTCATCGGAAACCCCTCGACGAACCGGATGTAGCGCGGGATCTTGTAGTGTGCGATCTGCCCCTGGCAAAAGGCGCGGATCTCGTCGGCGTCCGCCTGCTCGCCCGGCCGCAGGACGATGCACGCGCACAGCTCCTCGCCGTATTTCGGGTCCGGCACGCCCACGCACTGCACGTCCAGCACCTTCGGGTGGCGGTATAAAAACTCTTCGACCTCGCGCGGGTAGATGTTCTCGCCGCCGCGGATCACCATGTCCTTGGCGCGGCCCACGATGCGGCAGTAGCCGTCCGCGTCCAGCGTGGCGAGGTCGCCCGTGTGCATCCAGCCGGCCGGGTCGATGGCCTCGCGCGTGCGCGCGTCGTCGCCCCAGTAGCCGAGCATTACCGAGTAGCCCCGCGTGAGCAGTTCGCCCGTCTCGCCGCGCGGGACGACCTTGCCGTCCGCGTCGACGAGCTTGACCTCCAGGTGCGGGTGGATGCGCCCGACCGTGCCCACGCGGCACGCGAGCGGGTCGTCGACCGAGGTCTGGAAGCTGACGGGCGACGTCTCCGTCATGCCGTAGGCGATCGTGATCTCGTCCATGTGCATCTGCCGGATCACGCGCTGCATGACTTCCATCGGGCAGGGCGAGCCGGCCATGATCCCGGTGCGCAAGCTCCCCAGGTCGAAGGAAGCGAAGTCGGGATGGTCCAGCATCGCGATGAACATGGTCGGCACGCCGTGCAGCGCCGTGCAGCGCTCGGCCTGCACGGTCGCGAGCACCGCGCCCGCATCGAAGCCTTCGCCGGGATAGACCATCGCGGCGCCGTGCGTCATGCAGGCGAGGTTCCCCAGCACCATGCCGAAGCAGTGGTACAGCGGGACGGGGATGCACAGGCGGTCGCGTTCCGTCAGGCGCATCGCTTCGCCGATGAAGAAGCCGTTGTTCAGGATGTTGTGATGCGTGAGCGTCGCACCTTTCGGCGCACCCGTCGTGCCGGATGTGAACTGGATGTTGACCGGATCGTCGAACTGCAGCGTGCGCGCCACCTCGTGCAGGCGTGTCATGTCGGCAGGGCCCGCGCATTGCGCGACCGTGTCGAAGTCCAGCATGCCCGGCGTCGACTCCGGCCCCATGCGGATCACGTGGCGCAGCTCGGGCAGCTTCGCGCTGCGCAGGTCGCCGGGGGCGGCGCCGTCCAGTTCCGGCACGAGGTCGCGCAGCATGCCGAGGTAGTCGCTCGACTTGAAACCGGGGGCCAGGATCAAGGCGCGACAGCCGACCTTGGCCAGCGCGTATTCCAGCTCGGCGCGGCGGTAGGCCGGGTTGATGTTGACCATGACGAGACCGGCCTTGGCCGTGGCGAACTGCGTGAGCACCCATTCCGCGCGGTTCTGGGACCAGATGCCGATGCGGTCGCCGGGATCCAGGCCCAGGCCCAGCAGGCCGGCCGCGAGCCGGTCGGCCCGTTCGCGCAACTGGCGCCAGCTCCAGCGCACGCACTGGTGCGGGATGACGAGCGCATCGCGGTCGCCGTGGCGCGCGGCGATGCGGTCGAGGTGGGCGCCGATCGTGTCGCCGATGAGGGGGAGCGAATGCGCTCCGTGGACGTAGCTGGCCTGCATGTCTCTCTCCTGTTCTGTCCCTTTCGACACAGTGTAGCGCCGGGGCGCGGCTGTGTACTATCGAAAAAATCGATGATAGACCATAAAACAACTCGTTTTTCTTCTCGCCCCGCAGCGACCATAATGCTTTCCATGGAAACGCGCTGACGACAGCAGGCCGGTAACACGGCAGAGTTCGGAAAGCGCCACGTGTTCGATCGGTTCGAACACCCGACTTAACAATCACAAGGAGAACATCATGCTGAAAGTACGTAAAAGCGCGGACCGCGGTGTGGCAAGTTTCGGTTGGCTGCGCTCGCAGCACACCTTCTCGTTCGGCCATTACTACGACCCGGCCCACATGAACGTCGGCCCGCTGCGGGTGATCAACGAAGACCGCGTGGCCGCAGGCCGCGGCTTCGACCCGCACAGCCACAAGGACATGGAAATCATCTCCTACGTGCTGGACGGCGCGCTGGAGCACAAGGACAGCATGGGCAACGGTTCCGTCCTGCGCTACGGCGACGTGCAGCGCATGAGTGCCGGCACGGGCGTCACGCACAGCGAGTACAACCACTCGGCGACGGAACCTGCGCACTTCCTGCAGATCTGGGTGATCCCGGCCGAGGCGGGCGGCGAGCCGGGCTACGAAGAGAAGCACTTCGACACGGACAGCAAACGCGGCACGCTGCGCCTGATCGCATCGAACGACGGCCGCGACGGCTCCGTGTCGCTGCGCCAGGACGCCGCGATCTACGCGACGATCCTCGACGCCAGCGAACGCGTCGACCATGCGCTGCTGCCCGGCCGCCAGGCCTATGTGCAAGTGGCGCGGGGCAGCCTGACCGTGAACGGCTGTACGCTGGAAGCGGGCGACGCCGTCCAGATCGGCGAGGAAGCCGTCGTGGCGCTGTCGGACGCGAAGGATGCGGAAGTGCTGCTGTTCGACCTGCCGGCTTGAACGCAACGATATTCAAGGAGAAGCACATGGAAACCTCTAAACTCTATCCCGTCGGCCGCGCCCTGGTGGGCGTCCTGTTCCTGGCGTCCAGCATCAACAAGATCCTCGGCTTCGGCTACGTGGCCGGGTGGATGAACAGCCTCGGCATCCCGGCGGCCGGGCTGCTGCTGGCGGGCGCGATCCTGCTCGAAATCGGCGGCGGTCTGGCCCTCGTCACCGGGATCCAGGCGAAATACGCGGCGCTGGCGCTCGCGCTGTTCACGGTGCCCGTCACGCTGATCTTCCACGGCTTCTGGCATGCGGATGCGGCTGAGTTCCAGAACCAGCTGAACCACTTCCTGAAAAACGTGGCGATCTTCGGCGGCTTGCTGGCCCTGTTCGATGCCGAGCGCCAGCGCGCGACGAGCGCCGCACGAGTGAACGTCCTGCGCAGCCGCGCTGCCTGACACGAGTACAATTTGTCCGCGACCTGGCGCACACGGGTGGCGGACATCCACGCAAACGAAAGAGACGAGGAGAACGAGCCATGGAAGTGACGACGCATCGCGGCACGGGGCCGCTGCAGCAGGTGATCGAGATCGGCCAACACCGCATCCTGACGGACGTGAAGCCGGAATTCGGCGGCGAGGACAGCGGGCCGGAACCGCACGACATCCTGGCCGCCGCGCTGGCAGCCTGCACGACGCTCACCGTGAGCCTGTACGCCAGGCGCAAGGGCTATCCGCTGGACGAGGTGAAAGTCTCGATCAGGCACGGCCAGGAAGGCGCGGTCTATGGCCTGCACCGCACTATCGAATACATCGGCGCGCTGGACGACGAGACCAAGGCCCGCCTGACAGACATCGCCAACAAATGTCCGGTGCACAAGACCTTGTCGGGCACGATCCAGATCACCACGGAGGCACGCTGACATGGAAAACGAGAGCCTGGAAACCATCGTCATCCCCCGCACCCACGACCTGGGCGGCGGCTTCGAAGTGCGGCGCGCGCTGCCGCACAAGGACCGGCGCATGGTGGGACCGTTCGTCTTCCTCGACCAGATGGGACCGCACGTATTCCACGCGGGCGAGGGCATCGACGTGCGCCCGCATCCGCACATCGGCCTGGCCACCGTCACGTACCTGCTGGACGGCCAGATCCGCCACCGCGACAGCCTCGGCACCGTGCAGGACATCAAGCCGGGCGAAGTGAACTGGATGACGGCCGGGAAGGGCATCGTCCACTCCGAGCGCACCGGCCCGGACGTGCGCGCCGCCGGCTCCAACCTGTTCGGCCTGCAGTGCTGGGTGGCGCTGCCGAAGGACAAGGAAGAATGCGATCCCGCCTTCTCGCATACGGGTGCGCAGGAGCTGCCGATCCTCGACGGCGACGGCGCCACGGCCCGCATCATCGCCGGCAGCTATTTCGGCAAGACGTCGCCGGTACCCGTGCAATCGCCGCTGTTCTACGTCGACCTGGCGCTGCAGCCGGGCGCGCGCCTGACCTTGCCGGCCGAGTATCCGGAGCAGGCGCTGTACGTCGTCGACGGCACGCTCGACCTGGGCCGCGACGGGCGCTTCGAACAGGGGCAACTGCTCGTGCTGAAACCGGGAGCGACCGTCACCCTGGCGGCGACCGAGAACAGGGGCGCCCGCGTGATGCTGCTGGGCGGCGAGCCGATGGATGGTCCTCGCTACCTGACGTGGAATTTTGTTTCGAGTTCGTCCGACCGCATCAAGCAGGCCAAGGAAGACTGGAAAGCGCAGCGCTTCCCGCAGGTGCCCGGCGAGACGGAATTCATTCCGCTGCCCGATCTGCCGGGCCGGCCGGTACGCTACCCCTGAGCGTCCGCGCTCCGTGGCGGCGGCACCGCATGGCGCCGCTCGTCCGGGCGCGTGAGCACGCGCATCGCAATCTCGAACGGCACGCCCAGCGACGCCAGTGCGCGCGCGGGCGAGCGGTTCTGTTCCTGAGCCTCGTGGATCGTTGACTCGATCATGAGGGCGGTCTTGTAGTCGCTTCGTCGTTCCATCGTTCGATGTTAACACGAAGCTCGTGCGCCCGGTCGTAAGACAGGTGTGCCACGGATTACGATCCGCTAATCTGCGCCCGTTGAGAAACCGAAGAAAGACATCATGATGACAGCACGTTTCACCGCGCTGCGCGCCGCCCTGGCCGCAGCGGGATTCCTCACGGCCGGCGCAGCGTTCGCCCAGGCCGACCTGATCCTCACGAACGGCAAGATCGCCACGATGGCGAAGGAAGGCGAATTCGTGCAGGCCATCGCCGTCAAGGACGGCAAGGTACTCGCCACCGGCAGCAACGCGAAGGTGTTGAAACTGAAGCGCGCGAATACGCAGGTGATCGATGCGCACGGCCGCACCGTGATCCCGGGCCTGAACGACTCGCACCTCCACGTGATCCGCGAAGGCCTGAACTACAACATGGAGTTGCGCTGGGACGGCGTGACGTCGCTGAAGCGCGCGCTCGAGATGCTGAAGGAGCAGGCTGCGCGCACGCCGGACGGCCAGTGGGTCAAGGTCGTCGGCGGCTGGAACGAATGGCAGTTCGAGGAAAAGCGCCTGCCCACGCTGGAAGAGATCAACGCGGCCGTGCCGGACAAGCCCGTGTTCATCCTGTACCTGTACGGCCTCGGCTTCCTCAATAAAAAGGGCATCGAAACCCTCGGCTACGACCGCAACACGACGTATAAAGACGGCGAAGTGGAGCTGGACGCGAACGGCCAGCCGACCGGCAAGCTGATCGCCAAGCCGAACGCGCTGATCCTGTACTCGACGCTCGCGAAGACGAACAAGCTGGGACGCGACGACCAGGTCAACTCCACCTTGCAGTTCTACCGCGAACTGAACCGCCTGGGCGTGACGAGCGCGATCGACGCGGGCGGCGGCTTCCAGAACTATCCGGACGATTACGGCGTGTCGCTGGAACTCGCGAAGCAGGGCAAGCTGACCGTGCGCACCGCGTATTACCTGTTCGCGCAAAAGGCGGGCAAGGAGCTCGAAGACTTCCAGCGCTGGCTCACCATGACGCATCCGAAGCAGAACGACCACATGCTGTACCCGAACGGCTTCTCGGCCGAAGGCGCCGGCGAGAACCTCGTCGCCAGCGCGGCCGACTTCGAGAACTTCCTCGAACCGCGTCCGGACCTGCCGGCGTCGATGGAGAACGACCTGGAACCCGTCGTGTCGCTGCTCGTGAAGAACCGCTGGCCGTTCCGCCTGCACGCGACGTACGGCGAGAGCATCGCGCGCGACCTGGACGTCATCGAGAAGGTCGACGCGCAGACGCCGCTGAAGGGCCTGCGCTTCATCATCGACCACGGCGAGACCGTGACGGACGCCGACCTTGCGCGCATCAAGAAGCTGGGCGGCGGCATCGCCGTACAGGACCGCATGCACTTCCAGGGCGAATCCTACTGGAAGCGCTACGGCGAGCAGACGCGCCAGATGCCGCCGATCCGCAAGATGCTCGCGCAGGGCATTCCCGTCGGCCTGGGCACGGACGGCACGCGCGTCTCCAACTACAACCCGTGGCCGTCCGTGTACTGGGCCGTCACGGGCAAGACGGCCGGCGGCATGCAGATCTGGCAGGACGGCGACCGGCTGACGCGCTACGAGGCGCTGAAGCTGATCACGACGGGGTCGGCCTGGATGAGCGGCGAGGAGAAGGTCAAGGGCACGCTTAAGCGCGGCCAGTACGCCGACTTCGTCGTGCTGCCGCGGGATTACTTCGGCATGGACGCGGAGGGCATCAAGCGGCTGGAAAGCGTGCTCACCGTCGTCAACGGCAAGGTCGTGTACGGCGCGGGCGATTACGCGCCGCTGGCGCCGGCGGCGCTGCCGGTGTCGCCCGCGTGGAGCCCCGTCGCGACGTACGGGGGCTACCAGAACCGCTAAGCCGTTCCTTCGAGCGCGGGACGCGCCGCGTCGACCGTCTCCGCGAGGAAGTCGGCGACGGCGCGCACCCGGCTCGACGCGGCGAGATCCGCATGCATCACGAGCCAGATGCCGTCGCTGAACACGTCGCCGGGCGCCAGCACGCGCTCGAGTGCCGGATCGTGGACGAGGAAGTCCGGGATGATGGCGAGGCCGAGCCCCGCGCGCGCGGCCGCGATCTGCGCGCGCAAGGTCGACACGGCCAGCACCACGTGCGCGTCCGGCGCCCGCTTCGCGAGCCATTGCGACGCGGGCAGGTGCGCGTGCGCCTCGTCCCACGTGATCATGGCGCGGCCGGCCAGCGGATCGTCGGCGGGCGCCGGATGCCGCGCGAGATAGTCGCGGTGCCCGTACACGCCGTACGACAGCGCCCCGAGCCGGCGCGCCTTCAGGTTGCCGTGGCTCGGGCGCACGAGACGCAGCGCGAGGTCGGCGTCGCGCCGGCCCAGTTCCACGGCGGCCGTCGTCGTGACGATCTCCAGCCACAGTTGCGGATGACGCGCGACGAAGCGGGGCAGGGCGGGGATCACGAGGTCCGACGCGAGGTTGTCCGACGTGGCCAGGCGGACCATGCCCGACACGCCGGGACTCAATCCGGACGCACCCCGTTCGAACGCCAGCATGTTGTCCTCGACGGCCTCCGCGCGTCCGAGCAGTTCGCGGCCTTCGTCCGTCAGGTGGTAGCCCGTCTGGTGGCGCGCGAACAGGCGCGTGGCGAGGCGCGCTTCCAGTTCGGCGATGCGCCGGCTGACGGTCGACTGGCTCACGCGCAGCACGTCCGCCGCGCGCGTCAGGCTGCCGCCGCGCGCCACTTCCAGAAAGTATTTAAGATCGTTCCAATCCAAAGCGTTTTCCATTTTTGGAAAATGATCCGCCGATTATTGGTGTTTTCTTTGCAAGGCGCAACGACTACATTGTCACTAAGCCGCCGCCGGCGGCATTTTGCAAAAAAGGATGAAGAACGTGCTGACGACTCGACAACTGGGATCCCAAGGACTGCAAGTTTCCGCCATCGGCCTGGGCTGCATGGGCATGAGCCACGCCTACGGCACGCCGGACGACGCGGAATCCATCGCGACCATCCACCGCGCCATCGACCTGGGCTGCACCTTTTTCGACACAGCGGAGGTCTACGGCCCGTTCACGAACGAGGAATTGCTGGGCCGCGCGCTGGAAGGCCGGCGCGACCAGGTGCAGATCGCGACCAAGTTCGGCTTCATCATCGGCAAGGGCCATTTCGCCGGCGCCGACAGCCGCCCCGAACACATCCGCGACGTGGTCGAGGCCTCGCTGAAGCGCCTGCGCACGGACCGCATCGACCTGCTGTACCAGCACCGCGTGGACCCGAACGTGCCGATCGAGGACGTGGCCGGCACGGTGAAAGACCTGATCCGCGAAGGCAAGGTGCTGCACTTCGGCCTGTCGGAGGCGGGCGTCGCGACGATCCGCCGCGCCCACGCCGTGCAGCCCGTGTCGGCGCTGCAGAGCGAGTACTCGATCTGGGAACGCAACCTCGACGCCGACGTGCTGCCCGCGCTGCGCGAACTGGGCATCGGCCTCGTGCCGTTCAGCCCCCTCGGCCGCGGCTTCCTGACCGGCACGGCGAAGCGCGCCGAGGACTATCCGGCCGATGACTTCCGCGCCCAGAACGATCCGCGCCTGCAAGGCGATAACTTCGACCGCAATCTCGCCATCGCCGATCTGGTGAAGGAGATCGCGGCTCGCCACGGCGCGCTGCCGGGACAGGTGGCGCTGGCGTGGCTCCTCGCGCAGGGTGACGACATCGTGCCGATTCCGGGGACCAAGCGGCGTACGTATCTCGAACAGAATATCGCTGCGGCCGATGTGAAGCTGGATGAGGACGACCTGCGCCGGCTGGATGGGGCGTTGACGCAGTTCGGCGTGGCGGGGGCGCGGTATAACGAGAAGGCGATGGCGATGGTGGATCGATGAGGTGTCTTTCTCAGCAAATAAAATTTGTGTGCTATCGATTAGAGCAAATTCTTTATGCGAAGAGGGTCAAGTTATGCGAACGCGTTGAAACTCCACTGAGCGTTGGTGCGTGCGAATGCATAAACGTGTTCGTACGTTCTTTGATTTCATCGACACAGAGATATCCAGATGCTAGCTGTTTAGTTTCGTGTGATCATGTTCCGCGTCGTAGCTGGCCTTTGTTTCGTGCAAAGGCTATGCTGGGCGACTTGATTGCTGGGTTCAGCAGTCCCGGCACTCAATCCCACCAGGAGGAGTTTGCAGCA
>Ga0187844_10000988_pt1 | contig 22183 bp, 18 predicted proteins | sample SpaLakP09_SKY_50_FD_134517 | JGI IMG/M metagenome (GOLD analysis project Ga0187844, IMG submission 134517) | Oligotrophic lake water microbial communities from Sparkling Lake, Wisconsin, USA - SP09_SKY_50 | ecosystem: Environmental > Aquatic > Freshwater > Lake | place: USA: Sparkling Lake...
ATCTGGTCTTCTTCTTGAACAACCATCTTGGACTTTTTTATCAGAAATCCAATCAAAATTAGTAAATGTTTGTGTAATTCTATCAACTACTTCTTTTTCTTTAGTTTTATAATTTAACATTGCTGGTTTATTTTGATTTTCTGGATTATTTACAAAACAAGCAACACAATAACCTTCATATTTGCGATTTCCAAACGTTTCACACCATTCACTTTTACATAAATGTGAACCGCCACACTCTTTACAATATGAATTATGTTTTCCGTGTTTACATATTTCAGAACCACCGCATTCTTTACATCTTGTTTTTCTTCTTCCGTGTTTACAAAATGCAGAACCACCACATTCTTTACAAAACGGGGTTTGTTTTCTGTGTTTACATATTCTAGAACCTCCACAATCTATACAAATACTTTTAGTTTTATTATGTATGCAGAATTGTGAACCATTGCATTCTCTACAAAACGGTTTTTGTTTTTCGTGTATACACATTTCAGAACCACCACATTCTTTACATCTTGTTTTTCTTTTTCCGTGTTCACACTTACTCATTTTTAATTATATATTTATAATTTTATATAATTAATTTTATTAGATTTTATATTTTATGCTAGTTTTTCATCTATTCGTTCAATATATGGATTTTGTTGTAAATTAATTTCTTTAATTTCGTTTAGTTGTTTTTGTATATCTTTTATTTGTTCTTCTAATTCGTAATTTCTGCTTGTATCAACAAAATTATTTAATTCATTAATTAATTGTTTATTTTTCCAATTTACTATCCAATCTTCAACTCGCAAAAGTTCCAACGAAAATACATAATTATGAATATTTTGTTTTAATTGTTCTAATTCATTAAACGCATATGGTTCATTATATTTTATTTTTAGTATCTCTATACATCTTCCTAATAAATTATATGGTTTATTAGCACCTAACAAATGATATTTTAGATTAGTTTGTAATTTATTTTTCAAACACAATAATTCAAGTTCACTATTTATTTGTGTATTATTCATAAATATTTTATTATTAAAATTCTAAATCATTAATCCTTCACAAAATATAAACATTAAAAATAAATAAATAAAATGGATGTTGAAGAAGCATGTAATATTTTCCAGATATATTCATTTAATAATATTGATGGATCTTTTTTAAAGAAAAAATATTATAAACTTTCTCTACTGCATCATCCAGATAAACACAACAATAGTAGAGAATCAAATGAAAGGTTCAAGAAGATTAATATGGCGTATGAATTATTAAAACAAGAAATAAACGAAGAAGAAGTAAATGAAGAAAAAGAAAATAATGTGAATTATGAATATTTTCTAAAAAAGATTCTCAAAAAATATGATTTTATTTATCATTTTATTTTGAATAATTATGAAAATATGACAATCCAACTTTTTGAAGGAATAAACAAAGAAACATCCATTAATTTATATCATTTTTTGTTGAATCATAAATCCATTCTTCATATTTCTAATGAATTAGTAGAGAAAGTAAAAGAAATTATTTTGGAAAAATACAAAGATGTAACTATTTATATTTTAAAACCAACATTAAATGAATTATTTGGCGAAAGAATATTTATATTAGAATTATTTAATAAAACATTTTTTGTTCCATTATGGCATAGTGAATTAGAATTTGATAAAGATGTTATTGTAAAATGTATTCCTGATTTACCAGAAAATATAATAATAGATGAAAATAACAATTTAATTGTGAATATAAAGACTCCATTTTCTTCTCTACTTGAAAAAAATTATATAAATGTAAATGTAAATAATTTATTTATTCCTATAAATGAATTATTTATTAAAAAAGAACAATATTATATTTTCAAAGAAAAAGGTATTTCCAAAATAGATGAAAACAACATGTATAATATTTCATCTAAAGCCGACGTGATTGTTTTCTTGACTTTTTTCTAGATTTTCTTGTTCTTTTACCACCAATATATTTCACTTTACGCATTTTATTAAAAGAAACTTTTTTTTTCCTTGATGGTGTTCTTGTAGGCAGTGTGCTTATATAATATGGATCATCTTCTATATATATGCTCCCTCTTTTTTTTGTTGATAATTCATCTTCTAATTCTTTTTTTCGTTTCTTTACTTCAAATTTGTTTTGTATTTCTTCTTGTTTTTCTTTTTCTTTTATTTTTTGTTTGTTTGCATTATAAATTAATCGTTGCATAGGATTAATAATTTTTCTTTCAACAACTGGTATATATTCTCTTTCTATTTCTCTATCTCTTTCCCTTTCTATTTCTCTATCTCTTTCCCTTTCTATTTCTCTATCTCTTTCCCTTTCTTTTTCCATTTCTCTTTGTTCTATTTCTTGTTGATGCATTATTGCATTTAATCTATCTGTTATTTCTTCATTACTATCTTCTGATAGTAATAATGATTGTAAAAAACTATTTGATAAATTATTATTTGCTGATTTTAACCATCTTTTAAGATGTGGATTACCTTGAACAATAATATCTGAATAAAAAATATTTTGAATTAATATTTTCCGTTTTTCATCCATATATATATTCTTGGAAATTATTATAATTTTATTATAACTTCTCTATCGTGAATTTTATCCAAATCAATATATACATTTAACAAATGATTATTCATTATTTTTCCTACATAATAACTAAACGTAGAACCATTTAATTTCATTAAATTAAAATTTCCTATAAAAATATGATTACAACTTTTTGATACTAATAAATCTATAATTGCATTTTTTTCTCTATCTTCATAAAATTTATTAATAAATTTAAAAGAATAATGATTTCTTAGCAAAAATTGAATAACTCTATTATTATAAGAACTGGATAATATAATTATATTATCTTCTTTAGAAAAATATTTTATTATTAATTGAATATATTTATTCTCTAGAATATTTCTAAAATGAGATGGAATCATACGATTTATTTTAGACCAATGATTTATTGCATCTTCTTCAACTCTTAAATGTAATACATTTATTTTTTTACTTGTATCTAATGTTTTAATGACCATTTCTGATTTTTGTATAAATTCGTTGTTATATACAATATTTTTTAAAATATTCTCAAACATGTTATTATTATAATCGTTAATCCATTTATTTATATGAATATATTTTGAATTAAAATCAATAATTACTGGTTTATTTAAATGTTCATCATATATTTCTTCAATTTCATAATCATTTATTTTATATTTAACAAAAAGATGTTTTATAACATTTGGTAATGGATCACCTAATAAATTATTTAAAATACAATTATTTTTATTTATATATAATTTATTTGTAGTCAAATATTTTGTTTTAATAATATCAGTAATATCAATATTATTAGAATTGTTTCCATATTTAACAGATAATAAATCAAATTTTATATTATATTTATCAACAATAATTAAATCATAATTTTTTTTCAAAAAAATATTTATTTCATGAATATTGAAAATATATGATATGGGTGTATATTTATTTTTGGATATATCATTTAAGAATAAATCAATAACAACCACTTTTTCTTTTTGTTTGTAAGCATTAATAATTCCATTAATGAAAGTAAATATTTGATTAGTAAGACCAGATTGTTTTAAAGAAATTTTTAAATAATACATATACATGTATTATAATTTATTTTTAATATACCATACGCCTTGCAAATAGGAGTCAGACAAGTCATCTTTTTTGGAATGAGAATTAAAAAAATCTAACCATTTTGAATCTACAGAATCTTTTACTAATAGAATACTTTGTTTTTTTCTTTCTTTATAATCCATTGCTCCCATATTTTCGCCTAATTTTAATTTATTTGTAGAATTAACAAAATCAATCTCAATATCATTTTGAGAAACCATTATAAAATATTGAGAAATCATTCCTTGTATTGTTTTCATACGATTTGCAATTGGACTGATTTGATTCTCTATAATTACTTTATCAATCGTATAAGTAGAGAAAAGAATATCAAACTTGGTTTTCAAGTTTTTACCAATTGTTACTAAATCTAATTTGGAAGCGTTTACTTCTTCTATTGTTTCTAAACAATTCGTTTGTAAATATTCTTTGAGTAGAGAAATTAATTCATCTTTTTTATATTTTTTATTTTCTTCTAAAATAATATTAAATTGAGTAATTAATTTATTTAAATATTCCATTTTTTGCTTAGTAATAAATGGAATAGAACATTGTTTTGTTGGAATCATATAATTAGATTTCTTGGCGTGTTTTACACAAAAAAAATCTTGTCCTTTTCTCCATTTTGCAGGAAATTTACAATTTTCTTTTATAGGATTTGGATTTTTTTTTGTTGGTTTTTGTTCATTAAAACAATTACATTTTCGTTGAATTTCTGATTTTTGAGATAAATCAATTACTCCCCATTTCTCTATTTTAAAGGATTTATCTGACAAGGATTTATCTGACAAGGATTTATCAGACAAGGATTTATCCTCATTTAAAGAAAATAAACAATATGCCAAGTTTTTTATTCCAACATCAATGCTAATTAAATTCATGATTTTGTTTATATATTGAACTATTTAAATTAAAATATTATTTATGTAATCTTTTAATTATATTTCGTTTAGTTCTTTTTTTTGCTCCACCAATCTTAACACTAGACTTAAATTTAGGATGTTTAAATTTACTTAATATATTCATTTTACTTTTTTTAGTAACTGCTACTAATTCTTTTAAGTTAAGACTATCATATTTAGGTTTTCTTTTTAGTGTATGAATAATACGACCATCTTTATTTTTTTTTGTATGTAAAACTAATTGTTTTAATTTTTTAATTATATTTTTTTCTTTTTCACGTTGATTTAATTTATATATATATTTTGTTTTTTGTAATCCTAATGAACTAATGTTGGTAATATAATAATCATATGCAGTCATTAAATTAGATAATAAGTTATCAACATCACCACTAGTATATTTTACATGAAATATATCAACCGGACATGTTATAGATGATGATTTACATGCAAACACTAATCCAACAAAACCTGCATCTCTACAATGGGTTCCATCTTCATTTAATTTAATAACACTCATTCTTTCACCACTTATTTCGTCAATTTTAATTTTAAAAATATCTTGATCTTTCATTTTATTTAAAAGATCTAATAAATTTATATACGTAAGAAAAGTTTTTCTATTCCAATTATTTAATATAATAGCTTCAAAACTACTATCTATACTTATTATATTCATTGCATGACTAGTATGATGTTCTTGAAATCTCCTTAATAAAGGATTTGCTTCTATTAAATATGACAATGAAGTACCAATTGAACTATATGTTTTTTGTATTCCTGACATGATAAATAATATTTTAGAGATTTCATCATTAGTTATACCACTTTTTTTTAATATAGTATTAGTTTCATAATCATAGGTCTCAAAATCATAAAGTCTAGTTGAATCGTCCATCTCAAAATAAATTGGTATTGGAATTATATGACTTGGAAAATTCATTTCTAAATAATTAAAAAATTCACCCAAATGACTAATAATTCTTGGATCCAAATACTGTTTATAAATATCCATTATTATATTTGATGGACTTGTAACAAAATAATCTGTAAAAAATAAAGGGTTAAACATTATTTTCATTATTTCAAATTCAGAATCAAATTGTAGTAATGAGTCATCTCTTGCAACCCATTCTTTATTACGAAATATATTATGACCTTCTGTATGTTCTCCTTTTGCAACTAATAATATATATATTGATAAAATTAAACAAATAAATGTAAACCCAACTACATTATTATTTTCGTATTCTTCTAACAAACTATGTATTGTATCCATTTGAGAATTTGGAGAATTTATTTCTTTAGTTAATGAATTTATCCTCATTGATGGCGAACAACTTAAAATGCGTCTTATATTATTTTCTGATATTAATGGTTTTATTTTAATATCAGGATTTGTCCCTATAATTCCTGCTACTAAAGATGCAATGTGAATTGAATATTCATCAGGAATAATATTTGTTAAAGATATTATTGTTATTTTTTTACATATAATACTAATAAATGTTTTAATTGAAGAAAATGAAACACATGTTTGATAATCCCCTTGTGCTACATATACAAAATGATCTATGGTCGGATACTTTGATTTTTTTACTATGGACATATAATATTACAATATGTTTATATAACGAATTATCTAAAATTAAAATAATTAATCTCTTACATTGATAGAAGGAGACATCATTTTTGCCATTAGTTGTTGTCTAGTCAAATAGACATTTTTTAAATCACTAGTTGGATATCCATAACCAGGTGGATAATGATCATAATTAGAATAATAAACATGTGGAACATTATTTGCTGGATTTGAAGAAGTAGAGATATGTGTTGGTAATCCTAAACTTAAACATGCTTCTTGATTATTTAATTTCATTATTTGTAATCCATTATTGGTCATAAATCTTCTATAATCCCAATTGGTGTGTATATTCTCTACTCTCCTAATATTATCATTAACAACAGCTGAAGGTTGCCAAGAAGAATAAAGTCTTCCATCATTCATAATTGGTGGAAAATTAAAATGAATATTATTTGATCCTGAATAACAAGTTCCCCAACTCATATTATTATAATTTATAAAAATAAAATATAATAAATCTAATTATGTTGTTCCAACAATTGTAATATAGCAGGTTTCTTTAGTTTTGATGCATCTTCAACTAATCCTTTCTCTACTATAATGTTTCTTAACTTATTTAAAGGTAATTTTTTATAATCAACGTTTTGATCCGTATCTTCACCAAGTTCTTCTTCGTTTGTTAATGAAATAGTTAAATCATGGATTGAATCTAATGTTGTATCTTTTTCTTCAACAATATCCTGTTCCTTAATAATTTCCTGATCATTAATAATTTCCTGATCATTAATAATTTCTTCATCCTTAATAATTTCTTCATCCTTAATAATTTCTGTATCTTTGACAAATTCCGGATCCTTGATTAATGGACTTATTTGAATATATTTAATATCATCACAAGATTCAATTACTAAATTACTAGCAATTTCAATAGAATCGTGTTCATCCTCATCGTCGTCATCATCGTCTTCATCTTCATCTTCAGTATCAGTTTCCTCTTCTGTATCTTCATTTTCATCTTCATCATCTGATACATGAATCAACTCATTTTCTGTCAATTGAATTTCTTTTGGTTTATTAATTAATGTATTTGAAATAAATTCTTTTAGACGATTTAATTCATCTGCTAAAGAAGTAACTACGCCAACAATTGAACTAAACTGATGATTTTGGTTTGCCATTCTCTTTACTAGAAAAATATACACACCAGTGATTAATAATAATATAAATCCTAAAAAAGCAATATATGGAATTGTAAAAAAAGAACTCATAATCTAATAATTAAATAGTTTTTATATTTATAAAGGAAACGAATTATATAGTAGAATCAATTATTTCTTTTGGATAATTCATATCTCTTAATACTTTCATTCCACCATGAACATTAGATATTCCTTTTTCTAATTTATATGTATAATTAAATGTATTTTTATCATTTACATCTTCTTTTGTATCCATATGACAATTTTCAAATTTTGGATTATTTTCCAAATCTTTACAAATATCATAAAAATGTGTTGTCAACATACAGTGTACGCTCTTATATTTGATTAAATATTTCATAAATGCTTTTGCACTATTGACAGCTTCTTCTGGATTTGTTCCTGAATATAATTCGTCAAATACACAAAAATGTGTATCATTTTCATTATCATGAATAATATCAATTATATTTTTACATCTTCTTGCTTCTGCTTGAAATAAACTATCTCTACCTGAAGTATCTGGTATATTGAGATAACAATGTATATGTTTATATGGAACAATATATGCGTCTGTATAAAATCCACATCCAAATTGTTGACTAAAAATAATATTAATTAATGATGTTTTTAAAATAGTTGTTTTTCCTGAAGCATTGGGTCCAGTTATAATTAAATTTTTATCTAAATGGATATCATTTTTAATAGGGTCATCATTAATTAAAGGAAGATAATATGCATTTTTGAATAAAATTCTCTTCTTTTTATCTTTACCAATTTTACAGAATTTAATTTTATTCTCTTTGATATTTGAAGACAATCCTTCTAAACAATCAATATATCCATTCATTCCAAATGACCACATAAATGAATGTTTTAATTCATCATTTTTATATAAAAAATAAAAATTTTTCATTATTTTTCCTAATTGAGTAATTTTTTCTATAGAAAGTTGATAAGGTGTTATTTTATTTATTTCATTCTTAAAATCTAATAATACAGACAAATGTTTGATTGCTTCAAGATTAAATGGTTGATATGATTTTAGTGAATTAGAATATTGTAAAAAATTATTCAAGTTTTCATTTGAATGATCTATATAAGAAATTATTTTTGAAAAATAATCATGTATTTTTATCATATTTTTATGAAAACGAATACACATTACAAAATTTTGATAAATGGATAATATATAAAAAAATGTACTTGCTAATAAATATATTTTTTTCTCATTTGGAACTGTATTATAATTAGTAAATAATTGTCCGATTGCATTTGTTTTTGCATAATCTTTTAAAATATTTAAATATTTTGAAAAAGATAAATCGTATCCTTTAATAGTTATAATAAAAAAAGGAATAATTAAAATAAAAACAGGCATTAAAAATGAAATAATAGGTGATGCTAAATTATAAATACTCATCAACTGTAAAAATTCTTGAGAATTATTTAATGTTTCACAATACGACCATTCCCAATCTAAATAATAATATTTTTCTTTAAAATATTTATCATTTTTTATATCATCCCATAAATGAATAATATCATCATAAGATACATCCGTTTTATCATTACTTTTATATTTTTTCAACAAGTGTTGTGTATCTTTTAAATATTTTTGATTAGTAGTATAATATTTAGATAATTCATTTATCAATTTATTACCAAAAATTGTTTTTGGTTGGAATGCATAATTATATAATGGTGTTCCTGAAGGATCCATTGTTTCTTTTAATTCTAAATCAGTAATAATTGTTGAATTTAATTCAATGCTTTTTTTATCAAACGAAATAGGTAAATGAAAATATTCATTTATTTTCTCTATATTGGACATATTTTAACAAAGTATTATTATATTTTCTATTTGACGAGAACTACTTCTATTATTAATTTATTTTTTCATTTGTAGATTCAACTAATAGTCCATTTGCATAAATACCATAATTTCTTACAACATTATCATCATTATCTAATACTATTTGATAAATATTATAATAATTTTCTTCATTGTATTCTTTAAAATCTTTGTCAAAACATGCCAATAATTTATATTTATCATCTATTTTAAAATCAAACTTTATATTTTTCATCTCAATCAATTTTTTCATTTTTATCATTTCTATATTCGTCAAATTATTTTTTAATATAGAATGAGACCCTGTTAAATATAAATCATCTGTTAAATCATTATGTTCTGCTTTATTTATTTTATATAATTTATTAATTGTTCTATCAGGTGAATTTAATAATATTGATTTATTTATATATTTAATTTTTTTATATCCATGATTATACGTTTTTACATAAAATGTATTATTTAACTTTTCTATAGGTATATAAATTTCTCTAGAATTTATTAAACATAATATGTTTGTATTTTCTTTAAAACATTTTACTGATATCTCAATCATAAATTGAATACTTATTTTTGTAAAAGATACATTAGAAACATATAAAATATTTTTTCCTTGTAATAATGTTGCAAAATAAAAGATAAAAGTATTTGTATTTGTACTTGGTTTATATATATCTGACGTAATATTTCCCATTTGATTTACTAATATGTATGAATCATTAGAATCTGTAGTATAAGAATTATCTGTAAATGTAATACTCATAGTATTAGTTGCATAATCAGGATTAGCTACTATACTTATAAAAGGCATTGTATTTGTCCCAGTATTACCAGTTGTTCCAGTTGATCCTGTTGATCCTGTTGGTCCAGTTGGTCCTGTTGGTCCAGTTGGTCCTGTTGGTCCAGTTGGTCCTGTTGGTCCAGTTGGTCCGGTTGGTCCGGTTGGTCCTGTTGGTCCAGTTGGTCCGGTTGGTCCTGTTGGTCCTGGTGGTAATATATTTAATTCTGCTTTATATACACCAGCAGAATTATCATTCTCGAGACCAAGTGTATTTGTTAAAAATAAATAATTAAAATTTGAATCACAACAACAATGATTCCAATCATATGAAGTACTTAGATCTGAACTTATATAAAATCCTTGATAAGAATTACCATAATCATTACTTATATATATTCCACCATTACTAGTATTAATTGGTGACAATACAGCAGCAACATATTGTCCAGTTGAATCACAACATATAGAAGACCAAGCCCATAATAGTGTTAGGTCTGGATTAGGAGGTTGATATAATAATGTAAGAGTAGGATTATTATTATTATTCACAAATCTATATGTATATACATTTCCATTTGTATAATTATTTAAATCATTTCCTTTTGTACAAATATGTATATATTCACCATTATGACTTATACAAATAGAAGAATACCCTATATCACCATTTAATGTTTCACTTGCATATATAAATGAATAATTATTATTTTCATAATATCCAACTGCTAAATTAAATGTTTGTAATTGAATATCTATAGAAGTTAAAAATGAAAGTATTAATCCATTTGCAGAACAACATAATAAATAACTCCGAAGATCTACAATTTGTGAATTATAATATACTTGTGTCCATGTTGGATTATTATCTAAAAAATTATGTGTATAATATATACTACCACCAATATTAACAGTAATAATATTACCTGATGATGAACAACATAGACCAACATGTGGTATATTTATTGAATTTGGTACTCTATTCCAATCCTTTCCATATATATTCCCATCTACTTTTGTTGAATAACATAGTATAAGATTATTAAATCCAAATAAATAATCACCATTTGCAGTTGAACAAGATCTTCTCCATCTTTGCGTATTTAATGGTGTTGGAGTACTATTTTGATACCATTCTGTAGAAATATTTCCATAATTTGTATTATTCCATATTGTACCACTAGCGACAGTTGAAATATATTGTCCGTTAGAAGAACAACAAATAGAGCGAAAGTTGCGTGAAAATGGAAATGATATATTTAATGAAATTGTACTCATAATAATATCATTTGATAATATTTTCTAAATTAGAAGGTAATTCATTAATTTCGGTTATATAATGTTGTTCAATTTCTCTCATTTTAGTGACATCTCTTCTTGTAATAAAATTAATACCAACCCCTTTTCTTCCCCAACGACCAGATCGTCCAATACGATGAAGATATGTATGAATATCTTTTGGTAGATCAAAATTAATAACCACACTTACTTGTTGAATATCAATACCTCTAGCAGTAACATTAGATGAAATTAATACTCTATATTTTCCAATTTTGAAATCATTAAATGCTTTGTCTCTCTCTTCTTTTTCCATATTTCCATGTATACAACAAACAGGATATCCATCTGCGATCATTGCTTCATTGAGTTCAGCAACTCTTTTAAAACTATTTGCATAAATAATACATTGACTTACAGAAATATAAGAATATAAATCTTTTAATGTAGCATATTTTTGTTGGTCATTTTCAATTGCAATATAAAATTGTGAAATACCTTCTAATGTTAATTGTTCTGATTTTACTTGAACTCTAATAGGATTTTTCATAATTTTATTAATAATAACGTGTATGCTATCAGGTAATGTAGCACTAAATAGACATATTTGAACAGTTTTATTAAGATATTGAAAGATATTATATACTTGTTCTTTAAATCCGGATCCCAACATTTCATCAGCTTCATCTAGAATAATAATTTTTATATTTTTACATAATGTAGTATTTCTTCTCATAATATCATAAACTCTTCCTGGACATCCAGTAATGATATGAGGTGTATTTTCTTTCATCATATTAATATCTTCTTCAATAGAAGTTCCTCCAATTAATGTTTTTACTTTTAATAATGGCATCATACATCCAATACCATTAATTACATTAGCGGTTTGTTTAGTTAATTCTCTAGTTGGTGAAAGAATTAATACTTGAGTATGATTATTTTCAATTTGAATATTAGATAATGCTCCAATTGTAAAGGTTGCTGTTTTTCCAGTTCCTGATTGTGCTTGTGCGATTATATCTCTTCCCATAATAATGGGTTTAATTGCTTTTTTTTGTATTGGACTTACATTTTCAAATCCATAGGCATATATTCCTCTAAGTAGATTTAATGGTATATCTAATTCATCCCATTTTTCAAAAGTAAATTCTTCATTATCAGTCATAATGTTATACAACTATTTTATTTTTAAACACATTTAAAATGTATTATATAAATATAAACAAGATATAAATAAATTATATTATTTAAATCATATTATGAATTTATTATCAAAAAAATATACATTAACTGATATTAAAAATATATCTTTTATGGGATTTGAATGTATATTATCCAATGAGACATTATTATTAATAGAAGAATTAACAAATAAAGTTGGTTCTTCAAGTTATGTAAAAACTCCTATTTTTAATAAAAGAACAAATAAAAATATTCATTTTCCAAAAAAAAACGAAGGAAATTTTATAGAAAATAATCAAAAAAATAGTGAATACAAAAGAATAAAAGTAAATGAAATATTAAATGATGATGATTGGGATTTAATTTCTTCATTTGAAATAACGAAAATTAATAAAAAAGAAGGAATTGATAATGAAATAATTAATGTTCGTTCTCTACTAAATATGATTACTATAAGTAATTTGAATAGTAATTTGGATTCTATTATAATGATTTTAGATAAATTAAATATATATTCATTAGAAGAGAATTATAAAATATATAATTTAATAATAGAAATTACTTCTGGAAATAGTTTTTATTCAGATATATATGCAAAATTATATAGTAAATTGTCAGTAAAATATGATTTAATGAATAAAATATTATTTGAAAAAATAGATTTATACATGAATCATTTTGAAAAAAATATAGAATGTAGAGAAAATAATAATTATGATGATATTTGTAAAACAAATAAAGAAAATGATAAATGTGAAGCATTTTCTCTATTTTTAGTAAATTTAGAAAAATATAATGTTATTCAAAAAGAAGTAATTATTCAACAAATACATCTTTTATTAGAAAAATTATTTATTTATTTAAAAAATAATGATACAAAAATAATAGTTGATAAAATAATTGATAATTTATTTATTCTTTATAAAAAAGAATGGATATATAATACATCTATTAAAATAAATGATAATAAAAAAAATGTTATAGAATTCATAAATGGAATTATTAAAAATATAAATATGAATATTTATCCAGGAATATCAAATAAATCTAAATCATATTTTAAATTGATTGATATTTTAGAAAAGTAATAATATAAATAATTTTATTGTTATTTATATTATGGTTGCATCAAAAATAATTCATTCAATTGTATATCATGAAAAAAGAACTGTAGATAATGATGATTTGGGAAAATTAGCAACACTTTATGAACTAGAAGTAGAGAATAGAATTATTATTAAACAACCAATTGTCATTGCGATTGGAAATCCTAATAAAAAATATTTAACCGAAGGTCTTATATTTTTTCCTATTTATTTAATTACCAATAAAAAAAAAGCAATTCAAATAGGTTTATTTGAAATATTGAGTAAAGATTTATCTAAAATAATAGATAGTAAAAAAGATGAATCAATTAAAGAAATAGAAAATATTGATTTATTAAATAATCCTTTATTATGGAATTGGGTAGATAATTCATTTTTAGAAAATAAAAAATTATCACCATTGGTTTTAGAAATAGATGAACAAGATGTTCATGAAGAAATTGAAGAACAAGAAGAAATAATTCAAAAACGTAATCCATTATTTGAAGAAACAAAAGAACGTGCAAATGCTTTAAGAAAAGAAAATAATAAAAATTGGATTTCACAATTTATGAAAAATGAACAATATGATATTGAAGATGTTCCAGATACAAATGATTCTTTATTTAGTTGTATAAAAAATGCTTTTTCTAAAATTAATATTGATCTTTATGAAAATAAAATAAGAGAAAAATTTGCAAATTCAAAGTTTATTGAAAAAGATTTTTTTCATAAAAAAAGAATATATGATGATAATAAAAGTAAATTAATAGAATTACAAAATAGAGAAAAAGAATTAAAAAAAGAAAAAACACATATTGAAGAAGAATATAAGAAAAAGAGAACTGTTGCATTAAAAGAACAACATACTGATATAAAAGAAAAAATAAAAATTATAAAAAGAGATATGGAAGAATTAAATGTTTCTTTAAAAGAAATTGATTTTGATAATATTAATACTATAGAAAAATATAGAGATTATATTAAATCCAAAAAATTTTCAGGAGATGAAAATACATTATTATATTTGGAAAGCATTATGAATATTAAATTCATTGTTTTTTTAAAGGATGCAAATGAAGAAAATGATATTAAAAGCGTTGTTGATTGTGGTAAAAAAAATACTGAATTGACTACTGATTTTATACCTGAACAATATATTCTTCTTGAATATCTTGAAAAAATAAATCGTTATAATTTAATTGGTTATGATGGAAAATTTATCTTTCAATTTAGAGAACTTCCGTATGATTTAAAAGAAATGATTTCCAATAAATGTGTAGAAAATGTAGAAGGTAATTTCATAAATATTCCAGACTTTAAAGAATTTCATGTAAATGTAAAAAATAGAGAATTACCACAAATCAATCCAGATCTTTATTTAACAATTGAAAATATACAAAGATTAAATGATGGTGTAAAATTATTTATATATTGTTCTTCATCATCTAGTAAAACACCTGGTAAAATTAGAGGCGAAGTGATGCCTTCAGACCAAATTCATAATTATACAGAATTAAAAGGAATCAAAAATTGGAGATGTATATTAGATAATTCATATGATGGAACAGATGTAGATAGTGATGGTAATAAAAAACCATATCAATTTGTATTGAATGGATTTTATTGGATGAGTGTTGCTCATTATATTAATGCAATTAAATTTATAGAAGAACATCCAAAATATTACGAAAGTTTTGCATTAGCAGCAGTAGGAGAAGAAACTGAAATTATACGTGCAAGTGATTTAGCAAAAGACGTTGAATTAGCAATATTTATAGGGAAAAAACCTGCTGGAACTCTTTTTCCTGGAAAAGAAAATGGCGACTTAAAAGGATATTACAGAAAAAAATCTATTCAAATTGATTCAACTTATAATGAAGAAAAACAATCCATTGCATTATATAATGCTTTATTATCTAAATTTACACAAAATCTACATTTTAAACATGTGTTATTAGCAACAAATAATTCTACATTAATATATACTCCACTCAAGAAAAATCAAAAAGATGCAGAAGAATTAATGAAAGTTAGAGATGAAATAAATAAACAGTAATTTAAAATATATAAATTCAATAAATAATATTATATTATGAGTTTGAATACAGTTGGATTCATTATTTTAAGACATGTAAATAATGAATTAACAAATGAATATTGGATTCATTGTTATGATTGTATTCGTAAATTTTATCCTGAAAATCTTATAATAATTATAGACGATAATAGTAATTATAAATATATTAAAACAAAACAATTACATAATACTGTCACTATAAATAGTGAATTTCATGGAAGAGGAGAATTATTACCTTATTATTATTATTTAAAAGTAAAATTATTTGATACGGCTGTAATCATACACGATTCTGTATTTATAAATAAATATATAGATTTTTCTGTAAAAAATTATAAATTCTTGTGGGATTTTGAGCATTATTGGGATCAAATAGAAGACGAAACAAAAATGATAAAATTGTTTAATAATGATGATTTATTGCATTTTTATGAAAACAAACATTTATGGACTGGATGTTTTGGTGGTATGTCTATTATAACACACGATTATTTATCATTTGTTAATAGTAATTATGAGATTAGTAAATTATTGGATTATGTAAAAACACGATATAATAGATGTTCTTTTGAAAGAGTTATTGGTTGTTTATTGCAAATAAATGAAAAAAAAGAAATATTATTTGGTAATATCCAGAAATATTGTGAATGGGGAATACCTTTTCAAAAAAAAGATAATACTTTACATTTACCATTAACTAAAATATGGTCTGGGAGATAATAATTTAAACATACTATTTAATAAATAGTATGGTTAAATATATAATTTTTAAAAATGGCGAACTAATTGATAAAACGAATCATAATGATAATATATTATGGGATGGTGATTTTTCAAAAGCTAATTTTGATGGTAATATAGTAAATTTTGTAACTAATTATTTAAAAAAAATAGATAAATCTACTATACTTGTCTTATATCAGAGTGATGGAAATATTAATGATGAATACATAAATGATTCAAAAAATTATATTACGGAAAATGATACATTAATAGTAGGAACACTTGCTCAAGTAGTTGAAGATAAAAGATTAAACTATTTATATTTTCCATTAGATGATTCTTTTTTTGAAAATGGTATAAATCATTATTTTCAAAATATTCCATTATGGAACGAAAGAAAAGAAATCGCTTATTGGCGCGGTGCATCTAGTGGTGGAGGAAAAGAAAGTGTAAGATATAGAGTTGTTGAAAAATTATTGGATTACGATAAAGCTGATGTTAAACTAACACGTTGGGGAGGGTGGGAAAACGGTAAAGGAATTCCTGATAATTATTTTGGTAATCGTGTTCATTACACCAACTTTTTTAAATATAAGATATTTATGATTATTGATGGAAATGTTATAGCTTCTAATCATATGTGGGGATTTGCAACTGGATGTGTTCCTTTTATAATATCTAATGCAAAATGTTGGTTTTCTGAGTTTTTAATTCCACATGTAAATTATATTCCTATCCAATATGATTTGTCTAATTTGAAAGAAAAAATAGAATGGGTTATAAATAATGATTCAGAAGCTGAAAAAATAGCAGAAAACGCATTAAAATTTTCTAGAGAAGTTTTTAGTAGTGAATTTCAGAAAAAATATTTGATGAATAAAATAAATCAAATTGTTGGAATTCTATAAAACGTAAATGCCTTGAGGCATTTATATTTTTAATGAACGATTGTAAATAAAATATTGTAAAAAACTTTGTGAAAATAAAGTAGATAATTAAAATTAAAAAAATTAAATATCACAAAAAGCATAAATAAAAAATAGAAGAATACATAAAACGGACGATATATACTTATAATTATTTTGGATCAAGATATTATATAATTATTAAATAATTATATAATATATGTTAAACAAGAAGAGTAATGATTTAATATTATTTTTTATAAAAAATAAATGTTTATATAAAAATAATGAAAAAATAAATATGATTACAAAAAATATATTATTATATTTATTAAACGAATTAATTCAAGCAGAAAAATATATAAATTCATTAACTATTTCACCACAAGTAGAGAAAATTACAAAAAATAATATACCAAATCCTGGTAATTTACAACATGTTCCACATCTTATTAAAAGACATATTCATATAAAATCTTTATATTATGTAAAATATCATTTTTCTCTATTTGATAGACATTTTACATTTCATTTTATAACAGAAAGAGATAATCATTTGGAAGTATATAATAATTATGTCAAGAGAATGTTAATGTGGTTATATATTTTAAATAGACAAACAAAAAATAAAAAATGCAGTAAAATATTAAATATTTATGTTTATTTTTCTTCAGTAGAAAAAGAATTACCTAAAACAAAAGATTATATTTTAGATGAAAATAATGTGAATACTGCTTATACATATGCTTGTAAAGAAGATAATATAATTGTAATTTATAGAAAAGAAGAATGGTTTAAAGTATTTATTCATGAAACATTTCATAGTTTTGGATTGGATTTTTCTTCAATGAATACAACATTTAGTAGTCAATGTATATTAAATATTTTTAATGTAAATTCAGAAGTTAATTTATTTGAAGCATATAGTGAATTTTGGGCAAGAATTATGAATTCTCTATTTATTAGTTATTATCATTCAAATAAATCGCAAAACGATTTTTTAATTAAATGTGAATTTTTTATTTATTTGGAAAGATTATATTCTTTTTTTCAAATGATAAAAGTATTGAAATTTATGAATATAAAATATGAAGAATTATTCTCTACTCTTAACAATTCTGTAAAGTTAAAATATAAAGAAAAAAGCAATGTTTTATCTTATTATATAATTACCAACATATTAATGTTTTATTATCAATCTTTTCTTTCTTGGTGTTTTGATACAAATGGAATAAATCAATTCATGTTTTTTAGAAAAAATATAGATTCACAAAATAAAATGTGTTTATTTGTTAAAAAACATTGTATGACAAAAATATTTTTAAATAATGTGGATTGTATGGAAACCACAATTGAACAATTAAAAGATTTGCATTATAATATAAAAAATAATTTAAGAATGACGATTTGTGAATTAGAATAATGTTATATATATTATCATGACAGAACTAATTAATATGGATTATTTGATAGATAATATATATAGTTTAAACTTGAAAAAAGTATTGAAGAAATATAAATTAACAGAAGATTTTATTGTGAATTATATTCTGAATCCCAATTATCAATTGACAGAAGTAGAGAAAAAGATTAGTATAAATGATGTTTATAAATATCAACTTCATATAGATAAAGAAAAATTAATTCAATTGTATTTAATTGGTCCTATTGAAGGAAGACCTTATTTTTCTTGAGAAAATAAATTATTTCTCTACATTATTATATTTATTAATATTTGTTTTTGAGAAATATTTCATTAAATTTAATAATAATGTTATTTACATCAAATTGTGAATTACATTCAATAACTATTCCAATTGATTCTTTTGGAATATTTATATATTTATATAATATATAAATATGCATTATACATCTTTAAAATCAGGTGAAGCATTTTCAGAATCGTATGGGATTCCAAATAGTTTAGTAATTGATATAGGTGGGCGAAATGTAAATGGAAGTTTGCGTTCTTTTTTTGAAACAAAAGGCATGAAATTTGTATGTATTGATATGGAAGCAGACGCATCAGTTGATATAGTTATACCACCAGGTGAAAAATTACCATTTGAAGATGGTTCTGTTGATTTAATAGTGTCTACATCTTGTTTTGAGCACGACCCTTGTTTTTGGTTAACATTTAAAGAAATGACTAGAATTATAAAACCATCTGGATATATATATGTAAATGCTCCTACATCAGGTCCGTATCATAAGTATCCTGGTGATAATTGGCGTTTTTACTCCGACGCTGGACAAGCATTAGCATATTGGTCCGGAAAACAAATATCAAATGAAACCATTTATCCAGTAAAAGTTGTAGAAACATTTAATGTGTTAGGCGACGTTTTTAATGACTTTGTATGTGTATGGCAAAGGGTAAATATTGAAAATATTGAAAAAAATATACTTGTTGATAATAAAATCATAAATAATATTGGTATTTTAGAACAAACGATAAATAATTACGGATTACTGACACGTAAAAAATGTTGAATTTATGGGCGTTTTAAATGAGAAAATGTGTAAATACTCTTGTAAATATTTTACAGAATCTTCAATCTTTAAATATATTTCTCCACATGGTTTTTAATAAGAAATTTTTAATGAATTGGATGAAAAAGTATTTAAATTTTAATTGATACTCCAAAAATAAAACTCGTAAACAGTAGAATAATTAATTTATTGTGTGTGTATTTGTTTTGAGAAATATTTCATTAAATTTAATAATAATGTTATTTACATCAAATTGTGAATTACAATGCCAGTACTTCCCCATCCTAATGCATAATTATTTATATTTGGTTTAGTTTGAAAATTATATATTGATTTTGTCATAATAATATATTCATTTTAAGTAATGTTTAACAATATTTATATTTTATAATATTATTATATGAGTAGTGATTTTTTAACTACAAAAAATCACTTATTAAGATTATTGCAAGGGTTAAATTATAAAAAATATGCTACTGATAATGTAAAAGAAAAAACATTAAAACATATAAGCTTTTATTTAGAAAAATTGTCAAAACTTAATTTAAAAGAAGCATTAAAAGAAAAAAAATTAAGAGAAGAACAAGAAATAATTGATAAGATGGAAAGAGAATTAAGAACAATAGAGAATGAAAGAAAAAGAGAAATAGAAATATCATTAGAAAAAACAAGACAAAGAAAAGAAGAGTTTGAAAGAATAGAAAATGAAACAAAAAGAAGGTTAGAAGAAAATAAAGATATGCGTAATGAAGAAATAAACCATATAATTTTAAATCAATCAAAAAGACGAAGACGACTCCTTAAAAAATTTATAAAAACTACAAAAAATAGACCTAGTAGAAAAATAGCAAATAAATTAAAAGGAATATGTCCAGACCCTAATTTTTGTTTGGCGTTTGGAATACATGTAGATGTAATTAATAATTTTTTTGAATTTTTTAAAAGTCTTAAATATGTGAGAAAAAGCGAACCTATTTCTATAGATTATGCTGGTAATAATTTTTCAGGGAATGGTAAAGTTTTATTATTAAAATATGAAAGAGAAGCGTATAATTCGTATGCAGTTATAAAAACACCATTAAAATATGATTCTGATAGTATAATTTATGAATATTTAGTAGGTAGATATTTCATTAATTATTATTATAAAAAATTTCCATGTTTTGTTCAAACATATGGATTTTGCATAATAGACGATAAACGATATTTAAGACAAAATAAAGTATTAAATTTAATGCCATTAGAAGAAGTATCACAAATAGAAGATAGAGAAAATAAATCAAAATTATTTTCTATTTCTGGAATTGATTCTATTTTGACAGAAACATGCAAAAATCCTACTCAATTTTCATTAATAATAGAAAATATATACAAACCATTTAAAATAAACGATAAATTAAAAAACCCACTGACAGATGAAACAATTAATTTTATACGAGAAGAATTATTACTTATATTATTTCAAATATATTATGCTCTTGAAGAATTAAAAGATATATTTACACATTATGATTTATCTTATAGAAATGTTTTAATATATGAACCTGTTCCTGGTAAATACATAGAATATCATTATCATTGTAGAGGAAAAGTTATAAGGTTTAAATCAAAATATATTGTTAAAATAATAGATTATGGAAGATGTTATTTTAATAATAGTTTATTTAATTCCTCAGATATTTATCGTTTAGTTTGTAATATTGCTGAATGTAATAGAAAATTTTCTAGTGAAGATGATAATCGTTGTGGTAAAAAACTAGGATTTAATATGTTTGATGAACCAGACGTGTTTAAAGGTATAATGATAAATTCATCAAGTGTAAATAAATCTCATGATTTGCTACTATTAGCAGATATAAGAGAGCGATTATTTAAACTACGAGGTATGAGGATGGATTATTTTATTGATTTATTTAGTACAACAGGTACAATAGCACGTAATAGACAAAATGGTGAATCTGTTTTATTTTTATTTGAACAATTGAAATACGATTTAATTCACGGAACAAGACCTATACCTAATTCTGGATTAATTAAATTAGAACTTAATTCTAGTACTTCATCAAAAACGATGTCATCTACTATAAAATCTCATAATAAATGTGTAACAATTCCAAGTGAAATAAATCCAAGTGAAAAAATTAAAATTGTTGGAAAAATAAATAATGTGTCAGATGCATTTGAAATATTATTCTACTTAATAGCAATGATTCCACACAATGAATATGCTGATTTAACAAAAATAGGTGATCTTGAAATATTTGGAAAAGATATAAATATGAAATTTACAGAAACACATCCAAGTATGGGAGTAAAATTACCAGGACATATTCCTAGAGAACCAAGTATGGGAACAATGCCAAGTATGGGAACAATGCCAAGTATGGGAACAATGCCAAGTATGGGAACAATGCCAAGTATGGGAACAATGCCAAGTATGGGAACAATGCCAAGTATGGGAACA
>Ga0187844_10000989_pt1 | contig 22171 bp, 28 predicted proteins | sample SpaLakP09_SKY_50_FD_134517 | JGI IMG/M metagenome (GOLD analysis project Ga0187844, IMG submission 134517) | Oligotrophic lake water microbial communities from Sparkling Lake, Wisconsin, USA - SP09_SKY_50 | ecosystem: Environmental > Aquatic > Freshwater > Lake | place: USA: Sparkling Lake...
ATCTCTTTGCTCCGAAGCTCTCCAGGATCACGCCATCAGCATCGGTCAAAAGGATCACGCTGCGGGTCGCATGCAGAATATCCTGCGTCGAGGAAAACACTTCTGTTTCCGCGCTCACTAACTCTGCATTGAGCTCATTCCCATAATTGTGTCTCTAGCGTTCATCTTGATGAACATGACTCAAGATTGCCCCTTACAACACTATCTAGTGCTGCTGCAGCGCTTGGGAAAAAAGTAAATTTACAAATGGCTGCGGCGTAACCATCAATGGTTACTGTTTATTCAGAAAGTTATTTTCAGCCGTCCTAGATAATAACTAAGCTTTCAGGTTGAGCTAGGCTCAATCGGACTACCTGATTTAATTAAATCTTTCATGAGGTCCATAGCATCTTTTCCGGTAGCTGAATAGGGATCGAATTCAGGATGTTTCATTTGCACTAAGGGGTCGTCTTTTGATAAATGAACAAGAGCCATAGACCATTTTCCGTAGCGTCTCTCTTTGATGTCTTCAAACAATATAAGCTCAACGTTTTTATGGCGCGGGTCTTCTTTAATTAAGGAATACAGACTATTAACTTTTGATCTCTCGCCTTCTAAAATTTGCATATATATTCCTGAACCTTGGCACAAGACACCTGTGATATTTTCTGATTTATTTTTAGGTATTGCTGCTTTTAAAATTGAAGAAGTAACAGTAGATGTTATAGGACCAACCGGCTGACTGACGTACAAAAGATGAACAAGCATAAGTAGCCTTCTATGACACAAAAAAAAGTAGTTTTTGATTGAATCGTCAAGAATTTCAAGCTGACGTCCGTTACTGGTAAGACTTCATTGTTCATCAAGTTACAGATCTCTCGTACCAAGAGGAATACTGCCCAGAAGTAGTCAAAACCTATAGAACTAAATTCAATGATTTAAAAAGGGATACTATCTTGCAGATAGCGATAGTAAATTGATATCAGTCGCCAATTTTTTTAGAGCGAATTGAATCAACGCCAAATAAATCACTGACACCAAATATTGAACGCGCAGGAATGCGTCTGGAGCTTTTGAAGATGGAACGGGAATTACCAACATGCTAGAGTTATGTCGAGAATCTAAACAACTACATATGCCGTTATCGCATCCGCATTACCAAAAATAGACTTACCAGTAGATATCCAAGATAACTCTTGGATAAAAATATCGCATCCATCACTTCCCCAGAATTAACTTAAGCTCTAGTTTAAAAAGTCGCGCCAAAAATCAAGCTTTGTTTCCCATGCCTGAGTTTTCTCGTTCCATGAGTAAATCTCTCCATCAGTTGGCATAGGCCAAGGTGGTTGCCATTTTGCAGTAGCATCTAGTATCCAGCTTTGGTATGGCTGTGGTGCAACAAAGGCATCAATATCTTCGCGGTAGATAAAACCAACGCAAGCATAGTTCTTACGCATGTTAGCGTTATAGCTAGTTTGAATCCATGTACCACCAAAACCGCGTTCGCAAAATGCAGCACCAATATATTCTCTCTCAATACCGTCATGATCAACCGTATCTTTGTTATCAACCATGATAACTTCTACAACTAAGTTTTTTGAATCAATCTTAACAAAGTGCGCCATCATTATTTCCCAAAAAACAGCTACTCAGACTTAAATCTGACTCGATGACAAGTTTTAAAACATAGTAACCAGAATCTCAATTCGAATCTCTTTTAATAATTCGTAGACTTTTTTTCTATCAAGAAGAGCTCGATCAAGCGATAAATGTAAGCAGCCGAATAGATCTCTTGTGTACAAAATCTCGCAATGAGTTGATTAATTAAAATTGAACTTTAAGATAATATCTAAAATATTTCTTGAAATTCTAACTCAGACATTATGTCTCCAGAAACTATATATTTAAGTACTACTGATATGAGCCTTGCTGATTTAAGTCTTTAGGTAACAATGATTCAGCTATTCCAACTGCATGTTTCGCATTAATACAGATATCACCAGCACCAAAGTCCTTAGCACGTAACTCTTTGAGAGTAAAAATTGCCCCACCTAACAAAACAACAATTCGTGGATTAATAGATACTCTTTTTAATTCAGTTATTAAATCAGGTAGATTTGTAAGTTGTTCATCGATACTTATAGACAATCCGATCACATCAAACCAGCTATTACTGACAGTCTGAGAAAGCTCATTAGCGGAATTAGAAAGCTTAACAACAACCTGCCACTCGGCCATGCGGAAAAACTCAGATACAGCAGTAGTACCGAGCAGATGCAAAGATCCAGGAGCAGAGGCTATCATCACGCGATTAGCTTTACCTTTAAAGAATAAACCTTCTTTATGGGAAAACTTAATCGCATTAGCAACAACATGAAGTCGAACAAAACCCATATTTGCTTGTAAAAAATTGATCTGATCATCGTCCCATAGTGATCCAAGATGTCGAGCTGCAGGTGCAATAAGCTCTAAAAAAATATCCTCTATATTAAATCCACTATCAAGAAAAAATTCCACAAAGGCTTGTGAAGCTTTTAAATCTTGTGTAATGCAAAGATCTACAAAAATCTTAATTTCTTTTTGGGAAATAATTAAATAAGACGAAGAAATTAAACTCGAACGCGATGTACTAAATCTCTTGGCTTTTAACAAACAAGGGATAATCTGTGATTCGACTAAAGATAAGATAGCTAGTTCGCTACCGGGATGTGAACATTTATACGGTTTTTGAAAAACTCCACTAAAAGTCCTTGAACTTTTTGAGTAACTTGATGCTCGTTGATTTTCTATGTTCACAAGCCCGCTCCTTTATAAAAAAAAGGTTAAGCCGTATGTTTCATTTTTGAAGTAAAGAACTGAAGATTAAAGTTCTCCATAGGCGTACAAAATAATATATTGACTTTATCCGTGACAAAATAGATCGGACAGATGTTTATTTTGCTGTTACCTTAAATAACCATGCCTATAAGCCAATTTTATTATCCATCTGAAATCGAACTTGTAACTGGATTTGGCAAAGAGCAATTACGAAAGTGGCGCCAGAGATTTGGATTCCCTCCAAAGGAATCAAACCTTACTGGTGCGACAGCCTACTCACTCACGACTGTTAATCAACTTCTCTTGATAAAACGATTGTTAGAAGCTGGCTTTAGACCTGCGCAAGTTGTAGGCAAGTCAATAATGGAACTTGAAAAGCTTAAGATGGGAATCGGGCTGAATACTCAGGCTGTGGTACCAGATGAATCGACTATTAAATTTATTGATTGCATCATGCGTACTAGCATGAAAGAATTTTTAGATTTTTTAACTGAAAAGCGACGCGCGCAAACAATGCTTGATTTTGTTCAAAATACGATCACTCCACTGATGATCAGTATTGGGGATGCTTGGACTCGTGATGAAATCGACATTTACCATGAACATCTTTGCACTGCATATGTCGAACGCTATTTGCAGTCAGAGATTCTTAATCTTCTACCAAGGAAAGGTTTACCAGTTATTTTATTCTCTCTTCCACAGGGAGAACATCATTTACTTGGCCTATTGATGGCTGAGGCTGTACTTGCTGAGCAGGGAGCCGTCACTATCAACATTGGATCAAATATGCCGTTGAACAATCTAAAATTGGCCACTATTGCGTGTAAGGCTGATGTAGTCGCTCTTTCCTTTAGTTTTGCCTACCCGGCTCGAGATGTCTTACCTACCCTATTACACTTTCGTCGATTACTTCCGCCGAACATTCAAATATGGGCAGGAGGTGCGGGCATTTCTGTCATTAGAAATAGACCTAAGGGTGTGAAAATTATCTACGATTTCAATGACGCAGTTATTGCTCTGAATGAAATTACATTTCACTAAACAATTTTAATAGCTTTCACACCCTAGTTGAATTTATTGATGATATTACTCATCACATTTCAGCTTGAGCAAAGTAACCGCCCAAACTTAAACCATTCAGCAGTATTATTATCATACTGGACTATGTCTAGTATCAATCGTAGTCTCGTCAGGCTCATGCACTGAAAACCAAATAGTCTCTGACCTAGGTACATTATTCATTTGCTCAAAAGCCATCTGACATCTACCGAGCACTGAACCAGCTTCAAGAATCAGCATAATATTACCTTGGAATGGGATGCTTACTCCCACAACTCTAAGTTTTTCGTCGTAGAACGACTCGGCATCATCTGCAAAAGCTTCAATAGCAGCATCATATAAAATATCTTCAATCTCGCCTGCAATTTTCTCAATGTCTTTTTTGGGTGCAAGCTGAATGTTAAGACGGGCAAACATTATAGTTTTGCTCATGACAACCCCAAATCATTTTGATAGAAATATGGAACTGCAGACTCATATTCTTGAAAATAGACAGGCATCTTTTTAATATTTACTTATTTCAATTTACAGCGTATCCGATTTCACTACTTTACTAATCTGATAGTCATTTTTTCTTATTCACACCATAGGCCGTTAAAACGTCCATGGTGGTTATGACAGTCTTACCAGCCTAAACCACCCCAGAACCGGCAGCATCCGCCAATGCAAAAACTTTGCAGCCTTTCAAGAAAATAAGAATCAACTCACACAAAGATTTTTATTCATTTATGATGTCCATTTTTAAGTGAAAGTCGAATGAATTAACTATTCCCAAATTTAGTACAAAATTACTTATTAGCTTAAAGTTAGCAGACGCCAAATTCAGCGCGTAGTTTTATTTTTCTGATCCTCAGCTATTTCTCTATTTTTACAACCTACTTCTTCATGCATTTTGCATGACATGTCAAAATATTTTATTGCAAGTGAATAGTCCCTTTCAACACCATCTCCATCCCCAAATAAAATACCCAGATTGTTGCAAGCCAAAGAAAAGTCAGCTTCGCAAGCTTTCTTGTAGGAGCTTATTGCCCTTGCCTTATCTTGTACCGCAGGCTCTCCAGTATCGTAGATTAATCCTAAATTGAAGCAGCCTTTGCTTTCACCATTTGCACACGATTGCCCATAAAAAATAATTGCTTTAGTAACCAATCCGCTGTACCAAATTTCTTTTTCTGCAGGCTCTTTTTTTAAATAACCGCTTGGCAAAGTAGTGTTTAACTCTCCAGCAATTGTTGCATTGATTAAAAAAATAATCAGCGAGCTCAATAAAAGATTTTTAGTATGCATAAATTACTCAGTAGCTTTCAATTAACAATTCAGATTTATAGGATAATTATTAATCTTATGCCAATTTTGAGCCTTTAACGCAAATTAAGTTCCGCTATTAATAAGTTTAATACGACATATCTGCCTCAAGTGTGTAATAAAGTAAGCTTATATCGATATTTGTTTTGGTTTTAGACGGTGAGCTATGCGCACAACTCAGATCTCATTCCAATATAGATCAGCAACATATCTCCCTTGCAGGTTGCACACTACAGATCAAGGCAAATCAATCAAGTCATTGACTCTATCCAAGAATTTCTTTTTCTTCATTAGTCAAAATTGGACCTTCTAACGTAACTTTATTTTGCTGTACTTTTTCTTCCTTGAATTTACTAATGATTGGCAATAAATCAGGATTGATGTGATTTTCATTAAAACCATTAAATAATGTTCCTAACAAACCTCGTTTTAAATCACTAGTACCCATAATCCAATCTGCCAAAGGGAACGTTAAATTCATATTTTTATGCATCATGATCCCTAAATTATGATGCGCCGCATGATGCCGCCGAATTGTGTTCACCAAAGGCACATTACGAACAAACCAATTTTCTTGTATGTGACAGCAATAATGAAAGGTTTCATAAATTAAATAATGACTGACCATGGTCATATATACGATATATCCAACGTTGGTATTAATCGCCTTTGCTGCACAATAGCTAATTAGCAGTCCAAATACTCCCAGTACAATCAGAACTCGCAAAGGGAAAAAAACAATGCGATGCTCTTTAATAGTTTTAATGGTGTAATCAGTATCCGTAAAATATTGGTGATGTTGACGAGTATGACGATCGTAAATGGCTCTTAATGCAAATACATCTACTAAACGATGCATAACGTATTTATGCATCGCCCATTCAACAAAATTTCCCGCTATAGCCACTGGGATAATCGTAAGCCATGCCCAGGATGGATTATCCAGTTGAGTAAGGCAGTAAAAAATAACCAAGCTACCTACTCCGTACATTACGCTAATATGAAAAATACCATTGTAGAAAGGACTAATCCCGGCAACATATAGCTCACGAAATTTTCTCTGCCGGTCAGTCATAACCATAGGTTTTGAGAAAGTCGTCATCGAATGATTCCTTTAATAAATGTGGAATTACTTCGGCTCTTTATCAAGCTTTTCTAAGAATTCACTTACTACAACGGGTTTTACGTCGATGATGTGCTCTTTTCCTGGAAAAATATTCGACTGAACATCAGCGATATATTCCTTAAAGGCAGTTACTCTCTCACGCTGCATTTGCTGTCGCATTGCATACAGGTTGCGGTACTGCTTTGAGTGTCTTGGAAAAGGTCCGGGACCATCCCCCAATATGTCCTCGCCGAATAGAAATTGAATATCACCGCCACTACCGGCTCCAATAGATGACGTGATCAGACTTGTGCGCTTAGAAAGCTCTCTCAAAATCTGATCAGGAATGACTTCCACTTCCACTGCCCAAGCTCCTGCATTTTCAAGCGCTTTCATCTCTCGATATAACTGAAGGGCCTCATCCGCTGTTTTGCCAACCGCCCGAAGACCTCCAGTCCAGGTACTTCTACGTGGCACAAGACCAACGTGACCTTGCGCTGGCACCCCAGCTTCAGCCAGAGCAGAAATGAATCGAGGACTCCACTGACACATGATGGCATCCCCTCCAATTTCCATTGCAGAAAACGCCAAACGTAATGCCTCCTCAGGACTTGTAACGGCCACCAGGGGTAAAGAAAAAGACATAAATGTATGCGGAGCTGCTCGGCGAATTTCAGCCGCTAATTCGGGGTATTTCGGGTCATACCTTACTTTTAAGGTGTCAATACACGCCTCCTCAGCTGCAGCCGCTTCTTCGGGCGTAAAAGCCAAGGTTTCCACCAGTGTCCGATGGCCTTTTAATTCGCGTATATCCCGGATTGTGTAATTGCGCTGGCCGTAGGCACCGGTCATTGTCGCGATACGCTTAAGCTTTTTGGAATCAGTATCGTGAGGGGGGACCGCCCCACTACTGCGGGATGTTTGCATACTGCCTCCCTTTCTACTAATTAACGTAAATTTCAAAGAGCACCGGAACACCAACAATAGCTTAAAACGCTTGAATAAGGCAGTTTAAACACTCGGTAATATGAAACACATCGAGTTTAGGCATAGAAATAACTCATCTGAAAACAGTTTTAAAACGCTTCCAATTTTCAGAAAGAAAAAATATTGGGGTAGCTAGTTAATAGAATTTATTTTAGTTAATTTCATACGCGAAATAAAACTATTGGTTCCGAATTAAATGGTCAAAATATTACCTTAGATAAAAAGCACTCTATTTAAATAGAATCACCAAAAATAACAATTAATTAAAATAAATGATAACTTTTCAGATAGTTTAAAGTGATAGTTAGGTATCTATATTTGAATAGTTTCGCTTTAAGATAATCTAAGCGAGTATTACTGTACTATGCATTCGGCGATAAAGACTGGCTTATAAATCACTATAAAAATAAGGTAGTAACTATGGTAATGAGAATCAAATTTGTCAAAGAATTGAATAAAGAAACTGGTTTAATGACAACCGCAAATGAACCGTTTTTGCCAAATATCAATAATCTTATCTACACAGTAACTGTTGATTCGAAAAATTTTGTACACTTTTTTATCGGCAGTACAGAGGTCGCTGGTGGTCTTCAAGATGCGTTAATGAAATTGATCGCGGCGGGTCATGCCCACTTAGTAAGCAAATCTAACTGAGACCGTAAAGGGCCGTCCAACTGCGACGGAGGTGGCTTCTTCTTCACACGTCGTGAACTCATGGAAGAATTATTTACTTAAATGAACGATAAGAAAGATGCGTTATTCATCTAGCCAATTGTGCAGCCTTCAAAAAATCCTGCAACGCTGATGCTCAGACGGTTTAACAACCAACTAACACGAACTTTCACTAACATGATATTGGTGCTTGATAATTATAAAAACTTATTCACTGTGATAAGTCTTCAATATGTTCCTGACCTTGCACTGAACCCTCTATCCCATCAATACCCCCTTCAGCAGCATAAATGTATTGATATGTCCAAAAGCTGATGAACAGAACCAACAATATCAAAACCAATCGAGGCTTTGATCGTTGAATCGCATTTGCTTTTATTAAGGATTTACGGTTGACCATTCCTTTAAATAAAAGATCGCTATGAAGGTCAAATTTACTGGACATCAACAAAATATGAAGTGACAAAATAGATAACATGACAATCGATAATATTTCATGAACATGTGTAATCCAGTGTCCGAAACTTTGATGTAAAGATGACCAGCCGGTAGCAGAAATAGTTAATCCTAAAGCTGTGACAATTGGAAGCGCTAGAGGGAGTCCACTATCTGTATAAAGTTCGAGCTTAAGTCTAGTTCTCAAATCAGAAATGAACTCCACAGGATCTTGGAACCATTCAATTATATTTGTGTACCCTTTATCGGCAAGTCCGAAAAAAATACGAATAATAATCAATGCAGACATGGAATAACCTAAAGTGTAATGAAGTACTTCTAGACCTTTAGTTCCAGCTGTAACGTAAGCACCTAAAAAAAATACTACCCAAAGAAAATCATTAACCGATACAGGTAAGTAAGAAATAAGAAGTCTATGTAAACGACCATCCATTGCTCTACTCCTTCACAAAAAAACGCTTAATAAAGTCATACACGTTTTGATTATGCATCCTGAATCGTCCAGCGATGATTTAGTGGCTAAATACTCATTTTTCGGCTAATACTTTAATTAAGCATAAAACTTTTTTAACTATTTTTAGAAAAAATTAATGCCACGTCAGAGAAATAATAATGAAATTTTCTCTTTTGGGAAAAATTGCTGATAGTGAGGCAATAATATGTTCATGAGTTTTTCCTGAAACGATCAACGTTTTTTGATGCATCCCGACGATATTTGGACTTTTTTTAAATGAAAAATTGAATAGCACATCCACACTATAAACTTGAGAAGTTTGATAATTTTTCATCAGAATAAAGTTGTCTACAAGGATTTACTAAATTCAATTAAATGGATAATAAATCAGAAAATATAAATAAAATTTATCAATCGAATTCCAAAAACCACTGTTTTAAGTGCGCCATCTAGTAAAGTATTTTCATCTACGATCGGTGATCTAAATTATAAAGTAACTGTAATTCTGGATGCATTTGTACGAATCTTTATTAGCTGCACAGAAGTCGCTTCTGGCACACAAGAATCTCTAGAGAAACTAATAAACTCACACTATGCTCAAATTCTTGCCGATCCATTGCCAGCACCCAAGCATTAACCGCTTTGAAAAAATTAATTTAAAATCAAGTTAACGGTGCAGGTATTAACCCATCGAATATAAAAAATGTAGTGTATAAACCTACTTTGACCTTATGCGTTTTGGGCCCTTAGTCCCAAGCTAAAAGCTTGTATTGATATGGCCAACACGCAGATATTGAATTTAAAAATTTAAGAAAAAATCAATTTGACGTTTTATACTGATTTTGTCCAGATCGTAGAGGTTTTAATCACATACAAAAAAAGTATGGCTGTGAATTAAAAAAATTTCCGAAAGAAGAAACTTCGGACTTTTTACTAAACCATCATTCAATCAGAAAAAATTCTTAACTGGGAGGGATTCTGTGAACACTCCACCAGACTTTCAAAATTTAAAACAAAGGGCTGTGACAAATCAGCTTGCACTAACGTTTGCGCAGAGGGCAGCAACATGCTTGAGTGCTTCTATCGATGCATGCAATAATAATGACAGCGAGAGAGCGGATTATTTTTCACGCATCGCGCTTCAACATACCATGCAGATGCAATTCTATCTCTCCACAAAGCAACAACTTACCTAAACTGCTGAACTCGATTTATAAAAAAATTTCATCTTTCCGATAACTAATTTTAGTTTATCGAATATCTGTATCGTTACTCTTTTGTACTTTTACTTATCGGCTACTAAGGAAACATATCCTTCTCGAATTGCAATTTTAAAATCATCAATAGCTACTATTCCCGAGTACGATTTGCCAAAAAAATCATATGTTTCACCTACAGATTTTGCGTGATATATTTCAAGACGAATGACTGGATAATTTTTAATCTTAACATGCGAAATAAATCGATGTTTTTTCTGTGGAGTTTTTAGAAAAACAAACATGAATTCAGGACTGTTCATAACTAAACTTTTTAGCGAGTAATCACTAAATTCGTTTTATGACTCCTTCCATTTCAGCACCCTTTGTCACTACGATGATTAATTACTGAGTAATTAGGCACGCGCTTAGAGCCAGCACTGATTTTAGGAATCGTATCCATGGTTAATAAGATCAGAGCTATAGATGAAAGTCCCGTCACCCATACAGCAGTTTTTTTCCAGAAAATTTCAGAAGACCACCAAGGCTGTATATTCATTGCAGATTCCAGTTAGAATTTACTAAAGGGCTCTTGAATCACTTTTTTTAATTAATTCTGATTGATGTGTTGCCACACATAATTTCCAAATAGCTTGTGGTGCGAAAAAATAACCAAGCAACATTAACCCAACCACAAGAATCCAAAAGGGGTGTTTAACTAAGTTTGCAGAAAAGGCGAGGGAGAAAATACTGATGGATAATGCGCCATAAGAAAAATATGCCGCATAAAAATAATTTCGATTACCCTTAATTTTTGCAAAGGTAAATAAAAGCGCATATACGGCGCCAAAAAGAAGAATTAGTGCGGACGTTAAAAAAACAATAAAAAAATTACTGAGATGGACGGGATCAATCACAATATTTCCTCATTGCAAAGTGGCAGAATGTATCCAGTAAATATGAGATACATACAAAAAGGTAGAGAAAATATATCTCAGGCTTATGCGAAAAAATTGACAATCGTCAACTTTAGGCAGATAAGACTAGTAGGAAGAAATTTGATCCTTGACGGACTCACATCCGATACGATGATTTATAAAGGTTAAATGGCCATGATCCTTTGCCGGGCCGCACTAAGAAAATAGTATATAAACAAAGAATGAGTAGGCGCTTAGTCATTAACTAACATACAGGATGTATTCACTAGCATCACAGGCGGTTATCCGCCTCACTTTTTTGATACAGCGCATCTCTAAAACTTCACGATTAAGCTGGCTTTATTGTGATTCTAAAAGACATATCCTTTGAGCTATATATCTGGGATCAGTATTAAATAGACCTGCCAACATTGCAAAATGCCAAGTATGGCATCCGATCTAGATTTCATTCTCACTTCATCATACTGTTATGTGCTATGTTGACTCAGTCCGTAAATAAATCGAACGCTGGCTTGTATGCTTACAAAGAACTCAAATCAGATCGTAATCACTTGCCAATACGCCTTTGGATATCCCAATGTGCCGGGTAACCATGAGAGCTAATGACGATAAAGAAATTACTTACTTATCCTGCGTAAGCAGCCAGAAAAAAATCCATAAGAAAAAATTTATATGTTTACTTAAAGGTGGGGATTAACATGGCAAAGGGACAAAAGCGTAGTAACAAGGAAGTCAAAAAACAGAAGCAGTCTAAAACTATTACAGTTTTGGCTCCCAACACCGTTGGTCTTCCTAAGCCAAGGAAGCTATCTGATACATACATACTGCCGAAAAAATTAACGTCGTAGATATTTACTAATACCTGGTTCATAAGTTAAATACATTTGAGGTTCTCGAACTTACGAAATGTAGCGTCTACAATCTTATAGTGGCTTACTAAAAGTTAAGGCCCCTAGCCACACGCTAACCATGATGGGGCCAACATGCAGATAAGAGATTTAGCTCGACTACTCGGCGCTCTTTCGATCACAGATCGCTTAATGATTATTGGTTGTTTAATTGCGGCTGAGAATTCTGGATTATCTCAATTAGAAATATGTGAAATAACAGGACTGTCACCCCGCACCTGCTCTGTTCAACTTGAGGCGATGATTCAGACGGATATTACATTTAAAAAATCAGAAAAAAATAATTTGACGTTTTATGCCAATTTTGTTGTTCTTGGAGAGCTGTTTAATCACATGTGTGAAAACTATGGATATGGATTAAAAAAATCAGCTGAAAAACAAACAGCGAACTTCTTAATAAACCACCATTAAATCAGAAAAAATCTTAAAGTTTCTTACCTAAATGACTTGTGTCGTATTTTTTGATGTATTACCAAATAATGGCTTTGTAGATTCGTATTTTCATTACCTACTTCCAAATCACCTCTGTAACCTCTATCTGACGATTGTCGGGGTACTTATCCCGTAGATATTTAAGTACGCTGGAATCAGACTTGCCTGGCACTTGCGTAGTAATCGATGCAGACATCTTTGCATCGGAATTCGGTTTGCTCAAGTAGGTATAACGGATTAGAGCTTGGGAACTTGACATATTAATTACCACCTATTTACTATTGTGATTTAAATTATCTTGATTTACCAAGATCCCTGAGCTTTGAATGAAGTACATACTATCGCTTTATCACAATCCAGCATAAGTATGAATCTGATTTCCTGATTGGGAATTTATCTGTACATTAAACGACAGAATGATTCGATTTTTATCCCCTTCATATGCCATTGCTTTATGCGGCAAATACGATGGGAAGATAACTAGCATTCCTTCTTCCGGTTGTATATCAATACTACTGTTCTGCAAATAAGAATTACCCATATCCATATATGCTCCCGCTTGGAACTGAGTATAAGGACCGTAAAATCGGGTTACACCATTTAATTCACCCAAAGTAGGATGCTGATGTCGTCGTTCGGCTGCATCTATTTGAATGTAATACACACCCGACCACGAGCAATTACCGTGAGTATGTACGTCATGAAATGCTTGACCATTTTGAATCTGAAACCAGCATCCAACAAACTGTAAATCCATCGATAATTTACCTGCTGGCCATGCATGCTTATTTGCATGCTTAGAGAGATTTTGCACTGAGCCGGCAATGAATTTTAAGAGCATAGAAAATTCAGGTAATTCAATGCGGCTTATCAGGTCATCAGAACTCGAATAAAAATTTTCTAACTTGTTTGAATCTTGCATTGCTCGCATACTAGTAAACGCTCTCGCAAGAACTGGATTGATCACTGGAGCGTCTGGGCAACGCTGCACATCTAATGGTATGGGCCAGAGTGATTGCATCAGCTTTCTGTACAGAGAGGCATAGTCAGTTTCCAGCCGGTTCTTTTTTCAAAGGCTGTCAGATCCTCGGGCGTATCTATGTCAAGTATGAAGCGATCATTGTCCGTGACATGCTTATGTACTAAATCGGGATGATCATCAATAAATCTGCGGCAACCAATTTTCTGATCAGTAGCCAGAAGCTCTTGAATAATTTCACCGGAAAACACAACGGGATTTCCTCGCTGTCCACATACCTCGGGATACACAATCGAAGTTTCTGGCGGTCGCTTCTTATAGGCAGAAATAAGCTCTGTCAATTCGGCACTGCCGAGTAGCGGCTGATCAGCCAAAACAACCAACACAACATCAAATTTACTACCTAGGGCTTGCAGTCCCAGTCTGACTGAGGATTGCTGACCAGCTTCGGGGTTCGGATTGCGCACGACAGTGACTGGAAAAGTTTCGACTGCTGGTTCTATTTCGCTGTGGTGGTAGCCCGTGACAACGACTACCTCATCAATACCACCGCCACTCAAAGCAATCAAATGCCGGTTAATCAGTGGCACGCCTTGTAGGCGAAGCAAACATTTAGGGACACTACCCAGACGCGACCCCTCGCCTGCGGCTAACAACACAGCGCCTATCCTCAGGCGTTCATACAAACCGCCGCCTTGTTTCAATAAACAACCCATCGACTACTCCCTCGATTTTTATTCAGGCAGATTTTTTGTTAGTTTAAATTAACCAGATTATCCAGGCTCTGCAACGTATTGACTGCCATGAATCCACTGATTAGATGACGACTTCTCTGGATAGCCTGTGAACTAGGTACTTCCTTATTCGGGTGCAGCCAAAACAGCTTGGCACCGCGCTGTCTAACAGCCTTGATAGCACGTTCCGTCTCTTCTGGCGGATCGGTATCGTAACCGTCAGAAAGAACATACACCAAATCCCTGCTTCCCAAAGCACGACCTACATGTACTTTCAGGAAGGTCTCCATATTGGTCGCTATCTTAGTACCACCGCCAAAACCAAAGGTCACCGCATTAATTTTTTCCTGTACCCGACCGCTGTTGCGGTTGAGTAGCTGGGTAATCTCACTGATTCGAGTATGAAATACGAAAACCCGAGCATTCAATACCTGACTAAAAGCGCGACTTATACGCAGAAAAAACGGAGCATGGGCTTCCATCGATTTACTGACATCAACCAGCACATAAATACGCGGCATGATCTGATCACGCTGTTTTCTTTTTAGCCTAAGTAGCTCGCCTCCGGTAGATAAGCTCTGCCTAATCGTGGACGGTATATCGATGCGCTGGGTCTGATGAGTATGTATCCATTTACGGATTAACTTCTTGCGAAGTCGCTGCTCTAGCGGACGGATATAGGATTCCAGTTTATCTATATCTTCCGGCATCCATTTCTTAAAATCCTGATGTAAGGGATCGACCTTGCTAGCGCCACCCATTGCCTGCGGGTTCTCAATACCATCGCCCTGACCACCCTGAAAATCTAGTCCAACTGATGGCTTAGCCTCACCAGGCGGGGCTTCCATGTCGGCATGCATCTGCTCGACCAGTTGTCTGAGTGATTTTGTTTTTTTTTGGCTACCGCTACTGCGCGTAGTGCCGCGCACCTTATGAGGAAACCAGAATGCATCGAACAGATCGGGGTATTTGCGCCACTGGTCTGCCGTCGAACAAGCAATGCTGCGCCAGCAGGATTTTAGACTAGGGTAATGCTTGGGCTCGAGCTTCATGGTGATGCGAAGCATGGATTCTAGTTCTGCTAAACCGATCAAAAATCCATGCTCTCGCAAATAATCAGCAAAGCCTCGAATTTGCGTGACTGGTAAGCTCGCTGGTACTGAACGCTGCGTCACACTAGCGCAGATCCCCGGTAACGCCGACATCGATGCCGACCCGGCTTTCTGACTGCAGTTTTGAAATAATTTCAGAACCCATCTGCCACTGATCTGATCGGGTTTTTAACAAAGACGATAAGCAAGCGCGAATCATATCCGGATCGTCTGGCACGCTATCTTGTCCCATCGCGCAGAGCACACGCACCCAATCCAAGGTTTCGGCGATACCCGGCACTTTTTCCAGATCTTGTTTTCTGAGTTTCTGCACAAAACTCACTGCCTGCTGCACCAGTACATGATTCGCTTCAGGCACTAGTTTTTTGACAATCTCTATCTCGCGCGGAAGACTGGGGTAATCCACATAGTGATAAAGACAGCGGCGGCGTAAGGCATCTGATAAATCTCTGGTGCCATTGCTGGTAAGGACAACGATAGGCTTGCTGACCGCGGTGACGGTACCAAACTCTGGCACAGATATTTGATACTCACCTAAAACTTCCAACAAGTAAGCTTCAAATGACTCGTCTGCACGATCAATCTCATCGATCAATAAAACAGCAGGTTTGTCTGATGTAATGGCTTGCATCAAGGGGCGCTTTAGCAAGAAGGCTTCTGAAAACAAATCCTGTCGCAAACTTTCGCCAACACCCTTCTCTGCTTCACGCAAACGAATTTCCAGTAATTGTTTACTGTAATTCCATTCATAGACTGCTTGATTCAAATCCAGACTTTCATGACACTGAAGTCGAAACAAGGGCCGATCTAGTGCAATCGACAAAGCATTGGCAATCGCTGTCTTACCCACGCCAGCTTCACCTTCAAGCAGCATGGGGCGCTCTAGCGCTGTTGCCATCCAGACTAAGGTCGCCAAACTTTCATCGGGAACATAGCCGGATGCTGCAAGCAAACCTGACACATCCTTAGGTGTCATGATTACTTACGACTTTCTTCCAAGCAGTCGACCAAAAAAGTCTTTGATAAGCATCCACGCAATAGCTAGACCATTCAGTTCCGTGACTGCTTGATTAGGGGCAGGAGCACTATTCGCGTCAGTAGAGGGTGATAAACCAGACGGTGTTGCAGCGATTGCTTTGATTTCAAAATTGCCGGCAAACTGCTCCAAAATCATGTCAGAAACCGATGTCATCATACGACCGCCAAACTGTGCAAATTTACCGTTGACGATCACTTCGGCCTTGCCCAGCAAACTGGTCGTGCCATCTGGCTCAGCCTGCAAGGTCGCTGTCAATTGCATGGATGCTGTAGAGCCACCTTTATCCGCACCCTTACCCATCATAACCAGTGAACGCATTGCTGCATCTACCGAAATGACTTCAATATCACCTGCAAATGCAGCTACAGCTGGGCCTACTTTAACCTTCACACTACCTTTATAGTTTTTATCGTCAATCTTTTCTGTAATGGCCGCACCTGGCATGCAGGTAGCAAGCTCGGTAATATCCGACAACACCCCCCAACAAGCATCTAGGGGGGCCTTGATAGGATAGCTTTTATCAAGCGTTACTTGCATTAGTGCATTCCTTTAGTGAGTCAATCCATGAGCCTTAAGCTCTTTCCAGATTTTGAATGCCGTGTGAGGCATTTCTAAATGAGTTACCCCTAGGTGAGCAAACGCATCGACCATGGCAGATGTAAAGGTTGGAATGCTACCTACGTGCGGAGACTCAGCCACACCTTTGGCACCAATCGGGTGATGCGGTGAAGGCGTCACAGTGAAATCGGTCTCCCAGTGCGGTGTCTCTACAGAAGTCGGTAGGAAATAATCCATCAGGCTATTGCCCTGAATATTGCCTTGCGCGTCAAAGGACAAGAGCTGGCCCATAGCAACCGCAAACCCTTCTGTCAGGCCACCATGAATCTGACCTTCAATGATCATTGGGTTAATTCTCGTACCGCAATCATCAAGTGCATAGAAGCGGCGAATCTTTGTTTCACCCGTGCCCTTATCGATATCAACCACGCAGAGGTAAGCACCAAACGGGAATGTGAAATTAGGCGGGTCGTAGTAATGAACTGCTTCCAGACCGGGCTCCATACCTGCTGGTGGCTTGTTGTAAGCGGCCCAGGCAATTTCCGTCATCGTCTTAAATTTTTCGGCATTCCCTTTGACTTTGAAACGATCGATTTCCCACTCAAGATCGTTCTCGCCCACTTCGAGTAAATGCGCAGCCAGTTTTTTTGCTTTGGCATGAATTTTTCGAGCCGCCATAGCAATTGCAGCGCCCGCTACGGGTGTGGAACGCGAGCCATAAGTACCTAATCCATACGGCGCTGTGCTGGTGTCACCTTCTTCTACCTGAATCACTTCAGAGGGAATACCGAGTTCAGTGGCTATGATCTGAGCATAGGTCGTCTGATGTCCTTGGCCTTGAGTAATTGTCCCCATACGAGCGATTGCACTACCCGTAGGATGAACCCGAATTTCACACGAGTCAAACATACCGACACCTAAGATATCGCATATCTTAGAAGGACCTGCACCGACAACTTCAGTAAAGGTAACGAGTCCAATACCCATCAATGTCGGACAATTGGGATCCGCCCGCTTTGTAGCTTGTTCGGCACGCAGGCCTTTGTAATCAACAGCGTTGAGTACTTTGTCGAGCGCCGTATCGTAATCACCTGAATCGTATTCAAAACCGAAGGCAGATGTGTACGGAAATTGTTCTTTACGGATGAAATTTTTCTTTCGAATTTCAGCCTTATCCATGTTGAGCTTTTGCGCAAGCACATCAACCATACGCTCAATCAGATACACGGCCTCAGTAACTCTGAATGAGCAACGATACGCAACGCCACCAGGAGCTTTATTGGTGTACACGCCCTCCACTGTGCAATGAGCCGCTAGTATGTCATACGAACCTGAACATATATGAAACAAACCAGCAGGAAATTTAGTTGGATCCGCGCAGGCGTCAAACGCGCCATGATCAGCGATCACATGAGCTCGTAGACCAAGAATTTTACCTTCGGCAGTTGCCGCCAATTCACCCGTCATGTGATAGTCACGGGCAAAAGCAGTTGAAGATAGATTCTCAATGCGATCTTCAATCCATTTGACTGGACGACCAAGCACGATTGAAGACACGATCGCGCATACATATCCAGGATAGATACCTACCTTGTTACCAAAACCACCGCCGATATCTGGCGACACAATACGCACCTTTGATTCAGGAATTCCCGATAACATCGACACGACGGTACGCACAATGTGCGGCGCCTGGCTCGTGATGTACGTGGTTAATTCACCGCGAATCGGATCAAACGAAGCTACCGTACCGCAGGTTTCGAGTGGACAAGGATGAACACGCGGATAAAGTAATTTTTCTGATACGGTCACGGGAGCATTTTTAAATGCAGCATCAGTCGCTTCTTTGTCGCCTGCATCCCACGTAAAAATATGATTGTGGTGATAACGCTTACCGTGAGCACCCTCAGTCTTTCCAGCTAGGTCTTCTCGCAGCACAGGCGCATCTTTCTCAAGCGCCTTGATTGGATCAATCACCACAGGCAATTCTTCATATTCAACTTCAACCGCCTCAACACCGTCTGCAGCAATGTAGCGGTCTTCTGCGATAACGACTGCTACTTCCTGCATCTGAAAATGAACTTTTTCGTCTGCTAACACTGCGGCCACATCACCAGCCAGTGTGGGCATCCAATGCAATTTAAGTGGCTTTAAGTCGTCCGCTGTTAAGACGGCAATTACACCAGGAATAGCAAGTGCTTTTTCCTTATTGATTTTCTTAATGCGCGCATGTGCTAACGGAGAGCGCACGATATCCATGTGCAGCATTCCAGGTAGCTTGATGTCATCGACGTAATTACCCTTACCTTGAATAAAACGTGCATCTTCTTTGCGAAGGCGAGAATCGCCCATACCTTGCAGGGCAGCCTTGCGATCAGGTGCATTCATAGTAGTCTCCGAAATAATTGATTGAGCTTAGGCAGCGACGGGGTTTTTAGCATCTTCGCGCAGCTTGTTAGCTGCGTACTGAACTGCCTTAACAATATTTTGATAACCCGTGCAGCGGCATAGATTACCTGACATGCCAACGCGGATTTCTTCTTCGGTAGGATTCGGATTGTCATGCAAAAAACGATAGGCACGCGTCAACATGCCCGGGGTACAGAAACCACACTGAAGTCCATGCTCTTTGTAAAAGCCTTCCTGAACTGCGTGCAGTACGCCGCCTTGGGCAAGTCCCTCAACAGTAATTACTTCACTGCCCTCACACTGCACAGCAAAACAAGTACACGATTTCACAGATTCACCGTCAATATCTACTGTGCACGCACCACAATGACTTGTTTCACACCCAATGTGAGCTCCTGTCAAATTCATTTTTTCTCTAAGAAAGTGAACTAAAAGAGTGCGTGACTCAACGGCTTCTTCTACTTTTTTACCGTTTACATTCATAGAAATAATTTTCTTACTCATAGCGTACCCCTTTAATTTTAATTATTAGCAGTGAGCCATAGCGGCAGTTATCGAACGACGCGTCATCTCACCTGCCATAGCTGTTTTATATTCAGCGTCTCCACGCAAATCTTCTGCTGGATCACAGATTGAACGAACACTCTCAGCCACTTGATCCAAAAGCGCAGGAGTAATTTCTTTGCCGACCATTAGCTCTTCTGCGGCACTCGCTCGCAAAGCAGTAGGAGCAACATTAGTCAGACCAATAGCAATATGAGTAACCTTACCTCCGGACATTTGCATTACGACTGCTGCCGCTGCAGTTGCCCAATCGCCCGTTTTTCGCTTGAGCTTGTGATAGGCATACCCAGTTTTTGGTGCGAAAGGTGATACTTCAATAGAAACTAGAATTTCGTCTTCGGCGAGAGCAGTCATATAAGTTCCATGAAAGAAATCGACTGCCTTAACTTTGCGCTGACCTTTCGGTCCCTGAAGGACGAATATCGCGTCAAGTGCCATTGCAATTGCAGGATGATCATTCGCAGGATCTCCATGAGCAATATCACCACCAATAGTGCCTCGGTTACGCACTTGGGGATCGGCGATCAATTTGGCCGCCTCTGGCAGTAACGGCACCTTCTTTAGCAATAACTCGGAAAACAAAACTTGGTTTTCAGTAGTCATTGCTCCGATCTTTATGACGCCGCCCTCTTCTTTAATTCCTCTTAATTCAGGAATTTTATTGAGATCTATTAGATTAGCTGGTTCAGCGAAGCGTAATTTCATCATCGGCAAAAGACTATGACCGCCTGCCAAAATTTTTGCTTCATCGCCAAATTTTGTAAGTAACTCTATAGCCTCGGAAACAGTTTTGGGGCAGTGGTAATCAAATGAAGGTGGAATCATCTTTGTCTCCTTATTTATTTTTTATAAATCTAATTTTTCCGAATATGACAGGCTATTGTTTTGCCTTAAATGAAAGTGCTATTTTCAAAACGAAAAACTAAGCAAAAGACATGTTCATAAGATAATAGAAATTATCAACGAATTTATTGCATGCAAGTTATGCTAGCATCAAATAATTGATATGCACCTAATCTATATGAATGTGATTAAAAATACAGCTAATAATTTAGCTACATTGACGTTATTGATTTGCATAACTTTCTCGTTATGGCAAGTTCATGGTGTGGGTGCGGGCGATTTTGATTTGATTTTACTAACGCTGCTTGGCGTAGTATCTGGATGTGCGGCTCTTACGTGCCTGCGCCCTCAAAGGGTGGGATTGTCACCACCGAATGTCATGCTTTCATTAGGTATTGGGGGTATGTTGCTCGGCTTGTATGTGGACATGATTAGAGTACCCATCGCAACCCTTGAAAGTTTGTGTTTATCAAGTTCCCCATTTAGCTTAATGGAATCAATGCGTTTTCATATTAGCCTTTTTCCTAGCATGCATATTGCTATGGTTATCGGCGGAATAATGGCCATACCAACATTACGTTTATTGCGCCCAGAATGTAGAAGGCTATGTTCTATGCTCACGCAAAATATTCTCTGCTCAACTTGGATGCTAATTGGTATGACCTTTGGCGCTACAGCTTTTGTCCAATCAATTCGATCGATAAATGGAATGTCATTAGACAAAATGCTCGGAGGGATGTTTACTGGAATGGTCTGGGGTATGGTGATCAGTGTTGGTATATACAGATTATTTTTTATAACTAAAGACCGACTAGAATTCGAGTCAGCCTGAACTAAGTATTCAAATCGCAAGTAAAAATGTGTTCAGGTACATAACCTACTTAATACTTCATTACTTGCTTTTTTTCTTTAACTAAAAATACTAGTAATTACAAAATACTTTCTAGACCTTCCTGGAGATAAAATGAGATACCTCTTCGTTGTTTTATCAATGTTCCTGCTTAACATAACTTTCCCATCATTTGCTCAACAAAAAGATCAGCGTGGAGGCAATTGTGAGCAAACAAAAAGTCAGCACGAATATTTTTGTACTAAAAAAGGTGATCCAGCTAAAGACGACATAATGACCACTGCAAACATTGCTTGTAACAACGCAAAACGAAACATGGCAGCTGCTTGCGACGGCGTTAGTGAAAAGGATGCTGCTTATACCTTCGACAAAGATGGAAAGCCAATTGCCGCACAATAAAGCTTAGTGGCTTTGGACAAGCTGAAAAAATTGATCCTAACTACTGTCGAATGAGAATTATCATCATGGAGTCATCCCCTATTTTTAATCACCGCCATACTATCGCCTAGTTAAGCCAGCTGATTTTGGCGGTCGCCCAAGTCGAATTTGGTCAAAATGGGGACGGTGTATTCGGTGATTTAAAAAAAGCGCAGCATTTTTATATGCTGCGCTCAGATGACTTAAGGAAAAAAACAAAGGCATATTAGAATGTGAAGTAATTTGGCTCCATTGACCCCATGGTTGGCAAACTTATTGAAAACTCAGCGGCAACATCGAAATCGGTACTCCCATAAAGAATTCCGCTTTCAAACCACAAAGCACCGTTGGCGTTTGC
>Ga0187844_10000994_pt1 | contig 22072 bp, 21 predicted proteins | sample SpaLakP09_SKY_50_FD_134517 | JGI IMG/M metagenome (GOLD analysis project Ga0187844, IMG submission 134517) | Oligotrophic lake water microbial communities from Sparkling Lake, Wisconsin, USA - SP09_SKY_50 | ecosystem: Environmental > Aquatic > Freshwater > Lake | place: USA: Sparkling Lake...
TGCGGGCGCCAAGTCCCGGCGCATGCGCGCCATCGTCGATCCGCAGGCGTTGGCCGAAGAGCGCGAGGCGCTTGCCCAGAAGCGGCAGGAGCAGGAGGGGCACCGACAAGCCGCCATGGCGGCGGCGGAGTCGCTCACCCCGCACACCAACGCCTACCGTCAGGCTGTGCGCGCCCAGGAGGCCCAGAAGCGTGGCTCGGTCGCCAAGGCTGCTGCAGCGAAAACCGAACTCGCGACTTTGGAGACCGCGCTTGAAGCAGCCAAGCGCCTCGTGTCCACCGAGGCCCTGACGCTGCTCCAGGATGCGAGGAGGTTCATCCAGATCGGCGGTGATGAAGCTTTGGCCGCGGTGACCCTGGACATCGAAGAACTCACCGGCCAACTTGTCAGGCTGGAGGAGCGGGTCGCGGAAATCACTCCCCTGGTCACGAGGGAAGCGATCGTCGCGCACGATGGCGCGCGCCGGTTTGTGCTGGCGGGTGGACATGAGACGTTCGAGGGGCTCAGCGACAAGCGGTCATCCCTTGAAGAGCAGGTCGGGACGATTGACGCCGAGATGCCGGCGCGCGCGACACGGTTGGCGAGGTGCCAGGCAGATTTCGATGCAGCCAGTGCTCGTGAGCTCGCCTTCATGTCGACGTTCCACACCACGCTGGGCCGCCTGGCGCGGGCGCAGAAGTTCGAAGCGGATGGCCATGCGGCTTTCATGGAGAGCCAAGCCGGTGTCCTGGTTGGACTGGAGGACCTCCGCGATGCGCTCGACCCGTTGAAAAAGATCAACTATCAGCGCGCGCATGACTTCAAGCAGCACCAGGGACAGGACGAGGCGGCTCTGCAGCGTCAGATCGGTGAGGCGAAGGCGCGCCGCGCCGACGCGGTAGCCAAGGCGATCAAGCTCAACGGCGAAGTAGAAACCCTGGAAGGCGAAATCACGGAAGCACAGCTGGCTGCGGACGCACTGCACGAGCTTGCCTTCTTCCTTCGCAACCGCAGGAATGCGGCGGCGCCGTTCGAAGAGGATCTGAGAAGCCGCGACGTCGGCAGCTCGCCTGCGGAGGCCCATGAGGCCTACCAGGCCACGGATTCACTGCAGTGGCAGTTGCGGGACTGGCGCCCCGACCATGGGCGGTTCGACCGCACTGCCATCAGTGTGGTTCGCGCAGAGGTCGAAGCCATGGACATCGCGCGCACCGGAAAGGAGGTCGGGGACGCCCGCAAGTACGCCTCGCGCGTCAGGTCAGACTTCGAGCGGGTCCGCGGCGAGTTCTGCAGCAAGGCGCGCGCCTCGTCCAGCGGCGGGTTCTCCGAAGGCGAGATCGAAGCCATCCAGACTGCCAACACGACCGCGGAGCTCTCGGATCTGGCCAAGATCAGTGAACGCTTGCGCGATCAGCTCAAGGCCGAGAAGGCCGAGCTCGAGCAGTTGCAGCAGTCGACCCAGGTGATCGAGTCGGCGAGCATCGAAACGCTGACGCGACTGGTCGAGAGCTGCAAGGGCAACCTGGTGACGATGAATGCCGTGATGGCTCGCAACCCCAAAGCCCGTTTCACGATCAAGGCCGAGGTCATTGCGACGGAAAGCATCAAGAAGCTGATGGAAGACCTGCGCGATCACATCGAGGGCCGCAAGCGCGAGGCCAAGGATCGGCAGAAGCTGACCCGTCGGGTCGTGGAGAGCAGCCTCAATTCCGACATCCGTCGCGCGCTGATCGAGCGGATCTTCGTCGATCCGGCCGTCGAGTTCATCCATGTCGGCATGTGGGAGGGCAAAGAGCGGCCGGTCCAGCCGGGCATGTCCGAGGGTCAGAAGTCGGCCCTGCAGATGCTGTGGCTCATTCGCGAGTCCGAGTACCACCTGGAATGCGCGGTACGCCGACACCTGGGTGGCGGCTCCAAGAAGCGGTTGCGCAGCCGATCGCAACGTGTGTTGTTCTTCGACGGCCTCTTCAGCAACCTGACTGATCGTCGTCTCATCGACGAGGCGTTCAAGGGACTGGGTGAAGCCGACAGCAGCCTGCAGCTGATCGGGCTCATCCACAACCCCGAGTACCGCAACAACTCGAATATCTTCCCAACCTATGTGGTCGGCCGGCGCGTCGGCAGCCGCGATACAGAAGGCGGGCGTAGTTACATCCGGTGCGAAGACGGGCGGCCGGAAGGCTCGATGGGGCTCGCCACGTTCATGCACAAGCGCCAACCGAACGGGAATGGGGCGCTCGATGGATGACGTCGTCGGTCCTTTGCTCGCATGGTTGCGACGAACCTCGGGTCCCAAGGGCCGCAAGCTCCTCGCGGCGGACGTGGCCTCGCGCGCGGCGCGGGCGCGCCGGACTGATCTCGTCTCGATCTACGACGCATTGCGGCAGTTGCGGTCAAGCGAGCTGGTTTCGTACAAGCCCGACACGATGGGAATTCCTTACGCGGGATACCTGACCGTTGTCCCCACCTTAATCGATGTGTCGGAGACCGAAAAGGCATGGCGGGAGGCCCTGGCGGCTGGCACGAGCGACGCTCAACTCGCCGACGCGCTGGCGGTTTCCCATGCGCTCTTTGACGGCCTGGAGTCCATCGACATGCTCCACGTCATCCAAGGACTGCTTCGAATCCGGGGCGCTGCGGCCTCGTTGGAGGGCGAGTTCGGATTCAGCGTGAGCGCACAGCACATCCTTGGCTCCTCCAAGGTGTTGAGCCGCCTTCCGTTGGCCACGCTCAGACTCTTGGGGGTGGATCGACTGCCATCGACGCCTCGATACTTGGTCGTCGCTGGCCCACCGCAGCCAGTGGCTGTTCTCTTCATCGAAAACACGACCAGCTTCGAGATGGCGGTGAAAGCAGGGCTCGACGAGCAAGTGGCCCTGATCGCGGCGTACGGCTACGGCCTGAACATGATGTCAGACAGCAGTGCTGGTCTGGCATTGCTGGAAAGTGTGCGAAGCGGGGGGTGTGAAGTACTGAGCCGCACTGGAAGCGGGCATAGCCTGGATCGACTGTTTGGCCACCATCGGATGTTTTTTTGGGGCGACCTCGACCGGGAGGGGCTGCGAATCGCGATGGCCCTGAGGCAGCATTTGCCACAGCTGGAACTCAGCGGTTTATATGTGCCGATGCGGGCATTGGTCGCTCGGCGCGAGTCCTCGCATCCCTACGTTGGGCTCAGCGGCAAGGCGCTGCAAATGGCCTGGACACCCACGGGCGACAGCTTGCTGGACGGCCTCGCAGCTTCCTGCAACGCCCGCGCGGTCGATCAGGAGACCCTTGACGTCAGGCAGTACAAGCCGCTGGCCCATGTGGGCCTGGCCGAAGCGTCGAGTTTGGCGCTCGGTGCTTGAGGCCATCCACGAATCGCAACAATTGAGAAGATCGCGGCCTCTGGCGGCCACGCAAGTCGGGCAGGCGTGACCAGCACTTGCAGGAACTCGCTGGGGCAGGCGCCCAGGCGCCGGGGGAGGGCGGCGAGGCTTGGGAGTAGGGCGGTTCGGTGCCCAGTCAGCCGGAGTAGGGCGGTAGCACAGCGCCGCCAGAACCGAGCCGTTGGTCAAAACCAATGGGAGTTGAGGGAGAAGCAATGCCAGATTACGTCTGCTCAGCGTGTTTTGAGGACGAGGACCTGGGCGCGTGGATAAGCCGGAACGGCGAGCACCGGCTTTGTGATTTCTGCGGCAGGATCGATGCGCCGGCCGTCGAGTTCAAGGGGGTCTGCGACTTCATCACAGCGTGCATTCAGAAGTACTGGGGCCGAGCGGTCGACCAGATGCCCTATGAGACCGCCGAAGGCGGCTACATCGGTGGCAACACGTGGGATACCTATGACCTGCTCAGAGACGAGATCGCGCTTTCCTTGCCGCGGGACCACAAGGAAAAGCTCTTCTACGCATTGCTGCACGCGCTTCCGGATGAGACATGGTGCGACCACGATTGGACCTGCCTGGATCTTGATCAGGCGCTCCTCACGAGCTGGGAGAGCTTCTGCGAGACGGTGAAGCACAAGCGCCGCTTCTTCTTCCACAGCACCGGGTCAGACGATGTCGATTCATACACGCCGGCTTCGCTGCTCGCCACGATCGCAAGCGCAAGCCGGGAGATGGGCCTCGTCAGGGAAATAGAGGAGGGCACGCCCCTCTGGCGTGCACGAACGAACCTGCCGCCTGACCGACGGGATCTGGCCAATGAATACGGCACGCCGCCGGTCGAGTTTGCGACCCAGAGCAACCGCATGAACCCGCCTGGCATACCCATGCTCTACGTGGCTTCGTCCCGAAGGACGGCGGTCATGGAAACGCGCGTAACGCGTGCCGACGTCGGCCGATGGGTGGCGCTGAAGCCGCTTCGTGTGCTGGATCTGCGCGAGCTCCCGGCAGTCCCGGGGTTGTTTTCAGACGTCGGACGCCAGCGGCGCCTCGTGCTTCGCTTCCTGCACGCTTTCGCCGCCGACGTGATGAAGCCGGTCGAGCGTGACGAGCGCGTGCACATCGACTATCTGCCGTCCCAGGTGGTGACAGAGTTCCTGCGCGACTTTGCTTTCCCTGGCGGCCGCCTGGACGGAATCGCCTACGGCAGCACGGTGCATAGGCAGGGCTGGAACGTTGTCCTCTTTGCGGAGCCTGCGCATCTCGGCTTGCAGGAATCCAACTGGCGAAAGGTGGACCCTTGGTTGAGATTTGACGGCGCATCAGCGTTCAGCACGGAAACCTGAAGCGGCTTTTGCGGCGAGCAAGGCTGCCAAACCTAGTAGCTTGACGCGCTAACCATAAAAGTCTGCTTCCCCCGGAGGTCTCGACTTGAAGCGCTTGTGCAGCCAGAAGTATGGGGGCATGCCGGGATAAGGCCAGTTTTCTGTCATAAGCGCTGAGCGCATATAGAACGCGACAGATAGACGTCATCGTCATAACGGCTCAAGGTGTCCGCGTAAGGCGCTTGACACATACAGCTTCAAGAATCCGCGCTCCTTTCATATAGGAGACGCAATGTCGTCGATCGAACGGACCGCGTATCCGCGACTGCCCAGGGTCATCACGCTCAAAGATCTCCAGCAGTCCTTCACGCCCACTGCTGACGAGGTGGAATGGGTCAACGGCACCTCACGCGGCGCCGCGCTCAGGATCGGTCTGGCGACCTTGCTGAAGTGTTTTCAGCACCTGCATCACTTCCCGCCCCTCGCGGAGATCCCCCCGGAGATCGTCGAACACGTCAGCGCTTCCCTCGGTCTGAGTCCCACCCAGGCGCTTGACTACGGCGGCGAGCTGACCCACACCATGTACCGCCATCACCGGAAGATCCGGGAGATGCTGGGCGTGAAGGCCTACGACGAGAAAGCCGGCCGGGACCTGATCCTCAAGACCGCCCGGGACGCAGCCAACCTCGTCAATACCCGCATCGACCTCATCAACATCGTCGTCAACGAGATGGTCCGACTGGGCTGGGAGCTGCCCGCCTTCCGCACGCTTGACGACATTGCCGAAGCGATCCACGCCGCGGCGGAGGCCGACCTTCACGTGGCCATCGCCCAGAAGCTCAATGGCGAGCAGCGCGCCTGGCTGGATAACTTGCTGCATGGCGAGCTGCCGTCGCGCCAGACCCGCTACAACCAGCTCAAGCGTTCTGCCAAGCGGTCATCGCGCAAGCACCTTGACGACCTCATCGAACAGTTGCACTGGCTCGAGGCCCTGCCCGATTGCAAAGCACCGCTGGCCGGCATTGCCGCCACCAAGCTCAAGTACATGGGCGACGTCGCCGCAGCGATGGACGCCGGCGACATGAAGGACTTCAGGCCTGCCAAGCGGCACGCCTACATCCTGGCCCTGATCCACCAAATGCAAGTGCGGGCGCGCGACGACATCGCGGAGATGTTCTGCCGGCGCATCAGCACCATGCACAAGATGGCCCGGGAGAAGCTGCAGGACATCCAAAAGCGCCAGCGCAACTTGAGCGAGGAGCTGGTCGCCACGCTGGACGACGTACTTGAGATCCTCGCCGAAAAGCTCGACGACGCCGAGACCGGCGCCGCGGTGCGCGAGCTGCTGGCCCCGAAGGGAGATCTCGACCCGCTGCGTGAGAGCTGTGCAGCGATCAGGGTGTGGAGCGGCAGCAATCACCTGCCCCTAGTCTGGAAGCCCTTCTCTAGCCACCGCTCGGTCATGTTCCGCATGGCCTTGGCGTTGAAGTTCGAGATCCCTGGCAAGGACAAGAGCCTCCTGAACGCGCTGGTCATCGTGCTGGCCAACGAGTCACGCAAGGCCGAATGGATCGAGGACGAGGTCGACCTCTCCTTCGCGTCGGAGCGGTGGCACAAGCTCATTCGCCGGTCCAGTGGTCAGGGCCACCCGACAAACCGCCGCAACCGCGAGGTCTGCGTCTTCAGCCATCTGGCCACCGAGCTCCGCTCTGGTGGCGTCTGCGTCGACGGCTCCGAGTCCTTCGCCGACTACCGCAAGCAGTTGCTGCCGTGGAAGGACTGCAAGGAACTGCTGCCGAAGTACTGCGAGCGGGTTGGCCTTCCCACCACCGCCAAGGCCTTCGTCGAGAACCTGAAGAACATGCTGCGGGAGACGGCATGCAAGCTCGACGCGGAGTTTCCCAAGCACGCCGGCGATGTCGTCATCGACAACCGCGGCGGCATCTCGGTCAAGCGCACGACGGCCAAGGAAGTGCCGGCCTCGGCGATCGCGCTTCAGGCCGCCCTCGAAAGCCGCGCCCCTTCGCGCAACATCCTGGACATCCTCGCGAACATCGAGCACTGGACCGGGTTCACCCGCCACTTCGGGCCGCTCAGCGGGGACGAACCAAAGATCCGCAACGCTCGCGAGCGCTATCTCCTCACGACCTTCGCGCTCGGCTGCAACCTGGGTCCGAACCAGGCGGCCCGGCATCTCTCCAACGGTGTGACGCCGCACCAGCTGTCCTACACCAGCCGCCGCCACATGAGCCTGGACCAGCTCGACGCGGCATGTCGCGATCTGGCCGAGCTCTACCTGCGGCTGGAGCTGCCCAAGGTCTGGGGCGACGGCAAAAAGGTGGCTGCCGACGGCACGCAGTACGACTTCTTCGATCAAAACCTGCTCGCGGGCATGCATTTCCGCTATCGCAAGATGGGCGCAGTCGCCTACCGGCACGTGGCCGACAACTACATCGCCTACTTTCGCCACTTCATCCCGCCAGGCATGTTGGAGGCGATCTACGTCATCGAGGCTCTGCTCAAAACAGGTCTCAGCGTCGAGCCCGACACCGTGTATTCGGACACCCATGGCCAGTCGGAGACCGTGTTCGCCTACACCTACCTCTCCGGCATCACGCTGATGCCGCGCATCCGTGGCTGGAAGGACTTGCACTTCTACCGTCCTGACAAGTCCACGACCTACGACCACATCGACGGCCTGTTCACCGACGTCATCGACTGGAAGCTCATCGAAGACGGCTTCCCCGACCTCATGCAGGTGGCCATCTCGATGGAACAAGGCAAGGTCGCCTCTCCCCTGCTCCTGCGCAAGCTCAGCGCCGAGGGCCGCAACAATCAACTGTTCAAGGCGTCGCGGGAGCTGGGCCGGGTGCTGCGCACGTCCTACCTCCTGCGCTGGGTGGGCAGCAAGGACATGCGCCAGGAGGTCACCGGCGTCACGAACAAAATCGAGTCGTACCATGCCTTCACGAAGTGGCTCGATTTCGGGGGCGAAGTCATCAACGAGAACGACCCCGTCGAGCAGCAAAAGCGCCTGCGATTCCTGGATCTCGTGGCCTCCGCCGTGATCCTGCAAAACACGGTGGACATGATGCGGGCCCTGCAGGCGATGTACCACGCGAACGAGCCGGTCGACATTGGCAACATGGCACACCTCAGCCCCTATGGTCGCCACTTCAAGCGGTTTGGCAACTACCTGCTCGACATGAAAAAGCCGCCCGAGCCCTGGGTCAAGGAGGCCTTGTTTCGGGAGGCAGTGAAGGAGAGCCGCAAGCGCACACCGCCGGCCGGGGGTGAGGAAACTGGAGCCGACGTATGAGCGAAGACCTGGTACAGACACCCTATGGGACGCTCAGCCGAAGCGCGCTTGAGGCCCTCCAGGACGACTACGGCGCCTCCGAGCTGCTTCGCATGGTGGAGGAATTCGACCAAAGCGCCCAGGCGTTCCAGGATGAAGGCGGCCTACGGAGCCAATTGCTGACCCTGAATGGGATGCTGCATGCGGTAATCGACAACGCGCAGGTGACGGTGGCGGCCGATCAGTCGCTGCCGGACCTGGCCAGCGACGTGATGGACGAGATTCAAGACATCAGGGACATGTTCGAGCGATGGACCGGCATGCTGTCGAGGATCCGTGACCTCAGTTCGCCAGAGCCGTTGGATCGGGACTTGCCCTAGATGAGGTCACTGGGGTGATCTCGGTTTTCTAGGAAACGTTGACGAAAGTCGGCGAGCTCGAGCTTGGCAGGAGGTCAGCTCCCCGAGTGAGCCGGGTTCCTGAAGTCGTCCAGGTCTGCACCGCGGTTGATGGCTTCGGTGAGCCACGTCGGGCGCCTCCCCCTGCCGCTCCACGTATTTCCGTCGGCATCGCAGAAAGGCTCGACCTGTTGCGATATTTTTCGAAAGTTTGGGTTGCGGAAGTCTTCCAACGCCGCGCCAGCCTGGATGGCCTCCGAGAGCCACGCCGGCCTTCTGCCCACGCCACTCCAGGTATTGCCGTTTCGGTCGCAGTACGGAATCGAGTCATCAACGATTCTCTTCAGGACTGCGGCCTCGAGCTCGGCGTTCGAGAAGACGTCAGCGGGCCTTAATTCGTACTGGGCAACGGCCTGCCTCACCAGCTCGAGCACCTCTTCCTGCTCACCCAACTGACCTAGCGCCTCTTGGAGGCGCTGCTTCATCGCTACGACGGCTTTGATCTTCGGCATCTTGCAGTTCCGGAAGCTCCTGACATTGCCACTGTGGCGCGGGAGGCCGGAGCGGCGATTGCGAAGTCTAGCCAGTGTGCCAAGGCGGTTCATGCAGCCGGAAACACGCACGCGGCCCGTCTACCAGACCGTCGTCGACGCATGTTCGTGAACTTCTGTAGAGGGTCCAATCGAGCGGTGCGAATCGCCCCGGGTATCGCGGAGGCCCGTTGGTTTAAGTCAGACGGTCGCGGCCTGACCAGCGCGTTGTCGATGGTAGTTGGCCTCGAACTCGGCCGGCGGGATGTAGCCCAGCGGCTCCATCAGTCGGTGATGGTTGAACCAAGCGACCCATTCCAGCGTGGCACGCTCTACCGCCTGCTTGGTCTTCCACGGCCCGCGGCGGTGGATCACCTCGGCCTTGTAGAGCCCGTTGATGGTCTCGGCAAGCGCGTTGTCGTAGCTGTCGCCCTTGGAGCCGACAGATGGCTCGATGCCTGCCTCGGCAAGACGCTCGCTGTAGCGGATGGACAGGTACTGCGACCCGCGATCTGAGTGGTGCACGAGGCCATCATCTTCGGACGGTTTGCGGGCGTACAGCGCCTGCTCCAGCGCGTCGAGCACGAACTCGGTGTGCATCGAACTGCTCTGGCGCCAGCCCACGATGCGCCGGCTGAACACGTCCACCACGAACGCCACGTAGACCCAGCCTTGCCAGGTCGAGACGTAGGTGAAGTCCGAGACCCAGAGCTGGTTGGGCCTCTCGGCACGGAACTGCCGGTTGACCCGGTCCAGCGGGCATGGTGCCTTCGGGTCAGGGGCGGTGGTGCGCACCGTCTTGCCTCGTCGCACGCCCTGCAGGCCTTGCTGACGCATCAACCGCTCCACGGTGCAGCGCGCCGCTGCTACGCCCTCGCGGTTGAGCTGACGCCAGACCTTGTCGGCCCCGTAGACCTGCATGTTTGCTTGCCAGACGCGTTGAATCTGAGGCACCAGACCCGCATCGCGCTGCGCGCGACGCGAGCACAGCACCGGGTTGCGCTGGCGAGCAGCATGGCGCCAATACGCCGACGGGGCGATCTGCATGACGCGACAGATCGACTCGACCCCGAACTGTTGGCGATGCTGGTCGACGAAGGCCTTCAGGACTTGATGCGGCGGTCGAGCTCCGCCTGGGCGAAAAACGCGCTGGCCAGCTTCAGGATCTCATTGGCCTTGCGCAGTTCGCGCACCTCGCGCTCGAGTTCCTTGACGCGCTGGGCTTCGCTGGTCGTCACGCCCTCGCGTACGCCGGCATCGACCTCCGCGCGCTTGACCCATTCGTTCAGCGTCTGCGGCACGCAGCCAATCTTGGGCGCGATGGACTCAATGGCCGCCCACAGCGACGGGTACTCCCCTCGGTGCTCCTGCACCATCCTCACTGCGCGCTCACGCACCTCGGGCGAGAACTTGTTCGACTTGCTCATGGCTCAATCCTCTCAGAGTGTTGAGCCTCCTCGAAACCCGGGGCGATTCAGTGAGGGATCGCGGCCGAGCCGCAAGTCGCCGTGACAAAACTCCTGCCAGAGCATCTTGGCCTGGCGTCCCAGCAGCAGCGAGAACGAGTTGAAGGCTTCTTCGCCCATCTCCCCCTGCAGCTCGAACAGCCTGCTCTGCGAGATGTCATCGTCGTAGACGACCCAGGCCCAGCTGCCGTGCTCCTCAACTTGCTCGAATTCGAAGAAGAAGCACAAGCCGCTGCGATGACACGCCCGTGACGCCTGCGCATCAGCACCCTTGATTTCCCGCTCGCTGCGCCATTCAGCCGGACATGCCCCCGGGTCAAGATCGGCCGCCGCAGTGGGGGATACGTAGTGAATGCCGATCGACATGATCAGTGTGCGGCCCCATTTCAACGGCGCCACGTAGCCCATCTCTACGCACAGACGCTAACCTTGGCCGTGGACCCGATCCCAGGCTTTCTGGCCGACGCGCCGGCGCATTTCGCGGTCCAGGTGCATATTCCGAAGCCACCTGGGCACCCGGTCCAGCGTCTATTGCGCACCGAATCCGGCACCTACTGAACACCTTGTCCGGAGAGGTCGGGGCGAGTCCGGTGCCTTGACCACCTGCTCCGGCGCCGAGTGCAGCGAGTCCAGCGACCTGCGCCCCTGGTCCAGCATGCTGCGCAGGGCTCAGCGTTGTCATCCCAGCCCTCTTCCATCAACAGCACGTGTAGACCGTAGGCCCGTCGATGGCCGCTGCCTTTAGCCATGGCGCAGCGCGCGGGTCAGCCGAATCGGGGCGACCCGCGTCGAGCGTTCACTTCGGCTGCTCGTTGCCGTAGGTCTTGGCCAGGTAGTCCACGATGGCCGGCATGTCCGCTTCATCGATGGGCGCCTTGAAGACGACCTTCATGCGCTTCACCATGGCGTCCCAGTAGGGGCGCGGCGCGGTGGCCGGCTGGTATTGCATGTACTCGGCCGAATGGCAGGCCACGCAGTTGGCCTGGGCCTTGGCATAACCCGGCAAGGAGCTGGGCTTGAGCTGTGCGCCGTCCGGCGGCAGGTCGATGCTCTTGGAGCCTGCAGCGGCAAGGCTGGCGCCGGCCAGCGAAGCCACGATGGTGAGGATCATCAATGCTTGCTTCATGGCTGTCTCCTCAGGCTGCCGTGACTTTGACCGACTCGACGACGTTGCGCATGTAGCCCGCCGGCTGCCACAGCGCCTCCATCGGCTGGCTCTGGCCCGAGCGGTTCCAGGCTCGCACGCGCAGATCGTGCGTGCCGCGCTCCGGCGTGAAGCCGAAGGTGAACTCGCGGAAGGAGTAGCGCCCGAGCTCGGTCCCGAGCTTGGCGCCGCGCCAGGTCTGGCCGCCATCGGTGGAATACGCCACCTCGCGGATGCCCTGGCCGCCGTCGAAGGCGATGCCGCGCACTGCCATCTCGCGGCCAGCGGTAACGCGCGCGCCATCGCCCACCGACGTGATGAAGGAGCGCACGTTGAAGCGGCCGATGGGCCGCGTGGCCGTGGGTGTGGTGCCGGGCGCGACGCAGGCGCAGTCGTTGTCGGGAATGCGGTAAGCAGGCTTCATCCAGAAGCCGTCGAACTCCTGGTCGATGACCTCGATCTCGGACAGGTGCTTGACCCAGTAGGTGCCGTAGTAGCCCGGCACGATCAGCTTGACCGGGTAGCCGTTCAGCATCGGGATGTCCGCGCCGTTCATCTGGTAGGCCAGCATCACCTCGCCGTCCATAGCGTGGCTCACGTTCAGCGCCTTGACGAAATCGCCGCCACCGAACAGCGCAATGTCCAGCCCGTTGAACGTGACCTGGCGGGCACTGTTCTTCAGCTCAGCGCGGGCCAGCACGTCCTTCAGCGGCACGCCCAGCCAGCGCGCATTGCCCATCGCGCCGTTGGCGAGCTGGCCGCCCGTCACGCGCGGGTTGAACAGGCCGCGGCTGTTGCCCGAGCATTGGTTCACCGCCACCATCTCGATCGGCTTGAACTGCGTGCGCAGTTGCGCGACCGTCAGCTCGAAGGGTTTGCCCACCGCGTTGCCGCCGATCTGGATGACGTGCTGGTCGCCGTCGATGGAGGTCGGGATGCCAGCGTTGTGATAGCGCACGAAGAAGGCATCGTTGGGCGTGATGAGCCCATCGTTGAACACCTCGAAGGGCGTCTCCAGCTGCGGTGGTCGCGAGGTCAGTACGATCAGCGGCCGCTTCTCGGGGTAGGCCACCAGGTTGCGGTGGCCGTTGGCGAAGGGCTGCTCCAGCGTGCCACCAGCGGCCGAGGCGGGCCGGCTGGCCCCCAAGCCTGCGGAAGCCATCATGCCGGCGGCCAACAGCCGGCGGCGCAACGGGTCGGTCGGGTCGTGATCACGCATGTCGTTGTCTCCTGGGTGTTGTCGTGAAAACGAGGCTACAGATGCAGCCTCACGCGGGGGGCTTAAGCAGACTGGCGGCGGCGACGGCGAGGGCCTTTTTCTGCTGCGACACCAGCACCAGCGGCTTGCCGTCGCGGGACATGACGACCTGCCAGTGCACGTTGCTCCACCAGCCGCTGCCTTCCTTCAAGGCCACGGGCTGGTCGAAGGCGAAGACGGTGACCATGCCGCCCTTGTCGAAGAACGTGGTCAGGTGGTAGACGAGGTGGCCGTCGATGTCGCAGGGGCGCATCAGCTGCGGAAAGCCCGGCACGGCCGTGCTTTGTGCCAGGCCCAGGTGCTGCAGCAGCGGCTGCGCTTCCATGAAGTTGCCACGCAGCGTGCGCTCGTAATACTCGTGATCGATGGCGCCGCGCACCAGCGTCGGCGGGCTGGTGGCCATCACGGTGCCCGTGGCGACGCTGGCCAGCATCAGCCCGGCGAGCACGCGGCGCATGCCGCTGCGATGCCAGATCGGCGGGGGCTTGCGAAACAGCTGCGATGGCGGCTCGCCTGGCTCGAACGCCAGCGACATCTCGGCGCGCGCGCGCAGGTCGAAGCCGCTGTCTTCGGGCAGGGGGGGCGGAGCGTCCTTCATAGGCATCTCAAATCTTGCGCAGCGGCAGCACGTTGCCCTCCGCCTGGACGGCCGGCTGCGCTGGCGTGCCGGCGCCCATGGCCAGCTTCAGCGCGTCGCGCGCCCGGGCCAGCCGGGACAGCACGGTGCCGGGCGCAATCTCCAGCGCCTCGGCCATGCGTGCAGTCGGCATGTCGTCGAAGTAATACAGCACCAGCACCTCGCGGTGGATGGGGGCGATGCGCGCCAGCGCCTTGACGACGTCGAGCTTGTCGTCCAGCCCGGTCTCGGGCGCGACGGGCTCCGGCAGGTCGGGGTCGTCGATGGAGACAGGGCCAGGCACCATGTGGCGGAAGGCGTGCCGGCGCATGATCTGGAACAGCCAGGCGCGCGCGGAGGTGGCCTGCTTCAGCTGCTCGCGGTGGCGCCAGGCCGCGGCGAAGCAGTCCTGCACCACGTCCTCAGCGATGGCGCGCGACCCCGTCAGCGCCCAGGCGCTGCGCAGCAGGAACCGGTAGTGCTCGCGCACCCAGGCGTTGTAGCGGGACTCGACGGAAGGGAACATGGTCTGTACAAGAGCAAGGCGGCGGCCGTTTCATTCCATGCCGCCGCTCGGTACTTTCCCTAGATTTGGGCGCAGCCCAAGGCCCGAGCCTCGGGCCCGCGCCCAGCGCCGTCAATAGCCGGTGGCGACCATGAGCTTGGGGTCGATCTGCCAGGTCTCGCTGACGATGCGGCCTTCGCGGAAGGTCAGCACGTAGCGCACCTTGATCGGCGTCTTGCCTTCGAACACCACGTTGGCGGAGACGGTGGCGCCCTTGGGATTGGCCGACTCTTCCAGGCGATCCACGCTGAGCTTCAGCGGGCCCTGTGAGCCGGTGAATTTGGTCCACACACCCCGGATGGCGTCGGGCGTGGCGTAGCTGCCGTCCAGCGGGCCGCCGATCCACTCGAAGCGGGCGTTGTCGGCATAGCCGCGCATGACCACCGCGAGGGCGCCGGAGGCAATGGCCTGGAAATGGGTGCGCGCATCGTCCGAAGGGGCTGCGAAGGCACTGCCGGCGACGGTGACAAGGGCGGCGCCAACGGCGGCCAGGGTGGTCTTGATCATGAAGGCTCCTGAAGGGATGGTGGGGTGGGAATAGAGGTCTTGCGGGCCGGTTCGGCCCTGCAATGACGCTGACTGCTGCTGCACGCCGTGTATTCCGTCGGCGCGCGGACAGGTTCGTGGCGCGGGTTCAGAACTTCGCCAGCACCTCGGCCGGTGCGCTCAGCGTGGCGACCACGCGCTGGGCGCCGCGATCGACGCGGGCGACGCTCAGGTCCTCGTTGAGCACATAGGCGAACTGGCCGTCTCGCGTGAAGACGATGGCCTGGCGCGGCTGCTTGAAGCCCTCGATGGTGGCGACCACCTTCAGCATGGGCACATCGATGACCGACACGCTGTTGTCGGCCAGGTTGCCGGCATAGACGAAGCGGCCATCGGGCGTCAGCGCTGCGCCGTAGGGGTCGCGCCCCACGGGCACTGTCTTCGTGATGCGCCGCGCGGCGATGTCGACCACCGCGATGTCGTTGCTGCCGCTGTTGGCCGCGAACATCGTCTTGCCATCGGCCGTGACCGAGATGGCGCGGATCTTGTTGAAGCCGCTGATCTCGCCGCCGATCTTGTCGGTCTTGGTGTCGACGATGGTGACCTTGTCGCCCAGGAAGTTGGTGACGTAGAGCTTGTCGCCGTCCGGGCTCAGGCGCACGCCCTGGCGTGGCTGCGCGAAGCCGGTGATCACCGCGCGCGCCATGCCGCTGGCCGTGTCCAGGCGCGTCACGGTGCTGCTGGCCTGGTTGTTGATGTCGAGCGTGCCGCCGTCCTTGCTGAGCACGGTGCCAAAGGCGCCCGCGCCAGCGCCCAGCTTGGTGGTCGTGGCCAGCGTCGTGGTGTTTACGCGGGTCACCGTGCCCAGGCTGGAGTCCGACACGTAGAAGCTGTCGCCGTCCGGCGCAAAGACGATGTTGCGCGGCGTGACGTAGCCCCTAAGCACGCCGCGCACGGCGTTCTTCTGCAGGTCGTAGACGATGACCTCGGCGCGCTCGCTGTAGGACACGACGGCGGTGCGCTCGTCCGGGCTCAGGGCCAGCGAGTTGTTGCGGATCTGGCCGTCGAAGGTCGTCCGCGCTGGAGCGGACTGGGCGACGGCAGAGGTCGCCGTGCCCAGCAGGGCAGCGCTGCTGCACAGGGCGATCAGGGTGAGGCGAAGAAAGTGGTTCATCGGCAGGTTCCTCAAGTTGGGAGATTCAGGACGGGGGGCCTGGTGCAAGAGAGCGCGGCGGCGGGCGTTTGATTCCATGCCGCCTGAAATTTGTTGGGCTCAACCAATCAGCGCGGGCACCCAGCGGTTGATGGCTGCGCCGCCCACCACCAGCCAGGCGAAGAGCGCGAGCGCCAGCAGCAACGGCTTGATGCCGGCCTTGCGGATGGCGCCGAGGTGGGTGGACAAGCCCAGCGCTGCCATCGCCATGGCGAGCAGCACGGTGTCCAGGCTGGTGGCGGCGGCAACGACGGGAGCCGGCAACCAGCGCAGCGAGTTGAAGAGCACCACGGCGACAAAGCCGAAGGCGAACCAGGGCACGGCCAGCGGCGTCTTGGACGCCTGGTCGCTCGGTGCGTCGGCGCGACCCGCGCGAGCCAACCAGGCCGACAAGCCCACCAGGAAAGGCGCCAGCATCATCACCCGCACCATCTTCGCGATGACGGCGGCGTTGGCCACATCCGGGTTCACCGAGCGGGCCGCCGCCACGACCTGTGCCACCTCATGGATGGTCGAGCCCGCGTAGATGCCGAAGCCGGTGGCCCCGCCCGGGATCACGCCCCAATGCTGATTCAGTTCGAACAGCGCCGGGTACAGGAAAATCGCCACGGTGCCGAACACCACCACGGTGGCGACCGCCACCGTCACCTGCTCGGCCCGCGCCTTGACGACCGGCTCGGTAGCCATCACGGCTGCAGCGCCGCAGATCGAGCTGCCCGCGCCGATCAGCATGGCCGTCTTGCGGTCCAGGCCGAGCCACCCTGTGCCGATCCATTGCGCCAGTAGGAAGGTGGAACCCAGCACCATCGCGTCGATGACGACCCCAGCGACGCCGACATGGCCGATGTCCTGCACCGTCAGGCGCAGGCCGTACAGCACCACGCCCAGGCGCAGCAGGCTCTGCTTGGAGAAATGCACGCCAGCCCCGCTGGCCGCGGCCGCCCGCGGATAGACGGTGTTGCCCACCGCCATGCCCAGCACGATGGCCAGCGTCAGCGCACTGAAGCCGTGGCGCTGCAGCCAGTCGATCTGCCCCAGCGCCATGCCGGCGGCTGCCAACGCGCCCACAAGTACCAGGCCAGGCAACAAGCGGCGCCACGCTGTCAGGCGCTGGTGCAGCGAAGCGGCGGACGGGGCGCGTCCATGGGGCGCAACAGCGGGCAATTCGAGGCTTGGCATCACGATCTCCGGTCGCCGCGAGCACCTTCGCTCGCTGGCATGACGCAAATCTAGAGGCGCCCCTGTTACCCGTCCAACGGCTTGTCTGGCTATGATTTACCTGAATGACGGGTAACAAGGGGGCGGGGATGGATGTGCTACGCCTGACGCTGAGGCAATTGCAGGTCTTCGTGGCAGTGGCGCGCAGCGGCAGCACGACGGCCGCCAGCGCCCAGATCGCCTTGTCGCAGTCCGCCACCAGCGCGGCCGTCAACGAGCTGGAGCGGCTGCTGTCGCTGAAGCTGTTCGACCGTGCCGGCAAGCGATTGCTGCTGAATGACAACGGCCGGGCCCTGCAGCCCCGTGCGCTGGCGCTGTTGGACGGCGCAGCGGACATCGAGCGCATGGCGTGGGACGGCGACGCGCAGGCGCAATCGCTGCGTATCGGCGCCAGCACGACCATCGGCAACTACCTGCTGCCGCAACTGCTCGCCACCCACCTGCAGGCGCGCGGCGCCAACGCCGCCCCCACCTGGCAGTCCCGCGTGGTGATCGGCAACACGGCGGAGATCTGCGCCGCCGTCGCGGCCTTCGAGCTGGACGTGGGGCTGATCGAAGGGCCGTGCCACGAGCCCACGCTGGATGTCACGGCTTGGCTGCGTGACGACATGGTTGTCGTGGCTGCAACGGACAGCGAGGTTGCAAGGCTCGCCGGCGAAGCGCCCGACCACCGCATCCCGCTGCGCACGCTGCGTGAGCAAGTCTGGCTGCTGCGCGAGCCAGGCTCCGGCACGCGGGAGGCGACCGACCAGTCGCTGTTGCCGCACCTGAGGTCCTACCGGCGCAGCATCGAACTCGGCAGCTCCGAGGCCATCAAGCATGCGGCCGCTGCGGGCTTGGGCGTGGCCTGCCTGTCGGCCTGGGTCGTCGCCGACCTGGTCGCGGCCGGGCGCCTAGTTCGACTGGCCACCACGCTGCCGGCCATGACGCGTCAGTGCCATCTCGTCGTGCATCGCCAGAAGCACCCGACAGCGGCGCTGCGCGACTTCCTGGCGTTGGCGACTGCAGAGGCTGGCGAGGGCATGGCAGCTCGCTAGCAGCGCCGGGCAGCCGGCGCGGCGGATAACGAGCACACGCTGCTGGCCGCCATCCGCGAAGGGGCCGTCCAGCGCGTGCGCCCCAAGGCCATGACGGTCGCCGTCATCATGGCTGGCTTGTTGCCGGTGCTCTTCGGCCATGGCACCGGCTCCGAGGTCATGACCCGCATCGCCGCGCCCATGGTGGGCGGCATGGTCAGCGCACCGCTGCTGAGCATGTTCGTCATTCCGGCGGCGTGGTGGCTGTTGCATCGGAGGCGCCTGCGTGCGGCTTCTCCGGCAGCGTCTCCCACTGTGGCAGCGCTTGATCGGTCCCCGGCTTGAGGGTCGACCCGGCTGGAGGATCACCCTAGGAGATAGCGGCAGTCCTGCCACCTATGATTTCGCCGTGGTCGCGTGAGCGATCGTCCAGCTTTTCCTCCCTGAGCTTGCGGCGGATCTTGATGACAGCGGTTCTCCGTTCCAACTCGCCGGTTCGCCCGGCGAGTTTTCTTTTCTGGCGGCCTACGCCAGTCGGGCTCCTACTCCTAGTTCATGACGCGCTGTCGCGCCATCGGAGCTATCGTGGTCGCATGAGAAAGCAGAACTCCCTCAGCTACGTGACGGTCCGGGCGCTCTTCGACGTAGACGCCGAGGGCGATGACGCGAACTCCTATTTCAAGGTTGGTGGTCCTCAGTGACCGACGACGATCAAGGTTCCGACGTCGGTGATGCACCGGTTGTTTCGGCTGGGCCAGGCCTATGGGATAAGGCAACTCCGCTATCTCGAGCCCGACGTGAAGATCGTCGTCGGCTCCGTGGAGATGGTCGACTTTCTGAAGGACCTTCGCCGGGTCAATGAGCTGGTGAACGACGAAGTCCTGCACCACTATGTGGGGCAACTGGTCGCCGAGATCGAGGCGGGTCCCGGTCCGAAGGACAAGCATGTCGCTGTCTCCACTGGCAACTACTTCGAGAAGCGATAGCAGTTGGCTCGATCGCCTCGATGCGTCTCTATGCGCCTCGCCATTGGCTTCTGAAGCACGCCCCGGGCAGAACTGCCGTAAGTAGGTCTGGCAACCACAGGGTCGAGCGGCATGTCTCAGCCAGCGGCCTGCGTCTGTGCGCGGCTGAAGACCTTCCAAGAGGTGATCCGCAGCGTCTCCTTGCGCCAGCCACTGGCCCAGAAATCTCCGCCGGGGTTGTTGGGGCAGTCCAGCTGCAGGTCGATGCCCAGGCCGCCGTGCCGGCTCTGCAGGCCCGTCGCGAAAGCTCGATGCACCCAATCAAGCGCTGGCAGGGTGCAGTACAGCGTGAGTCCGAAAGAGTCGGCGAAGGAAGGGTCTGTACGCTCAAGAAGCTGTCCATGCCCCTCTACGACCTCGGGCACCTGTTTCCAGGAATCCATGAGCATGCGGGGCGGCTCCAGATCGTCGAGCACTTCGATAGAGCCCGTGTAGCTCAAGCCCCGCATGGCGCCGTTTGTGACGACGCCTTCGAAGTCGAACATAAATTGCATGCCGGCGCGTGCCCGGAGCATCGGGAACACCTTGAAGTCCCAACCATGGACGGCCAGCCACATCGACTGCCGCGGCTGCGAAGGTTCTTCCCAACTTAGCGTCGCCGCCCGCGGCGTCGCACTAGCTACCGGCTGTTTGGGCTTCCCAAAGAGCATGACCGTCCTCCCGTCGGTTTTGCAACATTCTCACAGGCACCATTCAAACCGGCGAACAACGAACGGGGTGTCCCGACTGGCTGACGCCCGTACCTACAGGTTGAGCGGCTGACGTCATCCATTGGCTGACACGGGCTACCTCAACATCGAAAATGGCTGATGCACATTCCCGACTACCGCTATCCGATCGAGCAGTGCAGCGTTCCCGAAGTTCGCCGGCCCCAGTTGAAGTCTTACCGGGATTTCCGTCGCGAGTGCCTGGAGCGCCTGCAGGGCGACGCCGAGACCTCAGTGCGCAACCAAATCCTGGATCTGACTTGGCACACGGCAGTTTTTCGAACACTGAACGAGGCCCGTCGGCTGGAGCCTAGGCGATCCGTCAACGGTGCGATGTGGGAGCTGACGACAGCGGGGTACGCCAACCTGATCACCCTTGGGATACGGCGCATCGTGGACACGAATCCGAAAGCTGATTCCGCCTGGAACGTCCTCGAACGCATTGCGAGGCGCCCGGAACTCCTGACCCGGGAGCTGTTCGTCGCGCATGACGGGTTGCCCTATGACTACGAGAAGGTTCTCGAGGCGCATCTCAAAACGAGAACGGTGGGGGTGCAGTACCTCTCCACAGTCGGTCCAGACGCGTTCGACACCTCGCAGCGCATGCATGAGGACTTCGATGCCGTGTGCGGGCGGCCGTCGAAGCGCAAGCGGCTTGATCGCATCGACACCGGCATCTTCGACGTGCTCCGCGCCCAGCTGAAACACCCAGTGATCGAGAAGGTGTGCACGATGGTCGACAAGACCGTCGCCCATGCTGAGCGCATCGACCCGAAAGGCCCCGCTGTGCCGATCGCAACGTTCAACGATGTCGACGAGGCGCTCGGGCGCATCGTGCGCGTCTGCCAGTTCATCTCGTGGAACTTGCTGGCCGAAGGGGGTTTCTCGTCGGTCATGGCAACACCCCAGTTCAACGTGCTGGAGCACCTGGACCAGCCTTGGTGCCTGAAAGCCACGCTCCCCGCGCTGCACGAATACTGGAATGCGCTCAGCCGCACGATGGACGAATGGGGCAACGCCGCAGAGGAGGAACTGCTGGCCAAGACGGCTACGACAGCTGCTGGGGGTGGCACCGCTACCAGCTGATTCGGTGAGACGCGTTCACGGCGTCATGGCGCGCGTCGTCCTCGCCATGCACGTAGATGCTCGTGGTCGACAGCGTCGTGTGGCCCAGCGTGTCACGCACATGGCGTAGGTCGATGTCGTTGGCCAAGTTGGACCCGGCGGTGTGGCGCAACCAGTGCGCCGACGCCGCGCTGAGCTTATCGGCCTGCTCTTGGCCTCGGCCTTCCTTCACCCAGCGGTCGGCCGCTGCGGCGAAACCCTCTTTCAAGATGCCGTGCACCGCGCTGCGCGTCATGGCTTCTGGCCACAACGGTGCCGGATGACTTGAACGCCGCCAGGCGACGGGGAAGACTAGCGGCGACGGCTCGCCGGGCTGTGGCAGTTCGGGCAGTTCCAGCGCGCGCCGGTAGGCCATCAACTCGACCATCAACTCGGTCGTCGCCGGCACCAGTCGTTGTTTGTCGCCTTTGCCCAGCACCTCCAACCACCAGCGCTGCTCGCCGCTCTTGTGATTTGAGCGCATGTAGAAGTCGCCCATCCCGTTGCCGACTACCTCTGAAATGCGCAGCCCACCAAGGAAGAAGAGGCTGAAGAGCCAGCGTGCGCGCGCGTAGACCGCGCGCTGGCGCTGCGTTTCCTGGGGCATGGCCATGATGGTGCCGCGCACTGCCTCCCACAGGTCGGTTTCAAGGAAGCGCGTGACGCGCGGCTTCGGCGCCTTGCCACGGCGCTTGCTGAGCGACAACGGGTTGCCAGCCAAGTAGCCGGCCTCCACCAGCCACGAGAACAGCGAGTTGAGCACCGTCATCGCTTGGCGGATGGAGGCCTCAGAGAGCGGCCCGGCGAACGGCCGCCAGTCGGGACTGCGCCGGCCGGCCTTGCGTCCTGGTGCCATCACCCACCGCTCTGCCGGTTGTGGGTTGGACAGGAAACGCCGGTACATCAGCAGGTCCTCGTGGGACAGCGAGGACAGCGGCTTCGCCCGTTCGCCAATGCTCCACAGCAGCAGGCGCTCGGCCTCGCGACGGCTGTTGGCCAGTGTGTTGGGGCTGTCGGCAAATCGGGCCAGCCAAGCGAGCACCGCTTCCTGATCGGTGGACGCCGAAATCTGCTGGTGGCCCGATCGCGACCGGTTCGAACCCTCGCGGCCGGACAACGCGTCCAGGACGACGATTTCGCTGAGCGGGGCGAGTTCGGCGGGCGCCAGGGCACTCGTCGAAGTCGGTTTTTCGGTCTCACTCATTTCGAACGGCCGGATTTTATGGATTTTTTACACTATAAGGGTAATGTCAAAACTCTACAAAGAGGAGTTGAAAATCCAACGTAATACACCGTACTATCAACGCATGAGCACCGAATCCGAGATCCTTGCCGAGATCGAGGCGCTGAAGGCCA
>Ga0187844_10000995_pt1 | contig 22071 bp, 11 predicted proteins | sample SpaLakP09_SKY_50_FD_134517 | JGI IMG/M metagenome (GOLD analysis project Ga0187844, IMG submission 134517) | Oligotrophic lake water microbial communities from Sparkling Lake, Wisconsin, USA - SP09_SKY_50 | ecosystem: Environmental > Aquatic > Freshwater > Lake | place: USA: Sparkling Lake...
GCCAAAATCGGCCAATCCAGCACCGTTGGTCCCTACTGTATCATCGGCGCCGGCGTGGTCATCGGTGAAGAATGCCGATTGCGCGCGCATGTCACCATCGCTGGCCCCACGAAGGTCGGTAACGGCAATACCTTCTACCCCTACTCCTGCATCGGCCATCGCAGTCAGGATCTCAAGTACGAGCGCGAGCCCACTTACCTCGAGATCGGTGATGATAACTGCTTCCGCGAGTTCACCACCATTCACCGAGCCACCTCGCCGGAGGGCGTCACGCGCGTTGGCAGTCGCGGTAACTTCCTAGCATACTCCCACATCGCCCATGACTGCGTGGTCGGGAACGATGTCGTTTTTTCCAATAACGGCACTCTGGCAGGCCATGTCATCGTCGGAGACCATGCAGTGATCGGCGGACTCAGTGGTGTCCATCAGTTCTGTCGCATCGGCGCCCATGCTATCGTGGGAGGCTGCACCAAGATCGTGCAGGATCTCCCTCCCTTCTTAATCGCTGATGGGAATCCGGCCGAGATCCGAGGTGTGAACCACGTAGGCCTTGAGCGCCGCGGGTTCGCCCCAGATGCGATTCGTGAGTTACGCGAGGCCTACAAGGTGATCTTCCGTAGCAATCTCAATACCACTCAAGGGCTGGAAGCACTCCGCTCACAATTCCCTGACTCCGATCTCGTCACTCATCTCACAGATTTCATCGCTGCCAGTGAACGTGGGATCGTGAGGTAGGGAATAAGAGATAGGAGTTCGGGGATAGGAGTTAAAAAATAAATCAGTTGGGGTGCGTCTTCACCTTCTTCTCTCGGGGAGACTTTTTCCACTCTTTCGCTCTTCCATTCTTCAACTCTCCAACCCTTCCCCAAAAATCACCCTTTCCATCCAAAGAAATTACGGCTCTTGATGATCTCAGCCACCTTAGCGGGAACCATTTGCTCCCAGCCAGGATCACCTTCCTGAAGCTTGGTCAGGGTCTTTGCTGAGTCGATGCCGAGGTAATCGAGCTTGCAACCGGCCATCGGAACGATGAAACGGTTCTCGATCAGATAGGAATACAAGGCTCGAAGACTTGGCTCGACCCTGTAGGAAGCGGCCTCAATGATGTGACCCTTCTCGTCCTTGGTGGGATAGACATAAAGACGCACCCCTTTCTTGAAGAGCCGCCCAAGCCCCTCGAGAATGCCACCGTCCAGATTGGTGTAGTACTTCTCATCGAAGATCTCGTGGAGACTCGGAATGCCAAGCGGCATCCCGATGGCACGGTCCGTGTAGCGTCGCAAATACTGAATCAGCCGATAGAACTCACCGTAATTGGAGATGAGCACCGTCTGCCCCAGAGCTCCGAGCATGTCGACGCGGTCGAGGAAATCCTGCAAGTCGAGCTCCCCGCCGCTCATCAGATTCCGCATCGTGATCTCCAGAATGATTTCCGGCTTCTCGCCGTTCAGTTCCTCCTCCATCAGGAACATCGAGTGACCGCACTCGAGCATGTCGTAAGCGACATTGGTGACCGGGCGGAAGCTGCCGCGTTCGATAATGAGTGGCTTGTGATAGAAGGCATCCGCCGCCTGCACCACTTCCCCATCGGGACGGAAAAGCACGGCCTGAGCAAGACCCTGGGTGACCAGCTCCAGACACATGATCCGGTTGTCAACCATCGCAAAATCAGGTCCCGAGAACCGGATCATGTCGATCTCGATGCGCGTTGACTCAAGATCATCCAGGAGCGAGGCGATGAATTTCTTCAGATCCTTGCGAAGGAAAAACGCCCCGTAGATGAGGTTCAGCCCGACGATGCCCAGCGCCTCCTGCTGCTCGAGGTTATGTGGATCGAGCATGCGGACATGCATGATGATCTCGTTGGGCTGAGTGCGGGGATTGCTCTGGAAGCGGATTCCCATCCAGCCGTGGGATTCATTGAGCGTCTTATAGGACCTGGCTGCAACAGTATCGGCAAAGGCAAAGAAGGTACGCTCCGCGCCGACCTTCTCGTCCAGACGTTCGATGAGAAGGCTGTATTCATGATCAAGCATCTCGCCTAGGCGCTGACGACTGACGAAGCGCGTGCTCTTACCGTAAATCGCGTCCGAGAAGGTCATGTCATAGGCGGAGATCGTCTTGGCTACAGTCCCCGCGGCACCGCCTACATGGAAGAAACGTCGGGCGACTTCCTGGCCTGCCCCAATCTCGGCGAAGGTTCCATAGATCGGCTTGGACATGTTGATGTCGAAGGCCTTCTTGTTCGCTTTCAGATCGATCGGATTGAGCATGGAGAATTTCTAGAGAAGCCTTTCCCGTCTGCCTAGGCAATCCGTGTAGCAATTTCGGAACATAAAACCCAAACGAATGAAATAGCTCAGATTTAATATGAACCTCAGGAATAGAGGAATGAGCGAAGCCAACTAAGCCAAGCGTGAGATGCCCTGCCGTGGTTGCTGCCTAAATCAATTTAAGAACTGATTAGATCTTAAATTATCTTGACTCAATTCCCTAATTTCATAGGCCTCATATTTATCATTGGATTCTCTATCTCCATTCTGCGAAGAAACATCCTTATGAAGAGCCTGCGCTTATTTCTCTGCCTGCTTCTTCCACTGGTTCTGGGAGGCTGTCTTCATCCGCTTCCGCGCTACGAGCCGCCGCTCCAACGCGCCGCTGTTCAGAAGATCCGAACTACTGCCTACACGCATACCGAGAGTGATCACAGGCGCTACAGCAACCTCTCCGCCATCGGAAAGCCTCTCCGCTGCGGAGCCGTTAACAGCGCCGCCGCCGACTGGGCACGCTGGCCATGCGGCACCATATTCCGGATCAGGGCGACGGGAGAACTTTACGAAGTGGATGACTATGGATTCGCCCTCTCAGGGGTAAATACCATCGATCTCTACAAGCCCTCCAAGAAAACCATGCACGAATGGGGTGTGCGTCGGGTGACGATCGAAGTACTCAAGTGGGGAGATCCCTGGAAGAGCTACCGCAAGATGGTCCGCGTCCGCTCCTACCGGCACATCCGACGGATGATGACCGAGATCAAATCGTGGTTCCGCACCCCACCACCAGAGCCGATCTTCCCCGCCGGCGGTATCTGTCCTGTGCCGATACCAGCTTCGCGTTAAACTAGAGGCTCAACCCACTTCCCGTGCTCACGGATCAAATCCACAAGACGCTCAACTGCTTCCGCTTCGGGGATGTTGAACTTTACCGCGGTTTTTCCGACATAGAGATTCACTTTGCCGGGAGCCCCTCCCACATAGCCGAAGTCGGCATCGGCCATCTCTCCCGGGCCGTTGACAATGCAGCCCATGACGGCGATCCGAACACCCTTGAGGTGAGAGGTCGAAGCTTTAATACGTGCCGTGGTTTCCTGCAGATTGAAGAGGGTCCGACCGCAGGAAGGGCAAGCAACATAATCGGTCTTGAAGATGCGGACGCCAGCAGCCTGGAGGATATTGTAGGCAAGACGCAGGGACTGTCCCGGTGCCTCCTCGGAACGGAGCAGGATGGCATCGCCGATCCCGTCACAGAGCAGCGATCCGAGAACGATTGCTGAAGTGAGAAGATGATCAATAAATTCACCGCCTGAGGTAGGAGCTAATATATCTTTCAGTAAGATGGGGTGTCTGGCATCGATCTGCACAGCCAGCAGTCGGAAGGCAACAATCGGATCCAGAGCCACGCCATCCCGCACCGTAATGAGTCGCGGCTCCGAAACAGCATTCACTGTGGCGATCTCTTCGGGTGAGAGGGGGTCTACTTCCACCAATGACAAGTCTTCAAGAATCAATTCCGGCTGGTAGTCGCCGAGCGCATCTCGCTTGTGGGCAACGGCCTCATCGATGCGACGCGGCACAGCAACCGCAACCGTTTCCGGTCCTCCCAGAGCGATCGGCCGAGTAATGCCCTCCAGGATGATCCGTTCGGCAGGACGCCTTTGGTAGTCGAACAGCGACCATGAAGCCTTGATCCCAAAAAGTGGAGAATCAGAGGCTGTTCTTGCTTCAAAAGGTCGCACCAAAGCACGAGCCACGGGGATCTCGTGCTCGCTATCTTCAGTCAGCGAGACTCTGATCGTGTCACCGATCCCATCAGCGAGAAGCGATCCGATACCAATGGCGCTCTTGATGCGCCCATCCTCTCCATCGCCCGCCTCGGTCACGCCAAGATGGATCGGATAGTTCCAGTCTGCTCCCTCCGCATTCAGTCTAGCCACAAGCAATCGGTAGGTGGCGATCATCACCTTCGGATTGGAGGCCTTCATCGAGAAGATCATCTGATGGAAATCGAGGTCCCGGGCGATCCGTGCAAACTCTAGGGCGCTCTCCACCATGCCGAGCGGCGAGTCGCCGAAACGGTTCATGATCCGGTCGCTAAGTGAGCCGTGGTTTGTTCCGATCCTTAGTGCTACTCCGCGATCCTTGCAGAGAGTGACTAGAGGCGTGAAGCGCTCCCGGATCCTCTCCAATTCGGCGGCATATTCCTGATCCGTGTAATCCCGGATATTGAATTTCTTGGAGTCGGCGAAGTTACCCGGATTGATCCGGACCTTCTCAACCCAAAGCGCTGCCTCCATCGCCGCCTCTGGCTTAAAATGAATATCCGCAACGAGAGGAACCCTGCAACCGAGCGCAGTCAACTCCGCGCGGATGTTCTTGAGATTAGCGGCATCCTTCACGGTCGGCGCCGTGATTCGGACCATTTCGCATCCCACCTCGACCAGACGTAGCGTTTCGCGGACACAGGCCTGTGTGTCCATCGTGTCGCTGGTGATCATCGACTGGATACGGATCGGATTGGCCCCACCAAATCCCAAGCCTCCAATCGTTACTTCACGACTGGGACGTCGTGCGTAGGAGAAAAGATCGGCCGCGTAACTAAGCGGCGCGTCCGTTTTGGCAGCGGCATCACCCGCGCGGCTCATGGTTTTGCGGGTGCGGGGGCCGAAACATTAGCAGCAGGAGATTTTGGCGAGAAGGTCATGATCTCCGCTGTCTTGTCACTGGCAGAGACTGGTGCGGATTTATGACCCATCACCAGGTCGCTGACATCGTAAAAGGAGATATAGAGCATGGTCCCGATGAGAAGCATGGCAAAGGTCGTCTGGACGATCTCCAGCGTTTTCTGATGGATCGGATGCCCACAAATCCATTCGATGAATGCCAGCAGGATATGCCCGCCGTCGAGAACCGGGAGCGGGAGCATATTCATGACGGCCAGATTCACGTTCAGCACGACGCTAAACCACAGGGCCAGCTGCCAACCCATCGGGCTCTGGAAGAGAAGGTAGTAGATCCTCATAATCCCGACGGGACCGCTGAGCTGCTGGACACCGATTTCGGAATGGCGGGCCGTGACGGCCGAGATGGTCTCCCACATGGTCAGCAGGCTCGACTTGATCTGGGTCAAGGGATCCGGATGAACCAGCGTGATCAACCCACGCTGATCCCACTGGATACCGAGACGGGCCTGTTTCTCTCCCACAGGGATGCGCGGGGTGATGGAAATGGGGAAGTCAGCTCCTCCCCGGCGGATTGTGAGGGTTACCGGAGCTCCCTTGGTTGCGGTTAGCAGCTCTGCAAGTGTCTGGCCGCTGTACAGAGTCTGCCCATTGGCAGCAATCACGAGATCACCGGCACGTAGCCCGGTCTCTTCAGCTGGGCTGTTAGGAATGACTCGTGCGATGAGCGGAGTCATGGCAGGAATAATTTGGATCTGGCGCAGGTTCTTCCGTCCCCAGCCCTTGGTTGGCTCGACAAAGGGCTCCACCTCAACCACCGATTGCTTGCCGGCGCGTTCGTACCGAATCGGCACCACGGGTGAGGAACTAATGGCTAGATTCCAGGCGACACTATCGCTCATCCGTCCCATGCCGTTAATCCGTGTGACCGTATGTCCATTGACGGTGAGAATCTTGTCACCCGGTTGTAACCCTGCCTTGGCGGCCGGACCTCCTTCAAGAACATAGCCGATCACATTGGTCGTCTCGGCCTCGCTGACAGGGCGGCCGACATACCAGACCACGCAGGCAATCAAAAAAGCCAATCCGAGACTGGCAGCGGGACCGGCAAGAGCGACGATAATCTTGTCGAGGGGGCGGGCCGGAGGAAGTGGCTCTCCCTTATCATTGCTCTCGCCTTCCAAGGCTTCCATGGGAGCAAGCTGGGGAATGGCCACGAATCCCCCGGCAGGAATGCTGCCGAGCCTGTATTCGACGCCGTTGATCGTCTTCGACCAGAGCGCCTTGCCGAACCAGATCGCAAACTTCTCCACTTTCAGACCGCGCCAGCGTGCGGCGAAGAAGTGCCCCAACTCATGCACGACAATGAGCAGGTTGAAGAGCAGGACCACTTCGAGAAAAATACCGACGACTTTAAGGGCTCCTAAAAACATGAACGTCAAGCCTCGCCCGAGCGGACAGGAAAATCAACTCTTAGGAATCCTTACCCCAACGCCAACGCGGTTTCTCACCCTTCCACCAGCAGACTGCAAAAAGCAGTGCGGTAAGAAAGATACCGTATGGCATAATAACCTCTCCTTTTTTGGGTAATAGAATTGCACCCCAAAACCAAAGGATGATGTAGACACAAACCACAACCCATCCCTGCCAAGCGCAGGGAAATCCCATCCCCAACCATACCGCTTGGCTGGAAACCAAATTTTCTTTTGTGGATCGGTTGTGTTCAGCTTTTTCATATCCCCCTAAATTAACGACTGGAGGTGAGTCGATTAATCCTGATCCATCCCCGGAATCATCGCATTCGGGAGAATGTCTTTGCCCTCCCAATTCGGAACACCATTCTTATAAAGCAGGAGGCGCTCAGCACTTCCGGGAGCGGGATCGGCATAGCCTGATGGCAGAGATTTCGCCAGATCGGCCTTGATGGCCGCGTAGCGGGGATCGTTTGCGAGGTTGTTCTTTTCCTCAACATCCTTGGATTCATCATACAGCTCCTCGGAATCATCCGCATAGCGAATGTAACGCCATTGCTTGGTGCGAACCGAGCTGTTGCCGGCATTATGGGTTGTGATGGAGGGCCACTCTCGCGGCGCATTGGCATCACGCAACTCGGGCATCAGACTATGGCCTTCCAGTCCGGAACGCGTCGGTAGTCCGCACAACTCGACAAGAGTGGGATAGATATCCAGCAATTCCGCGCTCTCATGACATATCGCATCCTTCGTCACGCCCGGTCCTGCAAAAATCAACGGCACATGGGTGGAATGATTCCAGAGTGAGTTTTTCCCCGTGATCAGCTTTTCGCCCAGATGCCATCCCTGGTCGGACAAAAGCACGATGATGGTGTTGTCATAGCGTCCCGAGGTTTTCAAGGCCTCCACCACCCTTCCAATCTGACTATCCATGAAACTAGTGGCTGCGAGATACGATCGCACAATCGGCTTCCACTGATTGTTTTTTATCAGCCAGGGGAGCCGGGGTTCCGGCAAATCCCAGTGCAGATACCACGAGAAGCGTGGGGTCCCGTCGCGGTCGTGCATGGAAACGGGAGGGAGTTGAAGCGTCGATTCAGGAAATAAGTCGAACCACTTCTGCGAGGCGAAGATTGGTAGGTGCGGCAGGCGAAACCCGACCGCGAGGAAGAACGGTTGGTCTTTCGGCGCCTTCGCCAACTCGGCGATGGCATTGTCCGCGGTCTTCCAGTCGCACGTGTCCTCATCCTTGGCTGGATAGATTCCCCAGTCCACTTCACGCGCCTTGTGGGGGGTGTTGACAAACTTTGCCTTGGGCAGCGAGGGGCCCGGTGCCGGCCCGAAGAGATTGAACTCTTTGGGTTGGTCGGCGGGCGGCATCATGCCATCGTGATAAATCTTGCCGAAGCATGCGGTGAAATACCCGTGCTGTTCGAAGTACTGCGGGAGCATCACCCAATCGCATAGCTCCGGGGACTGGCGTGGACCCGGTCTTAGCCCGTAGATGCCGGTGGTCGAGGGCCTCAGTCCGCTGAGGAAACTAGACCGCGAGGGGTTACACAGTGGCGATTGCGCATGCGCATTGGCAAAAGCCGTACCACTCGCCGCCAGCGCGTCCATGCAGGGTGTTTTGGCCTGTGGGTTTCCACCAAGATAACCGACCCAATCGTTCATATCGTCGATCACGATAAACAGGACGTTGGGACGCTTTGTCTCGGCAGCGCTGGTCAACTTGGGACTCTGCGTAACTTCAGTCGGGACTGCCAAGCAAGCAGAGACAAGACATCCGCAGGCGACCAAAATCGCGGGAACCTTTTTGATGGCTTTAATCATCTGATAATTCCTTCAATAAAGAGGCGAGACTTCTGATGTTCAAGGGGCTTTTTCTTCCCGACAATCCTGTTCACTCCATGCCGATGCCTTCCGCGCTGCCATGTCAAGCGAGGTCTCTGATACCATCTCGCATCATTAGCGGACTCTCTGGCCGGCTTTTGTAGTCACTCTCCCATTCTCCCGTCTCTTACCACCCCCATCTTTCTCAGGGGAGGTGGAAGACTTCCCGGAGTTCGGTGGAGATGGGACTGTTGTCGGGGTTGGAGGGCATGATCTCTTTCATGTGGGCCCACCAGCGTTTGCAGACATCAGTCTGTGCGATCAGATCCCAGCGCTCCTGATCCTCGATCTCGACGTAGCCGAAGAGGTCGCCCGTGGCGGGGTTGAGGTGGATAGAATAGTTATGGGCGCCATGTTCGCGGAGCACAGCCTCAAGCTCCGGCCAGATGGGGTTGTGACGTTTTTTGTACTCCTCCTGAAAGGAGGGATCGACGCTCATGAGAAATGCTTTCCGGATCATGATGGTGGATGGATTGTTGGGGAGTCGTTGAATAAATTTCCTAGTTGTCGTGAGGGAAGCCGTAGCAGGAAGCCGTGGTGGATGCGAAGCTTCGGCCGGGCCAGCTATGAGCAGCAGTCCACGTTATCGAGGAGGGTTAGCCGCGGATGCTCCTCCTAATGATTTCCTGACCTCTTCGATCAGTGTCGCCGGGATGTCCGACCGGAATGGGCTGGCAGGCAGGTTCAGATCATTGAAGAGGGTGGCTGTGGGGGAATTGGCCCATGCATAGCGCACGGCAGCCGGTGCAGGAACGGTCGGGCAGGAAACAGAGACCCGTTCCTTGTCGATGATCTGCGCCTGTGCAGGCATCCATTGCCCGTTGTCACCGCGAACTTCAAAACCGGTCAGCTCGCCGCGAGTCTTCAGTCCGCTCCCCACATGATCGAACGTGAGCAGGAGCTCGTTGCCTTGGCGAGTCGAGGTTTTGAAGACGGGGCCCGAGCACTCAAGATTCTCTCCGTACACCTTAGCCCGGGCGATCATGCCCAACCGGGTGCCGACAAAATACTTGTTGTGAGGGTGCAGATTCTTAGTGTCACCCTCATCGAAGGTGACCGCAGTGAAGACATTGGGCAAAACAGCGGAACAGAGCTGCTGGACTTCGCGGATGTGTGCCCAGGACCCGGGGGGGTACCCATCAAATGCCGGCAACTGCACGAGGAGCACTGGCAAGTTCTGACCCCACAGAGAACGCCACATGCGAATCATGGCAGGGAGGCTCTTGTAATAACCCATATACTTGGCCTCGTTATCTGCATTGGATTCTCCTTGGTACCAGAAGGCCCCGCAGATCGGGAACGGATGCACTGGGGCGACCATGCCGTTGTAGAGTCCGCTGGCAAGACGCGCGCCGGAGCAACTCGCGTTCAACTCTCCATCAGTGAAGATGGATTTGAGCACCTCTTGGGACATCCACTGCTCGACCTGACTGCCAGCCTTGATGATATAGACCAACCCAACGGGTATCTTCTGGCTGACTTGGACCGCCTGGCCGAAGTAGTAGCCCACTGCCGAATTTCCACGGCTTGTCCCCGCAATGGACTTCCATGACAGCGAGGCATCGGAGGCGTCGTTAGCCAGCGGGGTTTCACGATGAAGGGTAGGCATTGCGACGGTACGGAGCTCTGGATAATCGCTCTCGAGAAGTTCCTTGCGACGATCCTCCGGAGGGGTGTTTTCAGCAGCATTCCCGCCCATGTTGGATTGGCCCCCACAGAGCCAGACATCGCCGACGAGAATGTCATTGAGCTCGATATGGTGGTCGGGGAGGCTTGACGAGACGGTCATGCTGCGGGGCTCGGTCGAGACTTGCAGGGGATCCAGAACCACTTCCCACTTGCCACTGGCGTCCGCGGTAGCGCTCTTTTTCTGACCGGCAAACTCGACAGTGACAACCTCCTGCGGCTTTCCGCGACCCCAGACAGGAACTGGTTTGTTCCGCTGCAACACCATGGAGTTATTGAAAAGGCTTCCCATGCGAAATTCCCTGACCACCGGTTTTTCACCAGGCTGGTAGCTCGTGTAGATCATCGGCTTGGAGATTTTTTCCCCGTCAAAGACCCTGATACGTTCCACGCCCACTTCGTCACCAGGCTTCGCACCCAAGAAGACAAACTTTAACGATCCGATCTGATCCTGCCATGTCGCCATGTTCTTCAGATCCAAGGTGTAATCCTGCATGCCTGAGCCTAGGCTCAGGTCGAACTCCACCATTTTCTGCTTATCCGGTGCGGGGGAGATTCCGGTGGTGAACCAGAGCTGGCACTTGCTGGCGGAGGCCGGATCCATGCGGATCTGCACCACATTCGCCTTGTCCGCAGGAAGAATCAACTCCCCTTGCTGTATAAAGGGATCCGCCTTCCCAGAAGCCGTCAATCGCAGGGTCGTGTCGCGAACCGGCCATGCGAAATGCGGTAGCGGGCCGTTCCCCCACCAGTTAGGGCTCTGGGCATTAAATCCCCAGACTTGGCGTTCGGCCTCGTCAGCCGTCTCGGTAGCAGCCTGTGAAGTTGGCTTTGGAACCACTGCTGCCGTTGGTGCTGCCGTTAGTGGTGCTTTCGCAGAGGGTGAGGTTGGAGCGGCAGCCGTCGTGTTGGGTTCCGTCGCTCCCTTTGCTTGGAAGGGCAAAGCAAAAGGCACAACAAACGACAAGAAGCAAAAACCCAACACAAACCGTCGGCCAGCACAGGTAAGTGATTGCATGCGTTTTTTGCGTAAGCGATGAAACTGAGGGTTTTTAATCCGTGATCGTAAATAACCAGTTCCAGTCCCAAGCTGTGAGTATCTCGGGGGAAGTCGCCAAGAGGATCTCTTTGATGAGCTCAGGTATTCACAGCATTGTTCGGAACCATCACCCCGCCGGGTGGTTCAGCTTGCGCGCAGCAGCACTGAACCGCCCAGAGCGGGACTCTAAGAAGGAAGAGGCAGGAAGCTGTGGCTCAAACCTCTCCCCCCTCGATTAGTGAGTGGAGGAGGGTAGGGTGTAGGGCGTGGTGAACTGATAGCTTCCGCTGCCGACTTCGAGGAAGAGGGCGCCGGATTCGGACTTAGGTGCTTGGAGGAGCTTGATTCCCTGAACCTTGGCAACAGGCGTTCCCGATTCCTGAACCTGATCGGGTGAGGAAGTCGGAATCCGGATCGTCGCCGTCGTATTCGGAGGAATGATCACGGTCATGGAAAGCTTGCCCTGATCCAGTTTCCAATTGCTTGTGATTTTTCCATAGATCGAATCGTAGGAGACATTGGCCCAGGTGATTCCATTGCCCATTACCGGTGCGATCCGGATCTTTTTGAAGCCGGGAGTCTCGGCCTGAATACCGCCAATCATACCGTAGAGGTACTCGCCGACGGAACCGAAGGCATAGTGATTGAAGGAGTTCATATCCACGGTTTGGAAGCCCTTCTCCGGCGTCCATCCATCCCAGCGCTCCCACATAGTGGTGGCTCCCATCTTCACGGGGAACAGCCACGAGGGATAAGTCTCCTGCTGGAGCAGGCGGTAGGCCAGGTCATCACGCCCGGCGATGTGCAGCGCCTGAAGAAGGCGGGGCGTGCCGATGAACCCGGTGGCAAGGTGGTCGTTGAAACGAGCGATCTCATCCGCGAATTTGGCGGCGGCCTTCTCCTTCAGGTCATCAGGAACAAGCCCCATCGTGAAGGCAAGGACATAGCCGGTCTGGCTGCAACCACGCAGGGTGCCGTCGGGATCAAAGAATCCGGCGAAGGTCTTCTTGAGCTCGTCATGAAGCTTGGAGTATTTCGCCTCGGCCTGTGTGTTCCCGATGGCATGTGCCATCTCGGCCATGAGTTGCGCATCGTAGGCATAATAGGCCGTATCCATGACTTCCGGGGTGGCACCGCCGCCCTTGTTCAACCAATCACCGAAGTTATCGCCTTTAAACTTCCGGGCGGAGTTCTTCGTCTTGGAGGCGAGCCAATCCATGAAACGCTCCATCGCGGGATAGTGATCACGAATCACGGAGGTGTCGTCGTAGGAGAGCCAGATTTGATAGGGAATGATGATGGCCGAATCAGCCCATGCCGTTGCTCCACCGCTTCCCAACACATCGGGAGCAACATCCGCAATGGCTCCGTCGGCATGCTGGGAGTCCTCGCATAGGGTTGTCAGCCACTTGGTGAAGAAGGGGTTGACGTTGAAGTTGTAGGTGGCGGTAGGGATGAAGAATTCAGCATCTCCTGTCCACCCTGCACGTTCGTCGCGCTGAGGGCAGTCCGTCGGCACATCGATGTAGTTCGATTTCTGTCCCCAGATAATATTGTGGTAGAGCTGGTTCAAGATGGGACTGGAGCACTCGAAGGATCCCGTTCTCTCCATGGGGGTGTGGACGACCACGCCTGTTACCATGGAAGGTTCTGGTTTCTCCGTGAGGCCCCTGACCTCGACATAGCGGAATCCATGGAAGGTGGAAAACGGTTCGAGCGTCTCCTCGCCTGTGCCGGCCAGCGTAAAGTGATCTGTCGAGGTGGCGCTGCGCAGATTGGCCGTGTAGAGCGAGCCATCAGGGTTGAGAAATTCACCATACCGGACGACGAGCTTCTGTCCGGGGCTTCCCTTTAGCTTCAGACGCGACCAACCGCTCATGTTCTGTCCGAGATCGAAGATTGCTACCCCCGGGGAGGGCTCGGTGATCTTCACGGTCGGCAACAGTTCCTGGATCTGGGGAGGGCTTGAGACATCGGGAACGACAAGAGGCTCCTTCAGCGGAGTGGTGCCGACCGGTCCCATCCCCTCGACGACGGCACTCCAGTTGGAGGCATCGAACTCAGGCTGGTCCCAGCCTGTAATTGGCTTGCTTGCGTCAACCTCGCTACCAAGCAGGAGCTCCGCAGACCGGATCGGACCCTCGCCCCTCTTCCAGGTCTCATCGGTCACAACGCGCTCCTGCGTTCCGTCGGTGTATTCGATGGTAAGCTCCACTTTCAGACGTGGCTTTCCACCATAATAATTACGCTTTCCGGTGAAGGCCAGTGGTCCGGCATACCAGCCGTCAGCCAGAATCGCGGCAATGGCATTCGTTCCCGGATGAATGAGCTTCGTGACATCATAGGTCTGGGAAGTGACCCTCTTGCTGAAGTCGGTCCATCCTGGGGCAAGAACATCCTCGCCGACCCTCGTTCCGTTCAGACGCAGCTCATAGGTTCCAAGAGCGACGACGGAGGCCGTGGCGCGGTGCACCTCTTTTTGCGGGGAGTTGAACTCTTTCCTGAGGTAGTCCACCGGGATCCGGGGCTGATCATTAAGAGGAGGCGTGTTCCAGGGCGTCGTGGCGGTATTAAAGCGCTGGTTGTGGCCAAGGCTCTGGACATCTCCCCATGAGGGGTCAACCGGGACGTCAAGATCGGGTCCCGCCTCGAACTTGAGAAGCACGCGGCCGATAACCGCCGCAAAGAGACCATCGCTATTGGTGACGGTGAGCGAGACGGAATTGGTGCCGGGTTGGAAAAGCTTCGTCACATCCAACGCCGTTGTTTTATCCCACCTCACGGCCTCCCCTGCGGGTTGGCTGTTCACCGTAGCAGTACAGAAATTATCCGGGAACAGCACGAGGGTTGCGCTGGCAAGCTTCTGTCCGGCAGGAATGTCAATCTGCTTGGAGAGATTAAGAACTCCTAGCTTTTTGCCCTTGGTGGCCACCCACTCCAATCCGGCAGTCGTGAAGGGGTTCGGTGCTTGGGGGACATCCGAACCGATCCACTTGGCATGCCAGTCGGCGATCGCTGTGCTGAAGGTGGCCGGATCGCTCCATGCGGTGACCCCTTCATGGGCATCCCAGATACGAACCTTCCAGCTGTAACCTTCGACGGCTTTGAGCGGGCGACCCGCATAGACAATGCCCTGCGATTGATCCGACTTGACCCGACCGGAATCCCAGACAACCTCTCCGCGGGAATTACAGACCTCGATCTGATAGGCCGTTTGATTCTGGTTCTTGCCGTTGGAAATTTCCTTCCAACTCAAGCGGGGCTTTGCCGCTCCGATTCCTTCAGGATTGGCTCGGTATTCGCACCTCAATCCGGAAACCGTTGCATCGGAGTTCTTGGGTTGGCATCCGAACAGCGCGAAGGCCAGCAGGGATGACAGGAGCAGGGTGGGGATTATCTTAGTGGAGGTCATCATGTTGAGGGAATAGTTAATTTAAAAGAGATGCAGCTCAGGTGCATCAACGTAGCCCTTAGTATCTATTTACCGAGAGCGGTGCTGTAAAAGAAAAATTCGATCAGGCGCCCGCGCTTACTTATAATCAGCACGGTTTATGGCTTGGCCTCGGGATTAACCAGCGTCGCGCTAACAGCCTGAGCGTAAACACGCGCCAGAAAGTCGTTGGGATGGTTGATCATGTTTCCCGTCATGTCTTCATATCGCTTCTTCCGGAGCAATTCCGCATGCAGCGACATGATGTCCACCAAGGCGACTCCGGGACTCCTGAGGGCCTTCAGTTTTTCGCCGAAAGCGGCAATGTTGCCCACGCCCCCTAGAGATTGGGGATTTCTCTCCATGGATTGGATCAGGATGAATTCTACATCAGGATTTTCAACCCGGGCGGCCTCCATGATCTTGCGGATGTTCGCGTCGAATTGATCAGCCGGCAACGCAAGATCATTCATTCCGAAGCCGATGAGGACCAAGTCCGGGTGCTGGTCCTTGAAGGCCGCAGCCGCATTTTCCGCGCCCCATACACACCCCTTGCCACCCACAGCTTTGTTCACCATCTCCACCTGCGTCCCGTAGGCGTTCTCCAAGGATTGGCGAAACAACTCCGTCCAGATCGGCATATAAGGTTCGCACTTCATTAAGCCGGAGGCATTCGCTCCGACAGTTATGCTGTCCCCGTAGGCGACAATCTTCAGCGGGGAACGCGCCTGAAGCTTTTTAAGTGTCTTCGGTAGGGCTGACGGATCATACGTCGGGATTGGACCACCCCAGACCCCCGAGGCGTGCCGATAGGTGACGACTACCTGCTTGTTGTGGATAAAGGGTCCCTCATGGAAAAGGAAGAAGCCGCCGCCTTTTTTTGCCATGGTTGTTCCCTTCGGACCCGCATTTTCAGGATACATCTCTGTCGTTGAGGTCCAGGGTATGCGCGATCCGTTGGGACGCACCAACTTTCCTCCCTCATAACGCCAATCCGTTCCCTGTTGATACTGCGTGGTCAACGAAGAATCTTGGACGGAGAGAATTTCCAGGGCGTCAAACAGGAGCGGCGCCGAGGCCTCCTCTTCTGGGTTTCCCCATAAAAACAACGACTCCTCGTGCATTGTATCCCCTTTCCAAAATGGGGCCATCCACCGGGCAATGGCATTAGTATCTTTGTCTGCATTGTTCGTGATGCTGGATGGTGTCTGTTTGGTTTGCGCCGGGAGCAGGGCGCCCGAGGCCACAGTACTCGCTGAAGGGTTAGCGGTCGGCGAGTTCATCGGAACAGGCGTCACGACAGCGGTATTTATAGAAACAGCGGCCGTCGCGGTGGTAACCGTCGTAGTGGGTAGCGTAGCAGTCCCGGGGGTGGGCTGGATTTCCGGGAAATACTTGGCCCTCTCGGCAGGAGTCAGAGTGTCGGCATCGTACTCCATAGTGCCGACCGCGCTTTTGCATTTCACTTTCGCGCCATCCCTCTCAACGGAATCAAAGGTGAGGGAAGAACCGTTCGCGAAGGTGAGTGTCGTCACGCTCCAAGCAGAGCGCGAACCAGCAATCAGCAGAAGGAAAAGACAACAACCAACCAACTTGCAGCTACTCATGGGGACAAATGTTTTACGGTAGATAAGGGTTAGTTTCCATAAGAGATTTTATTTTTTTAATTATATCCCGCCTGCTTCCTTCAAAACATCAAAGGTCACACCTCCTTTATGCCGTTCGCCGTCACATATGTCGCGGGTGAGATTCACTACCAAATCCTGGTGGCGATATATATGCACATTTTCAAGGTTTATGGGCGTTTTCCGGGAAACAATTTCGAAATCAATCTTGTTCATGATGATTGGGAACTTGTAGATGATCCGTACGTTTTTCCCAGCTTCCAGATGTTTCAGCGAAGAGCTGAAATCAGGTAGTTTCACGCCATTATGGCTCAACAAAATCTCAAGTTCTTCGGCGGGCTGATCTTTAGGAACTGTGAAGTTGATCTCAACGACACAGCCCTGGCGAATATTATCAATCTCACAGAGCTTCTTAGGTTTGTCGTCAACAGGGAGTGCGGCTGTTTCAACTAGGGCATTCACATCGACATGCGAATGAAAAGGCACCACGTAAACCGTCCCCTCGAAGCTACCATCTTCCTTGACGCTTTTAAGCAGACCCGTGTTCTTCTCGGTACAGCCAAGGGCAGCGATATCGAATGATCCCGCGCTACCGGCATAACCTCGGACTTCGCTGATTCCTCCGGCAAGTCCAGGAAGCGGTGTATCGCCACATTCTTGATGCAAGCGCTGCAGAGCACTGATCTGCGTCGTGTTGTATCCGAGGTGTTGCGGGTCAGGCCACGCCATCACATAGGCACCTTTCAGTCCATGGGTGACCGCATATTTCAGCTGTTCCCAGGCAGCATTTGCGTCACCTGTTTTCGATGCGTACTCTCCCATGAACGAATCGTCAAATCCGCTGGACCAGGCTCCCTGCAGTGCGTTCCTCTTTGATTTATACCATACCCCGTAGCGGGTATGCCCGACGCCAGTTCCTGCGGTCATAAACCAGTCGATCGGTGTGATCCGCGTGCTATTGGCCATGATGCCCGCAACTGTCTTGCCGATATATTTGTCAGGGATCTGGTGACTGCGCAGGAGCTGCGGCGGTATGCCGGCAAGCAGGACGCCGAGCTGTGATTCTCCCACATGTCGGTAAACCGTGATTTTATTATACTCCACCCACTCCCGAAAGAGAGGATTGTCATCGGAATAGGCATCCCACGCCCCACGGTAATAATTACGAGGCGGATCAAAGAATTCATCGGTATAAGATGTCTCGAATATCTTATTGATCGTGTCGCGATCCCCATAGAGCGCCAGGAGATAGCGGTAGAACCCGAGAATATTGTGGGGGTTATAGTCGCCGAAGGATCCGGGCCCTGAGTTGACTTCGTTTTCATGGCTGGGCTTCACGGCCACCAACTGCTCGGGATTCTTCCGATACGGCACGGCCAGTCGCTTATGAAACTCTCCCTGCATCAGGTGGTAAAAATCCTGAAGCTCCGGTTGTTCGAAATTATACGATCCGAGTGTAAATGTGGCTTTGTCAAAATAGCCGTCGGTGCGGGTCCCGTTCCTGCGGTCGAGGCAGAGGTATTCAGGAAGGCCTTTTTCATCGGTCAGACGGATCAAGTGTCCTTGCAGGCCAATATTCCAGCGGTGCGAAAAATTGATGTTCCAAACCGCGGGCCTACCCTCATCATACTGCTCAATTGACCGGTTTCTCGCAACGATGCCTTTATCGCGGATATAGGTGCTGCGATTAATCCAGTCAACGCCCGCCAGCCAATCAGCCCTTGACCGGTTCTTGATGTTGCCTGTTCGAACAAGGGGACTCCAGTCCTGTGCTTGGAAATACTGTTGGCTGTCTTCATTCCTGATGTACTTCGAATCGGGAATGTCAGGCCATGGATCGGTCGAGCCACCGTGCGTCTTGAGAACCGAATAATAGAATGTGTTTTCCCGTAGGCCAGCATCCTGCGAAAAGCCGCTTCCATCCTTATTCACTCCATACAAGGTGGAAATGATTTCTTGGGTTTTGCCGGCATTGAGCAGCTTCCCGGGATAAACGCTCGCAAACACCCGGGCATCATTGGGGATCTTTTCAAGATCAAGAAAAGGGGTGAAGGCTGATTCTCCAGTCAACTGGTTAAGAAGACGCCTGAAGATAGACGAGTCGGTGAAGCGGAATAATTTTTTGGCCTGAATATCCTGATAGACTAATTGGTCGTTGTTGATCACGGCCAGATGGCAGGTTGTGTTCCTTCTCTGCCCCGGAGCAGGTGTCTTTAAGAGCAGTTTTCCATCAACAGAAAACAGGCAGACGGAGCTGGGCTCATACCGCGAGGCAACCGCGATCTCTGGGCCAGGGTTCGCCTGAAGAAAAGGCCCGACCGCCACGGTGAATGGTGGCACAATTCCGTCCACCCGAATCTCTCTGACCAGTCCTCCATACCTGTTGAAAAGCTTAATAGTGCTCGTGTTCTTGTCCATCAGGGGATGGCAGGCAAAACCATATTCGTTATCATTCAAAGCTAGGGAGTCGATACCAACACCTCCCTTTACGGTTGGCGGGTAAGCCAAGAACTGGACTTCCGGCAGTTGGTATTTGTCTAGGATCCTGACCACCGTGTGGTTATCTGGGTGTTCACCTTCCCCTGCCGCTAGCACTGGCCCTAGTGGAACGAGCGCACGGGCATAGTCCTTTTTTGATTCCTGCTTAGCGCGTGCGTCGAGGTCAAGGTGTCCGTAGACGCTTTTCACGATCGTACAGCTCGACTGATCCCCGTGACGCACCGTTTCCGTACCGCATTGATCGCCGCTGATGCCCTTGGTGCTGATCCCTAGGGTATCGAGTTTTTCGGCCATATCACCAAGCGCTGCCCGGTGCTGTAGTTTCATGTCTGACTCAACAAGATGAACGTTCCGTATCCGCATGGTGGATGGCGGCGGGTTTAGCCTCAACCATTCAAGGGAAACGCCAAGACCTTTGCCTTCCTGGCTGATATCTAAAAGAAACGGGGTCCATTCAGTAGCCTTCGGCAAAACCGCGTCAAATTGCATCGGGTCCTGTTTTCCTTTACCCAAGCAAAAGGATTTTATGGATCCTGCTTTTTCGGCAATATATTCAAAGGCAATGACATATGGTTTGTTTTCCCGGTAGAAATCGCCAAAACCATCGAAAAACACATACGGGTCATCACCAGTTGGGGTGAGAGTGAAAGAAACCCCATCCTCGCTGGAGATGGACAGATTGTGAGGGTTTTTTGCTAGGAGAAGCGGATGTTTATTGTAATTGGCCAGACCATCGCCCTCCTGCGCCAGAATCGAAGAATTCGTAGGAGGATTGGGGGTCGGCGAGGCTGTTGGAACGGATGTCGATGTAGGATTTGACGGCACCTTGGTGGCTTGCAAAGCAGCCCCGTCATTAATCTGGATTTCCGGGAAATACTTGGCCCTCTCGGCAGAAGTCAGCGTGTCAGCATCGTACTCCATGGTGCCACTCGCGCTTTTGCATTTCAGTTTCGTTCCATCCCTCTCGATGGAATCAAAGGTGAGGGAAGATCCGTTCGCGAAGGTGAGTGTCGTCTCGCTCCAGGCAGAGCGCACACCAGCAATCAGCAGAAGGAAAAGACAATAAGCGAACAACTTGTAACAACTCATAGAAAGGGTTTTAAAGTAGATAAGGGTTACCTAGAAAGCAAATGTCCAGCTCCCGTGACCGTCAGACCTAATGCATTTCGATTACGAGCAATGTTGCGACCTTACTAATTTTCCCCGAGAGATAACCCACGCCAACTGCGCAGTGGCGAGTCCTCATTCTCTGCAATTCCGGTCCCCATGTGGCAGTAGGCGAGTGAACCGAGTCGTTTTTTGGGTTACAAGCCGGTCTAGGTCCACGGAGGTGCGGGCGGCACATAAGAGCTCCTTATCTGAGCAATTGCGAATGAAATCAGCTCCGGGGAGAGGATTAAAGAAGATTGCCCCGCGATGCCGTTAGGTCGCGATCCCGTTCCCAATATAGGTTAGGGTGGAGACCTCCGTGCGGACCGCTGACCTCCAGTGAAGGCCTGTCATTGTTCCGCCCGGTTAGCCTCCGGTTTGATCACATCGGATCGGGAGCATACAGACCGAATCCCGAACACCGCAGGGCAAATTCAAAATGTGGAGAGAGCGACTACCATTTTCATGGTCCGAAGATTCAGCCTCGGACCTCGGCTCCCGCCGCTTCCCGAAGCCTGGCCACGATGCGTGTGACCGCCTCGTTCACCTCTTCTGTGGTCAAGGTTCTTTCGGGATGCAGGAAAGTCAAGGCGATCGCCAGAGATTTTTTGCCAAGAGGCACCTTGACTCCCTCGGGATCGCTAAAGACGTCAAAGGGGATGACTGAAGAAAAAAGTTCCTCCTTGGCTCCCAACACGGCCTCCTCGACCGCAGCATAGGGAGTGGCCGTCTCCATCAGGAGGGCCAGGTCGCGGCGGACCGTCGGGAACTTGGGGAGGGAGCCATGCTTCTTCGGATCCTTCGAGAACCCAATGCCGTTCGCAGCCTGCAGTGCATGGAGATCGAGCTCAGCCACAACGATCTGTCCTTGATGGCCTCCGACCATCAACTCGCGCGTGGCAGATGGTGAAAGAACGCCGAGAATGCCTACAGATTTGCCTGCGATCAGGATTTCGAGAGCCAGTGGTAAGGAAGCATGGGTCGTGCCGCGGAAGGTGATCGGCTCCAGACGATTGCCGAGCAGTTGGATGAACCCCTTGAGGTCATAGAGATCCAGGGACCGCTTGCCTTCCTCCTTACCACGCCAATTCTCCGGCGCCGTGCGGCCCGTCATAACAAGACCGAGGCGCATCGACTCCTCCGGTTGCTCCTGCTGGTAGACTTTGCCGATTTCGAATAGCCGTATCGAATCAGTTCCATGACGCAGATTACGCGAAACGGCCTCCAGAAGTCCGGGTATCAGGCTGGCTCGGAGGGTCGAGTGCTCCTCACCCATCGGGTTGCGGACAGAAACGACGGCCCCTGATCCATTGGGGGCAAAGGCTGCCTGATCGCGGCTGCTGGTCAGAGTTCCACTGCGTGCTTCGTGAAACCCTCCGCCCGAGAGTCGACGTCGCAGACCGCGCGCGAAGTCATAAGCCTTGTCCGCCTCGCTGGAGGCAGCGGGAATGCCCATGCACTTAGCGGAAATAGTGTTGATCCCATGGAGGCGAGCGACCTCCTCTATCAGATCGACCTCGCGGGTCAGATCATTCCGCCAGGAGGGAATCTCGAATCCCAAAGCAGCTTCACCAGTGATCTTTTTGAGCCCCAGTTTGGTGAGGAGTGAAGTAATCGCGGAATTATCCAGATCGATGCCAAGAAGCGAGCGGGCACGATCACCACGGAGTGAAACGACATGTGAGGCCGGCAACGATCCAGCGACAACGAGTTCCGCAGAAGAAGTTCCTCCAGCTAGCTCAACAATCAGGGATGCAGCACGGGCCGAAGCCGTCAGCACACCCTGGGCATCGATTCCCCGCTCGAAGCGGTAGCTGGAGTCGGTTGAAATTCCAAGGGCGCGGCTGGAACGACGGATCACTGTCGGCTCGAAGAGGGCACTCTCCAGCAGAATCGACGTGGTCGCTTCCGATACTCCGCTCGCAACACCTCCGGTGATGCCGGCAATGGCTTGGGTGCCCTTGGCATCGGCGATCACAAGATCATGCGCGGTGAGCTTGTGTTCCTTCCCATCGAGGGCAGTGAAGGCTTCTCCTTCGTTCGCAAAGCGCACGGTCAGAGCCCCTTCGATCTTACCAGCATCAAAGGCGTGAAGAGGCTGAGCCGTCTCGAACATCACGAAATTGGTGATATCCACGATGTTGTTAATAGAACGGAGACCGACCGACTCGAGACGCTTGCGGAGCCACTCGGGGCTAGGCCCGACTTTCACACCGTCGATGCGGCGGATGCTGTAGAACGAAGCCGCCACGGGTGCAGCTATCGCGGCGACGGAACTATCCTCGTTAGTGGCGGGAAGAGACGGCTCCTCGGCGATAAGC
>Ga0187844_10000996_pt1 | contig 22071 bp, 18 predicted proteins | sample SpaLakP09_SKY_50_FD_134517 | JGI IMG/M metagenome (GOLD analysis project Ga0187844, IMG submission 134517) | Oligotrophic lake water microbial communities from Sparkling Lake, Wisconsin, USA - SP09_SKY_50 | ecosystem: Environmental > Aquatic > Freshwater > Lake | place: USA: Sparkling Lake...
GAGCAGGCCCTTAAGGGATCCATTATGGAGACTCAGGAGGAGGGCAGGCATCTTGTTACCCTGGAATCGATCGTGCCCAACCTCGCGCTTCTTAAGCAGTACACGCCTTTATTGGCAAACTTCTGGAGTCAGGGCCTTTTTGGCGAAATGGATGCACGATACTTTCACTTGATCGACCGGGCGCAAGGAATTCAGCACCTGCTTCACCCTGACGCGATTCAGTCCTACAGCCGTGAGGTGTTATTTGCGGATTTTCAAGCCATCTTCAACCATCCGGACACACATTCTTACATCAATAAAATGACCCATTTTGACCAGAAAACGTTGTTGCCTGCCCTTTTGCAAATTGAGGATCGGGTAAGCATGGCGGTTTCGCTGGAATCCCGCGTACCTCTTTTGGACCGGCGTATCGTCGATCTGGTCACCAGCATGCCGCCCCCGCTAAAATTCCAGGGCGGGCACACCAAGCATATCCTTAAAAAAGCCGTCCGCGGTCTTTTGCCGGACAGCATCCTAAACCGAAAGGACAAGATGGGCTTTCCTGTGCCACTGACGAAGTGGATGCAGGGCGGATACGTTCGTGACTTTGTTTGTGACACCCTTTTGGCATCACGAAGTCTCCATCGCGGCATTTTTAAGCCCGAGGCCTTGAAAGGTATGATCGACGCAAGCGGGGTGGGCGGCCGGGCCCTGTGGGGCGCATTGTCACTGGAGCTCTGGCATCGGCAATTTATCGATGGCAATTAGTTCCTTTTCCGCGCCATCGTTACCAGAACCAAATTTAATTCGAATTCATGTTTTAGAGTCACTCAGCCGCTACTGGGCAGAAGCCGCGATTCCTATCGCCAGCCTTCCCATTGATATTCTCAAAACTTCACCGCGAATTGAGCCCCCCCTTCGGCTTGTCTCGGTGGCCCTTCCCGATTGGGCCAGGAAAGATGGCGTCAACGAAGAGATCCTGATACCGACTGAGGCTCAAGGCCGGCTAGGTTTTGGAGGCAAAACCTCCTGGCAAAACGTCGACTGGTTTCTGGCTGCGTTTTTACTGCTCGAGTGTTGGCATGAACGGATTTGGGAATACGGCCATGGTCCCATTCATTCCTACAGTTTTCGCTTAAAGGAATGGGATGCGCGGGCTTGGAGCCATGCGTGGGTCAACCGCATTGCCCTTTTTCTGCGCTGCTGGGCTGCGCACAACCAGAACACAACGCCCGAAGCACTTTTCGGCCCATTGCCTGCCAGCAACGTGTTGATGACACATGATGTTGATGCAGTAGAAAAGACTCTCGCCATTCGTCTTAAGCAAAGTGCGTTCAACGCCATCAATGCACTGCGACTACTGGCAAGAGGCAAACCAAAAGCATCGATTTGTTGCGTCCGCCAATGCCTTCGCTTTTTATTTGGGAAAGAAGATTGGTGGCAATTCGATCTATTGCTCTCAGCAGAGGCGGCGGCAAATATCCAGAGCCTCTTTCACTTCCACGCCGATCTAACCCCAAAAACACTAAAACGTTGGTTGTTTGACCCAGGATACGATATCAAGCAGCCACGTATAAAAACCTTGATCGCAGAATTGCACAGGAGAGGCCACCAAATCGGCCTGCATCCAGGCTTTGAGAGCTGGGATGACTTGACAGAGGTGGCAGAGCAAAAGCGAAATCTCGAATCCATATCAGGCGTATCGATAAACGCTTGTCGCCAACATTGGCTGCGCTTCAGTTGGCAGGCAACTTGGTCTTCGCAAGAGCAGGGCGGCTTACATTCTGATACCACGCTCATGTTCAATGACCGGCCCGGTTTTAGAAACTCAAGCGCGCTCCGCTGGCAACCCTGGAACGCCAAATCAAACACCCAACATCAGATAGCGGCCCAGCCTTCGGTTTTAATGGATTCCCACCTATATGACTATCAGCCATTCAGTGATGCTGAACGAAGATCGGAAATGCGCTATTGGCTTGCCGAGTGCCAGACGATTCATGGTGAGGTAGCCGTTCTCTGGCATCCCCACACCCTGACGAAAGACTATGGCTGGGAAAGCGGTTTCAATGAACTGCTGACGGCAATTATACAGATGAGGCAAGTATGAGTTTCGCAATACGAAACTGGCTGCCCGATGCCCTGAAGTCCCCGCTATGGGGAAACCGAAAACGATGGGGGCTCGAGGTGAATGCCTATGACCCCTGTTGGCGGGAATGGCAAAAGACCTATGCCAATTTTTATGTAGAAAATCAGCGTGCAGGCGTAGGCAGAAAAATCAACGATGCCGGCTATCAAGCCATGTCTGCCATCGACCTCACTGGTAAACGTGTGCTTGAAATTGGTGCCGGTGACATTCGTCATCTGCGGTATTTGCGGGGGAGGCCCAGCGAGTACGTATTGGCGGATATCTCACCGGAAATGATGGCCTTCGCCCAACAGAAATTAAATGAACAGGCCATTGTCCACCGGAGTATCTTGGTGCAACGGAATCAGCCCCTGCCTCTGGCAAATCAATCCATAGATGTCATCGTCAGTTTCTATTCACTCGAACATCTCTACCCATTACGCCCCTATCTGGAGGACATGCGTCGTGTCCTGAAGCCCGGTGGGATCCTTATCGGCGCCATTCCAGCCGAGGGCGGCATGGCATGGGGGGGAGGCAGAACGCTCACCTCCCGTCGCTGGTTCAAGAGGAAAACGCAGATCAATCCAGACAAGATCATTTGCTGGGAACACCCCAATTTTGCTGATCACATTATAAGAGAACTCGACAAGCTGTTTCAGCGCAAATCCCTTTTTTATTGGCCGCTACCTTTACTGCCCTTGCTGGATATCAATCTCATTATTCGCTTCCATTATCAAAAGGCTGAGTAAGTAGTGGCGAATAACCCCTATCTTGATCAGATCCGATCCAATCTGCCACGAATCTTGGCACTGTTCGATAGCGATGGCACCAGTAGCAGCTACGGTATAGGCGACCGCTACTACTGGGCTTGGGGCCTGATCGACTTTGCCAACGGAACCTTCCAAGGTGCGGCGCATGGAATGGCTCGGCTGTGGCGGGCCGGCTTGTGGCCTTATCAAACTCCAGAAGAGCATTTTAGCGCGCGCATGGATGCGATGTTTGAAGCGGCCAAACGGCTGACGCGCCGTGACGGCTCATTGGAAGAAGCCTTCCCCAACGAAGGCTCGTATTGCGTCACTGCCCTGGTGGCCTTTGACTTGCTTAGTGCAATCGATTTGCTGCACACAGAGGTCGACGCAGCGCAATCACAACGCTGGCGCACTATCGTCGCCCCGATGGTGGACTACCTGATTAAAGCTGACGAGACCCACGCCTTTATCTCCAACCACCTGGCAACCGCGGTGGCATCTTTGCTGCGCTGGCACCGATTAACAGGTGACACGAGAGCGGAACGAAAGGCTCTCCTCCAGCTCGATAAGATTTTGTCGCATCAATCAACGGAGGGTTGGTTCAAGGAATACGAAGGCGCCGATCCCGGGTACCAAAGCCTTTGCACCTATTACTTGGCTGATGTCCACTTCCAGAGATCAGATCTGCGGCTTCTTGAACCTCTTCGTCGGTCAATCGATTTCCTGTGGCATTTTGCCCACCCCGACGGCTCCTTTGGCGGGTTGTACGGTAGCCGCTGCACCCGCTTTTATTATCCCGCTGGAGTGAAGGCACTGGCAAAGGAGATCCCCGAGGCAGCAGCCTTGGCGAAATTCATGGAAACCTCGATTGCGCAAAAACAGGTGGTGACCCTCTCTGCGATGGACGAACCCAACCTCATCCCAATGTTCAATGCATACGCCTGGGCCGCGTCCATGGCAGAAGAAGGGGAAACTACTCAAAAAACCGATGCGCCACCGCTAAGATTACCCTGTCAAGACCAACGGCCCATGCGCAAACAATATCCGGAAGCAGGTCTTTCGCTAGATCGCGGCCCAACCCATTACACCATCGTCAGCACCCATAAAGGTGGCGTCGTCTACCATTTCCGCCAAGCGCATCCACCACTAATCAATGCCGGTGTAGTCGTGCGCAATGCCCAAGGGCGCCTGGGAAGCACCCAAGCCCTTAACCCTCGCAACATCGTCCATCAGCAAGGCGAGCAACTGGAAATCACGAGCCAGATCAACACTATGCCCAAGCAGTTACCCGGCCCAATCCAGTTCATATTGCTACGATTGCTTAGCGTAACAGCATTTCGATCTGCGATAGTGCGAGAGTGGGTTAAGAGGCGACTGGTGACGATGCTTATGACCAGACGCCAAATCTGGCCGGTACAAAATCATCGTCGTATCCACATTGGAGCAGAGTTAAAAGTCAAGGATCAGACCACTTTAATTTCTGGTTATCGGGTTGTCGAAAATGCCGGTGCCTTTGTTCCGATCCACATGGCCAGCCAAGGTTATTGGCAGGTGCAAGACGAGAAGGGCAGGAAATGATCCCTAGATTCAAGCCAGATATTGGGTGGGCAGAGATATGCGCCCTCTTTCGTCCTAATCGTGGTGCGGTGGAGCGCTTTGAAAAAGAGTTTGCCAAAGCCTTCCAGGCGGTGGATGCCGTCGCCTTCCCCTATGGCCGCTCCGCCCAATGGGCCTTTTTTAAGGCAATGGGCATAGAAAACGCTGAAATCATCATGCCAGCGTACACCTGCTCGGTAGTGGCACATGCCGTTACCTTGAGCGGCAACACGCCCCGGTTCATCGATATCACCCTTGACGATTACAACATGGATCTTGATGCAGCCGAGGCTGCGATCAGTGAAAAAACCCGGGCCATTATTGCCACCCATACTTTTGGCTATCCACAGGACCTGGATCGGTTAGAGGCTATGGTCAAGCGGACAGAAGATCGATACGGTCACAAGGTTTGGCTTATGCAAGATTGTTGCCACGCATTTGGTGCCGAGTGGAAAGGTCGCATGATCGGGACGTCGGGGGACGTCGCAGTTTACGCTTTTAATATCAGTAAGCTAATGACGAGCGTGTTCGGTGGTATGCTTACTTTTCAAAACAAATCGCTTGCAGAAAAAGTACGGACGTGGCGCGACCATAACTTTAAATTACCAAGTATAGCAAAAGAATTCAGGCGCAGATTTTATTTGTTGGCTGTTTATATTGCATTTCAAAAAATAGTTTACAAGTGGGTATGGTGGCTCCAAACAAAAACATTTCTTTTGGATCGTTGGACAAGTACTTATCACTTAGATGAAAAAATCCACTTTCCAGTCGATTATTTGGAAAGGCTTACAAATTTTGAAGCTAAAATTGGAGGTGTGCAGCTAAAAAAGTATCCAAACTTCATAGCACGCCGCCGAAAGCTTGCGCAGCATTATAACCAGAATTTACAAGGGGTTACTGGGTGGGTGCTGCCACCTATCGTGCCGGGAGCAACATACTCTCATTATACTGTCCGCGTACCAAAGCGGAAGGTTGTAGTATTAGATTACGCTAGAAAAGGAATTCATTTAGGAGAACTAATTCAATATTCGATACCTAAACTAAGACCATATTTGGACTCCAAGCACAACTACCCTGAGGCTGAGGTTGCAAGCTCGCAGACTATCAATTTTCCAACCTAAAAACTAATTAGCTTATGTGCGTCATTTTCTGTCATACAAAAAACTGCCTTATATGAAAATAAGGTAAAACATAAATATAATCTCAGATGAAAGCACCTATTATTGTGCGAACAATTACAGAAGACCACCTAAAAAAAGCTGCTTATTTACGATCCTTGTTTAGCGAAAGTGGGTTCTTGTCAAAAATACACTGGCGGTTTTGGGAAAATCTATTTCATCGACTTATGGGTTGCCCGTATTTAATATTTCTAGAAGCTTTCGACACCCAAAAAAATGTTATAGCTGGTTTTATTATCGCTTCTTGTGACTTCAGCCAAACTAAAAAAATATTCAAAAGTAGAGGCTTTATACTTCATGCGGCAACTTATATTGCTCTAATGTGTATTAGATATCCAAGCAAGTTAAAAGATGCCATTTCGGTCTGTTTCGGCAAAAATGAAATGAATCGCATACCTGACCAGAGATGGTTAACTTGGATAGTTCATCCAGATTATCGGAATAAAGGTGTGGGTACTATTTTATATGTTAAACTATGTCAACGGATGAACAAAGCTGGTGTTCAAAAATTTTACGGCCCAGTCGACTGTAGAAACACAACCAGCAACAGAGCACATGAAAGGTTTAAAGCCCGGAAAGTTGCGTCCGTAGTAATCGAAAATGCTCCCCATTACTTGTGGGAGCACGATGCAGTACTCGGCGAATTGTTAAGTCACTCTTAGATGTGATTCAGCTTCGTAAAAAATGAAAAAAAGCATCAATTAAAAGAACTAAAATAGCTATCAAAATTAATAAATATCTAAATTTAAATTTCTTTTTCATAATATCCCTAATAGGAATATTTAGTTTGGCCATTTTAAGAGATTTAAAATACAAAATAGCATATGAAGGTTTTAGCCCAATACAGTATTCAAACACTGTACTATTTTCGGAAAACTATAAAAAAGATTTTCCATCAGGCGTAGAAAATTACAAACATTCTCTAATTCCAAAAATACTCTGTTTCCTTGAAGATAAAATAAAATTAAAAACTCTTACAAGCATCCAACTTCTTGTTTTTTTTCAGGTTGCTATTTTTATTTTTGGTTTGAAAAGTTTTTGCAAATCGATAAAATGTAGCGACGATTCAACTGATGTAATTCTAGTTCTAAGCCTATTTAGTTGCGCTATGGGGTTGAATCTAGCTAGGTTTGGAGATGGTTTTGGTAGCTTACTACAATTTCCATTATTTTACGGCTGTTCTCTTGGATTGGGTTTTTTAGGAATATCATTTCTTGTTAAAAATAAATTAGTGCTTGGCGCATTATGTAATATTCTAAATTTCTTTATCCACCCTATTTTCGCTTTAATATTCTTTTTGTCTACAGCAAGCTTTCTAATAAAGAATACAAAATCTTGGAAAACATATTTTACGTTCTGTATTTCTGTTTTAATTATAAAATACATTTCATTCAAAGAAAAAAATACTTTTGAAAAAATAGAATTTAATAATTGGGCAACCATGACAAAGTACTTTGGAGATCATTGGTATCCATTTGAAAGAAAACTTTTTACTAATTCTGCCCTACCAGAATTTCTACCCTACCTAGGAATTCTTCTTATCGGGACCATGTTATTAAGTGAAACAAAATATTTTAAAGAAGATTCGAGTAAGAATATTATGAGAAGTATTTTGACAAGTTGTTTTTTTATTACTGTTGCCGGAATTGTTTTTTCATTATCATCCTCTTTCACTTTAATTCAATTAAATTTACTTCGTGCATCTGGATTGATTTCTTTTGTAATAATAATTCTTTTCACTGATTTTATTTTTAGCTCCAATTTAAAGTCTCATTTACGATTTATCAATGTATGGTTTTTAACTTCTTTTGTCACTTTTGTTCCAGGATTCCCATTAATAGGGATAATTCCGATTTCAACTTTTATTGCCGCTAAAAAAAGTATTTCAAATAACAAAAAAGCTTTATTTATTTGTATTATCTTAACTTTATTTATAATATCCTTTTTGCTGCAAATACGAAACTTATTAAGTTGCTCATCTTATTTTGATTTAATTTTTTTTGGGGGCTTAAAAAAAGAAAATATATCGATTATAAAAATTATAATAATATATTTATGTTTCTATTTTCTTCTATCAAAACATAATTTTAATGTCAGAAAAAAAGTGTGTCTCTTAATTATAACCTATTTATCATCAAGCTCGCTACTTTTAAGTGATTCGACAAAATTACTTTATAAAAACTTTTACGAAACACAATTATGGGCGGAGAAAAATACTAAAGCAGAAAGTTGTTTTTTAGTAGATCCATCAATTTACTACGGGTGGCGAGACTTTTCTAATCGTTCTAGTTTTGGTAACTTGCGGGAGTGGGGTTATTCATCCTTTGCTTATAATCTTTCAAAATCTGCATATATCGAAGGAATCAAAAGAATGCAAGCGATTGGACTTGAGGTTTATAGTGGAATTGCGTTTGAAGATTTATTGCAAACTAACATGAACGTTGAAAAAATATTTTATGAAATGGACGAATCAAAACTAATAAATCTTTGCACTGAAAATAATTTGCAATACATTGTTGTAAGAAACACAAAATTTCGTGCGAGCACTAACAGTATCGTAAATGTTTTTTCAAACACATCATTTTCTATTTACGAAATAAAATGATAAAAGCTCGTAAAGATTTTGTGTTTTCCTATTTTGCCGATATTGCGGCAATACTTTCGGCTATTATTATTTATGAAAGAATCGGAAGTTGGAGTCTCGTGAAGTTTTCAACTTTTAGTATATGCGTTAGAGCTGTTTCATTTATTATTCCGTTAAATTTGGCGGGGCTTCCTTATAGCTTGACAAAAATGATCGTAGAAAAAAAAGAAGACGAAGATCTTTATGTGAAAAACTCAATCATTTTGCTGTCAATATCTTCATTGTTAATTTTTATTTTTTTTATACTCTTTTTGCACATTTTTCCGATCGAATTATTTTCAAGCAACTTAAATTTAGTATCTTCTTGTGCATTGTTTGCCTTTTCCAGTTCATTAGCGGTGATTCCAATTGTGGACTACAAATCTAAATTAGAATTTAGCAAAGCTGCGAATATGCAATTGTTGACAACAAGCGTAATTCCATTAATTACTCTTTTTGTATGTCAAAAAAACGTCGAAACTTACTTTACAATTAGAGCAATATTGCTTTGTATAATATCTGTTGTAATTATTAATATATATTCATTTCGTAATTTCAAAAATATTATTTGTTTTGAAAAAATAAAGATTCTTTTAGTGAATGGAGTACCAAAGGTGCCTGCAGATTTCATGCTCAGTGCCTTTTTATTTTTGCCAGTATTTTTATTTTTACACTTAGGTGAAAGTAAACTTGCGGCAGCAGCAGCTTTCGGGATATCGATAAATAATATGTCAACATATTTGACTTCCCCACTGCAAAGTATGTTATTGCCATTTTTAATAAGACATAAAAACTTAAACGAGAAATCTCTTGAAAGGAAAGTGATGTATGTTAGTTGCATACTAGGCATTAGCTATGTATGCGTGATTCAAATATTATCTGCTGGTTTTTATGAATCAATAATCATTTATATGAACAAAGACTACACTGAATTCCTTAAAAATTTTATTGTGTATTCTTGGGCTGTTCCAGGGCTAATTGTGTTTGGTGGATTAAAATCAGTGAATGATTTACATCATATAAAATATAAAAACACAATTTCATGCCTTGCATCCATACTAATATTCTTTATTTCTTATTATTTGTTTTCCTTTCTTTTAGTGCAGGAAATGAAAGTGCAATTATCTTTTATAATTGCATGTTACTTTTTAGGCTTTTTCAGCATATGCAAAAAATAAAGATTACATCCGTTTTCCTTTTCTTTTCAAACTTCTTGATATTTCCAATATTCCCTAATGAAAGCGTCGCAATAGCAGCTTATTCAGCCCCTTTTATTATTTACTTTTTTTATGTAACCAAATATCAAATATTTTGCAGCAAAGATTCAATAGTATTGCTTGAACCATGTACTGTTTTTTTATTTTCATTCTTTTTATACAGCTTCATTTCATCAATAGATATCTTTGAAAAAGATTTTGATATAAATAACAATTATATCTCCTTTCGAACAAAAATTGAATTCTTTCGTACGTGCTCATTAGGCAGCAGTGCCTTTTTGATAGCAACTTGCTTATTAAAATATGAACACAAATAAAGCCTTACTACTTTTAGCTTCTCTTCTATTATTCAATTTCTTTGCACATAATGGCTTTTATGAAAGCTGCCTAAATTTGAAGGATATAAAAAACTATAGAGACTCTTCTTTGCAAAAATCTTTAAACCAAAGGTCCGATAAAATGAGTGGTTTTAAAATTATAATTAACCACATTCTTCCGGTATCATTAATAATCTTGTTATTATTTACGTCAAAAAATAGATATATTATCAGTATATGTTTTTTTATAATGATTGTTTATTTTTTAAAAATGTTTTTAGAGGGTCAAAGATTTTATCTATTTTATTTTATCTTCCTGATTTTAGGGATTTTCGCGCTAAACTTCAAATGCAGCCCCAAAACCCTTTTTTTCTTTTGTGTAATGAGTTTCGCACTTTTTGTCCTAGTTTCAATCTCGCGGCATGCAAAAACTTTTACACAATTTTGCAAATCAGTCGAAATTTCGACAAATGAAAATCGCTTTTATTTCTTAAAACCTCCAACAGAATTTCTTGTAGCACAAAATCTTCATCTTTTAATAGAAAATTTTGAATCAGGTAAAACAAGTACGCTTGGTCTAAAGGGTTTGTTTAGTGAGATTCTTATTTTTTTTCCGCGCTTTGTTCCAATCAAGAGGGACTTGCCCTTAGGCGAAAAATTCGCATCGGATTTTTATCCTCAAGAGTATCAAAAAGGTGCAGGCTACGGTTTCTTTATAGTTCAGGAGGGTTACTGGATTTACAAACAGCTTGGTGTTTTTCTGAGTTTTATGTTTCTTGGTTTCCTTTCTCAATATATTTATTTAAAAATGCTGAAAACACCAAATCTACTAAATCATTTTCTTTTTATCTCATTTGCAATTAACTGTTTATTATTTGGAATGAGAACCGGAATTTTGGGCTCAATTAAAGCGTGGTTACTTTTTTCCGTACCAACTTATAGTATCTTTCGTTTAGTGCAAAAAAAGACATGAACATCCTCTACCTTACCGCACAGTACCCAACAAAAACTGGCGAGGAGTTTATTAGGCATGAAGCGTTCTTTTTAAGAAAAATGCACAATATATTCTTTTTTCCGATCAGAGACTGCTATTCGCTATACAAATTAATAAAGCTAAATCAATTTCGTACACAGTATAAACAAAAAAAGAAGTGCTTAATTCATAAAGATCTGATTCAGATATTAAGATGTCTAGGAAAAGCAAAAACTAGTAAAGTATTATTTAGTAACATATTTTCTTTATTAGTTGCATTTCTTCTCTTTATTTACTTTAAAAGAAAAGAATTAGATCATATCCATTGCGAATGGTCCTCATCAACAGCATCTGTTGGTTACTTTTTAAGCATTCTTCTTGGTGTCCCTTTTTCTTTTTGTTGCCATCGCGGTGATATATTACAGAAAAACCTTTTGCCCGAAAAGATCTTAAGGGCAAAATTTGTTCGGTGCATAAGCGTTGTGTCCCAAAAAATGCTTTATGAATTCACTAAATTCAAAACCTCTAAAACAGAAGTTCTCATGAAGGGAGTTTTGATTAGCAAAAAGATTGTAAAGAAAGACTATAATAAAAAAATAATATACTTATTTTCAATTGGTTCTATCGACCAAATAAAAGGACATTTAAACTTTATAAAAGCGATAAAAGAGATTCTGCACAAAGATGAAAGGGTCTTTTATGTAATATTTGGAAGTGGTTCGTATCAAAATCGAATCAACACCTACTTAAACGGAAATAACTTAACAAAAAAAGTCTTGCTAAAGGGGTATACAACTCCCGAACAAATATCTTCTTGGATATTTAACACGAATAGTTTTAAAATATATGTTCATCCAAGCAGAAGTCTTGTGAACCATCAACACGAGGGAATACCTGTTGCTCTTCTTGAGTGCATGAGCTTTGGAATTCCAGTTATCGGGTCTGACAGTGGAGGCACTAGAGAAATCTGGCATGAAAAAAGATATTCTTTTTGTCAAAAGCCCACTGCTCAATATTTTAGAAAATCTTTAATTCAAATGTTAAAGATGACTAAATCACAAACCCAAAGCATCATTAAAAGAAACAGAAAAATAATTATGACTGATTTTAATGCGTCGGTTCAATCAAAAAAATTAAGCAACTTAATGGCAAAATAATATGTGCGGCATATTTGGCATAATATCCAAAAAAACCATAAAGAAGTCAAAAGTACAGTTTTTAGCGAGATTTTCTTCTCAAAGGGGGCGTGATTCAAGTGGGTTCTTATGTTCTGGCGAAAGCTCTTATGTTATAGGTCGTGCTGATTATAGATTAGAAAAGCTTATTTCACAGCTCAACTTTGTTAGCAGCAAAATAATTATGGGGCATAGTCGTCTTATAACCAACGGATTGAAAGATAACCAACCGGTAATTCGAGATGACCTTGTCCTTTTCCACAACGGTATCATTGTAAATTCAGATGAGGTTTGGAAAGAAGTTAGAGTATCTAGAAAATACGAAATTGATAGTGAGGCTATTCTTGGTGTTGCCCTTGACCATCTCAATGCTGGAAATCCCCTTGAAGAAATCTCGCATGCAATTTTCAGAAAATGTCGTGGAGTTGCTAATTGCGCCTTAGCAATGCCGAAACTTGGTAAACTGCTCCTTTTTAGCAATAATGGCAGTCTTTATGTTGGCGAAAAAATTGATAATGTATATTATGCATCTGAAAAGTATCCTTTACTTAAATTGAATTTAGAAAATATTCGTCAAATAGGAAGAAACCCCGAAATTATAGAAATTCCTGTTTCAGACAAAATCGAGATTAAGGATTTTCATAGTCGAATTCAAAATTTGGTTCCTTCGCTTGGTAGTTGTTCAAACGAAGAAAAACTGCTGGAACACCATATACCCAATCTGAAGCGATGCACTAAGTGCATTTTGCCTGAGACCATGCCTTTTATTGAATTTGATGAGAAAGGAATTTGTAATTACTGCCATAATTATCTGCCACGCAATAGAGCTAAGCCAAAAGAAGAATTATTTAAACTAGTTGAGCCGTATCGGCGTAAAGAGGCTGCCGATTGCATTCTGCCGTTTTCCGGTGGCCGGGACAGCTGTTACGGACTTCATCTGGTTGTGAAAGAGCTGAAAATGAAGCCGATTACTTACACCTACGATTGGGGAATGGTCACGGATTTGGGACGCAGAAATATAAGCCGAATGTGTGCTGAATTAGGGGTAGAAAACATCATTGTTGCTGCGGATATTGAAAAAAAGAGGCGAAATATCAAAAAAAATCTTGAAGCATGGCTGAAATCACCGGATCTCGGCATGGTGAGCATATTGACTGCCGGAGATAAACATTTCTTTCGACATGTGGAGACTGTAAAAAAACAGACACGAATACAGTGTAATCTATGGGGCGTCAATCCGTTGGAGGTTACCCATTTCAAGGCCGGGTTTTTGGGGGTAGGGCCTGACTTTTTCGAAAAACGCGTCTACATGCATGGCATAAGCAAACAGCTTAACTATCAGTATCTACGTTTAAGGGCGATGATGCAGAGCCCAGGTTACTTCAATAGCTCTCTCTGGGATACAATATCGGGAGAATATCACCGAAGTTTTACTGAAAAAAAAGATTACTTTCACATTTACGATTACTGGCGTTGGGATGAAAAAGAAACCGATAATATTCTAAAACATTATGATTGGGAACTCGCGCCTGATACAAAAACCACATGGCGAATCGGAGATGGCACTGCTGCTTTCTATAACTACATTTATTATACTGTAGCTGGCTTCACGGAGCACGACACTTTCCGCAGTAATCAAATTAGGGAAGGGGATTTAAACAGGGATGATGCGCTAAAAATGGTTCAAGATGAAAACCGCCCTCGTTATCCAAACATAAAATGGTACCTGGATGCCGTAAACGTTCCATTTGGGGACACAATTAAGGCCATAAACAAAATCAAAAAACTATATTGAAAGCTAGATGAAAAATATCTGGTTCTTGTCGGCCTACGATCAGCCATTAGGACTTTCTGCAAGGACAGATCACTTCGCAGAATATTTCTCAGAAAAAGGATTTAAAGTAACATTTATAACAAACAACTTTTGCCATTTTAAAAAGAATTATACAAGACGTGTAAGGTTCTTATGGTCTAACGAGAAAATAAAAAAATACAAAGTTATTTGGCTAAAAACTTCAAAATATTCCTCAAATACTGGGCTTGGAAGAGTTCTAAATATGTGGCAAAATGCCTATAAGACTTTTATCTACGGGATTTGGTGTAAAAATAAACCATCCATAATAATTGCACCATCAGTACCAATCAGCCTAGGTTTTATTGGTTGTTTGCTTGCCAAAAGATTTAAGTGCAAAATGATTTATGAAATAAGGGATCTATGGCCGCAAGCTCTTGTTGATGTTGGGGCAATATCAAAAACTAGCTTTACGTTTTACGTAATGCGCTACATGGAAAGATTTATTTATAAAAACTCTTCAGCCATTGTATCAACTCTTCCATTTGTAAAAAACCATTTAAAAAAAACCCACAACAAAAAATATTTAATAAAAGTCATACCGAATGGAATAAAAAAACAAAATCAATTAAAGCTAAATAAAAATAAATTTGTAAAAAAACCAAATCAGCCATATAAAATAATGTATTTTGGTGGATTTGGATTAGATCATGATGTTCATTCCATAATAATTGCCGCGAAGTATCTTGAAGAAATAAAACCTGGGAAATATAATTTCTTACTTTTTGGAAGCGGACCTAAAAGAAATATTCTTGTACAATTTTGCGAAAAAAACAATTTAAAAAACGTAAAATTCTTTAAACCCACTAAACGAGACGATATTCCTAAAGTAGCATCAAGTGCGGACTTATTAATAGCAGCAATTACTAATTCGCCATCTTATAATTTTGGCTTAAATCTCAACAAAATCTGTACTTACTTTTGTAGCTTTAGGCCTATTTTATTTTCAGGAAATGTTAAAAACAATCCAGTCTCTTTAGCAAAGGCAGGCGCGTCGGTGCCTGCTGAATCACCTGAAAAGTTAGCTGTGGCAATTCAAAAAATATGCTTGACCCATCCCAATAAAAAGTGGAAAATGGCTTTGAATGGTTATAATTTTGCAAAAAATAACCTATGTATAGAAAAACTAGGTCATGAGTATCTTGGGTTAATAAAAAGAATTCTAGAGGAGGCATAGTTAATAAAAAGAATTCTAGAGGAGGCATAATTTCGTGGAAGAGCGTAAATTAAAAGAGATAGAACATTCAAAGATCCGCAGAAACATCTTGCAAGGTTTTGAAAGGCTTTCTGATTCTAGTATCAATAATCGAGACGGCGTCGAATTCAATCAAATTATCAGTGATAAAAAAGCATTTAACAGACATTTCTCGAATATGAAATATTATTCAATAACACGTGCTAGTGAGGTTTTCAAAACTGAATGGCTTAAGTCAAAGTGCAAACCGGGGAAACTCTTCCTTGATTATGCTTGTGGAAGCGGTGAAAATGCAATTCATGTCGCTCAGTTAGGTTCAGATGTTATCGGAATCGATATTTCTCCGGAAGGAATTAATAATGCTAGAAAAAACTCAGAACTGTGTTCTGTTGAGGAAAAATGTAAATTTGTTGTTATGGATGGTGAAAACATGAATTTCGATGATAATACTTTTGATTATGGAATTGAATATGGAGCTCTTCATCATGTGGACTTAGACGCTGCTATGAAAGAACTTTCAAGAGTTCTGAAACCAGAGGCTGAAATGATTTGCATCGAAGCTATGAGGCATAATCCACTAATCCATGCCTACAGAAAAATAACTCCCCATTTACGAACTGCGTGGGAAGTTGATCATATTTTGGGAATTGAAAGCTTAAGCATTATAAAAAAATACTTTAATTCATGTGAGGTAAGGTTCTTTCACTTGTTTGCACTTCTTGCAGTACCTTTTCGAAAAACAAAAATATTTAAACAGTTGTTAGTAAAACTTGACTATTTGGATCATTGCTTACTTCGCAAGCCAAACTTAGGGAAATACGGTTGGCTAATGATTATTTCGATTGCAAAACCAAAAAAATAAAAGTGTGCCATCAGTAAATAAATTATTAGCTGTTGTTTTGCTATTAATTCTATCTCCGATTATTTCACTTGGACTATTAATGTCTTTTATTTTTATATCGAGAAATCCGATTTTCAGGCAAGATAGATTTGGGCAAAATCAAAAAATATTTAAAATTTATAAAATAAAAACAATGTTTGATCTACATGGAAAAAAAAGCTTGAATCAGTTACCTTTTACAATTCCTTTAGTCGGAAAAGTTTTAAGACGGTTAAAGATTGACGAGCTTCTCAACTTGTTGAATGTAGCTACAGGAACCATGAATTTTGTTGGTCCAAGAGCAAAACTAAAAAAAGAGGTGAGAAGATTTCCGCAATTCGCGTCCTGCCGTCAATCAATAAAGCCGGGTATTACAGGCTACGCGCAAGTAAATGGAAACAATAAGCTGCAATTAAAGGAAATGATTTGGTTAGACGTTTATTACGTGAAGCGCAGAAGCTTTGTGCTTGATATAAATATACTAATAAAAACTTTAGGTATTTGTATTTTTGGAGAACAAATTAACAGCTCAGCTATTATTTCAGCTAAAAAATATGTCAACAGTCTTTATCGGTGCAGTTAATATTTCAGAAACTGCAGCTTCAGCTATACTAATGGCTGGGCTGAAAGTTAAATTATTAATTTCACTCAAAATAAAAGCGGGGCAAAAAAAACATTCAGATTTCTTTGACTTTCATGATTTCTCGAGCAAAAATAATATACCACTTTTAAAAACTAACGATATAAATAGCAATCAGTGTGAAAAAATTATAAAAAAAATAAATCCTGATTTTATTTTTGCCATTGGATGGTCTCAAATCATAAGACAATCCATTTTAGGCTTGGCTAAAAAAGGATCAATTGGATTCCACCCATCTTTGCTGCCTCAAATGCGTGGAAGGGCTGCGATACCATGGACCATTATTTCAAGGCAAAGGCAATCGGGTGGCACACTGTTTTATTTAAACAACCAAATCGACAGTGGCAAAATTATTAAACAAACGAAATTTAAAATAAGTAGGGACGAAACATCTTTTTCACTTTACGAAAAGCACAAAAGAAATCTCCACAAAATGATTATTAATAGTCTTAATAATAATAAAATAAACAACTTGAAATCATACGCTCAGAGTGAGATGAACGCATCTTATTGTTCTCAGCGGATCCCGGAGGACGGAAAAATAGACTGGAGCTTAGCGTCTGATAAAATTCTTATATTGATACGTGCAACAACCAAGCCGTATCCTGGAGCTTTTTCTTTTTGGAATGGGCATAAAATTATCTTTTGGGAGTGCTTTTTAGAAAAATCGAAAAAATATATTGGTATTCCAGGGCAAATACAGAATGTAAGCAATAATGGCATTTTAATTATGTGTGGAGATATGAGATGTATTCTTGTGACAAATTATGAGGTCGTAAACAAAAAGTATAACAGATATAGTCTTAAAAAAGCCGATCGTTTTAAATAGATCTTTATGAGCAGAATACTTGTAATTGCCCCGCATCCTGACGATGAAATTTTAGGGGTAGGAGGAACTATCGCAAAGTTTTCAAGTTCCAAAAACCAAGTATATGTTGTCATTTTGACAAAGGTTTGTCCGCCCGATTTTGATCCAGCGATCTCAATACAAGGGCAAAAAGAGGCATTAAAAGCACACAAGGTTCTTGGGGTAACAAAAACTTTCTTTCTTGATTTTCCAGTTCTTTCTTGGGGCTTAATATCACCTGTAAAACTCAATAATGCTTTGCTAAAAATTATAACAAAAGTTAAGCCAGCTAAAATGTTCGTTCCCTTCCCCGGGGACATTCATGATGATCATCAAAAGACATTTTTTTCGTCCTTGGTATGTGCAAGGCCTAATATTCCCGATCCCCCAGATGAAATTTATGCTTATGAAACGCTTTCAGAAACGAATTGGAATGCTCCTTACTTAACACCTAGTTTTTGTCCCAATGTCTTTATAAATATAGAAAGAACATTGGCAAAAAAAATACAAGCAATGCAAAAGTACAAGTCGCAACTTAAGAGATTTCCGCATGAGCGTTCGATAATATCCATAAAAAACCTGGCTAGATTTCGAGGGAGTACCGTGCATTTGCATGCGGCTGAATCTTTTGTTTTAATACGAAAAATAGATAAAAAACCCTTTTAGAAATATAAGAAATTTAACTAAAATCGGAATCGGTTGTGAGGCTCTCGGAGGTGTAGATCATGGGATTTTGAATCTTAGAGAAATTGAGTGTTCAATCTTGGAGGCGGTAGATTCTGGTTTGACTTTATTTGACACTGCTGATGTTTATGGGCTGGGACTTTCAGAAAAACGGCTTGGGAGGATTTTAGGGAAGCGGCGTCATAATCTCTGGATTAGCACCAAAGGGGGTGTTGCTTGGCGCAGTGAAAAACTTCGGAGGCGGGCTAGAACGTGGAAAGACGGCACCTCCCGTTATTTAGTGAGTGCAGTTGAGGGCAGTTTGCGCAGATTAAAAATGGGGTCTATTCCTATTTATTTTCTCCATTGGCCTGATCCTGCTACCAGCCTCAGAGAATCCTTTGCAACTCTTGAGGGTCTGCGTAAATATGGGAAGGTGCAGCATTTAGGTTTCTCCAACCCCAGCCCATCTGAACTCAAGAAAGCCATCAATTACGCGAAAATTTCATTTATACAAACCCGTGCAAATTTTCTCGACGGAATCGATGATCAACTTGTAAAGATCTGCAAAGAGTCAGGCATCAGAATTATGGCTTACAATGTTCTTGGGGCTGGTTTGCTAACTGGGAAATTCAAAAAGGACGCAAAGTTTCCCACCTCAGACCGGCGTTCAAGGCTGGCTGCATTTACTCCCAAGCAAATCCAAGATACCAGTAAAAAGCTTGAATTCCACCGCCAGGAGGCCGACCAGATGGGTATTTCCTTGGCGCAATACGCGATTCGATGGGCACTCAATTGCCCCGGTGTGACATCAGTAATTTTGGGCATTAAAAGTCGTCGACAGCTCAAAGAAAACTTATCTTTTGAATAACACGCCTTATGTCGATTAAAAAAATAAACGCCCATTGCTTGGGGGATTTAGCACGGGCAGATAAGTATCAGAGCCCTTTAGCCCCTGGAAGAAGCATCAGGAACCAAAGTATTAAATGGCTCAAATCATTGCTTCTTATCCGGGCTGCGGAGGAAAAAATTGGAGACGAGTTCGGAAAAGACGTCATCCAATGTCCTTGCCATTTGGCGATCGGGCAGGAGGCTACAGCGGTGGGGTTGGCGGACCACATCCGCAAAGGAGACCGGGTCTTCGGAGCCCACCGCTCCCATGCCCACTATCTAGCCCTGGGAGGGGATCTCCACCAACTTATGGCCGAAGTTCTAGGTAAAGAGACCGGTTGTTCCAGGGGGATGGGAGGATCGATGCACCTTTACCAGCCCCAAGTGGGTTTCCACGGCTCAGTACCGATCGTCGGCTCTACTATTCCCATCGCGGTGGGGGCCGCTCTTTCGATCCAAATGGACGGAACGCAAAACGTGGCTGTCAGTTTTCTTGGGGATGGCGCCACGGAAGAGGGGGTCTTTCATGAATCCCTAAACTTCGCCGCCAACTTCCGCCTTCCGGTGATCTTCATCGTGGAAAACAACCTCTTTTCCAGCCATCTGCACATTGATCTGCGGCAGCCCTACAACTCCACCTGCCGGTTTGCCGAAGCCAATGGAATTCCTTGGCAGCGACTGGATGGTAACGATGTGGTTGCCGTGAGCAGGGCCTGTCTAACCGCTACCCGCCAAGTGCGGGCGGGCAAAGGTCCTCAATTCATCGAAATGGTGACCTACCGGTGGAGGGGGCATGTGGGTCACCGTGAGGATCTCGACGTGGGTGTGAAAAGAAAGGATGACCTGATTCTTTGGAAAAAAAGGGACCCCATTACCCGATTGGTCAAAGGCATGAAAAACAAAAAATGGTTAAAGCCTGGGGATTTGCAAAAATGGACAGCTGAAGCAGAAGTAGCGGTTCAAAAGGCCTGGGACCTGGCCAGTCACGATCCATACCCGAAACCGGAAGCGCTTTTAGGGCGAGTCTATTTTCAGGCCGAAAACCGATGAGCAACGGCCAAAAAACCAGCTACGGCCAGGCTCTGCGGGATGGATTTGCTTATGTGCTTCGTAAATATCCGAAAGTTTTCACCATCGGGCAGGGACTGTGGAGCCCCTGGTATGTGGGAAACAGCATGACGGATCTGGACAAAGAGTTTGGCAAGGAGCGAGTGATTGATACCCCGGTGGCGGAGTTGGCCTGCACGGGAGTGGCGGTGGGAGCGGCTATCAGTGGCAAGCGGCCTGTGATCGTCCATCCCCGGGTGGATTTTGCCCTTTTGGCAGTGGATCAAATTGTTAACCAGGCAGCGAAGTGGTGCCACATGCTGGGCGGGCAGGTCTCTGTGCCCGTGACAATACGGGCCATTATCAACCGGGGAGGAGAACAAGGAGCTCAGCATTCCCAATCCCTACATTCCTGGTTTGCGCATATTCCCGGCTTACGGGTAGTTATGCCGGCCACCGTCCGGGACGCACGGGATTTGTTGATTGCCTCCGTGCTTTGCGATGACCCGGTGATGTTCATCGACGACCGCTGGCTTTATGAACAGGAGGAAATCCTTCCCTCGCCACGGGAGATTCTTTTGGACCGTGAAGGACCGGAAATTCGAAAAACAGGAAAAGACATCACATTGGTCAGCTGTAGTTATCCGCTGCGGCAGTGCATAGAGGCGGCAAAAGTATTGGAAGGGAGGGGTATTGATGCAGAGGTGATTGACTTACGGATACTGAATCCCCTCCGGCGCACGCCGATTCTGAAATCAATTAAAAAAACAGGAAGACTGTTGGCTGTGGACGGCGACTGGGCGACGTGCGGTATGGCCGCCGAGATTCTGGCCAGTGCCATGGAAGGAGTGGAACCAAGGGTATGGAAAAGTAAACCTGCACGCATCACCCTTCCGGATGCGCCCGCCCCCACGAGCAAGCCGTTGGAGAAGGCCTATTACTTTCAAGTTGAGGACATTGTGAAGCGGGCGGTAGAGATAGTAGGTTCAAAAATTAAACGTTAGTCGGTGAAGAGCAAATTTAAGCTTAAGGCTAACTACCAACGGCGAACGAAGTTTTTGGTAGAGGGTGGAGTACTAAGGGTGGAAGGCAAAGGATGAATTAGGGCCAGCTTGAGAGCGGTTATATAACGACTCAATATAGATTCACGGAAACGTTAAGGCCCAACCAAAGCCAGATCGAGCCTCCCCTTTTGGCTAGAGGCCGCCGCCGGCAGGACGGATGTGGAGATTCTTTATTAGCATCAGGTAATCGTCCTATGACTAGTGACGTCGGAATCCACGGACCATGCTATCAGAAAATACGAGGCCTCCGAGGGTGAAGTACGGCGCTTTTCTAAAAAAGCAGATAAGGAAATCCAAAGAAACCGGCACACCGGCTAGCCCCGCTCCGATACAGAAAACGTCAAAGATCTCCTAGCAGATTAAGGTGCCGAAGGGGTGTCTCGGGAAAATAGGCAAACTGCTGCTGGAAGATTGGGCCGGAATAATTCAGGCATTCGTAGCCGTGTTGCCCGCTAGGAATGCGCGGGGATAAGGAAACTGGGTGCGGATATTTTCGAATGGCGGACCTGGCTCCACCTACGTTTGCTTTTAAAGCTCGAAATGCCAGAGCAGAAGCTGGTCTTCTTTGAGGGAGGAAACCATAAGGAGATTTGGAAAGTCCTGAAAGAATAGTTCGGAGTAAGTGGAAAATTAGGGGGGGCACAGGCCATTACAACCTGCCAACCTTCTAACAATCACAGTTTTGTAATTATTGAATCCTCATCTTAAGCCTAATCAAAACAACATTTCTTGCTTAATTGTCATAAAGTGACGAATATTACACTCATGATGTTTTGGAATAGATTTTCGCGGGTAATCCTCCTTCAACTGCTCTATTCAGCGGTTTTGGCGGTATCTCTCTATGCGGCCTTTCAGTTGAGGTTCGACTTCTATCCCGCGCCCTACATGGATCGGTTCCGGTCGGGCTTAGTAATTAGCTTAGGGCTGACCCTCCCACTCCTCTGGATGTTTGGACAGTTCCGATCTCTCCTTTCGTACTTCGGGCTGCCCGATGCCCAAAAAATTGTTATCGCCACTTCGTTGGCCAATGCGGGGTTACTCGCCGCCAACTATCTCAATC
>Ga0187844_10000997_pt1 | contig 22066 bp, 20 predicted proteins | sample SpaLakP09_SKY_50_FD_134517 | JGI IMG/M metagenome (GOLD analysis project Ga0187844, IMG submission 134517) | Oligotrophic lake water microbial communities from Sparkling Lake, Wisconsin, USA - SP09_SKY_50 | ecosystem: Environmental > Aquatic > Freshwater > Lake | place: USA: Sparkling Lake...
ACCCAGACCTATGCAACAAATATGACGATGATCATCACACCGCCAACTGCGAATTCCTCGCAACCTGTTTCTGTGAAGGTTCTCTCTGGCCCGGCGACTATGAGTGGTAATACGCTTACGCTGACAGGAACAGGTACGGTTGTCCTTGCAGCCGATCAGTCTGGGAATGAGAACTATCTTGCGGCCCCGGAAATCACGACGAGCTTCACGGTTGCCCCGGCGGCAACTCCTGTGAATGTGAATGTCTTTTTCATGGATGGCTCAACGGTGATCAGAAAGAGACACTAGGCTGATTCGAGGTAATCAGGGTTGTGTAGGGATCGGTATTTTTGAGCCTCAGAGTTTCCTCACTCTCGTCAGGGAGTTATTCTAGGAAGGTTGGCCATATCCCCGGATGGCTGAGAGCCAAATTGAAATGCCAAGAGTGCAATCGACAGTATAGTTCGATATTCCCCGGAGTACGGTGACAAGCTCTCTCCATTCCGGTGAGATCCACACTAATCCTATATAAGAAGACTCATCCCAGATCAGGAACCTCACCTGCAAATAACTGGCGCAGAGCATCAGGGGAATTCCGACCAGAATGTAGAGGAAGCGCCGTTTCCAAGGAAACGGCGATGCTAGAAAGAGGGACATCATGAAGGCACAGGGAGACCAAAAGACCCCAAGAGCATCAAAATCCAGATGGCGCTCCGGTCCCGAGCCGTCGGGATTGAGTAGGGACGAGTTGATGATGGTGATCCTTGCGTTCAAAGGGTGAGCTGATTCCTTGGAAAGCTCGAAGGATCTAGTGATCGCCGGTGTGTTCGTTTCAAAGAGCCGACCCATCACGCTGATCCCCTTAGCAAAAAAAACTGTGAACAACAACGGGCTGAGAATTGAGAGCAAGAGAATGTACAGGACGTAGCGCAGGGCGAACTTCCGGATTAGTTCTGGAGTCATGTGATCACTTAGGCTTGGTACGGCACGCGTTCCGGAGGAGCCGGGAGTGTTGTCATCAACCATCCCAGAAAAACTAGGAAGGCCATCGGGGTCATGACGATCGGCCAGATTTTCTCATGAAGGAGCGGAAAGAGTGAGGGGTAATGGGCGCCGGTGAGATAGAGACAAGTCACCCGAAGTGTGTTGATGGCAATGAGAGTCAGCGCTCCAAGCAAAATGCCCACCATTCGCTTACGCCTTGTGACGGGCGTCATGAGAACAGCTGCCATAAAGATACAGAGGGTTTCAGCACCGGTGCATTCAGCTGCAACATTCACTGCAAACCGGTAGGAAAAAATCGTTGTGCCATCTCTCAATGAGTTATCCCCTAGAACATGGATAAGAGAGTTGCCGGTCATTACGATCAGTCCCGACAAACAATCCTGAAGAGCATTGTGAAAGATTAGCGAAAAAACTGCATAAATTACGGCCGAAAGGCCCATAAATTTAAGGCCAACAAGGATGCCTGGAAACTTCTGACGCCACCAGAGAATGACCTTTTCCCTAGGAGCACGATAATTCGCCTTGGCTATCTTGGTCACCTTAACCGTCCTCTGAGAACATCTTGCCCGCGCACGTTCTCTCTTTCTTTTTTTGGAGGAACTTTTAGACACAGCGTGAAAGACGTATCGCTACGACTATAGGTCCCTCTTGCGAGCTGGGGCGGACTTAACAGGAGCCCTGATCGCCCAGAATTTTGTGGCCACGGGCTTTAGTACGTCATTCCGGTAGTGCCAATGTAGGACTGCTTTACTGCCATTATGATCCATCTCGATTTCTACTGCATCTAGGGACACTAAAACAAGTGAATGTGTACCACGCCTATCCGCGCATGACCTCAATCTACTCTCATAAACGAATCTTTAAAGAATAGCGCCATCTCATTCGTAATGAGAGGGTAGCCAGTTCAAATCCGGCAAGCGGCTCCAGCTTTTAATTCACTTGTATGTGGGTTCCTGTGGTAAGCTGAGAAGCAGATGAAAAAGACTTTCCCTCTCCACGTTCCGGGCAAGGAAGACCCGAGGGTTCTGAATGCGATCAAACTTGAGATCATCAAGTATGTGAAGCGTGAGAGGCGGAAGACATTGCCCCCGGAGTTCGATGTCTGGGATTTCGCATGCAAGGTCGGATCTGACAGCGGCACTGCCGCCTCACTCCCTCTGCTCGATGTCCCGAAGGCAGTGGAGTCTGTCGCTCAGGCTGGCGGGTCTGAAGTCTATGTGGAGATCATGGCCTCTTCCGGAAACCGGGTGAAGAGAACCTCTTCGGCCCCTCAGCATCGCCGGGAACCGTGAAGATCCTCACTGCGGTCTTCAAGGCGAGCTCTCCCGATCTAGCCTCGTGCCCGGAATCCGCCCTGCCGGAATTCGCACTCATCGGCCGCTCTAACGTCGGGAAATCGTCGCTCATCAACATGCTGACGCGCTCGCAGGGGCTGGCAAAAGTCTCCCAAGTCCCAGGCAAAACACAGTTGATCAACTTCTTCACGATCAATAACACTTGGAATCTGGTCGATCTGCCGGGCTATGGCTATGCGAAGGTCGCCAAGAAGGAACGTGGCAAATTCAGCGCCTTCGTCTCGGACTATCTGCAGCACAGACCCAACCTCCGAGGAACCTTCGTACTAATCGATTCCCGTCTCAGCCCGCAGGCTCTGGATCTGGAATTCCTGAACTGGATGGTCGGATGCGGCCTGCCTCTGATCCTCGCCTTTACCAAGACAGACACTCTCTCCAAAGGGGCGGTCCAGAAAAACATCGAGACTTTTCTAGTCAGCATGCGCGAGATCACGGAGGAGGAGCCCGCTTATGTGTTGAGTTCTTCGAAGGATCAGCAAGGTCGCAAGGAAATCCTCCATCTGATCGGTGACGCACTCTCGGAAAAATCAGAAACCCCTGCATGACGCTCGAGGATCTTGGCTGGAATGAGGCGTTTGCGGAGGAATTCACCGCATTTGAAGGAAAGGGTTGGGAACCGGCCCGTCTGATCCGCGACAACAAGATCACCTACGGCGCCTTGCTGGGAGATGGCCGTGAGATGGAGGTGGTGATGGGCGGTAAGGTCTACCATGATGCCACCTCGGATGCGGAGCTGCCCGCCGTCGGGGATTGGGTGGCGCTCGAGGTCGGGGACGAGAACAACGAGCATATCATCCGGGCAAGGCTTTCCCGGCAAACCTGCTTCTCCCGGAAAGCCTCCGGGAAGCGCATGGAGGAACAGGTTATCGCCTCCAATATCCAGATCGTCGTCGTGGTCACCGATGCGGGATCCGACTTCAACCTCCGCCGGATGGAACGTTATTTCGCGATCATCGGCCGCAGCCGGGCAAAAGCGGTTGTGCTGGTCAACAAGGCCGATTTGTTTTCCGAAGAGGAGAATCTGGCGGCTGCGGAAGCTATCCGAAACCAGAATCCGGAGGCGGAAGTGCATGTCACCAGCCTAAAGAAAAAGAGCAGCCTCAAGGCGCTTAAGAACTATCTGAAGCCGGGCATCTCCATCACCTTCATCGGATCTAGCGGCACGGGGAAATCCACCGTGATCAATCATCTCCTTGGCGGAGAATACCAGTTTACCGATGAGGTCAACGAAAGCACGGGGAAGGGACGCCACACCACCACCGCCCGCGAACTCATGGTGCTGCGGGGCGGCGGGATCATCATCGATAATCCCGGCATCAAGGAGGTGCACATGTGGACGGATGAGGCGACGCTTCGCGAACAGTTTGCGGATATCGTGGAGCTGGCCGGGAAATGCCGGTTCGACAACTGCCGGCATGGTCCTCACGCGGGCTGCGCGATCCGTGCGGCAATGGCCGATGGGAAAATGGAGCTCTCGCGGCTCGAGGGATTTCTCAAGCTGGAAGAGGAAATCGAAAAACTCCGGCTCAGCCGTCAAAAACGCCAGATGACTCTCGAACGGAGGGAGCGACAGAACCAACCCAGCAAAGCGCGCCGCTACGACGCGATGCGCAATCGCCATTTGGAAGAGTAAACATGGCTTAAACTCTCTTCGTGGCTTTCTGATTCAGGGCGACGAGGATTTTTTTCGATAGCTCCTTGCTGATGCCAGGTGTCTCCGCCAAGGTCTCCGGCGCCGTCTTCTTGATCCGGGAGATGCTGCCGAAGCGGGTGAGTAGAACCTTTTTCTTGGCCTCACTGACACCCGGGACATCATCTAGCGCGCTTTCCGAGATCCGCCGCCGCAGGAGGAGTTCATTGTAGCCGTTGGCGACGCGGTGGGCCTCGTCACGGATCCGCTGAAGGAGTTTCAGTGCACCCGAGTCCTTGTCAAGGCGTAGAGGGTCTGATTGCCCGGGCCGGTAGATCTCTTCGAATTCCTTGGCTAGGCCGATCACCGGCTGATCGTGGAGTCCCAGAGTCTGAAGCTCACGGCAAGCCATGCCGAGTTGACCCTTGCCTCCATCCACAATGATGAGATCCGGGAGCAGGCTGCCGCCATTTTCACCACCCTCAGCACGCCCGGATCGTGCCAGTTGATCCAATGCCTCTCCAGGAATTTCCTGAGAATCCGTCAGCTCAGGTGATGCTTTCACGGCCTCTTTCAGTAGGCGCTTGTAACGACGCCGGATCACCTCCGCCATACTGGCGAAGTCATTTTGACCCTTGGTTGTGGTGATCCGGTAGCGTCGATAGCTTTCCCGGTCGGGCACCCCGTCCCGAAAACGAACCATTGAGGCGACGATGTGGTTGTCGGATATATTGGAAATGTCGAAGCATTCCATGGTGCGCGGAGGTCGAGCGAGTCCCAGTGCATCGCTGAGTTCCGCGATGTCCTCCTGTGGGTTAATGCTATTGGGGAGGGATTTTCGGGTAAAACGGCGCATCGGCTTGCTGGTCTCGCGGAGATCCTTCAGGAGGTTGCGAAGCGAAGCGGCCTTCTCAAAATCAAGTTTTTCCGCCGCCTTTTCCATTTCTTCCTCGATGCCGGCGGTCATCTCCCGTGATTTGCCTTCGAGGACTTCGCAGGCCTGCTCGAGGCGTGTCTTGTACTCCTCAAGGGAAATTCGCGCGATGCAGGGGGCCGAGCAGTTCTTGATGATATGGTCTAGGCAATGCTTGAAATCTCGCTCCGTGGGCTCAAGTGGACGGCAGGAGCGGAGACCGAACTGTTTCTTGATTGCTAGCAGAGAGGTGCGGAGGGCGCCGGCATTGGCAAAGGGGCCAAAGTAGCGGGCTCCATCCTCTTTTCGGAAGCGCACCAATTCAAAGCGAGGGATCGTGTCTGCCATCTGGACGCGGACCATGATGAAACGCTTATCATCGCGGAAGCTGATGTTGTACTTAGGCCGCCACTCCTTGATCAGTTTCCCCTCGAAGAGGACGGCCTCGGCATCGCTTTTGACGAGATGCCATTCGTAGTCGTTCGCACTGTCGATCAGGGCGCGAGTCTTCAGGTCGACACGGTTCCGGCTGGAAGGGGTGAAGTAGTTGGAGAGGCGGCGGCGCAGATCGCGGGCCTTCCCGACATAAATGATTTTAGCGAAGCGGTCACGAATCAGATAAACGCCGGGCTGATGAGGCACATCACGCAGCTTCCGATGCAAGGCGGTAGGCCTTGAAAGAGGTATAGAGGCAGGGAGATTGTCGGCTGTTCCTGACACAAGAGAAAGCATAGCACGAGAAAAGCCAAGATGGGTATCGGTTATGGGAAATGGGTGCTGGGAGGAGATCTTTGGCCCCCATTACCGATAGCCTATTTCCTATCCCCTGAGTGTCCGCTAACCTTGACCTGGCAAAAGGCTTGCGGTTTTCTCAGTGTTTTACCGTACGACATGATTTCCATCACCATTCCGATCTACAACGAACACGGGGCGATCGAGGCCCTTTTTGCAAAGATCAAGGAGGTGATGGACCGTCTCGGACGCCGCTACGAGGTGATCTTCGTGAATGACGGCAGCACGGATGGTAGTGGTGTGATGTTGGACGTTCTGGCTGGAAAAAACCCGGAAGCCAAGGTGGTCCACTTTCGGCGTAACTTCGGCCAGACGGCAGCGATGATGGCTGGGTTCGACCATGCCTCGGGGGATGTGATCATCCCGATGGACGGGGACTACCAGAATGATCCCGAGGACATCCCCAAGATGCTGGCCAAGTTAGAGGAGGGCTATGATGTCTGCTCCGGATGGAGGCGCGACCGTCAGGACAGTGCCCTTCAGCGCAATCTGCCCAGCATGCTTGCCAACAAGCTCATCTCCGCGCTCTCCGGAGTAAAACTCCATGATTTCGGATGTTCGCTCAAGGCCTACCGAGCCGAGGTCGTGAAGGATGTCAGGCTCTATGGGGAGATGCACCGTTTCTTGCCGATCTACGCGAAGTGGCACGGGGCACGCATCACTGAGATTCCGGTCAATCACTTTGCCCGCACCACAGGCAACTCCAAGTACGGCCTCGAGCGTGTCCTGAAGGTCATCTTGGATCTGGTGACAGTCAAGTTCTTGGACAAGTACATGATGAAGCCGATGTATCTCTTCGGTCTCTGGGGATGCATTTTCTTCGTCGCATCGGCTGTATTCGCGGTTCTGACGCTCTGGATGCGGTACAAGGGATACTATTTCACGGCGACTCCGCTTCCAATGATGACAATATTCTCCTTCATGACCGGGATTCTCTGCGTTCTGTTGGGTTTGCTGGCCGAGATGATCACCCGCACCTTTCATGAAAGTCAGAACAAGTCGATCTACCTGGTAAAGCAGACCAGGAACTTCCCACAAAGCTGATGTGCGGGATCGCGGGATTCGTTGGCTCCCGTGGGACGGGTGACAGGGAAGTTCTGGAACGAATGACTCGCACGCTGGCCCACCGGGGTCCGGATGCCGAAGGGTATTTCGTCGATGCAGAACGGGGAATGCATCTCGGACATCGCCGACTTGCCATTGTCGATCTCGTAGGCGGTGCCCAACCGATGGCAACATCAGGTGGAGATCTGGTGATCGTTTTCAACGGTGAGATTTACAATCACGGTGAGCTGAGGGCTGAGCTTCAGTCCAAAGGATATTTGTTCCAGAGCGATCATTCCGATACGGAGGTCTTGCTCGAGGGTTACCGTGAATGGGGTGAGGGGATTTTGGATCGCCTGAATGGTATGTTCGCCTTTGCCATTTTCGACAAAGTTGAGAACAAACTTTTCATTGCCCGCGACCGCTTCGGCAAAAAACCGCTCTACTGGTTCCAGCGCGATGGGGTGTTCGCCTTTGCCTCGGAGTTGACGGCACTAATGCGTCATCCGTCGTCACCGAGAAACGAGTCAGCCATCGCCCTCAAAAAATACTTCGCCTACGGATATATCCCGGCACCCCACTCGGTGATCGAGGGGATTGGTAAGCTCCCGGGAGGCTGCTGTGGCACGCTCGATCTCGTGAGCGGCCAATGGGTTTCGCGCAAGTGGTGGGATTTCCGGTTGGAGCCCTCCTCTTCTGAACCTACAGATGTCCAGTGTGGTATTTGGGCCGAAGAGTTGCTTGAGAAATTAGATAGGGCCGTCAAGCGACGACTGATGGCTGATGTCCCGGTCGGGGTTTTTCTCAGCGGGGGAATTGATTCCTCAGCAATCGCAGCTTTAGCGGCCAAGCATTTGCCGGCGGGGAGATTACGGACATTCAGTATCGGATTCACCGACCCGAGCTTCGACGAGCTTCCCTATGCCCGCGAGGCTGCGGCCTTTATCGGATGTGTCCATGAATCCGAGATTCTCGATCTTTCGCGCGCGCGGGAGTTAGTCCCGGGTCTTCTTGCACGACTTGATGAGCCGATGGGGGACGGGTCGCTGCTGCCGACTTGGCTCCTCTGCGGATTCACCAGAAGGCACGTCACTGTAGCTCTTGGTGGCGATGGAGGCGACGAACTCTTTGCCGGTTATGATCCCTTCAAGGCGCTTCGTGCCGCAGATTTCTACTCACGACTTGTTCCCCGGGTTATCCATCCAGCGATTCGAATGCTGGCCGCGCGCCTGCCGGTCTCGCATTCCAATATCAGCCTCGACTTCAAGATCAAGCGGATGCTCCGCGGGCTCTCCTATGACGAGAGGCTTCGCCTGCCGGTCTGGATGGGACCGCTGGAGCCCAGTCAAATCGACGAATATTTCGGAGACCACACGCCACCAGAGGAACTCTTCAGTGAGGCCATCGAGGCATGGGAATCGGCAGGCGAGCATGCCTCTCCGGTGGACCGGGCCTCGCAGTTTTTTACCCGTCTCTATTTGCAGGATGACATTCTTGCCAAGGTGGACCGGGCCAGCATGCTGCATGGGCTGGAGGCCCGTTCTCCATTTCTGGATCTCGAGGTCGTCGATTTTGCATGCAAGCTCCCACACTCGGTGAAGCTTCGGGGCGGGACGACTAAGTGGATTCTCAAGAAGGCTCTGGAGTCTGTTCTGCCAGCCTCGATTCTCTACCGGAAAAAGAAGGGGTTCGGCACACCCCTCGGCCAGTGGATTCGCGATAGAGCGCTGGTGCCAGAAATCCCCGGGGGGATAGCCGGAAGTTTTGTGGAGAAAGCATTGCATTCCCATCAGGAGGGGCGTGGTGATGAGAGGCTCTTCCTTTGGTGCCAGCATGTTTTGGGAGAGTGGAGAAAAGCCGTTGTTGACCGATGAGAATCCTGATCCTCAACTATGAATACCCACCCATCGGGGGCGGAGGCGGCAGACTTGCGGCAAAAGTCGGCGCAGGCCTGGTCACACGAGGGCACCAGGTTCTGATGCTAACGGCTGGAATGGCGCATCTGCCCGTGAAATCCCTTGAGCATGGAATGGAAATCCTTCGGCTCCGAGCCTTCCGTAAGCGGGAGGACACATGCAGTGTGCCGGAGATGGCGCTGTGGGTTCTTGCTGCAATTCCAGCCGCCATTGCTGAAGTGCGCCGCTGGAAGCCGGATGTGATTCATGCCCATTTCGCCGTGCCGACCGGTGCGGTGGCTTGGGCTGCAAATAAGCTAACCGGAATCCCCTACGTCCTGACAGCTCATCTCGGGGATGTGCCGGGAGGTGTTTCCGAGCAGACGGGGAATCTTTTCCGATGGATCAAGCCTTTCACTGTCCCGATCTGGAAAGACGCGGCGGCTGCCACGGCAGTCAGCAGCTTTGTCGCCAAACTTGCACAAAAGGCTTACGGAATCTTGCCGCAGGTGATCTTGAACGGGATGGAGATTCCACCTCCACCTACGTTGGAGGCCCATGAACCAACACGGCTACTTATGGTGGGCAGGATGAGCGTACAAAAGAATCCTCTCCTGACAATTCAAGCTCTCGCGCTTCTAAAGGATCTTAACTGGCGATGCATGATGATCGGGGATGGCCCCCTGCTAGCCGAGGTAAAGACAGAAGCCGATCGGTTGGGTATTTCTGATAAGATTGATTTTCCGGGATGGGCCTCAGCTAATGAGGTGAGTGAGGCGATGAAAGGATCCGATATTCTGCTTATTCCATCGCTTTCCGAGGGCTTGCCGATGGTAGCCGTGGAGGCCTTGGCTCACGGACTTGCCCTTGTCGGCAGCCGAATCGGAGGTCTGGCCGATGTAGCTCATGAGAGCGGAGAGCATGCGAATGCACGGCTCTTCGAGCTGGTGCAAGGCGTCGAGGGATTCGCCGCTGCCTTAAAACCTCTCCTACTCAACTCAGACGCCTTGATAAAGGCACGCACCGCTTCACTATCTCTGGCTGGTCAGTTTGATCTGAAGCACTCTCTCGATCTCTACGAGCATCTTCTAGTCAGCGTGGCGCGCTAAGAGGCGAAAGTGATGCCTGATTGAGGGTGTAGATTTCCAACTCATCATCCGAGGCAACCAAGGTGCAATGCTCCTTGATGTAGGCATAAGTCTTGGAAGCCCAATTTTGAAATCGGGATGACTCGGTATCGTTCACCTTGCCGGTGCCGATGACGATCACAGCCGGGTGGAAGCGCTCGATGTTTGCTTTGGCCTGATCAAAAAACTGCTGTGACGGGAGGGCGTTGTCTGAATAGAGGTTGTACTCGTAGGAGGGGCGATCAGTCATGAAGTTCACCATCGGGAAGTAGGGATAGCAGACGACATAGTCGCCCGGCTTGGAGTAGCTGAGGATCGTGTCACGCAGCAGGGTGCCGCGTGCGAACTCCCGCGGATTCAGTTTCACATGGACGTTGTTGAGTGCTTTGAACTCAAGGTGTCTCTTCCGAGAGGCGGCAATGCTTCCAGCTCCGTCGGTCTGCCAGCCCTTAATGGCGTAGAGTCCGAGATCAAGAACAGCAGGAATCATGATCAGAACGAGCAGGAGTCGATTCCAGACAGGGGAGTTCCGCCAAGCTGATGCCGCAAGGTAGAGTCCGATAACAAGCGCTGCCATGAAGGGCACCATGAACTCAGCCAGATGGATCATGTCAGGTCGCCAGTAGAAGTACTGAGGGAAGAGTACAAGCGCGCCGCCCGTCGAGACAAGGAGAGTGCCTCCGCTTTGCCAGAGTGCTGGACTTCTTAAAATCCAGGAACTGATGATGTATAAAAGTCCCCAACCTACAAACAGAAGAGCAACGGGGATCGGCAAGTAAATCAAGAGGGTGAAGACCCGGTCTTTGAATTTAGGCGCGTGGAGGATGTCACTCAGGGGAGGGCGTTTCGCGCTGGTATCACTATAGGAGGCAGAGGAAGCGGAGGAGCTAGAAGAGTCCGTGGCCGGGACCTGAGAACCCAAGATGGGCAAGGGAGCAGGAGTTTTGAATTCTTCAGAAGAAGTAGGGGCGGGCGCGGGATGGGAGGTTTTCGTGGTTTGATTGACAACTCGTTGGACTCCATCCCGGATCATGGAAGGCCAGATCCAGTACTGCTCCATGAGTTGCTTTCCGAATCCACGCCGGCGTGCGTCCGAGTAGATCGGAGCATGGAAGGCCAGAAATGATCCGATAAGGATCATGAGGGCCAGCGAGCAGCAGGCAAGACGCCGAAAAAATCCCGTCTCCGGTTTGAGAAGGTAAAGAATCGCCGTGAGCAGAAATAGGATGGTTTGAAAAAAACCGAGATCAATTCTGATAAGCCATGCGAGTGAGATGCAGACTCCGCTGGCGATCATCCAGAGCACTGGGAAAAGTCTCTTGCTTGAAGGGATGAAAAAGATCCCGAGAATGGTCAGCGTTCCCAGATTGCCGAGTAGTCCCATGTAATTTCTGCCGATGACTCCAGGCATGAGAATCACCAAGAGTCCCGTTGTCACGGCGATGAGACTCTTCCGTGTCACCAATCGGATGGTGAGATAAGCTGTTAGGCCGGAGAGGATCCCAAGAAGGAAAAAGTAGGCCCTCAGGATGAGATAGTTCGGCCCGGCCAATTTGAAGAGCCACGCGATAGGATAGAACCAACCAACATTGTATCCCAGAAAGGTATCCACAATAGGGAGCGCTCCCATATTCAAGCGCTGGGCCACGACAGCGACTACCCCCTCCTCTCCGCTGAGCATCAGGCCGCATCTCCAGTAAAAGGAGTAATAACAGAGTGCTAAGATCACCAAGAAGGCCACTTCCCATAACGGATAGAGTCTCTCGTGGTTTGCGCGGCTGCTTCGATCGGTCATCTCGGGATGTTCCGGGAGGGACGAGGTTCCGAAAAGAGCTTTTTTAACCTCAGCCCGTAAAGTTAGCGGCTTGATAAGAGAGTCTTTGAGTAAGAGTGGGTAAGTGTCTAGAAATTAGACATACCTCATTCTTCTTCATGTTCTCGCGCTCCACCCCTACTATTCTTGACCAGATTCTTGCAGATGTGCAGGAGGAGGTCTCCGAGGCAAAACGGTTACGCTCCGAGGATGACCTGCGTGGAATGATCGCCGACGCCCCACCGGTGCGCTCGTTGCCTGCGGTTCTGGAGAAGAACTTCGGCCTGATCGCGGAAATTAAGGTCTGCTCTCCCAGTGTGGGAGCTATGAGGTCGGAGAATGTCGCCGAGGCGCCGGATGCCTATGAGGAGAGCTTGGTGGTGCGTGCCCTTTCCGTACTCACCAATAGTCGTCACTTCGGTGGTAACATGGAACGACTTCAGGAGATCCGGGCCAGGGTCTCCAAGCCGGTCCTTCGAAAGGATTTCATGGTCAGCGAATATCAGATCCGTGAGGCCCGTGCCTTCGGCGCCGATGCGATTCTGCTCATGGCCAGTGTGCTTGATGCGCCAAGGCTCAAGGGGTTCCACGAGTTGGCCTTGGAGCTCGGCATGGAGGCTCTCTTCGAGGTGCATGACGAGGAGGAAGTAGACGCCCTGCCCAAGAGCGCGCGGATCGTTGGGATCAACAGCCGCCGCTTCAAGGCACCTGTGGAATCAGGGGGATTCGTTGCTAAGGGACTATCCTCGGAGAAGGACTTCAGTATCCGACTCGATACCTTTGAACTGGTGGATCGCTTGCCGGAGAACACGATCAGGGTCGCCGAGAGCGGTCTTGATGCCGGGAATATTGCCACGGTAAGTGAGAAATTCCAGGCGGCCCTGGTGGGAACCTCTCTCCTCCGCGATCCGGCTGGAATTCGCTTCGCTCTTGCCGCCTTTGAGGAATCTCTTTCTTCCTGATTACCCTCTATCTTTATGAGCCCCGAAGATTTTTCCATCGATCCCGAGACACCAGACACGCCGTTCGATGTGTCGTTGCGACCCCCGATGTTCGAGGAGTTCTGCGGGCAGACGAAGACGATCGAACGTCTGTTGCTGATGGTCGAAGCGGCCCGCCAACGGGACGAACCGCTGCAGCACATCCTGCTGAGCGGCCCTCCCGGACTCGGTAAGACGACTTTGGCCTACATCTTGGGCAATGCCATGGAGGCCGAGGTGCGCACTACGAGTGGTCCGACGATCGAGAAGGCTGGAGATCTGGCGGGTCTCCTCACGACGATGCCTCGAGGAGGAGTCCTCTTCATCGACGAAATTCACCGCCTCCAACCTGCCATCGAGGAGTATCTCTACCCTGCGATGGAGGATTTCCGAGTTGATATCATGATCGACCAAGGACCGAACGCTCGGAGCGTCCGGCTGAATCTGGCTCGATTCACTCTGATCGGGGCCACCACACGCGCAGGCATGATCAGTTCGCCGCTACGCTCAAGATTCGGAATGAACTGCCGCCTCGATTACTACGAGGCCGAGGAACTCAGGAAGATTGTCCTACGCACGGGTGGGCTACTTGGGATGACGATCGACGAGGAGGGAGCTCTCGAGGTGGCCCGACGCTCGCGTGGCACGCCCCGCATCGCCAATAATCTTCTCCGATGGGTACGGGATTTCGCCCAAGTCCGCGCTGGAGGATTAGTGAACAAGGATTCTGCTTCCAAGGCGCTCGAGATGCTCGACATTGATGCCGAAGGCTTCGACGAGATGGATCTACGGATTATCGAGGCATTGATCCATAAATTCGGTGGTGGTCCCGTGGGGCTCAACTCCCTAGCGGTAGCTGTCGGTGAAGAATCGGGAACTCTCGAGGATGTTCACGAGCCTTACCTGATCATGCAGGGCTATCTCTCGCGCACCCCACAGGGTCGCGTGGCGATGCCCAAGGCCTACGCAAAGCTGGGTCTCCCGACCCCAAGGAATAAGGCCTCCGAATCCCAACCGGATCTGCTCTCTTAAGAAGGAAATGAAGAATGACTCCCGCAGAGATGCAAAGGCGCGGAGAGAGCACGGAACGAGTTAGGAACTCTTTAATTCTCTGCGCCTCCGCGCCTCTGCGGGATAAAGAAATATGTCTATGAATCACCTCTCCACCTGCAGTTCCCCTTACCTTCTGCAGCATGCTAAGAATCCCGTGGAGTGGTACCCATGGGGAGAGGAGGCGTTCGCTCGTTCCCGAGAGGAGCAGAAGCCGATCTTCCTCTCGATCGGCTACTCTACTTGCCACTGGTGCCATGTGATGGCCCACGAGTCGTTCGAAAATCCCGAGATTGCCGCTTTGATGAACGAGCACTTCATCAATGTGAAGGTCGACCGCGAGGAGCGTCCCGATGTTGATCGTCTCTACATGGCCTATGTGCAGGGGCTGACCGGCAGCGGCGGATGGCCTATGAGTGTCTGGCTCACACCCGAACTGAAGCCCTTCTTCGGCGGCACCTACTTCCCGCCGGAGAATAGGCATGGTAGGGCTGGGTTTCCCTCCGTCCTCATGCAGCTCACCCAACTCTGGCAACAGAACCGGGAGAAGATCGAACAGGAGGCGACCCGTTCGCTGAAAGCCATTCAATCCAGCACTCAGTCTGACGACGGCACAACGGCTAATCTCGAGGCGCCCCTAGATCGTGCTTCTGAGTACTTTCTGCGGATCTATGACGAAGAGTGGGGAGGTTTCGGTTCTGCTCCGAAGTTTCCACGTCCCTCGGTTCTTTTCTTTCTGCTCAGGCAAGCCCATTCAGGATCTTCGACTTCCAATCAGGAATTGCTACAAAGTGTTCTCGGGACACTGGACCGCATGGCTGCAGGGGGAATCCATGACCATCTCGGAGGAGGGTTTCACCGCTACTCGGTCGATCGGGAGTGGCATGTACCTCATTTCGAGAAAATGCTCTATGATCAGGCCCAGCTTGCCATCGCCTATCTGGAAGGGTGGCAAGTGACCGGGGAAAAGCGTCATTCCGATGTCGCATGCGATATCCTCGACTATGTGCAGCAAGAGCTGACGTCTCCGGAGGGTGGTTTCTATTCGGCTGAAGATGCCGATAGTCTTTTGAAGCATGGTTCCACAGAGCATGCCGAGGGGGCCTTCTTTGTCTGGACCATAGAAGAGATCGAGGCAGCGCTCCCGCCCGAGGAGGCCGCGCTTTTCTGCGAACGCTACGGAGTGAAGCCAGAGGGGAATGTGAATCCCTCGAGTGATCCTCATGGAGAGCTGACCGGGAAGAATGTGTTGATGATCATGGAGGAGCAGAGTTTGATTTCTGAAGGTGCTAGGGAATCCCTTGAGCGATCCCAGAGGATACTCCTGGCTATTCGTTCCGAACGTCCCCGGCCTCATTTGGATGATAAGATCCTCTGCGCTTGGAATGGTCTGATGATTTCGGCTTTTGCCCGTGCAGGCGCAGCTTTGGGTGAGTCGAAATATATCAAATCAGCCGTGCAGGCGGCTGATTTCATCAAAGCGCATCTTACCGATTCTCACGCCGGGGAGCTCCGTCGCAGTTGGCGCGATGGTAAGGTGATGGAGAAAGGGTTTGCCGAGGATTATGCCTTTTTGATCCAGGGATTACTGGATCTCTACGAGGCAACCTTTGAGATAGGATGGCTTCAGTGGGCAGTGGATCTGCAAGGAATCATGGATCATCTTTTCTGGGACGAAGCTGGGGGAGGTTATTTCAGTAGTGCCGAGGGCGATCCTCATTTGCTGATCCGGATGAAGGAGGACTACGATGGAGCCGAGCCTTCAGCAAACTCAGTTGCAGCACTCAATCTCCTGCGCTTCTCGCGAATGCTGGGGGATGATAATGCGTCCAAAAAGGCCGCCCGGATTTTTGCTCTTTCCGGCCGTACCTTGGATGGAATGCCGGCGGCGGTTCCACAGCTCTTGGTGGCGCTTCAATACAGCCAGTCCTCCAAGCGACAAGTCGTCATTGCAGGAAAATCCGGAAGTCTCGATGGGGAGGCTCTCATTGCAGCGGCCCGGAAAGGATTTCATCCTTACGATGTCATCCTTCTGGTAGGAGGAGCAGATGGAGCAGATGGAGAAGAGGGGCAGGCGTGGCTATCCGAAAGAATTCCATCTATCGCCGGCATGAAGCCTATTGACGGGAAAGCCGCTCTCTACCGTTGCGAGAATTTCACCTGTTCCGCTCCGCTGACGCTCTCGGAGTTGGAAAGTTCAGGAGTCTTGGGTTAGTTTCATCAGTTATCGACCCGCGGCCTTCGACTTTCGCAACTTTTTAAACTTTCCCATTTTTACTTTTTACTAGCGCTTATGTTTTCCAATCTCTCAGACAAGCTTCAGCAGACATTCAAGAGCCTCCGTGGCCACGGGCGTCTCTCTGAGTCAAATATCTCCGACGCTTTGCGAGAGGTACGAATGGCATTGCTCGACGCTGATGTTCATTTCGCGGTGGCCAAGGAGTTCATCGCCAAGGTCAAGGAGAGGGCCATAGGCGAGGAGGTCCTCAAAAGCGTTACGCCCGGCCAGCAGATCGTCAAAATCTTCCAGGACGAGCTAACCGAGTTATTGGGTGGCGATGCTTCGCCGATCAACTTCGGTAAGCCCACCCGCATCCTGATCGTCGGTCTGAATGGAGCGGGAAAGACCACCTCTTCGGCCAAGCTTGCCCGTCTGCTCAAGAACCCGGGTCTCTTCAGCACGATGAAAGGGGAGACAGCCCGTTCACCCCTCCTGATCGCCCTCGATCTTGTCCGTCCCGCCGCCATCGACCAACTTGCCACACTCGGCGAGCAGATCGAGGTGCCTGTTTTCCGTCCCGATCCGTCCGAGAAGGATGTGCTTGCAGTGGCCCGTCGTGCGCAGAGCTGGTGCGAGAGCCAAGGCGGCAATGTCGAGATCTACGACACTGCCGGGCGTCGCGAAATCGATGATTCGTTGGTAGAAGAGTTGGTTCAACTTAAGACGCTAATTCGTCCCCAAGAGATTCTCTTGGTTTGCGATGCGGCCACCGGCCAGCAGGCTGTCAGCGTCGCTGAGAAGTTCCATGAGGCCCTCGGTCTGACGGGTTTGATTCTGACTAAACTCGACGGAGATGCCCGGGGAGGCGCGGCCCTTTCCCTGAGGTCGGTCACCGGACAGCCGATCAAGTTCGCCGGCGTGGGCGAAAAGGTGGAGCAGTTTGAGCCCTTCTATCCGGATCGGTTGGCCAGTCGTATCCTAGGAATGGGGGATATCGTGAGTCTGGTTGAGAAGGCCGCGGAAGTAGTCGAGGTGGAGGAAATGTCCCGACTGGAGGACAAAATGAAGAACGCCTCCTTCGACCTAGAGGACTTCCTGAGCCAGCTCCGAATGATCCGGCGTATGGGCCCCCTTGAAAATCTGCTTGGCATGATCCCCGGTGCGGCTAATCTCCCTAATCCCGCAGTGAATGGAAAAGAACTGCAGCGGGTCGAGGCGATCATTCTATCCATGACGCCCGGCGAACGAAAGCGCCCTGATATCCTCAATGCGCGACGTCGCCAACGAATCGCTCGCGGCAGTGGAAATTCCGTCACCGAGGTAAACAACCTTCTCCTGAGGTTTGGTCAGATGAAAAAACTGGCCAAGAACACTGGAAAAATGAAAAAAATGATGTCCCGTTTCGCTTCCGGCGGAATACCAGGCCTCTCTCCAAACCAACCCTTACCGAACCGACTCCCATGGCAGTAGCAATCCGACTCCGACGCGAAGGCGCCCGCAACCATCCCTTCTACCGTATCACGGTAGCTGACCAGCGCTGCCCTCGTGACGGCAAATTCATCGAGCTCATCGGTCACTATGACCCGAAGCAGGCCGGTGACAACTACAAGATCGATCTCGGTCGTGCTGAGTACTGGCTTAGCGTCGGGGCTCGTCCCTCGCAGACAGTGCAGAGCTTTATCACCAAGGCCAGAAAGGCATCTGTGGCTTCTGCTGAAGCTCCTGCGGCCTAAAATTGACACGGTTATGGACGAGTTTCTGCGCTATGTGGTGCAGCAACTCGTCGAATATCCCGACGAACTGCGGATTAATCAGCGTCAGGACGGCGAAAAGACCGTCTATCTTCTCTCCTTGCGGCAGACTGATGTGGGTCGTCTGATCGGCAAGGGAGGAAGCACGATCCAGGCAATACGGGAACTTTTCAGGGCCTCTGCAGAGAAGGATGGACGCAAGGTTGTTGTCGAAATTGCGGAATAGTTTGTTTCGCTTTCCTGCCGGTAGATCGGATGGATAAGCTAATTTTAGGCTACTTATTAGTTTTACGAGCCCCTAAGCCCTTGTTCATTCGAAACAGGACATACTACAGGCATAAAAAAAGCCACGTGGTTTACACGCGGCTTTCTTAAAATAAAGCTTCGGAAGCTAAAGAATTCCCTAAAATCTCCTAGAATCCTAATGGACGAACCTTTGGCTTAGGGGCACCTTTCTTCAAGGAACCCTGGTTAGCTTCGATGAAGTCACGCACCGCACGCACGACAACGTCACTGAGGGTGACATCGGCATGGTCTGCTATGGATTGAAGAAGGTCTTTTTCGTCCGTGGGAATGCGGACTGTCATAATCCCGTCGCGGCGTTTAGGCATGATCACATGATTGAGTCATAAGTTACACTTATCAAGATAAAATAACTTTAATGGGTAACTTTAAATGCGCTTTCTATTATATAACAATAAGTTAACATTTTTGGGAAATATGATGTTATCGAGTAGGCCTGCTTGATAGTGAGATTTGCAGAATGTTGCGACTTTCGTTGACTCGATATGATAGCAATCCAACCTTCCCTTCCTCGAGGCGAGCGTGTAGGGAATTATAGATGAAATGCGTCATTCTGGCGGGGGGTCTCGGCACTCGTATCAGTGAGGAAACGGCCTCCCGTCCCAAGCCCATGGTCGAGATCGGTGGGAAGCCTGTTCTCTGGCACGTGATGAAGATCTACTCATCCCATGGAATCCGCGACTTCATCATCTGCGCCGGTTATAAGGGATATGTCATCAAGGAGTACTTCGCGAATTACTTCCTCCACATGTCCGATGTGACGTTCGATATGGAGAAGAACTCCATGGAGGTTCACGAGAAACACGCCGAACCATGGCGTGTCACTATCGTTGATACAGGTGACAATACCATGACCGGGGGTCGTTTGAAGAGAGTCGCCAACTACGTTGGTAATGAGACCTTCTGCATGACCTACGGAGATGGAGTTGGAGATGTTGATATAGCCGCTTCCGTTTCTGATCATAAGGAATCAGGTAAAATTGCTACCGTAACAGCCGTTCAACCCGCAGGGCGGTTCGGGATGTTAGACATAGAGGGTAATTCGGTAGTCGGATTCATAGAAAAGCCGGAGGGAGACGGGGGGTGGATTAATGGAGGATTCTTTGTGCTGGAGCCCTCGGTTTTCGACCTCATTGAGAACGACTCTACAATTTGGGAACGTGAACCGCTGCAGCGGCTTGCATCCGAAGGTCAATTAAATGCCTTCCATCACAGGGATTTTTGGCAACCCATGGATACCCTTCGGGATAAGCAGTATCTGGAGGAACTCTGGCATGGCAGCAACGCACCATGGAAAACGTGGTGAACCTGATTCAAGCATTTGAGGGAAAGAAGGTCTGGTTATCGGGTCACACTGGCTTCAAGGGATCTTGGCTTTCAGAGTGGCTTATTCAGCTTGGCGCAGTTGTTCATGGCTATGCATTGGCTCCCGATACAAAACCCTCTCTCTTTGATCAACTCGGCCTGGCTGGAAGGCTGGAACACGAAGTGGCTGATATCCGTGATGGAGAGGCTGTCAAAAAATCCCTAAGAGCCTTTCATCCGGACTTTGTTATTCATATGGCGGCTCAGCCGCTCGTTAGGCGTTCCTATGCAATCCCCGTCGAGACCTACGAGACCAACGTCATGGGAACGATCAATGTGCTAGAAGCACTCCGAGGTGTTTATCATCCCTGCGTCGCCGTAGTCGTGACTACAGATAAGTGCTACGAGAACCATGAATCCGGAAGAGCTTATGAGGAGGGTGATCCGCTTGGTGGTCATGACCCTTACAGTTCCAGCAAGGCCATGGCTGAGATCGCCACGGCTGCCTACCGGAAATCTTATTTTCAGAATGGTCAGGTTCGCATTGCCAGCGCCCGGGCAGGCAATGTTATCGGCGGCGGTGATTGGGCGGAGGATCGAATCGTTCCTGATGCTATGAGGGCCCTAGATAGAGGGGACAACATCCTAGTGCGTAATCCCAAAGCCGTGCGTCCTTGGCAGCATGTACTCGAACCTCTTTCCGGCTATTTGACATTGGCAGCATCTCCGGGTGGCATCGCATCGTTTGCAACGGCATTCAACTTTGGACCCGGGCCGGATTCTAACCGGACAGTTTCCGATCTCATTGTGGAAATTCTCAAACATCGGAAGGGTGAGTGGACTGATGCCAGTGATCCTGCCGCCCTACATGAAGCCACCCTCTTGAATCTTTCAATTGAAAAAGCGGACCAACTATTAGGGTGGAAACCTAAGTGGGGATTTGAGGAGACGATCGCAAAGACAGTTATCTGGTATGCACAGGTTCATGACGGAACCGTTTCACCTTTGGAAATCACTCGCCGGCAAATCACTGAATATAAGGATCTACAGGGATGAAGGAGATAAAGGGGATGGAGTATGCGGAATGCACGGAACAGGTGCTTTCTTGTGCCTTTGAAGTATCCAACGAGTTGGGAATTGGTTTTTTAGAGAGCGTTTACGAGAAAGCCCTCTTTATTGCTCTTCAAGAAAAAGGACTCAAGGTTGAGCAACAAGTAGCCTTGCAGATTGAGTTTAGAGGTAAGCCTGTGGGCCAATTCTTCATCGATTTATTGGTTGAGGATCTACTCATTATTGAACTCAAAGCCGCAAAAGCAATTGCCCCCGAGCATGAGATGCAGCTTCTGAACTACTTGAGAGGCTCTACAAAACCTGTTGGATTAATTCTGAATTTTGGAACCCCAAAATTAGAGTACCGTCGCTACAACAACCGGTTCCTTAAAAACCTATAAGTGTAAATTGCTAGAAGAATTATTTACGCTCAACGTAGTCAACAGAAGTCATCCGTTTTCATCGGTATCCCTTTAATCCCATATATCCCTGTGAATAAATCCCTTCCTGAACTCAAAGCTGAGATCCTGCGCTTAACGCGAGAATATTCCACTCTTGCCCATGCCGCGCAGCGTCCTGGCACTGATGGTGCCCGCCCTCCTTTCATCCCCGGCGAGACTTTAGTTCCCTACGCAGGCCGCGTCTTCACGGAGGACGAGGTCGAGGCGGCTGTCGGTAGTACGCTCGACTTCTGGCTCACGCTCGGCCCCGAGGGGGAGGCCTTTGAGAAGGAATTGGCAGCCTTTCTTGGGGTGAAATACTCCCTGCTGGTGAACTCCGGTTCCTCGGCCAACCTGGTGGCTCTTGCCACTCTCACCACCCACAAGCTTCCTGATCACAAGCGGATCATTCCCGGTGACGAGGTGATCACAGTTGCCGCAGGATTTCCTACAACCGTTGCACCGATTCTCCAGCTGGGTGCCATACCTGTTTTTATCGACAACGATCCGACCACGGGAAATATCCGTGTAGAGCAACTAGAGTCCGCCTTCTGCGAAGGAAAGACCAAGGCCGTGATGATCGCCCATGCGCTGGGCAATCCTTTCGATGTCGCCTCCGTTCTAGAGTTTTGCAGGAAGCACGATCTCTGGCTGGTCGAGGATAATTGCGATGCCCTCGGGTGCACCTACTCGATGCCCATCGATAGGGCCAAAGCCCTTGGATTCACAGAGAACTCTCCCGGTATTCAAGTGAACGGCACACACATTACCCGGTACACCGGCACCTGGGGAGACATCTCCACACAGTCATTCTACCCTCCCCATCATCTGACCATGGGAGAGGGAGGTGCAGTGAATATCGTTTCCCGTCCGCCCCTTAAAACCTATGCGGAAAGTTTCCGTGACTGGGGCCGTGATTGTTGGTGCCCCTCGGGCAAGGACGACACCTGTGGCAAGCGTTTCGGATGGAACCTCGGCGAGCTTCCCTCGGGTTACGACCACAAATACACCTACAGTCATCTCGGCTATAATCTGAAGCCTCTTGATCCCCAAGCGGCCATAGGACGCAAGCAACTACAGAAGCTACCAGCCTTCATTGAGGCTCGGGCCGAGAACTGGGATTATCTTCGTTCGGGTCTTGCTGATCTGGAAGATGTCATTGAATTCAGCCTCCCTACCCATGCGACAGCATGGAATAAACCCTTGACTACCGACTCTCGACTTTCGTCATTCTCTTGGGATTCTTCTGGAAGCACGACTCATTGCTCCTGGTTCGGTTTCATGCTGCGGGTGAAGCCTTCCGCTGCTTTCAAACATACCGATCTCGCTCGTCATTTGGATTCAAATAAAATCGGCAACCGGATGTTCTTCGGCGGGAACCTTCTCCGCCAGCCAGTCTTCGTGCAACTCCGC
>Ga0187844_10000998_pt1 | contig 22044 bp, 21 predicted proteins | sample SpaLakP09_SKY_50_FD_134517 | JGI IMG/M metagenome (GOLD analysis project Ga0187844, IMG submission 134517) | Oligotrophic lake water microbial communities from Sparkling Lake, Wisconsin, USA - SP09_SKY_50 | ecosystem: Environmental > Aquatic > Freshwater > Lake | place: USA: Sparkling Lake...
CGCCAGCACGGAATGCGTCAGCGCCGGCGCGATGATGCCGGCCACCAGTGCACCCATCAACGTCGTCACGAACGACTGGCACGACGCCACCGTGCCGCGGATGTGCGGGAACAGGTCGAGCGCGAGCAACGTGGCGCTGGGGTTGATGATCGAGCTGCCGAAGTTATAGAAGAACATCGGCAGCACGGTCCACGGGAGCGCCGGCGGCAGCACGGCGTGATACGTGACGGAGCCCGTGACGGCCGCCAGCATGAACGCGTAGCCGATGCCGATCTGGCGCGAGAACGTCATCTTCCCCGCCAGCCGGTTGGCGGCCAGCGCACCGAGGAAAATGCCGCTCACGGCCGGCACGAACAGCCACGCGAAATCCGACGGGCCGAGGTGCAGGTGCACGGGCAGCAGCACGGGCGCGCCGGCGATGAACAGGAACATGCCGCCGAAGTTGCACGCGACGACCCCGGACTTCATCTGGAACAACACGGAGCTGAAGATGTCCCAGTAGCTGCGCGCGAGGAAGCGCGGGTTGAACGGCTGGCGGCGCTCCATCGGCATCGTCTCGGGCAGGTGCTGCCAGCACACCCACCACAGGACGACGGAGAAGGCCAGCAGTCCGAGGAAGATCGACCGCCAGTCGAACGCGGCCACCACCCAGCCGCCCAGGACGGGCGCGATCGCCGGCGCGATCGAGAAGATCATCGTCACCATCGACAGCAGGCGCGCGGCCGGCGCATCCGAATACAGGTCGCGGATGATCGCCCGGCCCACGACGACCCCTGCCCCGGCCGACACGCCCTGCATGATGCGGAAGACCCACAGGTAGTGCACGGAATGCGCGGACGCGCAGCCGAGCGTGCCGACCGCGAACACGATCAATCCGACGAGGACCACGTTGCGCCGCCCGAACGCGTCCGACAGCGCGCCGTGCCACAGCGACATCATGGCGAAGGCCAGCATGTACGCCGTCAGCGTCTGCTGCACTTCCAGCCCGGTCGCGGAGAGCGACGCCTGGATCGCGGGGAACGCGGGCAGGTAGGCGTCGACGGAGAACGGGCCCAGCATCGACAGCGCTGCCAGCAGGGTGGCGAGGCCGCCGGCCGACAGCATCTTGATCTTGTGCGGCGCCGGCAGCGGGACGGGGGTAACGGGGTCTTTCGGTAGATTGTCCGGTTCGGGTTCGGGTAGCATTTACTGGTCGTCTTTCGGTTTTGCGGCGTCGCGGCGGTTGAAGCCCGCGACCATGTCGAATCTGAACAGGCGGCATTCGAGGGCGCCATTGAAGAACGGGGTCTTGCGCGATTCCTTCAGGCGCAGCATCTTCGGCAGGCCCAGGTCGGCCGTGAACAGGTACACCGTCCAGCCGGCGAAGCGCTGCTTCAGCGTGGCGGAGAGCTGCTGGTAGAAGCCGACGGCCATCTCGTCCTGCGGGATGGTGGAGTCGCCGCGCACGCCGATCCGCTCGCCGTACGGCGGGTTCGTCACCAGCAGGCCCGGCTCGCTGGTGGGCGGCTGCACCTGCTGCGCCTCGATCTGCTTGAGCGGCACCTCGAACAGGATGCCGGCCGAGCGCAGGTTATGGCGCGTCATCGCGACCATGTCGCCCGAGATGTCGGAGCCGAAGATCGTGGGCGTGTCCGGCAGCGGGTTCGGCTTGATCGCCGTCTTCATCTCCTGCCAGGCCTTGGCGTTGAAATTCCTGAACTTCTCGAACGCGAAGCGGCGGCGCGCGCCGGGTGGGATGCCCTGCACCATCTGCGCGGCCTCGATCAGGATCGTGCCCGAGCCGCACATCGGATCGAACAGCGTCATGCCCGGCTTCCAGCCCGCCACGCGCAGCAGGCCGGCGGCCAGGTTTTCGCGCAGCGGCGCGTCGCCCGTCTCTTCGCGCCAGCCGCGCTTGAACAGCGCTTCGCCGGACGTGTCGAGGTAGATCGTGAAGTTGCGCTGGTCGAGGAAGCCCATGATGCGCATGTCCGGCGTGCGCGTGTTGACCGACGGCCGGCGGCCGAACTGGTCGCGGAAGCGGTCGCAGATGGCGTCCTTGATCTTCAGCGTGGTGAACTCGAGGCTCGTCAGCGGCGACTTGATGGCGGTGATGTCGACGCGGATCGTATGGTCGACGCTGAACCAGTCTTCCCACGGCTGTTCCAGCACGAGGTCGTAGATGTCGTTCTCGTTGGCGTACGTGCGGTTGGCGATGCGCAGCAGCACGCGCGACGCGATGCGCGAATGCAGGTTGATGCGGTACGCGTCCGCGTCGGTGCCCGAGCAATGGACGCCGCCCGGCACCTGGTTGTGCACCTTCAGCGACGTGCTGCCGGTGGTCTGTGCGATGTCGGCCAGCTCGTCGGCCAGCGCCTGTTCCATGCCGCGCGGGCAGGGGCAAAAGTATGAAGTCATAGGGGTACCCTTTATCCGTAGTTGAAAAACAATCGGGGTCAGAGCCCGAATTTCACGGGTGGGCTCTGACCCCGACTGACTAAAACGAAGCGGCCGGGATCGCCCGGCCGCCAATTTCTACCGTCGCCCCCGCGAAGGCGGGGGCCCAAGTTTGCGTGCGTTACCGCAGCGCTGGCAGAACTTGGAGGGATAGCGCTGGGGGCGCTATCCATCCTGCGCGGGAATGACGTTGTTTATGGTCATCTCAGAACGGCTTCACGACCACGAGAACCACGATCGCCAGCAACAGTAAAACCGGCACTTCGTTGAACACCCGAAACCACTTATGGCTGCGCGTATTAACCCCGCGCTCGAACTTTTTCAGCAGCGATCCACACGCATGATGGTAGCCGATCACGAGAATCACGAGCGCCAGTTTTGCATGCAGCCAGCCGCCCTTGATGCCGAAGCCCAGCCACAGCCACAGGCCCAGCAACAGCGCCGGCACCATCAGGATCGTCGTGAAACGGTACAGCCGACGGCCCATGCCGAGCAGGCGCTCGACGACGGCCGGATTGCTTTCCTGGGCCAGGTTCACGAAGATGCGCGGCAGGTAGAACAGGCCGGCGAACCACGAGGCGACGAAGACAATGTGCAGCGCTTTGATCCACAAATACATGCAATCTCTCTATTTCCAAAATTCGGGGTCAGAGCACACCCGGGAAAACCGTGCCCTGACCCCGATTATTTACGTATTTCGCCGTGGCCGAAGACCACGTATTTCAGCGACGTCAGGCCTTCCAGGCCGACCGGCCCGCGCGCATGCAGCTTGTCGTTCGAGATGCCGATCTCCGCGCCCAGGCCGTATTCGAAGCCGTCCGCGAAGCGCGTCGAGGCGTTGATCATCACGGACGCCGAATCGACCTCGCGCAGGAAGCGCATTGCGTCCGTGTAATCCTCGGTGACGATGGCGTCCGTGTGCTTGGACGAATACGTGTTGATGTGCTCGATAGCCGCGTCGATGCCGTCGACGATCTTCACGGCGAGGATGGGCGCCAGGTATTCCGTGCTCCAGTCTTCTTCCGTCGCAGGCACCAGATGCGGATAGCCCTGCAGGATCGCCAGCGCTTCCGGATCCGCGCGCAGTTCCACTTCCTTCGTCGCGTACAGCTCGGCCAGTTGCGGCAGCACGGTCGGCGCGATGGCGCGGGCGACGAGCAGCGTCTCCATCGTGTTGCACGTGCCGTAGCGGTGCGTCTTCGCATTCATCGCGATGGGCAGCGCCTTGGCGATATCCGCCTTCGCGTCGATGTAGACGTGGCAGATGCCGTCCAGGTGCTTGATCATCGGGACGGTGGACTCTTTCATCAGGCGCGCGATCAGGCCCTTGCCGCCGCGCGGGACGATGACGTCCACGAATTCCGGCATCGTGATCAGGGCGCCGACGGCGGCGCGGTCCGTCGTCTCGACGACCTGCACGCCGTGCTCCGGCAGGCCGGCGCCGCGCAGGCCCTCGGCCACCAGTGCGGCCAGCGCGCGGTTGCAGTGGATGGCTTCCGAGCCGCCGCGCAGGATGGCGGCGTTGCCGCTCTTGATGCACAGGCCGGCCGCGTCGACCGTCACGTTCGGGCGCGCTTCGTAGATGATGCCGATCACGCCCAGCGGCACGCGCATGCGGCCCACCTGGATGCCCGTCGGGCGGAATTTCAGGTCGGTGATTTCGCCGATCGGATCGGGCAGCGCGACGATCTGGCGCAGGCCGTCGACCATCGTGGCGATGGCCTTGTCGGACAGCGCGAGGCGGTCCAGCAGCGCCGGCTCCAGCCCGGCGGCGGCCGCCGCTTCCATGTCGCGCGCGTTGGCGGCGCGGAGCATGTCGGCGTCGCGCTCGATGGCGGCGGCGATCAGCAGCAAGGCCTGGTTGCGGGTGGCGCTGTCCGCGCGCGCCATGCCGCGCGACGCCGCGCGTGCCTGGCGGCCGATTGTTTGCATGTACTCGGTGATGTCCATCGTGCTTCGTCCGTTATCCGTAATTTTCGTTGCGTAGGGTGGGCACCCCGTGCCCACGCGTGACGTTTGCGTCAAGTTGGCGTTACGCGTGGGCGGAGGGCCGCACACCCTACGATGCCACTCTTAATGCGAGCTGCAGCATCGCATCCCACGCATCGCCCGCGAACTGCTTCGCGCGCAGGCCCTTGACCATCTTGTCGACCTGCGCCGCCTGCTGCAGCGCCGCTTCCAGCGTCGGCATGGAGATCCGGCGCAGCGCCGGTTCCATCATGCGCTCGCGCGGGCCCCAGATGCGGTATTCCTTCAGCAGGGCGCCCAGCGGACGCCCCTGCGCCATCCCTGCCTTTAATTTTAGCAGCGTGCGGATTTCTTCGGAGACGGCCCACAACACCAGCGGCAACGCCTCGCCCTCGCCTTTCAAACCTTCCAGCATGCGCACGAGGCGCGCCGGGTCGCCGGCCAGCATTGCTTCCGACAGTTTGAAGACGTCGTAGCGCGCCACGTTCAGGACGGCATCAACCACCTGGTCGTAGGTCAGCTTGCCCGGCTCGTACAACAAGGCGAGCTTCTGGATTTCCTGGTGCGCCGCCAGCAGGTTGCCCTCGACGCGGTCGGCGATGAAGTCCAGGCCCTGGCGGTCCGCGCTCTGGTTCTGTGCCGAGAGACGCATGCCGATCCAGCCCGGCAGTTGCGCGCGTTCCACGTTCGGGATCTCGACGTAGACCGCGGCCTGCTGCAGCGCCGCCACCCACGACGCCTTGGCCGTCTGCCAGTCCAGCTTCGGCAAGGTGATCAGCGTCAGGTTGTCGGGGTTCAGGTCTTTCGCATAGTTCTGCAGGGCCGCGCTGCCGTCCTTGCCGGGTTTGCCGCCGGGGATGCGCAGCTCGATCAGCTTCTTGTCGCCGAACAGCGACATGGCCTGGTTCGCGGCTAGCAGCTCGCCCCATTTGAAGTTGCGCTCGACCGTGAGCACGTCGCGCTCGGAATACCCTTGCGCGCGCGCGGTGCGGCGGATCTTGTCCGCCGCTTCCAGCGCGAGCAGGTGCTCGTCGCTGGTGATCACGTACAGGGGCGCGAGCCCCTTGGCGAGGTGCCCGTCGAGCGCCTCAGGCCGCAACTGCATGGTGTTCCTTTTATCGCTTATTTGGTTAAGTAGCCGGTTTGATCGACGCGAGGCGGCGCATGATCTGCTGCACGAGGTCCGCCTGCATGTCGCGGTATAGCAGCGCTTCTTCCGATTCCTTGGCCAGCACCTGGGTCTCGTCGAACGCCATGTTCCGGCGCAGCGAGATCTGCGCGGGCGGTACCAGTTCCACGCCCTTCGCGTCGCGCACGGTGAACGACATCGTGTACGTCAGCAGGTATTCGCGCGCGCGGCCCAGGCTGTTCAGCGACAGGATGGACTTGTTGCGCGACTCGCCCAGCAGCACGAACTGCGCCTCGGCATCCGCCGCCTTGTCGGCGATGACCACCTGGTCGGTCGCGCGCAGGTTGCGCTTGAGCTCCGTGCCCAGCGCGGACGTCTCCGGGAAGCCGAGATAGATGCTGTGGAACGGCATCGTGTAACTGCCGTTCGAACCGCGCAGCTGGAAGCCGCAGCCTGTGGTGGCAGACGCCACCAGCAGGGCCGCGACCGCACGCACCGCCAACTTCCGGGTCAGGGCGCGCATGGCTTACACCACGATGTTGATCAGTTTGCCGGGGACGACGATGACCTTCTTCGGCGTACCTTCGACGAACTTCTGTGCGGCTTCCGACGCCAGCGCGGCGGCTTCGATGGCGGCCTTGTCGGCCTCCTTCGGCACCTTCACCGAACCGCGCAGCTTGCCGTTCACCTGGATCATCAGCTCGATCTCGGCCTGTTCCAGCGCGGCCGGATCCACTTCCGGCCAGGCCACGTTCAGGATGTCGCCGTACTTGCCGGCATAACCGAGTTCCTGCCACAGCGCGTGCGTGATGTGCGGTGCGACGGGGTTCAGCATGCGCAGGAAGATCGACAGGCCTTCCGTGATCACGGCGTCGCTCGCGGCACCCTCGGACAGCTTGGCCGACTCCAGCGTATTCAGCATCTTCATGCAGGCCGAGACGACCGTGTTGTACTGGATGCGCTTGAAGTCGTAGTCGGCCTGCTGCAGCACCTTGTGCACTTCGCGGCGCAGCGTCTTCTGGTCTTCATCGAGCGTCCCTTGCTGCTGGGCGGCCAGTGCGGCGGCCACGTTCTGCTGCTTCGCATGACCGAACGCCCATACGCGGCGCAGGAAGCGGCTCGCGCCTTCCACGCCCGACTCCGACCACTCGAGCGTCTGCTCCGGCGGCGCGGCGAACATCGTGAACAGGCGCGCGGTATCCGCGCCGTACTGCTCGATCTGCGCCTGCGGGTCGATGCCGTTGTTCTTCGACTTCGACATCTTCTCGGTGCCGCCGATGACGACCGGCTGGCCGTCTTCCTTCAGCACCGCCGATTGCGGACGGCCGCGGTCGTCGAACGTCAGGGTGACGTCGGCCGGGTTGTACCACGTCTTCTTGCCGGCCGCGTCTTCGCGGTAGTAGGTCTCGTTCAGCACCATGCCCTGCGTGAGCAGGTTGACGAACGGCTCGTCGAATTTCACGAGGCCGAAGTCGCGCATGACCTTGGTCCAGAAGCGCGCGTACAGCAGGTGCAGCACGGCGTGTTCGATGCCGCCGATGTACTGGTCCATCGGCATCCAGTAATCGTTACGGGCCGGGTCGACCATCGCGTCGTTCGAACCCGGCGACGTATAGCGCATGTAGTACCAGGACGAGTCGATGAACGTGTCCATCGTGTCCGTCTCGCGGCGTGCGGGCGCACCGCAGCACGGGCAGTCGACCTTGAGGAACGCTTCGTGTTTCTTCAGCGGGTTGCCGGAGCCGTCCGGGACGCAATCTTCCGGCAGCACGACCGGCAGGTCCTTCTCGGGGACCGGCACCGTGCCGCACTTCTCGCAGTGGATCATCGGGATCGGCGTGCCCCAGTAGCGCTGGCGCGAGATGCCCCAGTCGCGCAGGCGGAACGTGACCTTCTTGTCGCCCAGCTCCAGGTTCGCGAGGTCGCCCGCGACGGCGTTGACGGCCGACGTGTAATCGAGGCCGTCGTACTTGCCCGAATTGATGAGGACGCCGCGCGCCGAGTCGGCGCGCTCCTTGTCGCCGTACCACGCCTGCCAGCCGTCCAGCGAGAACGTCTCGCCTTCCACGGCCACCACCTGCTTGATCGGCAGGTCGTATTTTTTCGCGAAGCCGAAGTCGCGCTCGTCGTGGGCCGGCACGCCCATCACGGCGCCGTCGCCGTACGTGATCAGCACGTAGTTGCCGACCCAGACCGGCACCTGCTCGCCGGAGATCGGGTGCGTGACGAACAGGCCGGTCGGCATGCCCTTCTTTTCCATCGTCGCCATGTCGGCTTCGATGACGGAACCCTGCTTGCACTCGGCGATGAACGCCTGCAGTTCCGGATTGTCCTTGGCCGCGTGCTGCGCCAGCGCGTGTTCCGGCGCGACGGCGCAGAAGGTCACGCCCATGATCGTGTCGGCGCGCGTCGTGAAGACGTACAGCTTGCCCTCGTTGATGAGCTCACCCTGCTCGTCCATGATCACGTGCGGGAACGCGAAGCGCACGCCGGTCGACTTGCCGATCCAGTTGGCCTGCATGATGCGCACGCGCTCCGGCCACCCCGGCAGTTTATTTTCGACGTGGTCCAGCAGTTCGTCGGCGTAGTCCGTGATGCGCACGTAGTACATCGGAATCTCGCGCTTTTCCACGACCGCGCCCGAGCGCCAGCCACGGCCGTCGATGACCTGCTCGTTCGCGAGCACGGTCTGGTCGACCGGGTCCCAGTTCACGGTGCCGGTCTTCTGGTAGATGATGCCCTTCTCGAGCATCTTGAGGAACATCCACTGGTTCCACTTGTAGTAGTCCGGCTTGCAGGCGGTCATCTCGCGCGACCAGTCGATCGCGAGACCCATCGATTCCATCTGGCCGCGCATGTGGGCGATGTTCGAATAGGTCCACTGGGCCGGCGGCACGTTGTTGGCCATCGCCGCGTTCTCGGCCGGCATGCCGAAGGCGTCCCAGCCCATCGGCATCAGCACGTTGTAGCCGTTCATCCGCAGATAACGGTACATCACGTCATTGATCGTATAGTTGCGCACGTGACCCATGTGCAGCTTGCCCGACGGATACGGCAGCATCGAGCAGGCGTAATACTTGCCTTTCGGGAAACGCGGGTCGTTCTCGACGGCTTTATACGCGTCGATCGACTTCCAGTAGGCCTGCGCGGCCTGTTCGACTTCGGCTGGACTATATTTTTCTTGCATGATGTTCTGCGGACTGAAAGAGGTGAGCAGAACATTATACCGGTCGTTCGGCATGGTGGGCACGGGGGTGATTGATGCCGGGGGCATCAATCACACGACCCTACGATATCCGCACATTGCCGTAGGGTGGGCTCCCCGAGCCCACCGAAAGCATAAAGAATCAGCGCAGTTCGAGCTCCAGCGCTGCCTTCTCGCCATAGTCCTCGTAGCGCTCGTTGATGCCCATGATGCAGAACGCCATCTCTTCCAGCACGTCCGGCGCCCGTTCGCGCAGGGCCTCGGAGTGCGTCACGACGATGTGCAGCACCTCGTCCTTCTTGAGGCGGACGCTGCTCATGCCATCCTCGTCGCGCAGGTAGCTCAGGCAATCGACCCAGGAATCCATCGTGTGCGGGTACGAATCGGGGAAGCCGAATGCACGCTGGCTCTCGACGTGGAAGCTTTCCGCGTCGGTGATCGCGGCGCCGTTGAGCTCGACGGTGGCCATGGGAGAGTCTCCTGTCAGGTAACGTAAAACAACGTCGCCCCTGCGCAGGCAGGGGCCCAAGTTTGCACGCGCTCACGCAACTTGGGTTCCCGCCAAGGGGGGCGCCCAGCCCGGGAACGACGGGGACGGTGCCAGTATGCCAGCAGATTGCCGGCAAGGCCGTCCAGTTCGGATCAGCCCTTGAGGCCCAGCACGTCCTGCATGTCGTACAGACCGGCTGCCTTGTCGGCAATATAACGCGCGGCGCGCAGGGAGCCCTGGGCGTAGCTGACGCGGCTGCTCGATTTGTGGCTGATCTCGATGCGCTCGCCGATGCCGGCGAACAGCACGGTGTGGTCGCCCACGATGTCGCCGCCGCGCACGGTGGCAAAGCCGATCGTCGACGGGTCGCGCTCGCCTGTCACGCCTTCGCGGCCATAGACGGCGCATTCCTTCAGGTCGCGCCCCAAAGCGTCGGCGATCACTTCGCCCATCTTCAGCGCGGTGCCGGACGGGGCATCGACCTTGTGGCGGTGGTGGGCTTCGATGATCTCGATGTCATAGCCCTCAGAGAAGTTCTTGGCCGCCATTTCCAGCAGCTTCAACGTGACGTTCACGCCGATGCTCATGTTCGGGGCGAACACGATCGCGGTCTTCTCGGCGGCAGCGCGGATGGCGGCCTTGCCGGCGTCATCGAAACCGGTGGTACCGATGATCAGCTTGATGCCGTGCGCGGCGCAGTATTCCAGGTGCTGCAGCGTGCCTTCCGGGCGGGTGAAATCGATCAGGAAGTCGGCGTCGGCCAGGCCCTTGGCCAGGTCGGACTGGATCACGACACCGGTCAGCTGGCCGGAAAACGCGCCGGCGTCCGAATTGATGAACGGGTTGCCTTCGCGGTCGAGGGCGCCGGCCAGGACGGCGTCCGGTGCGGCGGCGATGGCTTCGATCAGCATGCGGCCCATGCGGCCGCTGGCGCCTGCAACGGCGATTTTCAGTTGGGTCATCTTATTGTCCTCCGCCGCCGCCTTTGGCCGCCTCGTCGCGCTTGCGCTTGAGCTCGTCCAGCGATTCCTGCTCGGATTTGGTTTCGTATTTCGAGATGCCGATCAGGCGATTGATGTACTCGCGTTCCGTCGGCAGGTTGCCGCCGTCGAAGTGGTCGACCTTGTCGTCCTTGAAGTAGACGGAGACGCGGCTGGTGGTCAGCTCGCCGTTACCGCGCGCAAGGTAGAACGGGTAATCCCAGCGGTCCTTGTGGAAGGCGTCCTGCAGCAGCGGGGTGCCGAGGATGAATCTCACCTGGTCGCGGGTCTGGCCGGCCTTCAGCTGGTTCAGCATTTCCTGCGACACGAAATTGCCCTGCTGGATGTCCGGGCGGTACGGCGAGAAGATCCAGAGGAATTTCTGCAGCTTGGTGACGGTCGTCGTCTGCGCGCCCGAATTCGCGACTGCCGCCGACTTGCCGGCATCGGCGGCGACCGCGGCAGGGGCGGTGCTCACCGGCTCGGCCGGCTTGGTCTGGTTACGCCAGGCCGCGCAGCCGGACAGCGCCAGCGTCATGCAGGCGAGGCCGGCCACGAGCGCTGCCCGTGCGTGGGAACGATGGAAAACGGCTTTAGTGCGCATATCTGACCTTAAAATCGATGAGGCGGGAGCTTGGGAGGGTAGGAAGGGCCTGTTACCAGAACCCCTCCCCCCTTGGAACCGTGCGTGCGACTTTCACCGCACACGGCTCGAGCACAATAAAAAGTCCCTATACAAGAACCGGCTTAACAACTTGCAAACCAAGGCTGTGTACTTGAGTATGACAATTGGGGTGCAATAATACGCGATTTCCGAGGGCATCGGAGCCGCCGGCCACACGATATTCGATGTGGTGGTCGTGCCATCCGGTGTCCCAATCTATCGCGCATCCACACAGTGCGCACATGCCACCCTGGTCCATGAACAGCGTTGCCCACTCCTTCCGGTAGTGCATACTTTTCAGCATGCGTTCCTGACGGAGCGTTTCGCCGTACTCTTCCCATAGTGGGTCATAGGGACTGAATTCCCCTTTGATTTTCTTGTGACGCTCGATGGGTGTGCTCGCAAGCGAGTACAACTCCATCACACCTTTGCCGTCCTCCTTTGTCACGAAGTTCGCCGCAAACACCCAGTTGCGGTCACCCACCGAACGCCAATATTTGCCACGAATCCAATCGGCGTCCTTCCTCGGGTGTCTGCGCTTCGTCCATCGCATAAGCCGCCAGAACAGCAGCGAATCTATGCGCGTGAACACCTGCTTGGCTACCACAGGGCTGTGATATTGCGCCCAGCCCCTTAGCATCGGGTTCAGCAGTCGGATCAGATCTTCCTGCTTGGCCATCAAATTTTCGCCAATGACTTTCCTCAGCTTTTCATAGAACGTTCTTACGTTTTTCTTACTTGGCTTGATGAGTAGTTTTCCTTTGTACTTCCGGAAGTTCCACCCGAGGAAATCGAAGCCTTGGTCTATGTGCACGATCCGAGTTTTCGCTTCGGATAGCCGCAAACCTCGTTTCGCAAGGAACGCTTCTATCCACGGCCGAATTTCAGTTTCCAGTAACTCTTGCGAGATGCCAGTTACAACGAAATCGTCCGCGTATCGCACAACACCGACTTTCAGTCTTCCAGTTTTCGACTTGCCATACTTCGCACCCAAGTGCTCGGTCAGCTCCGTCTCCAATCCATTTAGCGTCCAATTTGCCAACGCAGGGCTGATGATTCCTCCCTGCGGTGTACCAGCGGTGGTAGCCAGCAATTGCGCCCGGTCGACTACCCCAGATTTCAACCACTTCCGAAGGATCGTCTTGTCCATGCGGACGTGATCGATCAGCCAGTCGTGGTTAATGTTATCGAAGAAGCCTTCAATGTCCGCATCCAGCACCCATTGCGCCGAGACTTTCCGACACGTCTGAAGGAAGATTTGGGACATCGCGTCAGCCGTCGAGCGATTTTTCCGAAACCCGTATGAGTTCGGGTCGCTTACCGATTCAAGAACCGGATCGAGCGCCAGCAGGTGCAATGCTTGCATGGCTCGATCCCTCATGGTGGGAATGCCCAGCGGGCGCTCCTTTCCATTAGCCTTGGGAATATAGACCCTCCGTAGTGGCAGGGGCCGATACCGACGCTTCTCCAATTGCGCAATCGCCGCAAACTTTTGCGACGGCGTGTCCCATAGCTGCCGATCCACGCCCGCCGTACGCTTGCCTTGATTTTCCGTCACTCGTTTGACTGCCAGCGCTTTCGCACTGAACGAGCGGGTCAGCCACCTTTGCAAGGATTTCATCCTGCGCCAGTTGCCTTCCTGTGTTGCCTTCGCTAGACGAATCTGCATGACTCTCACGTTCCTCAGAACACGCCTCCAATCGATGGAGGTCCATTCCATAGGAGCATGCGAGGACGCAGAATCAAGATTACTCTCGATTACTTTCATTGCTGAACCTCGTCGTAGTGATGCCCGCCGAGGACGCATTCCTCCCCCGAAGGGAAGATTTGCGTCCCTTCGGGGCGATTGAGGAAATCACTTGTCTATGTAGTCGTTAACGACTATTGCACCAGATGGAAGTCTGCACGCTTTCACGCCAGGACAAATTTTGAATCCCTATCCGACCCATTGCAGATCGGCCTTCGCTTTCTCCATCTTCCCATACCCGCTCCGCCAAGGGCTTCCCTTCGGAATTTCCTTCGAGTTGCTTGCCTGCTTCGATGATTTGAGACAGGCAGCGGATCGGGCTTACCACGTTCCCTGCGATACCGGCACGGCCATACTGCGCCGCACATGGCTATTTAGGGTCCGACTCTCCCCCGGTGGTTTGATAGCGACGTGTCCCCCGTTTCAACGGGGACAACCAACCACACACCTTTTGGTTCAGGCCAACAGCAGCTTGGGCCTGTCGATATTTACGAGGGTTCAAGCGTCGATTCACATTACGTTACCCATGTAGCCTCACCTGGCACCTCAACCGCTTTGCTGCTAGCAGTATCCATACATCCATTCGCATGGAATATATGCCGCATACGCGGGACACTTTGTCCCTGGAGCTTCAGACCCCTCCGTTACCGGAGACGCATGTCCAAGTAGGTGACGAATGGTCGCACACCCGGTCACAGCAACAGCTTTTGTAAAGGAAAGCTGGGTGTGACAAGGCATCGCAGAGCTTTGCGCTCTAGCGGTTGCAGATTAATGCCTAAAGGAATTGTGTAATCAAATGTTACGGTGCCTGCTATAATTGCCTAAGCGCACCATTTTCCTCTTCCTGTTGGAAAATCCTTACCCAATAGGAGGCCATTGACTCCGTTTCCGGAGCTTCTGGCTTAGTCACCTGTATCCCCAAGAGGGAATCCAGTCGTGGAAGCAGCACTATCATTTGGATGACAGACCGCGCCCTTCTGCATTTAAAATCAACGGTTTACGTTGATTATTTCATGCTTGCCTACTACCTCGGAGGCTAGCTTTCCGCCAGTCACGACACACGTGTCGCACTAAAACGCTATATCATAAAGCACTCCGCCCATATCCGAGTAACAAAACATGAGCAACAATCCAACCGACCTGAAAGCCAGCGGCCTGAAAGCGACCCTGCCTCGGCTAAAAATCCTGGAAATTTTCCAGAACAGCGCGGTGCGGCACCTGACGGCGGAAGACGTCTACAAGACCCTGCTGAACGAAAACATGGACGTGGGCCTGGCGACTGTCTACCGGGTGCTGACCCAGTTCGAACAGGCCGGCCTCCTGAACCGCAATCACTTTGAAACCGGCAAGGCGATCTACGAGCTGAACGCCGGCTCGCATCACGACCACCTCGTTTGTCTCGACTGCGGCCACGTGGAAGAGTTCTACGACGACGAGATCGAAAGCCGCCAGCAGAAGATCGCCAGCGAACGCGGCTTCAAGATCGCCGAGCATGCCCTGGCCATCTACGGCCACTGCCAGAAGACGGATTGCCCGCACCGGCACTGACCGTCATTCCCACCTCTCAGGGTTGACTCAGCGCGTTCGACAACAGCTTGGCCGTGATGTCGACGATCGGGATCACGCGCTCGTAGGCCATGCGCGTGGGTCCGATGACGCCGAGGGTGCCGACGATCTTGCCGTTCACTTCGTACGGCGCGGTGACGACGCTCATCTCGTCCATCGGCACGAGCTTCGATTCGCCGCCAATAAAAATCTGCACGCCGCCGGCCTTGCTCGATACGTCGAGCAATTGCATCAGCCCCGTCTTCTGCTCGAACATCTCGAACATCTGGCGTAGCGAACTCATGTTGGACGACAGGTCGGCCACCGAAAGCAGGTTGCGTTCGCCCGCGATGACCATGTCGTCCGTCTCGGCCAGCGCCTCGCTGCCCGCCTCCACCGCGGCCTGCATCAGGCGCCCCATGTCATCGCGCAGCTGGCGCAGTTCTCCCGTCAGGCGCGCGCGCACCTGGTCGAACGACAGGCCGGCGAAATGCTGGTTCAGGTAGTTCGCGGACTGGATCAGCTGCGCCGGCGAATAATCGACGTCGGTCAGCAGCAGGCGGTTCTGCACGTCGCCGCGCGGATCGACGATGACGAGCAGGATGCGCTTTTCCGACAGGCGCAGGAATTCGATCTGCTGGAACGCCGATTCGCGCCGCGGGCTCTGCACGACGCCGGCGAACTGCGACAGCGACGACAACATCTGGGCCGCGTTCGCGATCACCTTCTGCGGCTGGTGCGCGGGCAGGCGCATGCCGGCCTCCACCGCGTTCTCATCGATCTGCTGCACGGTGAGCAGCGTGTCGACGAACAGGCGGTAGCCGCGCGGCGTGGGAATGCGGCCAGCCGACGTGTGCGGACTGGCGACGTAGCCCATTTCCTCGAGGTCGGCCATGATGTTGCGGATCGTGGCCGGCGAGAGATCGAGGCCGGAGATCTTCGACAGCGCGCGCGAACCGACCGGCTGGCCGTCGGCGATGTAGCGCTCGACCAGGGCTTTCAACAGGGTTTGTGCACGGTTATCGAGTTGCATGGTCTAACCAGGATTTCGTTTCATTTCTGTCATTATGCACGTTCGGTCACAGCTTGTGCTTAACCGCGCACTTCGTCGTGCTCGCGCTTGAGCCAGTCCAGCAGCTCGTCGAAGTCGCGCACGATCGCATCCGGCAGGACCTCGTGCTCCAGGTGCTTCGTGGAGCCCGTGCGGTTCATCCACACGGCGCGCAGGCCGGCGCGCTGGGCGCCCTGCACGTCGAGCAGCACGTCGTCGCCGACGTACACCGCATCCTCGGGCGCCACGCCCAGTTCCTTGCAGGCGGCCAGGAAGATGGCCGCATCCGGCTTGGCCACGCCGAACTGGGACGCCGCCACCGACACCTTGAAGTGGTGCGACAGGCCGATCGTGCGCAGGTCGGCGTTGCCGTTCGAAATCGAGCCGATCAGCACGCGGTTCTTCAGTCTTAGCAGGCCCGGCAGCACGTCGTCGTACGGGATCACGGCATTGCGCGCGGCAAAGAACTGCGCCATCGCGTGCTCGACCTTGGCGGCATCCTCGCCCGCCTGCTGGAACGCGTCGACGAGGCCGGCATGGCGCAGCTTGCCGAGGTCGAGCTGGAACTCGGGCTTGCGCGCCAGCAGTTCCAGGCGCGCCTGGCGCAGGGTGTCGATCGTGAAGCGCTCGGCCACGCGCGGCGCATGTTCGCGCAGCCACGCGAACAGCTTCTCTTCGGCCTGCAGGATCACGGGGGCGATGGGCCACAGCGTGTCGTCGAGGTCGAACAGGATGGCTTTGGGCCAGGCGCGGCGCGTGTTCATGGTCGGGATTGCGGCTCCGGAAACGAAGCTTGGAGAGTGGAAAGGAGCGGTCCAAGCATAACGAGGGCGGCGTCGAAAAGCAATGCCGCCTGGGACACGGGCTCATGGTTACACCGTGATACAAAGCCAAATGGGGCCGCGGCTTGCCAAATGCACTAAAATGATGGGTATTTTTCTATTCGGCCGTACCGGCGCAGCGTCCGCGCGCCACCCATTCCACTGTGGAGATTTTATGAAGAGCTCGATCCTGCGTGCCGGCGTTGTAGCGCTGGCATGCGCGCTGGGCCTGTCCGCCTGCGGCGGCGGGAGCGGCGACCTGTACCTGACCGGCGCGGTCTACAACGTCACCAAGGACGGTCTGGTGCTGACGAATAACGGCGAAGACCTGGCCGTGACGACGCCCTACACCTCGTTCCAGTTCAGCAACCGCATTTCGACCGACGACCAGTTCGACATCAAGGTCAAGAGCGTGCCGTCGAACGTCGCGAGTGTCGACGATTGCAAGGTCAACAACGGCAAGGCGCGCGCCAACTATTACACGATCGCGCAGATCAACGTGACCTGCACGATCCGCAAGCGCGCATTGACGGCGAGCATCAACAACCTGACGGGCAGCGGCCTCGTGCTCATCAACGGTTCCGACAAGCAGACCGTCCCGGCCGGCACGAAAACCTGGCCGATGGCCCCGGTGAACGAAGACGGCGCCTACGGCGTCACCGTCCTGACCCAGCCGACCGGCCAGACCTGCACCGTCAGCGGCGGCAGCAGCGGCAACGGCGCGGGCATCATGGGCGCGGTCGAAACCACCACCGTCACCGTCACCTGCGCTTAAATCTGGAATCTGGAGAGACCCACATGAAGTTTTCCCTCGCGCGCCCGGCCCTCGCCTGCGCGGTCCTGGCCACCCTGGCCGCCTGCGGCGGTGGCGGCAAGGCCACGTTCCCGATCAACGTCACGGTCGCCGGCCTGCAATACCCGGGCCTGGTCCTGAGCACGAACGGCCAGGACCTGGCCGTCAACCCGCCGGCCAAGGCCGGCGACGACGTCACGGCCACCTTCCCGAACGAGATCGAATACGGCCAGACGTATGAAGTGGTCCCGAAAGGCGCGGTCGTCACCAACCACGTCGCCGTGGGCGGCTCCCAGCCGAAACACCAGCAATGCTCGGCGACGCCGTTCCCGGCCTACGGCACGGCCGGCCAGCTGGCGAAGATCAGCATCCGTTTCGCGTGCGCCATCCAGACCTATCCGCTCGGCGGCAAGGTCGTTGGCCTGACCGGTACGGGCCTCGTGCTGGCGAACGGCAGTACGACGGGCACGATCTCTGTCCCTCCGGCATTGGACGCCAACCAGAAGCCGACCGGCGCCGATGTCACGCTGACGATGAACCAGGTGCCGTACAACACGACCTATGGCGTGACCGTCCTGACGCAGCCGACCGGCCAGACCTGCACGGTCGCCGGCGGCGCCAACGGTACGGGTGGCGGGACGATGGACGATGCGGCGGAAGCGGCCACCCCTCAGGGCGTGTCGAACCTCGTCGTGACCTGCAAATAACGCGACAAATAAGCGACGCCGGAGGGGAATGGATGAGATATCGAAATTTCGCATAACGAATATGCGAAACAAAAATTGGACTGATATGCTGTAGCGCAGCATAATAGTACCTGTCTCCTCCAACTCTCCTCAGAAAGAATTGGATTTAAGCCCGCCTCAACAGCGGGCTTTTTTTTCGCCCTTTGCGACAATAAGCGTCCCTGCGGCGGCATGCCGTCGCGGCGGATCAAGGTCTGCGGGGTGCCGGCGGAGGTGCCGGGATTGTCTGGTGCGATGGCCTCTGGGGCCTGGTCCGAACGGCGCTCTCGAGCTGCGCGTTCTTCTCTTCACTGCCGGGCGGCAGTTTGCTTCGGATACTGGTGTTACAGGCGCTTCGCGGTCACTTTGACGACGGCCATCTGCTGGCCTTCGATCGTCACCTGGGCATCGTAACGCTCGTGTTTGGCGACGCTTGCGGCGTGCGCGGCGCTGGTGACGCCCACGAGGACGGCGGCAGCGAGGAAGATGGCTTCCATGTTTTTCAGGATGTTCATCTGGCTTCTCCTTGACGTGTTCAGATGGCGGCTTTTTCGACGGCGCTCAGGCGCTTCGCGGTCACTTTGACGACGGCCGTCTGCTGGCCTTCGATCGTCACCTGGGCGTCGTAGCGCTCGTGCTTGGCGACGCTGGCGGCATGTGCGGCGCCCGTCACGCCCACGAGGACGGCGGCTGCGAGAAAGATGGCTTCCATGTGTTTGAGGACGTTCATTTTGCGCTCCTTGAAGGTGGGTTCGTTGTGTTGATGGTGTCACTTTAGGCGCACGGCCCCTTCCCTTCCACCGACGTGCGACGAAACGCACAAAACGCAGGATAAAAGGCTTAAAAAGCGGATGGTGCGTTGCGACATGGGTCGCCGACGCATGAGAACGCTCAACAGCCTGGCCGGATTCGCTGGCGATACTCCTCGAGGGCACAAAGGGGGGGCACATGGATCGGCAAAACATCCTGGAACTCGAGGCGGACGGGGCGGCTACGCCCCTGGCGACGGTGCTGGCCTGGAACGCACTGGCACTACGGATGCTTGGCGCCGCGCCACCGGCGCGTGCGCTCGCGCTCGTGCATACCTGCATGTACAACGCATGGGCGGCCTATGACGACAACGCCCGCCAGACCGTGCACGGCGTGGCCGTGCGGCTGCCCCATGCCGCGCGCGACGCCGCCAGCAAGGCCGCGGCGATGGGTCATGCGGCCCATGCCGTCCTTGCCGGCCTGGACGCCGGGTTGGGCGCAGATGCGGGCGCCAGTGCCGGTCCGTTCACGCCGGAGGGCATCGGCCGCACGCAGGCGGCGGCGATGCTCGAGGAGTCTCTCCGCGACCAGCCGTTCGCGCTGATGCCGGCCGAGGTCCGCCCGCCCGCCGCCGCGCAGCCGCTGGCGCTCGTCGCGGTCTGGTGCGACGCGGCGCAACGCGTGTCCCTCCGCGACGGCCATGACGACGACCGCGACGTGCTGCTGTTCTTCGTGCTGGCCAATGCGCTGGCCGACGCGGACGACGCCACGCGCGACGGCGCGTGCGCCGCCTTTGCCGCCGCGGAAGTGTTGCGCCGCTTCACGGGCAGCGACCGCCTGGACGCCGCCACGTTCACGGACATGGCGGCGCAGGCGGGACCGGGGTCCGGCGAGGAAGCGGGAAGGAAGATCGGCGCGCGCGTGTTCGACAAGGCGCGCCGCTACTGGCAGGGACAGCTGTAACGCGCGCTGTAGCGTGCGCTGTAACGTGCCTTACGGGCGCGACGCGGTGCCGGACGACGGGCGCGCGCCCGAACCCGAGCCGCCCGCGCTGCCCGCTGCCGAACCGCTCGCGCCGCCCTCGACGGCCACGCTGCCGTTCATGGACGCCGCCGTGTCACGGATTGAGCCGACGGCGCCGCGGGCGCTGCCTGCCGCCTCGCCACGGGCCGCGGCCGCGCGGTCGCGTGCCTGTCCAGCCGCGCCGCGCGCGGTCCCTGCCGCTTCGCTGCCGGCGCTCGCCATACGGTCGCGTGCCTGTCCAGCCGCACCGGCCGTGCTGCCAATCGCACCGGTGACGGCACCGCCGTCCACGCCGGCCGAGCCGGCGCCGTCCGCGTGGCCCGATGCCCGGCCAGATGCGCGGCCATCAGCTGCGTCGATCGACGCCGAGCGTTCAACGCCGGCCGTGCCGGCGAGGCTGCCCGCGCCTGCCAGCAGGCCCGGTCGCTGTACCGGTGCGGCAGTCGCGGGTGCGCTATCCGCCGCCTGCTGGCTGGCGGCGCGGCTCGCGCGGCCGCTCGCCTCGCCGCGCAGGCCGTCCGTCGTGTCGCGCAGGGTGCCGCCCATCGTGTGCACGCGGCCCATGTCGTTCATCCCGCTCATTCCGCCCAGGCCGCCGATGGAACCACCGAGCGAGCCGCCGAGGCGGCCGCCGAGCAATTGTGCGTGCGCCTGGGTGGCGAGACCGAGGGCGATGACGAGGGCGAGGTGTTTGGCTTTCATGTCTGTTCTCCTTGTGATGAGGCGGTGCATTCACCGCCGATACAGGGAAAACGGATGGACTCGCCGTTTTCTTCCATCCCTTCAAAAAAAATTTTCAGCGCAGGTCGGCAGGATCCGTGCGCAGCCCTGCCCCGACGATGCCGTACCCGATCTCGTCGTTCACGGCGCCGCCGCCGGCCTCGCGCGCGAGCGCGTCCACGGCGCGTGCGGCGGCGACCCGGTCCGGCCGGGGCACGCGCTGCGCCAGCAGGGCCGCGACGATAGGCGCCGCGAACGACGTCCCGCGCACCTGGCGGTACGGCGGCGTGCCCGGTGCGGCGCTGACCATCTGGCCGCCCGGCGCGGCGAATTTCACTTGCGGTCCCCGCGCCGCTTCCGGCAGCGGGCGGCCGCGCCGGTCGACGCCCGTCACGCCGACGACGCCGGGGTAACTGGCCGGATACAGCGGCGGCGCCGCCGGCCCATCGTTGCCGACGGCCGCCACCAGCAGGTGTCCGCGCGCCAGCATCGCGGCGACGGCGCGCGCCAGCAGCGCATTGGCCGGGCCGACGAGGCTGATGTTCACGACGCCGACGTCCTGCTGGTCGAGCCAGCCGAGCGCGGCGGCGATGCGGTCGGCGGCGCCGCCCACCGGACTGCCGCAGTACACGTCGGCCGCGTAAAGGTTCGCGCCCGGCGCCGCGCCGCGCAGGTAATCGGAGCGCCCGACCATCAGCGCCGCCACCGCCGTGCCGTGCGGCGCAGGAACGATCTGTCCGCCGCAGCCCCAGCGCGTGATGACGGCATCCTCGAACACCGGGTGGGAACCGTCGACACCGCTGTCGACGAGCCCGATGCGCACGGCGCGCGCTTCGCCCGCGGGCATACCACCCGCCGCTCCGCTGCCCGTGTAGACGTGATTGAAATCGTAGCTGCCGTCCGGATCGATGGCGCGCAGGCGTTCGACCATGGTTGCAGTCGACGCGCCGGCCGGCAGCCGCAGCACGACGATGCGTTCGCCCAGTCCCGGCAGCATCTCGTCGCGCACGACCGTCGCGCCCGCGTCCCGCGCCGCCTGCAAGGCTGCTTCCGACGGCGCCCCCGCCAGCACCTCGCCGCGCAAAGCGGGCTCGCCGCGCGGGTCGGCCTCGACCTGGTCCGGATGGTCGCGCAGCAGGCGCTTGACCGTGTCGACGCGCATGCTGCCGAGATCCGGCAACGGCGCCCGGTCGAGCAACCGGTCGAGGGGGCGGCGCACCCCGTCCAGCCCCAGCGGGCCGATGCGGTTCGGCAGCGGCAGCGACGGCAAGCCCAGTTGCGCGTGTGCGGAGGCCGTCCCGCACAGGAGTGCCACGGCCAGGACAACACGCATATTTACGATGGGGAATTTCATGAGCGGATCATATATGATTGGCCGGGACACATAATTAACGAACGGCGCACGGAAGAAAATCCCTGCGCGGATCGTTTACCTCACAAGACACCATGTTTGCCGACGACATCGCCGCCCTGCTGCCCCGCATGCGCCGCTTCGCGCGGGCGCTGACCTTTCATCGCGAAGACGCGGACGACCTCGTCCAGATCGCGATGGAGCGCGCGCTCGGCCGCAGCGAGCAGTGGGAACCGGGGACGCGGCTCGACAGCTGGCTGTTCCGCATCATCAAGAACGCGTGGATCGACGAAGTGCGCAGCCGGACGCGCCGCGCGGAGTTGTTCGCGCCCGAGGAGGAAGGCGAACACGTGGGCGACGACACGGCGCAGGCGCACCAGCAGCGGCTCGCGCTGCAGAAGGCGATCAGCCTGCTGTCCGAGGAGCACCGGCTCGTGGTCGGCCTCGTGCTCGTGGACGGCCTGCCGTACAAGGAAGCGGCCGACGTGCTGGAGATACCCGTCGGGACGCTCACCAGCCGCCTCGCACGCGCCCGCGACGCGCTGCAGCAGTTGCTCGCCGACCCGACACGAAGGACACCATGACGTATTCCGACGACACCCTGATGGCCTATGCGGACGGGGAACTCGATCCCGCCGAGCGCGCC
>Ga0187844_10001000_pt1 | contig 22030 bp, 12 predicted proteins | sample SpaLakP09_SKY_50_FD_134517 | JGI IMG/M metagenome (GOLD analysis project Ga0187844, IMG submission 134517) | Oligotrophic lake water microbial communities from Sparkling Lake, Wisconsin, USA - SP09_SKY_50 | ecosystem: Environmental > Aquatic > Freshwater > Lake | place: USA: Sparkling Lake...
ATAACGGGCCCTCTTATCGATGACGGCTTGGTCGGTCGCTGCGGCACCTGTCCGGCTCATCGCTTCGATCAGCGAGTCAGCGTTGGCTAGAAAGAGCGTTTGCCCATCTAGGGCGATTTCCCTCAATCGGTTTTGCGGCAAGGCGGTCTTGTAACCGGTCAGATAGATGCTCGGACCGCCATCCTTGACGTCTATGCGAAGATCGTTGCCTGACCAGGTCATCCAGATGCGGTCGGAATCAACGCCGGTGATGATCACCTTTCTGAAGCCGGAGGTGTCGGTGATGCGGCTGGAAGAGCTTATCGTTCCGTCGAAAATGTAGACGTCGGCGCCGGCCCCGCCGTCGAGTTGCTGGCCAGTACCGGCTCCGGCGCTGAGCGTGTCGTCGCCAAGTCCCCCATAGAGCGAATCCTTGCCATCGCCGCCGTCGAGCAGATCGTTGCCGCCCTCGCCATAGAGTGCGTCATCGCCAGCTCCACCCACCAGGGTGTCGCCAAGCCCGGCTGCTGTGTCGGTCCCCTCATCGCCGCGTAGCGTATCATTTCCTTCGTCGCCGATGAGCTGATCGGCACCAAGGCCGCCATAGAGCGCGTCATTGCCGGCGCCGCCGGAAAGGATGTCCTTGCCGGCGCCGCCATTCAGCCGATCAGCACCGTCCTCGCCCGATAGGGCGTCGTCGCCGTCGCTGCCCAGAAGGGTGTCGTCTCCGGCTCCGCCGACCACAACATCGTCGCCCGATCGCCCGTCCAGCATGTCGGCCCCGCCCAGACCAAAGATCCGGTTGGCACGGCTGTCGCCAAACACCTGGTCGCCGTAGCTCTCCGAGCCGACGACGTTCTCGATTGTACTAACGCCCCCTGCGGCCACGATAACATCGCCTGCAGCGTGACCGCCTGATGCGGTCTTGGCCGCCAAGTCGATCGCTACGGCGGCCGTCGAAGTGACATAGCGGATTGTGTCGCCGTAGCTGCCAGGATCGCTGGCGTTGATGGCCGAGCCATCGGTCTGGCTATCGGTCCCGCCGTTCAGCGTATCGGCGTCCGCGCCACCTTCCAAGACGTCATTGCCCGCGCCGCCATCCAGGCTGTCGTTGCCCACGCCACCCGATAGCATGTCGTCGCCTGCCAAGCCGCTCAGCGTATCATGTCCGGTCGAGCCGATCAGGAAGTCGGCATTGGCCGTCGCAGTCTCGCCGACGAATTTGAGAGCCTTCAGGTCGATCGCCAAGCCGTCGTTCAGGATCAAGGTTTCGATGCGCTGATTGGCGGGCAAGGCCGCGTCCGCGACATACTGGTTCTTGATCGTCACGGCGTTGGCGGCGTCCACCGCGATCTTCAGGTCCTGGCCGGTCTTGATGAAGGTCAGGCCCGACAGGCTGATTCCGGCGCCCAGTTCCAGAGTATCGTTGGCGCCGCCATCCTGGCTGATGTCGTATTTGTCGCGCGCCACCTGGTAGCTGATGCTGGTGCGGGTGTAGCCGTTCTTCCAGCCCGTCAACTGCCCGGACCAACCTTGCGTCTGTGTATCGTTGGTCGCCAAGGGCGCGGGCTGTGTCGTCGAGGCGTAACTTAACTTGTCATAGTCATAGACGATCTCGCCCGTGGTGGTGTTGGCGACGATCAGGCGATAGTAGTATTGACCAGCGACCGTCGAAGGGCCCACCAAGGTCCAGCGAAGCTCATAGCCAGCGCTTAGATGTCCCGCCGCATTGACGACCTCATCGACGATGACCTTGCCATCTTGGATGGTGTCCAAGCCGTCGCCGAGATTGAAGATATAGGTGTCGTCACCCAGATCGCCCTGGAGAAGGTCGGCCCCGGCCGCGCCAGAAAGTTGGTTCTCACCGCTATCGCCCGCCAGCTTGTCGGCCCCCAGGCCACCGGTCAGATTTTCGATGCTGGTATAGGTGTCGCCATAGGCGGTGCCGCGGTTGGACAGAGTGGGGTTAGCCAGGCTGGCCCAAACTCCCAGATCGTAGGAAGCGTAAGAGGCGGTGTCTCGTCCGTCACCGCCGATCAGGATGTCGTTCGACGCCCCGCCGTCGAGGGTGTCTTCACCCGAACCGCCGTAGAGGACATCGACGCCATTGCCCCCGTTCACCCAGTCGGCCCCCTGTCCGCCCATCAGCAGATCGGCGCCGTCGCCACCGTCGATGCTGTCATCACCGCCGTTACCGGTGATCCAGTCGGCCCCGGCTCCGCCCGCCAGGGTGTCGGCGGCGTCGGTGGCCAGCGTTGGGGTCGTGGTTACGGTCGGCGCACCCGTCGCATCGACTCCGTAGACCTTGACCTGCGTGCTCAAGCTATAGCTTGAGAGGACAAGCGTACCGGTGGAGACAAAGCTGAACTTCTCAATCGGTCGATTCTCTGTCGCCGAGCCCGTCGTCCACCAGTCCTTGATGGTGATCAGGTCGCTGCTCGCATCAAAGCCCAGGGTCGAGTTCTGGTCCGTCACCGCGATCTGCAGGTCATTGCCGACCCGGCGCAGCATCAAATCCTGAATATCGATCCCGACCGCGAACTCCAGCGTATCGCTCCCGGCATTGGCCGAAATTGCGCCATTCAAGGCTCCAAGATGCCGCCTATGAGTTTTTGTGGCGTCATCATAGTCATAATTATAACCGTCGATCCATTTGGACCCGTCGAAATAGACTATGCCATCCTTGCTTATAACACCGTGAGATTCAGTATATCCAGCGGCATAGGTGCCGTTAACCCAGACATTCTCCCAGTTGTTGACCAAGTCGTCGAGGACGACGTCCTTGCCGTCGCCGCGCGTGTAGCGAATGACGTCATCGCCCGCTCCGGTCACGACCGTGTCGTCACCCTTGCCTCCGGCCAGGACGTCGGCCCCGACGCCGCCATAGACCCGGTCGCGGCCGCCATCGCCAAGCGCCGAGTCATTGCCCGCTCCGCCGATCACAACGTCGTCGCCGGCCCCGCCCGACACCAGGTCGTTATTGGCATCCCCCGACACCATGTCGTTACCCAGGCCGCCGAACCCGAAGTCGTCGCCGTTAAGGCCGCGGATATTGTCGGCCCCGTCCGTGCCGACGATCCAGTCCGACCCGTTGGTGCCCAGGATCACCGAGCTTCCCGCCACCCCGATCACATAGGCGGTAATGTCGGCTATGCGGATCTCGTCGCCATTGGCAAAGCGCAGCCACTCGACCTTGCGGGTGCTTTCGAACCAATCCTTGATCGTCAGGGTGTCGCCGGTGGGGATCCGCACCGGATGGCCATTGACCATTGCGCCGCTGGGATCGTCGACGGTCAGCTGGATGATCAGGTCGGCGCCCGGCGCGGCGGTCGTCCCGGATCGCTTCATCGACAAGTTCGCCATCGTGACGCCAACGCCGAACACGATCGCGTCCTCGCCGCCCTTGACCGAGCCGTCGACCTCATAGGACCCGTTACCGGCCCAGTTCTTGGCCAAGCCGTTGTTGTTGAGCTGGAAAATGCGGGTGTAGAACGAATCCCCGGTCATCACGCCGCCGGCCGGGTCGGACTCGTCCCAGATTGCGTCCTTGCCGTCGCCGTAGCCGAACACATACTGGTCCGAACCCGCGCCGCCGAAGATGGCCGCCGCGCCGCCAGCGCCCTGGTCGTCGCCGGCCCCGCCTTCGAGGATGTCGCCGCCGGCCCCGCCCAGAAGGCGATCAACGCCGTCGCCGCCTTTGAGCCAGTCCGAACCCGTCGATCCATAGAGCCTGTCATTGCCGGCCCCGCCGTGCAGCAGGTCGCCGTTACCGCCACTGGCCAGGAGCGCGGCGTTCTCGCCCGCAGCGGCGCCGGAGGCGAAGTTGATGTCTGCGACATCGCCGGAGAACAGCACGTCGTCACCGTCCTCGCCGAACAGCCAGTCGTCCAGCTTGCCGCCGACGATCTTGTCGTTCCCGGCTCCGCCGAGCACGTCATTGCCGAGGTCCCCGGCCCGGACGATGTCGTCGCCGTCGCCGGCGTCGATCAGGGCGGCGACGGGGATTTTGTACGTAGAGGCGGCGGGCGTGGCACCGTTTATGGTGAGACCGGCGGTGGCGTTCACGGTGTCGTTTAAGACGGTTATGACGTCGACGGCGGCAGAGCCGGTGATTCGGGTCTTCTCGCCAATGAGGATCGTATCTTCGATTTCGCCAAGATATTCACCGGAGTTCGATAAGGCCAACAGGACACGCTTGGCGTCGCCGCCGTTATAGAGCGGGATCAGGTTGGCGAACGACAATCCGAACCCATTGAGGAGACCGTCGAAGGCTTCATCAGCCATCGCGTTCCAGCCGCCAGCCCAATCGCTGGCACCCCGCTTGTTGAGGCCCAACTCTCTCGCCCTCTGCAACGTGATCAGCCATCCGGCCGCTATTGTCGAAGTGTTGTCCGAAGCAATCACCAGATCAATCTGGGCGCTGTTTTCTAGGTAACGACTGTAGTCCTGAGCTATGGTGAGGTTTGCCAGCAAGTTCTGGGCGTCGAACGTGCCGGCCGAAACCTGTCCGTCGGCCGCGTTGCCATTAGCCTGGCGCAAGGTCGCCGCCAGGCTTCTCTTGATATAGACATCTCCACCCATCAGACGCGTGGATAAATCCGAGAGCGCAAGATAAGCGCCATAGTTGATAAGCGCGCCTGTTTCGCGGGTCTTGAGGGTCACTAACCCTCCCGAGACGCCGGATGTGGCCGTGTAAATGAAGTCCCTCCCTTTCATGCCGTAGGTGCCCAGACGGATCGCACCCGGCTCCAACACTAGCGCGCCGCTCGCACTGACGACTCCGTTCAAGATATTCGCGACGCTGCCCGCCAGACCGCTTGCGGTTTCTTTGGACCCGCCGTTCTTGGACGATACTGAACCGACGCCAAATTCACCTGTCGTCGAGTTCCAGGTCAGGTCGGTGTTCGACCTTGGCTTTCCGCCGAACAAGGAGCCAATCAGACCGCCCAACAGCTTGTCTTGGATGTAGACAGCCAAGGCGACGAGCGGATTGCCTCCCGACGCGATGATCAACGCGGCCTGGATCGCGCCGATCGTGCTGCCGATAGCGGACCCGATCTGGCCGCTGGTCGTATCTGGCTTCCAGATCGCGTCCGCCAGCTTTGAACCGATATAGGTCACGATGATCGTGACGGGGTCGATATGAACGCCCACGAACGGATTGACTGCACCGCTCACGATGTTGTGGATGACTTGGGTGAGCGCCGCAGAGGCTGCGGATTGTCCAAGATCTCCGACAACGGTGCCTTCAAGGCCCAGACCGTTAATGACCTCGGCGACTAGGAACGATGAGATCGCGCCTTCGCCAGCCGCGCGAAGATTGTCTAATAGGTCCTGCGGCAGGTTGCGGAGGGCCTCGTCAATTTTTTCCGCTGCGGTGTAGTGCTCGGATCCGAGGATTGAACCGGAATCCACAGGCTTAAAATCGCGTTGGAAGTTATCGAGTATTTCTCCAAGATTACCCAATACAGTGGACAGCGTAGCACCGTAGACGATTGACTTCAACGGATCGCCAGCGGCCAGAATATTGCCGATCGTCGACCCAATCCCCGTACCTAGCTTCTCGGCGGTTAATGCGTTCGGAGGCGGCTCGAACTCGAGCTTGACCTTGGCCGCCCCCCAGTTCCCGCCCGGACCGGGTTCAGTTCGCGTCTCGATCACCGTACCGTTCTTGTCGATCCGAGAAATCTCCAGCAGGGAGGCCTGGCTGGCGTTTGCCGGAATCTCAGCTCGGATCGCGCCCTTGGCTCCACTGACGGTACCGTCGCTATGGTTGTTGACGTCGAACTGAGCCGTGACGGTGGTGCTGCCATCGGGGTAGTGAACCGTGCGGCTCGTGAACGCGCCATCCGGATCGACTAGCCAGCGAAACGATGGAGGCGCGCCAGACCCTAACGAGGCGGTCGGATTTTGAAACTGAGGCAGGTTCAGGAAATCGGTGTAGGCGAAATGTTTATCGACATCGCGCACGTCATAGCGCCCAGCCTCGAACTTCGCGACCACCTCAAAAGACCCGCCGGGACTGATCCTGAAGTAGCTTCCGACCTCACTAATAGGCTGTCCACCTGACGGTGTGTACGTAATCTTGACGTTGCGTCCCGCGCCGTTGGTCGTAAAGGTGTCCTGCACCCTTTCGTAGGTAATCACTGACTGGTCGGGCAAGACGCCTGTTACTTTGACGCCGACTGGAACCTGATTTTGGTGCGCGTCCACATAGGCGGGGATCTGCGTCGTAGTGAAGGTCACTTTGGTGCTGGAAACAATCGAACCGATCGTCTGGCCCGTATCGTCCAGCAGGCTTATAGCGGCGATCTGAGTGCTACCCGCCAACAGCGGACGTTCGGAATTGGCGACCGGAAAGGTGTAGATCTTCCCGCCGATTGGCGCGACCACGGTCGCCGTCCCCGCTGCGGACGTAGAGACTTCGGTCGCCACACCTGTGATTTCCACCGGATTGGCTTTGGGTAGGTATACTGGCGAAAAAGCCGCCGGAACCCCGCTGTAAAGGGTGTTCATCCAAGCGATCGGGACGTTATTCGCTGCGGCGATACTAGAGATTGTCGAGGCGGTCGGCGTTCTGCCGACGACTACCAGACCATTGGTCTGCAGTGCGGTGTTCACCTCGGTGAGCGTGTTGGTGAGCAGTGCGTCGAACTTCGCCTGGGTAGCGGCATTCATCAAGCCGCGATTAGCCGTAATATCGGTAGAGTATTTTTGCAGCGCCGCCGCTATACCCAAAGCGGAATCTAGGCTCATCGCCGTTTCGCCGGTACCGAGAGTCCCGAATATTACGCCTTGAATAAGTGACCGCTGGTTTTGAGATCCGGGCACTTCGTCTGTGAAGGCCAATATCACAAATGCTTCTTGATAATCCCCGGCCCGAAGTGCGGCAAAAAGTGCACCCCTTCGCGCAGGATCGTTTGTGAAATCGCTATTGTTATAGGCTATACTTGTGAGATATATTGCACTTAAAACAACAGCTTTTTCTACGCTGTCAGCAAGACTCGAAACTAAAGTCTCTAATCTTCCCTGCCGATCAGGACTGTCGGCCGCTACATTGAACAACTCTCTTGCTTGAGTGTAATTTATTTCGAATCCCAAATTATTAAGCTGCGTTCGGAGCGCTCGACCGTCGGCTTCGGTGTTAAGTCTTGCGTTGCGAATGGCGGCTATAAACGGCGCATCGGCGGGATCGCCTAGACTTAAAACGCCAGATGCGAGAAAGTCTTGCAGCAAAGTACGCCGATTCTGGAATATATCATATCCGAACCCCAGCACAGCGTAATTACGAGAATCGAGCTCGATACCAAACGTCCCATTTACATCGACCCAGAGCGGGGTATTTTCGAGCGCCGCGATCAAGGCGAACCTGAAGTCTGTGTAGTTTAGGTGATTTTCAGGTAGAGCCGCTATAGCCCGATCAAACGTGGCATTGCTCACGATGCCGTAACTCACCAGTACAGTTCGTAATCTGTCAAAAGCAGCCTGGTAAGCAACATTAGTATTGTTGAGCCCACTGGCTCTATTGTTGATCAGTCGTCGCATATCAGCGCCCCAAAATAACTGACTTGATTTTCGATATAGCGTCGAAGAATTGGCTAGAGTCGTCGTCAATCAGACGACCAATTTCATCGCCGCATTCGATATAAGTCGCAATGGGAGTTTCTGGATTGATGATAGCTGCGACAGTTCTAGGCCTTGTTGTTATAATCACAAGCTGTCCGTCGATCTCAGCGATTCTTGTTGAACTAAGATCCTGAGACCAGTTTTGAGCGCCAATAAAGCCCAGGCCGCAACCTTGACAATCGTACCAATCGCGTATGTTTGATCCCCGCACGCCCCATCCGCTGAGGTTCTGGGCGACGGCAGGTAACTTCAGAGCGAGGTCTGCCTTCTGACTGTCAGCGAGAAAAAAAAGAATGCTTGAAATCAAACGAACGGCTTTCTGATCGGCGGCGTTGAGATCAAGGTCCCAAAGACGGCGCCCGCCCAGCCATTCAGCTTGGTCGAAGAACGGCGCACTAGACAACGCTAGGCTGACGCGTTCGGGATCTGGCAGTTCGCCGTCCGAAAACGAGAAGCGGAAACCCGTTGCGAGGATCAGGCGTTCGCCGTTCAGCGTAAACCGCGTGTAAGCGAACTCATCACCGACGTAGAGCGCTTCGGTAGGATCGTCGAGCGTGTAAGGCCGATACCTTGCCTTACGCACATCGAGCTTAACTAGATGGGTGGGGAGCTTCGCGCAGACGTCGGCGGCTTCTGGGGCAGCAAGGGCGCTCGATCCCAGGGCAAGCCCCCCTAGAAGGAAAAGTATACATGACAAGATCGGCCTAGTGTGGCGCTTCCGTTCTTCCCAGGATGATCGGCCCCATCTCTTTAAACGCGGCGCTGGCGATGCAAGGAGAAGCTTCATGTTAGCAATACTCTCCAAGCTTGCGCCCACCGGCATCACTTTCCAGCAATTCATTCCGAATTTTGGGTTCGGCGGCGCGCGCCGTCCTACAGGCGACGTAACGATCTCTAGCCGACCGCGCGGTCCGTAGGCGCAACTGCGCGAGCGCCGACCAGGCTTCCGGCAAGCCCGTGCGCTCTGGGCCGGTTCGCGTCGTGATGACCGTGCCGTACCGACCGTCGGTGGACGACGGGACATAAAGGCTGCTCATCCCAGAGTTGCCCTTGGCGGCCAGGAGATACAAGCGCTCAGCTTTGCTCAGATCCATCGCGACCCCATCGCCGCGCTCGTAGCGCTCGCCAAGTTCAAGCGAGGCTCGGGGATCCCCCGCCGCAGCCACACATTGTAGCGCTTTGACTGACGCCGAGGCGCCAACGTCAACCAGTGACGAGCAAGGCTGAACTGTGGTCACACAGCCCGTCGTCATCAGCGCAAGAGGCAAGATAATCTTCAGTCTCATCGCTCTCTCCCCCCCTCCTTCCCCCGCCGCGCCAAAGGCGACAGCAGGAACCCAATAATCCGGCGCTCGCCGGTCTTGATCTCGACCGTGGCCGCCAGGCCCGGAGCTAGAGGCAAGCGCTGGCCTTCGACCATAATCCAAGGTTGCAACAGCTTGACCATGGCCGGGAAGACCAAGCCCTCCCTTTCGTCCTGAATTGCGTCGCGACCGATATGTTCGATCACCCCGTGCACAATTCCGTAGCGGGTGAATGGATAGGCCTCGAGCTTGACCTCAACGGCCTGGCCTTCGTGCACAAAGCCAGCGTCACGGTTCTGAACGCGGGCCTCAATGATCAGCTCGCCGCCCTTGGGCACCAGCACCATCAGGGGATCGGCCGGTTTGACCACTCCGCCCAGGGTGTGGACCTGCATCTGCTGGATCACCCCATCCTGCGGCGCGGTCAGTATGGTAAGGCCCGCCTTGTCGCTGGCCTTGGTCAGTTCCTCGCCGCGCAGCCGGCGATTGGCCTGCGCCTCGGTCAAGGCGTCGAGCACCTCTCGCGAGAACTCGCCGCGCGCCTTGGCGATCTGCTGATCGACCCCGGCCACCGCGGCCTGGGCCTTGAGGCGCTCGTCGCGGCGGATGGCCAGGTCCTGGCGCATGCCGACGATGGTCTGCTCCAGCTCCGAGACCTTCATGCGCGGGGCATAGCCTTTGCCGGCCAGACTGCGCATTCCCTCCAGACGCTCTTCGGCAAGGGGGATCTGCTGGCTAAGCTTGACGATCTCGCTCTCGATCATTCCCAGCTCGCCTTGCCGCTGACGACGATCCTGCTGCAGTCCTTCCAGGGTGGCGGCATGCTCACGGCGCTTGGCATCGACAAAGGCACGCTGAGTTTGCACTGACGCCCTGTCGGCTCCGGTCGGTGCCCTAAACCCTGTGATGCGCCCATCGGCATAGTTGACCAGAGCCGTGGCCCGGGCCGAGTCGATCTCCGCGCTGAGCAGGGCCTGACGGGCCTGCGCGACATCGGCTCCGGTTGCGGTGGGGTCCAGATCGACCAACGGCTGGCCCGCCCGCACGCTCTGGCCCTCGACCACGTGCAAGGCGCGCACCACGCCATAGTCAGCGGCCTGGATCAGCTTGACGTTGCCGCGTGGCACGATCTTGCCCGGCGCGGCAGCGACCATGTCGACCTTGCCGATAATGGACCAAGCCAGAGCGATAGCGATGAAGGCCAGCATCGCCCAAAGGATGATCCGGCCCAAGGGATTGGGCGGGGTTTCCAGCACCTCCAATGCGGCGGGCAGGAAGGCGGTTTCGTCGCGTGGGGTGCACTCACGTTCGGATTGGCGCTGCAGTTTCCAGCTTTCGGCCAAGACATCCCGGTGACGGGTGAGAGAGGCGATCATCGCACCCCCTCCGGCTGCAGCCCCATCTGCTTTGCGTAGAGCTGGGCATAGCGACCACCAAGGCGCATCAAGGCATCATGCGTGCCCTGCTCAGTAATGCGACCCTTCTCGATGGTGATGATCCGGTCGGCCTGGCGCACTGCGGAAAGACGGTGAGCAATGATGATCACCGTGCGGCCCTTGGCCATGGACTTGAGATTGGCCTGGATGATCTCTTCGCTCTCGGCGTCGAGGGCCGAGGTCGCTTCGTCGAAGATCAGAACCTTTGGCCTGCCGGCTAGGGCGCGAGCGATGGCTAAACGCTGTCGCTGGCCGCCGGACAGGTTTCCGCCGCGCTCGTCGATTTGGCTGTCATAGGCTTCGGGCAGTTCGAGTATGAACTCGTGGGCTCCGGCCAGCTTGGCGGCGGCAACCACGGTCTCCATCGACATGGCGGGGTCCGTCAGGGCGATGTTCTCACGAACGGTGCGGTTGAAGAGAATGTTCTCCTGCAGCACTACCCCGACTTGACGGCGCAGCCAGGCCGGATCGACCACGGCCAGATCGACGCCATCCACCAGCACCCGGCCGCGCTCCGGCACGTGCAGGCGCTGGATCAGCTTGGTCAAGGTCGACTTGCCCGAGCCGGACGGGCCGACCACGCCCAGAACTTCGCCGGGCTCGACACCAGGTCGATCTCCGACAGGACCTCAGGGCCATCGACCTTGTAGCGGAAGCCGACCTTCTCCAGAGCGATGCGGCCGATGATATCGGGCAAGGTCGAGCGCGACGGCGAGGACGACGGCTCTGTAGGCGTGTTGAGGATGTCGCCCAGGCGGGCCACCGAGATCTGGGCCTGCTGGAAATCCTGCGCCAGTTGGGCCAGGCGCAGCACTGGCCCCGCGACCTGTCCGGCCAGCATATTGAACGCAACCAGCTCGCCGACCGTCAGCTTGTCGCCGACCACGAGCCGGGCCCCGAAGAACAGCAGCGCCACACCGCCCAGCTTGTTGATCAGCTGGATGGCTTGCGAGCCCCAGTTGGCGATCATCCGGGCATCAAAACTGGCCTTGATGTAGCCGGCCAGCTGGCGCTCCCAGCGCCCTTGCATCTGCGGCTCGACGGCCAGGGCCTTGAGGGTCTCGACGCCCGTTACCGCCTCGACCAGGAACGACTGGTTCTCGGCACCGCGCGCGAACTTCTCATCGAGCTTGCGGCGCAGGGCCGGACCGACCAACAGCACGACCAGCGCATAGAGCGGCAAGGTGATCAGCACGATCAGCAGCAGCCACGGGCTGTAGAGCCACATGACGGCCAAGAAGATCCCGGCGAACAGCAGGTCCAGCACTGCCGTCAGGGCCGACGAGGTCAGAAACTCGCGAATGTTCTCCAGCTCGCGCACGCGCGCGACGGAGTCCCCGACCCGCCGCGCCTGGAAATAGGCCATCGGCAGTTGCGTCAGGTGGGAGAACAGCTTGGCGCCCAGCTCTGCGTCAACACGGCTAGTCGTGTGTGAAAAGAGATAGGTCCGCAGACCGCCCATGGCGACCTCGAACAGCGAAACGACCAGGAGGCCGACCGCCAGGATCTCAAGAGTTGTCAGCCCCTTGTGGACCAGCACCTTGTCGATGACCACCTGGAAGAACAGCTGCGTGATCAAGCCCAAAACCTGCAGGAACAGCGAGGCCAGCAGCACGTCGCGCAGCAAGTGGCGATACTTGACCAGGGCCGGGATGAACCAAGTGACGTCGAAGGCCCGCGCGGTTCCAGCCACATGCTCGCGGGTGGTCATCAGGATCAGCTCGCCAGCATAGGCGGCGGCGAAGAGATCGATCGTCAGAGTAAGAGGGCGCTGTTGCCGAGGATCGAACACCAGCACCCGATCGGGCGCAGCCTGCAGCACGATCACCCAACCGTCGGCGAGCCGAGCCATGGCCGGCAGCGGTTGACGATGCAGCCGAGCCGCGTCGACGCGAAGGTGTTTGGCTTTGACCTCCAGGCACTTCGCAAGGCGCAGCAGGTCATTGACCATGGCCTCTTCGGAACCCAGCCCCAAGTCGTGTCGCAGATGGTCAGGGTCTGCCGGCTTGCCCAGAAATCCAAGCATCGCCGTAAAGCAGATCAGCGAGGGCGCGCCGGGCGGCAGGGAATCGCCGCCTATCGGGGCATCGCCGTCAGCGCCCATGGGGCGCCAACGGGCTTTTCAGCGCTTCAGCACTCGAAGGCGCAATGCGCTGCGCCGAACAACGGCCCAACGCCCTAAGAAAGCCGACGCGTTTCCGCGCCTTCCTGATACACACTGAAACACAACCCCCGACTTACTCTCACCATGTTGCAATCTGGAAATGACAGTTTCAATCGCAATCAGACGGTGATCGACGATAAGTTGCGCGTCTCCACCCAGGAGGCGAGTTTAGGGCCATGTGACGCTGCCTCGCGCACGAATTTCGAGCTAGGTTCTGGTATCGATCTCAGGGCCACGTGGTTCGGGATGTGGGCTGGGCAAATTTATTGGTCATTGAGTCTCGCGTCTAACAAAGTGGGTCGAACCGTGTAGGCAAAGGTCTCGCGCCTCCTGCCCTAACCACGATCACCAACCCCAACACGGCACCCGATAGAATGCCGCCTTTGGCCTTGCTAGGGACCTTGGCCGCCCCGCCAATTCGGCGAAGGAAATCATCAGAAAGTTGACGCCCCTAAGCCGGGTTGCCGGTCGCATTTGCCGATCATTGAGCTCCAAACCGGCGAGAGTGATGTGATCTTTCAGTGCGGCCTGGGACTTTGCTCGGGTCGGCAGGATCACGACGGCATCCGAGGGTCGCCATGCTTGAGACGCGTGGGGGCCATCAAACCGTGACTCCATATCGAGTGAGAATTTCAGTCGCAGATTTTAGAGTCAGAACCGACATCGATTGGAGTCAATTGCAGGGTTTGGAGTCAGCTACCCCACGCCCCGTAAGGCTTTTGGATTCTCAAAGTTTGGAGTCACTGACAGCAATGGGGCGCCATAAACAGACCTTGGAGTTGTTCCCGATTCCAGACCTTCAGCTGACGATGCTGACGATGCTGACGATGCCGCCTTGGCCCTAATAGGCCTATAGGTGGGTCATCTGTTGGGATGGCTTCACAAAGTGACTGACCCGGTGCGCCAACGTACGCGCGCCCGCAGAGGACACATGCCGCGCGGTGGGCGAGCGCCCTCACATATGCTAGCCAAAGGCATGAAGCGAATAACCACGCCGCTTCGAGTGGAATATAGGCAGATGACTCCAAGCGCGTCCAACGTCTCGACCAAGTCTCAAGATCTGCTGCTGAACACGTTCCATATCGAAGGTTTTCGGGGGTTGCGTGATTTGCACCTTGAGGAGCTCAGTCGGGTCAACATCCTAGTGGGGTCCAATAACGCGGGGAAGACCTCGATCTTGGAGGCCATGGCGCTTTATGGCGCTGCAGTGGACATGGCAGAATGGTCGTCAATCGCACGTCTGCGCGAGGGGCGGGCACCATCAATGTTCGCCGATCCGCTTTCCAGCATCGAGGCGATCCGCTGGATGTTCCCTCATGGCGACGCTGACGCCTTTGAGCCAGCCTCACATGATCCCATAAATCTTTACGCGACCGGACGCACGCTCGTGGAACGCCTAAGTGCCGCTTGTACACACGTGAGGGGTGTTCCGCCCGAGCCGCCGCGCGGCTTGCGCGCGCGCCATCCTGTGGACGACTCTGGTGACGACTTCGGCTGGAGCTTCAACGTGCAGCGCGAGGTCAAAAAGGCCACGCTCTTCGACGGCGAAGAGAACTTCGAGTTTACGTTATGGGCCAGCCAAGGCATCCATTCTTCAGATCGTGTTCGACAGTCTAAAGCTTTCCGCTATGAACTCCTGCCGCCTTACGGTCACCGAAACCAGCCTAACAATCTTCGGAAGATGAGCGAGTCGACGCGCCTGGGCACACTTCCCAAAGTCGAGGAGCTTATTCGCGAGTTGGATTCCGATATTCTGGGCCTCGACATCCTCACAACCGCCGACGGACGGCGTCCACTCATCGTCGTCAATCATAGGACCAGCGGCACGGTGCCGCTTAATGTCCTCGGGGACGGCGTGCGTCGGGCTGTTTCTCTAGCGCTTGCGATCCATGATGCTAAGGACGGCCTACTTTTGATCGACGAAATCGAAGCCGCGTTGCATGTCTCAGCATTGAACAAGGTCTATCCCTGGCTAGTGAGGATGTGCGAACAGCTCAACGTTCAAATATTTGCCACGACCCATAGCCTGGAAGCCATCGATAGCATTGCCGAGTTGGCCGATGCCAACGACCACGGTCGACTGACCGCGTTTCAAGTGGATGATCGCCACGATAAAAATGTCAGGCGCTACACTGGCGGGATGCTGAGGCGGCTTGTTCATGAACAAGGCTTAGATGTGCGCTGACAATGACGAATTCTCTCCTCGTTGTTGAAGGTGCCCACGACGCCGCATTCTTTGCTATTTTGCTGAAGGCTAGAGGCTTCACCGAAGTTAAGTATCTGGCCCAAGTCCCCGACGACTGGCGCGGCGTTATTCCCAGAACGTTTCCAGCAAAAAATGATGGCCACCTGAACAGGGTAAATCGGTTCCCTACGCTTCTCGTAAGAGGTGCTGATACTTTCGGCGTGGTGGTGTCAAATGGCGATAGCGGCGTGGTTCGCGAGTTGATCGATGCAGTTGATACCCTCGGCGTTCCCCTGCTGGACGCCATCGGTATCGCTATTGACGCGGATAAAGCGCTGAGCCCGGAGGATCGGCACTCCGGCATGATTGCTGAACTGGACGCCATGAACACCAGCGCGATCGACGAAGCGCGACCGGGCTATCCCTTACCGATACCCCGCGCCATGGGAGTCATCGTCCCCGGCCCACCCAAAATGGGCGTATTCGTCTTTCCGGACGGTCAGCGCCAAGGAAGCTTGGAGACGGTTCTATTGGAGTGCGCGGCACTCAATGTCGAGCTTATCCACCGTGCTGCAGTCCAGCTGGTGGAGGAGGTCAACGAGAATTATCCGCGCCCGCATCCGCTTCTGATCCCTTTGCGAAAGGGTTCGGGGGTGGAAAAGGCCGCCGTCGGCATCATCGCCAATATTGTTAAGCCGGGCGACAGCTTGGCCGTCTCCCTGCTCACAAATCATTGGCTTGGCGCGGATCCTGCGGATAGGCCATCTGCGGCTGCGGCCGAAACATTTCTCGACGCTTTGATTTGAGGCAGGACAGCGGGTACAGGCCGGCTTCCTACTGGCACCATAACCGGAACCAGGAACCGGACGTTCGCTGGCGGGGCTAGTGGACGTCTACCCTTAGATGATGCTCGATACGGTGGGCGGAAGCCGCTCCAAAGTGCGCCAGGGGCGGCACCCCAAGCCACGGCACCCCGGCTGGCAGCTAAAATCCAATGCGGGTTACGCGTTTGTTTTCTTCGCCTTGGACTTAGGCTTGGCTACGGGCTTGGTCTTCGCCGCTGAAGCGGCCCGCCACTTCTTCACCGCCGCCCGCGCGAGTTTGGTGTCGATCTTGTAGGTCGGCAGTGCTGCGATCTCCTCACACATCGCGGCGTTGGCCTTCCGGTAGCCATCTTTGGTGTCCAGGCCCTTCACCGTCTTGATCGCAGAGACATAAAGGCGACGCAGCCACAGATACTTTTCCTGAACGCAAGGATCGTCATTGCGCAGCCCCTCGCGGACCAACGGACCAAGGCGGCTGAGATAACCGCCGTAGTCCTCATTATCGATGCCAGTGACGGCCACCACCCGCTCCCACGACACGTAGTCGAAGAAGAGGTGCCCGTCTGAGTCCTCGGTCAGGAAGGATCGAGCGAACTGCTCCTCCTCGCGAGGGGTGTGATCTGGGTTGCGAGCCCGACGCGCAATTTCCAACACCCTGGGATCGAAGATCACTCGCGGATGTTTCGCCACCTTTGATTCCAGCCGATAGGCTTCATTCATGGCCGGGCCAACGCCGTGGCGGTCCGAATGGTGGAGGAGACCGGAGGTTACGCCGCCGCGGACGAGGAACCCGCGGTTCGCCAGATTGATGACCAGAAGGGCGATCTCGTTCAGCAGCCAGAAAACGGCCGATCGCTCCGTCACGCGGTAGGAGACAACGACATTGTCAGAAAATTGCGTGACGACCTGGCTCTTGAAGATCGACTTGTTGTCCGCGCCCAGCTCGCCGACAAGGTCCATGGCTACGAGGAGGCGCTTTAAGAAGCCGTCTTCGCTGACAGTCCTGTCGACCAGGGCTTTGAATCCCAGGAAGTCGAGGAACAGGATGATCCGCTCCTCATACTGCGGATGTTGCTCCTGCGCATCAAATGCGGATTTCGGTGTCATGGCCATGGTCGAATAGTCCCCTCCGAAGCAATATGTGGAGGCGAAGACTGCAAAGCTAGTCCGGTGCCTAAACTGGCAGAGAGAGGCTCGCGGCCTTTATCAACAGGCTCGTCGGGCGTGCGCTTCACGCCCCTCGGGCATATAGATGTTTTCGCCGGGCCCGGCGGCGACATCGCTCGGGCGCTGCATAGCGGAACGCGCCGTCGAGCGTCCGGCGGCGCCGTAAGGCAGGGATCTCGCCGACCTTTGGCAGCGCTACGCTGCTGGTTCCTCTTTGGGGGCCGTAGCCGGCAGGCGCTCTACCTTCAACTTTCGGAAAAAGGCCTCATTGCGCAGCGCCGCATTCTTGAGGACCTGGTCATAAGGAATGAACTCAAAATAAGCATTCAAATCCTCAAGGTAAGCGAACCGTCCGTCTCCGTCTGGCGTCGGCTTGTGGATCTGATGCTGCCGCAGCAATTCATATAGCTGCTGCGAGGGTTCAGCGACTAAGAAGCACAGGAACGGCGTGCCCTTGTTGATGTCGGTGATACGTTCACCGTCGTAGGAGTAGCAGGTCTTCTCAAGCAGGGACTCGATGTACTTTCGAATTTGGATGACTGGATTATCGCCCGGCGCGCCCGAGTAGGCCGTCTTGCTGGGGGCTTTGAACTCGACAATGACCGCGGGGTCCATGGTGTTGGCGCGGCGGAATAGCATTGGCCGCTTGAAGATCGCCAAGTCGGGCTCGCCGGCTTCGCCGAATGCCCCCATCGCTGTCAGGTCAGACCGACGCTCGACTGTCTCCGGATCTGGCTCCGCTGTGTCGGCGGCGAACGACCTAATTGGGCGATCGGACGTGATGTAGCTGTAGTAGGCCAAGCGATCGTCGATGAGCCACAGATTGTGGTCGTCATAGTCCATGGTGTCGCTGGTTACGCCGAGGGGGCAGAAGACCTCGTGAACGATGTTCTCCGGCTCATGCCGAGAGGTCGATAGATCAATCTTCCGACGTTCCTTGAGAAGTTCAATCGCCCAGCGGCGCTCGACGACGTATTGCGCCAACGCGCTTTTCTCAGCATCGCCCAGCTGCGCCGTGAGCTTGGATACGTGTGCCGCGAAGGGCTCGTCCGACATGCTGGCGGTGTTGGCTTCCAGCTTCTCGATCTGCTTGAAGAGCGCCTTGGTGGATCGGTGTCGCTTCAGAGCCACGTCCTGAACTAGGCGCGTCTCATCCCAATTGAGCGGCATGCCGGCAGCGTAGCTTTCGATGTCGTCGATTGCTGACGCATAGAGCGGGTTGGTCTCCAGCAGCTTGTCGAGCATCTCCCGATTTCGGCGGCGCGGTTCGGCTAGGTAAGGGTCGAGGAAGCTCTTAGCGGTGTCGACTAACACCTTGTTGACGACCTCGAAGTCGATATCCCCGAAGTCAAAACCGGTACGCTCGTGGTTCAACGCGTCGTCGAACAACGGCCCTGACACGAGTCCGATGTAGATGAGCGGACCGAGCGTGTCGTTCGGCAGCGCCTTTAGCCCGATCATCTCCGAAATAGGTTTGGTGATTACCGAGCGATCCGCTGCGCAATAGATCAGGGAATTGCCGATCGGAGCCAGCTTCTTTGGGAGAAGCACGTGCAGCATCGAGGCTGCGTGGTGCTCGTCGATCACGACCTCTACAGGCTCCTTTGAACCAACGATTGAGTCGAAGAACAGGTTGGAGAGGTTGGTCGTTTTCCTCTCGTCGAACAGGTCGATCTTTAGGCGTTTCGGCTGGGCGAACAGCGCAATGAAATGCGCCAGCAGACTATTTCGGATATCCGCCGGATCGACATAAGCCTTGGCACTGTAGGTCTCTCGGAAGCTGTCGAGTTTGACCTTGGTGCCAGTCGCCGCATCGGCCTCGCACCCATTCTCAAGATACGAGTCGAACGGCCGGTCGTTGGAGAGCCGGAAAGCGAATGAGCGGGAGACCTTCTCGCCGCCTCGGTCAAACACCCGATGAGACTTCGGCCGTGTTGAACACCTTGATCCAAGAGAGGCGCCCGATCCCGCGGCCTTTCTTGTCGGCGCGGTATTCGGTGTCCAGCTCGCGAAAATGCCCGAAAAGCGCGTCACCAAGGCCGATGCCATTGTCGGTGACGACGAACCCGGTCACTGGGGCATGCGCTCCAATGTCCGAGGATTCGGCGCGGAGAACTTCGATGGTGATCTTGCCGTCGTCGGCCCAGGTCTCTGGGAATCGTTCCTGAATGGCGTAGAGGGCGTTGGTCACGGCCTCATAGACCGGCATCATGCAGTTCGATGCGGTCGGCGGGAGATTGAAATTTCTGACCCGGCCCGTGAAGCTGTGACGAAGCTCGGGCAGCGGCAGGATTACGTCAGACATATCGTTGGCTCCCCTGTCCGCCACGCTACGACGTTTCCCCTCCTCGGGCGAGCGCCAGCCCACTATCCGGATTGCTGATCGACCTTACGACTGGCGTTCCTCGATTTGCGGCGCTTACGAACGGGAGGGATGTGCGTACGCTTGTAGCCGGCATCGACAAGCGCCAGCGACCGGAGAACCGGCCGTCGCGGCGCGGGCTTCCTCTTGCCATCGACCGGCTTCAGTCGACGCGAAAGCTCTCCGGCGTATCGTTCAAGGCGCCTTAGGTCATCGCACAGCGCCGCCATTAGCTCGTGGAACGGGGTGTCGATCCGCTGCTGCTTCATGACTCGCCTAAGCGAGTTCTGCCCGGAGGACAAATGTGTGGTCAGGCCGTTCTCGGTGATCAGGAACCCAGGATAGCCATGAACGATGTCGTTGCGGAGCGCGCCGAGTTTATCGGCTTGGTCGAGCACCCAGCCGAGGCGCTCTCTATCCACCTCACGCAGACCGTCGGCCCAATCGACAGTGGTCTTGAGGAGGTCGCGCTGCGCCTTGTCGCTGCCGGGTGTGAGCCACAGCGCGTTCGAAACATGGGTTTGGCGGTCGCCCAGCAAGGACATGAAAATGTAGCCAAGCGTTCGATGGAGAGCGTTCCATTCCCAAACCACCTCCCCCGTGACCATGAAGTGGCGCTGCATCGCCGCGTCGCGAGCGGCGTCCTTCTCGGAACGGTCGGTCACGCGGCCTTCCGGGGCAGGCTTCGGTCGTTGGCAATTCGGTCGAAAGCGTTGCGGATCGCCAGCGACACATTGATCCGGACCCTGGACACAGCATTCTCGTGCGCTGTGAGATACTCCACCTCCAGAGCCTTGAACCGCGCCGCCGAAGTCGGATCTACCGAAAAATCGAGGCTATCAACCTCATCGGTGATCGGGACGATCTGCGCCGCCGATCCTCGGCCCACGATGCGGTAGTCAGGGCTGGCAATGAGCCCCCCCGATACCGGTGAGTGGATCTTGATGTTCGTCCCGTGGTGCTGCGTGAGGACGTAGGTGTTGTCCGCGATCACCATGATCATGTCGCCAAGCACGGCGACGCCCGTCAGATAGTCGACGACGCTGTCGGTCAGCCGATTGTGGATCCAGAAGTCGTCGCTGGTCTGATCGTCGGGCGAAAAGGTCCAGGGACGATAGCCAGGCCTGGGGTTATGCGGCGCTTGGAGGTAGGTCTCGATGTTGGAGAACAACCTCCCCCGTTGGTGACCCATCTCCTCTGCGTAGGCTGCGGCCAGCCTTGCCGCCACCATCAGCTCGAGGCCGGCGAGATGCAGGGCTCCAATGAGGGCCGCCTGCGCCAAGGCGGGGCTTTGATAGGTCCTGTGTCCTCCCCTCCCCCCGCCACCGGTCGTAGCGGCCGGGGCGAGCCCTTCCTCATGGAGGAGGCTAAAATTGCGAAGGGTAAGGCCAGCTCCGAGCGCAAGCTCGCGAGACGTAAAGACTGGTCCTGAGCTTTTGGATGGGCGTCCCATGTAACTTCCAATTCGTGGAAGTTTTTTATCTTCCAGTTAGTGGAGGTTTGTCAAGCGCCCGCGCCTCCCAGCCTAGGCGCAGATAGCGAGCAATCGCACCTTGCCGCAATCACGTGAAGTGGTATGTTTACGTAACAAATAGCAAACACGTGAGTTGCCCCTATGGAATTTCGTTCCCCTACGGTGGCGGCGCAGCAGAACGCCGCCGCTGTAACGTACCTGACCAAGTCGCTACGCGACCCGGCCGCCGGCCGAGCCGTGGTCCAGCAGCTGATGACAGAACTGGGCAACGCCACCGATAGCTATCCCGATTGGCACCCGATCTTGACTTCTCCACCCCGCGACTCGAGCCGGCACGTCTCGAGTCTGCAGGAAGTCGAGAGCTACATGGGGCTTGATCACACGATTGCGTTCGTCCGCGGGTTTGTGACGTGCCCTTACTCCGAGGAGACGGCGGATCAGCTTGTGAGCGCCGTGCGTTCGGTGCCGAACCTCGAAGCGCGCCGGCTATCCGAACCCCTCTATTCAGACCAGGCCTATCCGGTCGTGGTCATCGCGTGGGATGTCGAACTTGAAGCCGACGGCACGATCCGCAGCCGCGACGCCTTACGATGGTTCGTCTCCCTTGCGGCGAGCGAAGCGGCTAACGCAAAGGTCGCGGAGACTTGGTGGAACATCCGCTCCTACATTCTGGGAAGCCCGCACGGGTCCCGCTCTTCGTTGTTCGTGAACCAGCACACCGGCGCGCACATGCGCAAGATTCTCGAGGCGATGAACGACAGCGGCATGTTTGGGCCGATCAAGGAGTCGTCGCTGGACATGCTCTCGCAAAAGAAACGCAGTGCGATCGGCGAGACCCTCATCCGCGCAGCGGTGACGAATTGGGATCGCGACGCGCCCTCGTTCACCTTCGAGCTGCGGGGGGAAACCTGCAATGCATCGCTGCGCGACACGTGGGGAGATAACGAGGAGCTGTCGGTCCGTGTCGAGATCGGCAAGCACGACCTCCACGTCTCGGGGTTCTACTACCCGGCTAAGGACAAGATCACGAACATCGCTCCGCGGGGCAAACGTCAGTTGGCCGAAAAGTTTCTCTAGCGCTCGCCTAAGCCGGCCGCCGGCCAACTAGGGCTCACCTCAAGGTTTGTTCGCCAGAACACGCTTTGAAGAACGAACCATGAATATGGGCTACGCGGCGCGGTAGAGCCTGTCGGCGGGATCGTTGAGAGGCCTGAACCCGCCTGCGGTAGAAGGGCTCTTCTCAAGGTTTGTGCGCTAAACCTCGGTTAAAAGTACGAACCATGAATATCCGATGGATCGGCACGATAGAGGCGTCTAGCCACAACAGCCTTTTCCTTCTTCTTGGACTGGCGGGCAGGCGAGGTCGCCATAGGAACAGAACACACAGGGGTGACGCCATAGAACGGGCAGAAAACCGCGCTAAGCGGACAAATGGTGAACACTAGGCGGCAAGGCTCTCGATCACCGTGCGGAGCTCTCTGAATTCTGCGGGGCCGGGGCTGGCTGTCG
>Ga0187844_10001001_pt1 | contig 22024 bp, 20 predicted proteins | sample SpaLakP09_SKY_50_FD_134517 | JGI IMG/M metagenome (GOLD analysis project Ga0187844, IMG submission 134517) | Oligotrophic lake water microbial communities from Sparkling Lake, Wisconsin, USA - SP09_SKY_50 | ecosystem: Environmental > Aquatic > Freshwater > Lake | place: USA: Sparkling Lake...
ATGCAAGTTCGTCCGCTCGCCCGGTTGACGCAACGACCTCAAAGCCTGCCGCCGAGAGCAGCATCGTCGAGATCGTTCCGACCCCGCCGCCAGCGCCGGTCACCAGAATGGGTCCGCCGGCCGGGCGCACGCCCGCCTCGATCATGGCCTCGATCGCGAGAGCCGCCGTGTAGCCAGCGGTACCGATCGCCGCCGCGTGCCATTCGTCGAGTGCCCGCGGGATAGGAGTCAGGAATGCCCCGGGGACGCGAGTCCGTTGAGCGAGCCCACCGTCGCGGTCTGTGCCGAGACCGAACCCGTTCACCAACACCTTGTCGCCGGGGACGAACCGCGGGTTCGCTGATTCTGTAACCGTACCCGCGAGGTCAATGCCCGGCGTGATGGGGAAACGAACCGGGATGGTGGAGCCCGGCTCCATCACACGACCATCCTTGAAGTTCAGATCGGAATAGCGGATATCGATCGTCACATCGCCTTCGGGAAGGTCGCTCGAGGTCAATTCGCTGACCGAGGTCCTCGTCGTATCGCCCGCCTTGTGGATCCGAAGTGCACGAAACACCCCGTCGATCCGTTTAGCTGCGCTCATCAGGTTGGTCCTTTAGGTATTGTCGGCGACGTCAAGCAAACGGCGTTTCATGGACTGGACGAATGGACGGCCTCGGCTGCGGCAAAGGCCTCATGCCGCACCGATGTCATCACCCAGTTCCGAAACCAATCTGGCCGCTAGATCTCCGCCAACCCAAATTCCATTTGTAACGTTCCCACTTCCAGCTGATAGCTCTCGTCGCCGTGTCGATGCTCACAATTCGGACTGTCGTGCGGTATTCACACGTCACATACGGACAACACGGCAACGTCACCGGCAAACGCGGCCCAGGCCTCCGCTCACCCCTCTGCCGCGAGCGCTTCTTCGATGGCTTTCGCGGTCGGCATGCCATCACGCGCGCCGTCCTTGCCGACAGCAATGGACGCCGCGATGACGCCGCGACGAGCCGCCAGCAAGATCGAATGCCCCGCAGCCAACGCTGCCGCGAACACTCCGTTGAACGTGTCGCCGGCACCTGTGGTGTCACGGACCTCGACCTTGGGAGCCGGCAACGCCGTTGGACCTCGATCTGCTCCGACGACGAGAACGCCAGCCCGTCCCAGGGTGACCACCACCGGCGCTTTGGTACGAGCCGCGATCGGAAGAGACATCTGCGCGGGAGATGCGCCAGGCTCTCGCCTTCCACCAAGCCGTTCGACCAAGTCCGCCAATTCGGATTCGTTGGGCGTCAGGATCGGAGCGAACGGCAACAATCCTTCCAGCCCGCGGCACAACGGGGCAGGATTCAGTACACAGCGAATGTCGTGCGCGGCAGCCGATCTGACCGCCGCACCAACCGATTCGGGAGGGATCTCGGTGCTGACGAGCACGCAATGCGCCCAACCGGCGGCACGGGCCATCGCTGCCTCCACCGCCTGAGGGGTCACCTTCGCGTTCGCCCCAAGTGCGACGGCGATCTGGTTCTCGCCATCTGGAGCCACGACGATCAATGCCGTTCCCGTCGCCACGCCACCGAGCACTGCGACGTCCTGCACGTCGATGCCTTCCGCGCGCAGTTCAGCTATCGCGGCAAAGCCAGCATCGTCGGCACCAACGGCACCGCAGTAGCGAACATCGGCCCCCGCCCTGGCAGCAGCGACCGCTGCGTTTGCCCCCTTTCCTCCTCCGTGTCGCTCGACCGTCGGTCCGACCACGGTTTCGCCGGGGCCCGGCAATCGATCGGCCACGACGACGAGATCCACATTGACCGCACCGATCACGAGCACGTGCCCACTCATCGCTTTGCTCTCGGTGGGACAACAGACGATCGCACCTGGACACTGGCTTGTAGCACTTCCGTGCCTTGGGCCGCGCCACCTTGGAGGAGGTCGAACAATAGCGAGGCTGCCCGGAATCCCATCTCTCTCGCGGGCTGGCGCACACTCGTCAGCGGCGGTGTCAACAGAGCCGAGAACGGCAGGTCGTCGAAGCCGACGATGCTCACATCCTCAGGGACAAGAAGCCCGGCTTCGCGGCAATATTCAATCGCCCCGATCGCCATGAGATCGTTGGCGCAGATCAGTGCTGTCGGTCGGGGCTTCGCCTGCAGCGCTCGCGCAGCGAGCTCCCGCCCCGATGCTTGCCGGTAGTCGCCCGAGTACACGGGGACCTCGTCAGGCTCGAGCCCAGCTCCCGCGAATGCCTCGCGGTATCCCGCGAGACGCTGCTGAGCGGTCCACAACGCTGGCGGGCCGCCGATCACCGCGACCTGCCGGTGACCCTGCTGAAGCACATGCCCGGCGACCTCGCGCGCACCCTTTCGGGAATCGCACACCACTGCAGGAAGGTTCAGCCCCAGAATCTGCTCGTCGATGAGCACCACCGGGCCGATACGCGCGATGTCGTAGATCGATGCCGGCAGCGATCCCGTACCCGACAGGTACAACAGGCCGTCGATCTTCTGGCTCTTCAACAACTCGAGCTGCTTCTCTTCCGGCTGCGCCGTGACTTCCGGCACGACGAGCACCACCAGCATGTCCCGCTGAGACGCCGCCTGGTGCACGCCCTCGGCGACCATCGCGAAGAAGGGGTTCGTCAACTCCGGCACGACCGCGCCAATCGTCGACGCACGTCGACTCTTCAGGCTTTGCGCAGTCTTGTTGGGCGAATACCCCAGGATGCGGATCGCATCCGTGATGCGATCCTTGCGGTGCTGTGCCACCGGTCCAGAGTTGTTCAGGACGTAGCTTACCGTGCTGATCGAGACACCGGCGTGCTTCGCCACGTCCTTCATGGTCGGGCGTGTGCGGCTGAGGTTTGCCACGTGCTTTGAGCCTTGCACGGAATGCCCTAGGCCCCGGCGGTCCAGTTCAAGATCGCATTCCAAAGCTTGGGATAGTGCGGCCAGTTGATGAACTCCGGCGGTGCCCAGTGCGGGGCCAGGTCGGAGGCGAAAGCGGTAGCCCGACCCTGCCCGTGTTCGCCGACGACGAGGATGGGGTCGTCCCCGCTGCGCGCCACGACCACCGCGCCCTTTTTTGCAATCAGTCGGTTGTAACCGAGCAGTTGCGGCCACTGGCTAGGCGTGCCGCCGAGCACGGGATGATCGGGAACGCACACCTCGACCGTTGCGCCTTCGGACCGCTCGATCCGATCGTCATGCGGCAGCATCGTCACTGGCAAGACGTCCGCCAGTGGGCTCATGCCATAGCGCGCCTTGCCGTCGATCCCGGTGAATGACAGATAACCGCCGATCATGACCAGTCCTCCACCCTGACGGACATAGTCCGCCACCAGCGCAAGACGGTTAGGGGACTTCTGCGATCGCAGGAACGTCTCATCGGGGAGCAGGAAGGAATTCGATCCGATGTCCGAGATCACCACGACATCGAACATCTTCAGATGTTCGGAAGTTTTCGGAAAGCGCAGAGATACTTCATGACCCCGGACGTAGGTCACGTCGTGGCCTGCCTGAGCCAGCGCCTCGAGGAAAACGCCCGCACCTTCCTCGTACTCGGTCGAGTGAAACTGATCGAAGCCTTTCTGGTGGATGGTGTGCTTGACCCAAGATTCGCCGACGAACAGCACCTTGAGCGTTTTCATCGGGCGCAATCCCCTCGCACTACGTTCAGTTCGGAAAATGCGGGGCTGTGCATGGAATCTCCCTTTCGATTGAGGTCACTGCGCCAAGCGACTACCGCGCGCAGCGGGGGGCAACGATTTTGGCCAGCCGGCCTCAAGTCGCCCCAACTGCGTTGTCGTCGCGATCACAGGTAAGGATTGAATCAAACCTTGGAGTCGGCAAACGCCGGAAATACTTCTCGGGCCATCATCTTCATGTTGTCGATCACGTCGTCGATCGGTTGGCCCGCTGCCACAAGGCACACAAGGTGGTCGACGCCCATTGCTTCATAGCCTTTGAATCGCTTGATCATGCGATCCGGAGTGGTCAGCACGGGGTCGTCGTACTTGTCGAAGATTCCTTCCGACGACGGCGATTCCGTCAGCGGTCGAACCAGACCACCAACGATCGTGTCATCGATGCGATCGCCGACCCCACGCGCCTTCAAACGATCTTCACGACTTTGGGTGGAACCACTTCCCTTCACCAGCGCCATGTAATGATTCCATTCATCGACGACGTAAGGGAAGCCTTCCAAAGCCTTCTCTTCGGTTGCGCCGATCCAAGTGTGTCGCAAAACCATGACCTGCCCTCGCGGCTTTCCGCTCGCGACAACGGCCTCGTCGTATGCTCGCAGAAGAGCCTCCAGGTCGCCGTGCGGTTCGAAGGTCCCGAAGTTGGGCGCAGTGATCAGGTTGAGACCCTGCTCGGCGACTTTCCGTACGCCGTCCACGCTCTGTGAGCCCACCCAAATTTCAGGATGCGGCTTGGTCGCCGGTTTCGGGACGATCGTCGTCGGAGGAAAGGAGAAAAATCGGCCTTCAAAGGCCACATCGTCTTCGACCCACACCCGCCTGATGATCTCCAAGGACTCTTCGTAGATCGCACGTATGTCCGCAGGATTGATACCAAGCCGGTCCAGGGGGTACCGCGCACCGCCGCGCGCCACACCAATGCCGATCCGTCCTGGGGCGAGATGATCCAGCATGCTCATCTCGGATGCGACCAGCAAGGGGTGGTAATAGGGCAGAACCACGATACCCGGCATGACCCGCAGCCGCTTCGTCCTTGCCGCGGCAAGCGCGCTGAACACCAGCGACGATGGATTCGTCACGTAGTTCTGGAAGTGGTTCTCGTTGATGGTGATGCCTTCGAAGCCCAATTCCTCCGCAGCATCCACGATCCTGAGCATGCCGTTGAGCACCTCCGACCAAGGCCGGCTCATGTCAGGGTAGAAGAAGGGCGCGGTGACCCAGAATTTAAGCGCCATGAGTTCGTCTCCAGTTTTCAAGCACGCTGTTGAATGACCCCGGCATCACGGCCGCGCCCCAGATGGGCGAAGCGCCATGAGGGCGTCGCTGTAGGATTCGTCGTCGCCGGTATAACGCCAGCCCGAAGGCATCTGAGGCGCCGTCGTCAGGTGGACCTTCGCCTCGACGCCGGTCGATTTCACTGCGTACAGATATCCCGCGGGCGCCCAGAAGAACTCGCCCGCACGAAGCGTGAAGTCCAGCTCATCCCCGTGGAGGTCGGTCACCACGATGCGAATCTCGCCTTCAAGGCAATAGAAGGCTTCGTCCCAACTCGTTTCCTGCCACACCACGTCTTTGGCATCAGCCCGGTGCTGGGTGACGCCCTGACTGAAATAGCGTGCGCCGTCTCGCTCACGCGAAATGAAGGTTGCGGCCGCGACGCCGTCGCTGAACGCAATCCGCGGCATCGCCTCGATCTCCGCGAGGGTGAACAGTCGGGGAAACCGTATCTCCTGCTTGGGCGCCGACGCCCGGATTGCAGCGCCGATCTGCCTCTTGGCCTCGGTGAGAGTGGACATCGCTACATTTCCTCCTGCCGTCCGGTTTGAACGGCGCCGAACACTTCTGATGGAATCGTTTCTGAAAATAGGCCGCGATAACTTCAAACGTTTCTGGCCGTCGCGGACCCCCGACGATGGATTACGTGTCGGCCGAGCCTGAGAACAGCTGGAAGGGGTTGACGGTCATCATGTCGGCCGCCACCGAGAGGGCCACGCCGTGGCGCTCCAATCGGGAAAGGAAAAGCCGAGGAACGTAGCCAACTCCGTTCCCCCCGTTGCGTGTCCACATGCTTTTCACCGCGAGGTCGTGGCTCAACAGGATGCGCGGAGCGTGACCGTCCTTCACCAGTCCCGCGATGGCTTTGGCGGTTTGGTCCGGCGAGGGCGACTGTCCCTCGCCAGGGTAGTAGTTCGGCATTCCGATCATGTCGAACTCGAGCCAGACACCCCGCGCGGCGATCGCGCGCTGGTAGTCGACATCCTCACCGGAAGGATCCATATGGCACAAGGCGACCGCTTCAGGAGCGACGCCCTCCTCGTCCAGCACGATATCGAGCACCTCGTGCCCACGGCGCTGCCATCCCGGCATATGGATCAGCATCGGCACCTTGAGATGACGCTGTGCTCGCGCTGCGGCACGCAACCGAATTTTCTCAGCGTCCGTGAACAGCGGGGACACTCCGATCTCTCCAATGATTCCGGGCTTGATCCCGGTCTCGTCAGCGCCCTTCTCGAATTCGTCGATCAGCTGGGCGCAAAGCTCATCGACCTTGAGATCGGCCTGCTCCGGTTCATGGAACGCATGCACATACCATCCCGACCCCATGATGATGTTGAGTCCGGACTTCTTCGAGATCTCGCGCAAGGCGAGCGGATCCCGCCCGATGTCAGCGTTTGAACATTCAACGATCGTCCTGCCCCCGGCGGCGGAGAAATTGCCGAGTTCTTCGACCATGGACTCCACGTCGTCAAAGCGCGCGTTGTCCAGACAGCAGGCCGGACTTTCCGCCAGCAACCACTGCATCGAGGCGTCCACGCGGGCGTGATACCGCTGGCGAGCCTCAGCCTCGGAGGGCTCCCCCATCCTCTTGGTCCAATCCACGACCAAATGCTCGTGCATCAACGTCATGCCGAGCTCGGTCGCCGCTATCGGGCCACAGACCGTGTTCACCCGGGCAAGGGGTCGTGAAGTGTCGGTGTCGCCCATTGCGGACTCCTCCTGGATCTTTCGTTCACCGCGCCCCGGCAAGTCGCCCTACTATAAACGATTCGACATGCCGGATGTCTACCGTTAACCTGCGTACCAGGTTCCGAGAAGCCCAGTGCGAAGCATCCGGGTCCTTTGCAACCTTCATTCGCGCCGGCTTCGTTCTGCCATCGGCAATGGCACCGGAGCGATTTGGGTTCAGATCACCCAGGTACTCCCGTACCTGGGGGACATGTTGCTTCTGGCCGAACTCTCCGGGCTCGCAGAGCCGCAGAAGGCAATCGGCATTCCCTACGCGCAGAAAAGCTGAGGCCAGTATGGTTGAGCGCGTCATCATCGATTGTGACCCGGGCATCGACGACGCCATCGCCTTGCTCCTGGCGTTTGCGTCACCTGGAATCGAAATCCTGGGAATCACCGCAGTCGCGGGTAACATCCCGCTCCGTCTGACAGAGGCGAATGCCCGTCGGATCTGCGAGATCGGAGGCCGCACCGACCTCAAAGTTTTCGCAGGCTGTGGCAGGCCATTGCTCTACTCAGCGCGAGACGGGGCAGCAGCTTTTCACGGGGCCGATGGTCTCGGGGACACCCACCTCCCCGAGCCCACCATGCCGCTTCAGGAGCAGCATGCCGTCAACTTCATCATCGATCGCGTGAGGGCGGCACCGGGAGCGATCACGATCGCCGTACTGGGTCCCATGACCAACCTGGCTGCTGCACTTGCGATGGCGCCGGACATCGCCGACAAGATCAAGCGGCTGGTCTTCATGGGAGGTGCCGCGTTTTGTCCGGGCAACGTCACGGCCCATGCCGAGTTCAATTTCTGGTTCGATCCTCATGCCGCGAATGCGATCCTGGCATCGAAGATCCCGAAGGTGATGTTGGGGCTCGACGTCACGAGCAACGCCATCATTACCCCGGAAAGAATCCACCGATTACGCAGGTCGGGTCCGACCGGGAACTTGTCAGCGCGGATGCTCGCCTACTACACGGAGGCCGGCAGCGCGTCTCTGCACGATCCTTGTGTGACGGCCTACCTGATCAAGCCCGAACTGTTCTCAGGCATCGAGGCATTCTGCGAAGTCGAGGTGCAGTCCCAGCTCACGATTGGACAGAGCGTCGCCGCCGTGTCGAAGCGCGATCTCGCCGGCCGCGATCCCAATTGCCTCGTCATCACCCGATGCGACTCGGACGGGTTATTTGGACTGCTGGAAGCGCGTCTGGCGACTTTGAATTGAGCGCCGGCCGGTAGAGGTCCTGAAGAGATGCCCCGCCCCTACCTTCAGCTGCGGACGCGAGCAGGGTCGTAGCGCGTCGACTCGCCCTCCGCGGTCCACCGCGCAACAAGGGCCATGCTCTCGAAGCAGTTCGTGTCAGGTGCGCAATGTTTCCCTCAGCCAGCGGATCGCCTCGTCCATCATGCGGCGGCCAGGCTCCATGATCGTGAAGAAGCTGAAGGCGGCGTGGATCGAACCGTCATAGCGCGAGATGACCGTCGGCACGCCGGCGGCCTTCAGCGCGTTCCCGTAGTCCTCGCCCTCGTCGCGCAGCGGGTCGAACTCGCAGGTCTGCACCAGCGCCGGCGGCAAGCCGGTGAGGTCTTTGGCCAAGATCGGCGAGATGCGTACATCCTTGCCGTCGAAGTCTGGGCCCAGGTAGTGGCTGCGGAACCAGTCCATGTCGTCGCGCTGCAGCAGATAGCCCGCTGCGTTATCGGTCATCGACTTCGTGACGACGCCATCGAAGCGCGTCACCGGATAGATCAACAGCTGCGCCGCCAAGTTGATCCGGTCCTGGTCGCGGAGTTGCTGCGACACCACAGCCGCAAGATTGCCTCCGGCACTGTCGCCGCCGACCGCGACGCGTTGGGCGTCGCCGTCGATCTGAGCCGCGTTCTTGACGACCCAGCGGGTCACCGCGATGCAGTCGTCGGCCGCGGCCGGAAAGCGGTGTTCCGGGCTCCGGCGATAGTCGGTCGCGACGACGATCACGTTGGCGCCGCCGCTGAGCTCGCGGCACACGCTGTCGTGCGACTCGAGATCACCGAGGACGAATCCGCCGCCGTGAAAGAAGACGAGCGCCGGAAACGGGCCGTCGCCTTCGGGCGTGTAGACCCGTGTATTGATCTGACCTCCCGGTCCGGGAACCTCGCGGTCGGCTACGCCAGCGAGCTTGGCTTGGCTCGGCGGCAGCGACACAAAGATGCCGTCGAATACGGCGCGACATTCTTCGGGCGTCATCGCATTGGTCGGCTTGCCACCGGCCGCAGCGATCTGGTTGAGCAGACCTTCGACCTGGGGATGCAGCGGCATGGGAATCTCCTCGTTCTCTCTTTGGGAACCGGCGCTAACCGAAGATCGAGCTTACGCAGGTTCGTATGCGCTCGCGTAGGCCACCCTTCGACTTCAAGTCGGCGCGCCCTGGTTTCGCGAGCGTCAGCCCGGCGAGAGATCTGCATACCAATATGAGGCCGTGACGCCGCCATCCATTAGGAAACCGCTACCCGCTTGAGGGTTGTCTCGGACGTGGCTCGCGAAGGAGATACTCCGGCCGTGTGGATGACGCCCGCAACGCTTCCGAGGGCCGTCGCGGCTTCCAGCCGCGAGTGAACCGAGGCACGCAACGAAACGTCGACTGCGACGGTGCTAACCACGAAGCCGTCGTCGGCCAAAGTTTTCGCCCCGCGGCCTTGGCATTGTCCTGTCTAAGATCGGCAAGCAGCACGTGCTTGCCCCCACCCGCACGGCGAGCGATGGCTTGACCGATCGATCCTGTGCCCATCAAGACGATGACTTCGCCCGAGAGAGCCTTCTGAATGTTCTGTTTCTGCATGTCGAGTTCCTTCGAAGAAAGTGGCGCGTCTTCGATGTACCTGACAGTGGCGGGTCGCTTTAGTACCGGGACACGCTGCCCCGGGAACGTCCGCTTCCGGAAGCCCAGAAGCCAGGAGTCAGTGACGACTTTGGGCTGGAAAGCGGTCCGTTTCTCACCGCGCTCAGCGGTCTGCAAAATTTCCCTGAGTTTTTTGGCGCACCTCACCGACCGCGCAGCCTTCCGAAAGTCCTGATTCGTAACTACGGGCTGACGAAAGAGAATCCGAGATCGAGGCGAACAAGCCGAGATCCTTCGCCGCCCACCATGTGTGCATCGGGTGTGCGGTGCATTCAGGCGTCGTTACGAAGCATCGCCTCCAGACGGCTGCGCGCCACCTGCCCGCCCTTCATGACCAGGACGATGCGCTCGGGTTCGGTCAGTACGCCGATCTGCGTGAGCGGGTCGCCATCGACGACGACGAGATCCGCCAGCCTGCCTGGCGCGACGCCGCCGAGATCCGGAATCTGCGACATCTCGGCACCGTTGACGGTCGCCCACTTAATGACCTCGAGCGGCGGCAATCCCAGCTCTTCGACGTACAGCGCCAGCTCTTTGGCGTTGTCACCGTGCGGCGTCTCCAACAGACCGAAGTCGTCGCCGGTGACGAACTTCACGCCGGCCTTCACGCCCATCGGCAGCGACGTGCGCGCGTAGTTCACCCAGCCGTCGAACTGCTCCTGCGTGTGGTACACACCGACCGTGCGCTTGGCCAGGTACAGGCTGGGCAACACGTAGGTGCCGTGCTTCACGAACAGTTCGGCGAGTTCCTCGTCCAGATGGTCGCCGTGATCGACGATGGAGATGCCCGCCTTCAGGCAGGCCTTGATCGTCGGCTTCGAATAGACGTGGGCGCGCACGCGCAGACCGCACAAGGTCGCCGTCTCGACGGCTGCCGCGATCTCGTCGTACGAGAGCTTCACGGTGCGATTGGGCAGGCCGTGTCCGCCCTCGGGGTAGAGCTTGATCATCTGCACGCCGCGCTTGGCCTCGAGGCGGATCTCCTTGCGGAATTCCTCCGGACCGTCGCAGACCGCGCCGAGGCCGCCGGTGGCGGTGCGCTGCACGTTCCAGTGTTCCGGCTTGTAGTCGACGACGTGACCGGTCGGCACGAAGTCGCGACTGCAAGGCACGATGCGTGGACCGTCGATGACGCCGTCCGCGATCAGGTTCTTCAGCACGACGTCGAGATTGTGGATGGCGCCTGCACCGACGTAGGTGGTGAAGCCGGCCTCCAGCGTCTTCTGCGCGTTCCTGGCGGCGACCACGCCCATGTACGGCGCGGGATGCTGCATGTCCACTTCCATCAAGCGCGCCAGGCTCAGGCCGTGCAGCGAGAAGTGCCCGTGACCGGCCACCATCCCGGGCATCAGCGTCTTGCCCTTGAGGTCGTAGACGACATCGCCGTCACGCGGCGGCGACGGGTTGGGCAGGCTGGCGATCTCGACGATGCGATCGCCCTCGACGATCACGTCCGCCTTGCCCAGCGCGGCGATCCCGTCCAGGACATTGGCGTTGCGGAACACCGTGCGGCTCATCGTCATCTCCAGGGCCTGCAGGGCTGTGCATGACCGCGACAGCCGTGTTGGGTGCGGGCTCGTCGGCGTCGCGGCGCAGGCCGACCGACCTGCTCTGGGTTGCAGTGTCCTCGTCCGCGTTCGCCCCGTCTTGTCTTAACCAGCCACCCTTCCGGGTCTGCGGTCTTGCGCCAAGACGCTGTTGCGCAAGGGCATAAGGGCGCGGAGTGCTCGCGAACCGCAATATTTGCAATCCATTCAGCCGGTTTTTACAAGCTGCACAGCTTGAATGTTGCGCGCGACCTGCCAGGGCGCTACGGTTCGTCTCCGGCGGAATTCGGATGAGGGGTCGGATGGCGCGAGCAATGATCGATCCGCCCGCCTTGCCATCGACCCTGCTGGCGGATCTGGCGGAGCAGCCCGGACGCTGCATCTGCAGAAGAATCGAGGCATCGCGGCGTAAGGACCGCGCCACTCGATATCGAAAAGAAGAGGAGAAGACCTGATGACCGCCCTGGCCGCCTACCGCGCCGCACGCGACCTGCTGATCCTTCACCGCGAGGACTACACGGCGGCGATGACGGACTTCCGCTGGCCCGAGATGCCCGAGTTCAACTGGGCGCTGGATCACTTCGACGACCTGGCGCGCGGCAACAAGCGCGCGGCGCTGCGGATCGTCGACGAGTCGGGTTCCGAGGTCAGCCGCAGCTTCGAAGAGCTGCGAGTGGCCAGCGATCGTGCGGCCAACTACCTGAGCGGACTGGGCATCGGACGCGGCGATCGCCTGCTGGTGATGCTGCCCAATCGTGTCGAGCTGTGGGAGCTGATGCTGGCAGCGATGAAGCTGGGCGCCGTGCTCAGCCCGGCGACGATGCTGCTGTCGGAAGCCGATCTGAAGGATCGCATCGGACGCGGACAGATGCGTGCGGTGATCGTGGATGCCGCCAATGTCTCCAAGTTTGCCGGCATCGCGGACGGCTGCGTGCGTGTGTCGGTGGGCAAGGCCGACGGCTGGAGCAACTACCAGCAGGCGGCCGACGCATCGAACGACTTCAAGCCGGACGGCGTCACCCGCGCCGACGATCCCTGCGTTCTTTACTTCACGTCGGGTACCACCTCGAAACCCAAGATGGTGCTGCACACGCAGCGCAGCTATCCGGTGGGTCATCTGAGCACGCTGTACTGGCTGGGCCTGCGCGAGGACGACGTGCATCTCAACATCAGCTCGCCGGGCTGGGCCAAGCACGCCTGGAGCTGCTTCTTTGCGCCGTGGACCGTCGGCGCCACGGTCTTCATCTACAACCAGGGCCGCTTCGATGCGGACAAGACGCTGGCGACGCTCGCGCGCTGCGGCGTGACGACGCTGTGTGCGCCGCCCACCGCCTGGCGCTCGCTGATCCTCGAGGATCTGACCAAGTACAAGCTCAAGCTGCGCGAACTGGTCAGCGCCGGCGAGCCGTTGAATCCCGAAGTCATCGAACGCGTGAAGGCGGCCTGGGGCCACGTCATCCGCGAGGGCTACGGCCAGACCGAATCCACCGCGATGCTCGGCAACCCACCAGGGCAGCCGGTGCGCTATGGATCGATGGGTCGACCCCTGCCCGGCTATCGCCTCGATCTGCTCGACGTGGATGGCAAGCCGGTCGACGAGGGCGAGGTGTCGGTGTCGCTCGACCCGCGTCCCGCCGGCGTCATGGCGGGTTACGCGGGCGACGAGGAGAAATCGAAGAAGGCGCTCGGCGGAACGCATTACGGCACCGGCGACGTGGCCTCTCGCGACGCCGACGGCTTCTTCTGGTTCGTCGGACGTACCGACGACGTGTTCAAGAGTTCCGATTACCGCATTTCGCCGTTCGAACTCGAAAGCGCGCTGATCGAACACGAGGCCGTCGCCGAGGCCGCTGTGGTCGAGAGCCCGGATCCGAAGCGGTTGTGCATCCCCAAGGCCTGCGTGATCCTGAAGCCGGGCTACAAGCCGGATCGCGACACGGCGAAGTCCATCCTCAGCTTCACGCGAATCCGGCTGGCCCCCTACCAGAAGATCCGCATCGTCGAGTTCTGCGACCTGCCCAAGACCGTGTCCGGAAAGATCCGCCGCACCGAGCTTCGCGCGAGCGAGGCGGAGCGGCGCAAATCGGGACAGCGCGGCGAGAACGAGTTCTTCGAGACGGATTTCCCGGAGTTGCTCGACAGCGCGAGAACGTAAAGCCAAAACTTTCCCTCTCCCCGCGCTGTTTGCGGGGAGAGGGCCAGGGTGAGGGGCCTGCTGCCCGAATCAAAAGCAGCCCCTCACCCCAACCCTCTCCCCATGCGGTGAAGCTGCATGGGGAGAGGGAGACAAGAGAACGCACATGCCCAGTCCCTTCGACAACATGACCGCCAGGCCGATCGACTCCGAGGAATCTCGCCCGACGCCAGACGCGACGTCACGTCTCTGCGTGATGCAGATAAGGATCGAGCCTGCGCAGGTGTGGTTCGACTGTCCGCGTTGCGGCGTCGAACTCGAAGGCTACTACAGCGATCCGCGGGGTCAGACCGATGTGGCCTGCGAAGACTGCGGCGCCGTCTTCGACATTCCTTCCAGCGCCAGCCTGGTCATCACCTGACCCTTCTTCGAGCCAACGCCATGAACATGCCTCTCACGCCCGAACAGCCCGCGGTCTGGAACGACCCCGAGCACCACATCTTCAAGGTCTCGCGTCGCAGCTTCACGGATCCGCAAGTATTGCGCGACGAGTACAACCGCATCTTCGACAAGTGCTGGCTGTACCTGGGCCATGACTCCGAGTTGCTGAAGCCCGGCGACTTCGTCGCCCGCATCGTGGCCAAGCGCAGCATCCTGTTCACGCGCGACACGCAGAACAAGATCAATGCGTTCTTCAACGCCTGCCCGCATCGCGGCGCGCAGGTCTGCCGCGAGCGCAAGGGCAACGCGAAGAGCTTCCAGTGCTTCTATCACGGCTGGGTGTTCGGATCGGACGGCACGCTCAAGAGCCAGCCCGGCAGCGAGTGCTACCCCGCCGACTTCAACGCCAACGGTGCCGGCAATCTGGTGCCGGTCCCGCGAATCGATTCGTATCGCGGGTTCTGGTTCATCTGCTTCGACCGCAACGTGCAGTCGCTGAGCGACTACCTGGCCAATGCCAAGGAGTGGATCGACATCATCGCGGACCAGTCCGAGGTCGGCATGACCCTGGTCGGCGGCACGCAGGAGTACCAGATCCGTGCGAACTGGAAACTGCTCACCGAGAATTCGATCGACGGCTACCACGCGATCAACACGCACGCGACCTACGTCGACTATCTGAAGAACATGCAGGGCAGCATGTCGCCGGTGCCCTTCGACGGCACCGGCTACGACCTGGGCAACGGGCACGCCGTGATCGAGTACAAGGCGCCCTGGGGACGCCCGGTGGCGCAGTGGATTCCGCTGTGGGGCGAGGAAGGCAAGGTCGAACTCGCCAAGGTCCGCGCCCGGCTGGTGGAGCGTTTCGGCGAAGCCCGCGCGGATCGCATCGCCACGCTCAACCGCAACATGTTCATCTTCCCGAACCTGGTGCTCAACGACATCATGGCGATCACCGTGCGCACTTATTTTCCGACCGCGCCGGACGCCATGCAGATCTCGGCCTGGGCGCTCGCGCCCAAGGACGAGAGCGCCTGGGCCCGCAAGTTCCGCCTCTCCAATTTCCTGGAATTCCTCGGGCCCGGCGGCTTCGCCACGCCCGACGACGTCGAGGCGCTCGAACAGTGCCAGCGCGGCTATGAAGCGATGAAGGAAGCGCCGTGGAACGACATGTCCAAGGGCATGATCAAGGAAAAGGTCAACTACGACGACGAGCTGCAGATGCGCGTGTTCTGGAACGAATGGCAGCGCCGCACGCAGGCGACCGCGCTCGGCAAGGGAGACGCCTGATGCTCACCATCGACACCGTGACCCGCGAGCAGGTCGAGGACTTCATGTTCCTCGAGGCCGAGATGCTCGACGAATGGCGGCTCAAGGAGTGGCTGACCCTGTTCACTGCAGACGGCAGCTACTACGTCCCGACCACGGACACGCCTCCCAATGCCTCGCCGGACAACGCGCTGTTCTACGTGGCGGACGACCGCTTCCGTCTCGAGCAGCGCGTCGAGCGCCTGCTCAAGCGCACCGCGCACGCCGAGTTCCCGAAATCCAAGACGCGGCACCTGGTCAGCAACGTGCGCATCCGCGGACGCAAGGACGACGAGCTCGACGTGGGCGCCGCGGTGCTGACCTATCGCACGAAGATGGGCCTCACGGAGACCTACATCGGCAGCTACCGCTACCGCATCGCCGTCACACCCGAGGGACTGCGCATCCGCGAGAAGCGCTGCATCCTGGACATGGAAGGCCTGAAGCCCAACGGCCGCATCAGCATCATCCTCTGAGGTGAACGCCATGAACGTCCCCTTCCGCTACAAGCGCCTCGGTTACGTGGCGCTCAACGTCACGGACCTGGCGAGAAGCACCGCGTTCTACCGCGACTTGGTGGGGCTGGCGGTCAGCGAGTCCGGCGACGATCTCACCGCACTGCGCTGCTCGCAGGATCACCACAACATGCTGCTGTATCCGGCCAAGCAGGCGGGGCTGAAGCGTATCGGCTTCGAACTGGAGAGCCGCCGCGATCTCGACATCGCGCGCGAGTACATGCGCGGCCTGGGGCTGGCCGTGGAAGACGTGTCGGCCGACGAACTCAAGCGCTTGCGCACCGCGGCGGCGTTTCGCATCCGCATTCCCGGCAGCGGCCTGTGCCTCGAATATTTCGTGCAGATGATGCAACTGGCGCAGGCCTACATCCCGACGGTCGCGAAGATCGAACGGCTCGGCCACGTCGTCCTCAACCTGGCGGACTTCGAAGGCGCGCTGCAGTGGCTGACCGGCAAGCTGGGTTTCGTCATCTCCGACTTCGTTCCCGGCTTCGCCGCGTTCCTGCGCTGCTTCCCCAACCCGCTGCATCACTCGATGGCCATCCTGACCGGCACCGAAGATCACCTGAACCACGTGAACTTCATGGTCACCGACATCGACGACGTCGGCCGCGGCATGAACCGCATGAAGAAGAACGACGTCGAGATCGTGTTCGGGCCGGGGCGTCACCAGCCCTCGGAGAGCATCTTCCTGTACTGGCTCGATCCGGATCGCATGACGGTGGAATACAGCTTCGGCATGGAAACCTTCCCCGAAACGAACGCGCGCGAGGCGCGGCTGCTCGAGCCGGTGCCCGGCACGCTCGACACCTGGGGCAGCGTGCCCGCACCGGCGTTCGGAAAGATCGGCGTCATCGAACAGGCGGCGGCCTCGCCGTCCGCGCCCACTGGCGACGCGACGCCGCCGATTCGCATCTCGTCCTCGCAGAGCGGAGCTCTGGCATGAGCCGGCGACTCGTTGATCGCGTCGCCGTCGTCACCGGCGCCGGTCGCGGCATCGGCTACGCGATCGCAGAACGCTTCGCCGCCGAGGGCGCGAAGCTGGTGCTGGCGGATCTCGACGCGAAGACGCTCGAGGAAGCGGCGACGCGACTTCGCGCAACCGGCGCCCAGGTCGTGACCGAAGCCGGCGATCTGGCGAAACAGGACGTCGCCGAACGCACGATCCAGGCCGCCGTGACGCACTACGGCACCTTGGACATCCTCGCCAACAACGCGGGCGGCGGCATCCTGCGACCGTTCCTCGATCACACGCCGGACACGCTGCGCACGACGATCGACCGCAACCTGTGGACCTGCATCTGGTGCTGCTGGTACGCGCTGCCGATCATGAAGGCCAAGGGTTACGGCCGCATCGTGAACCTCGGCGCGGACTCGGTGCGCAACGGCCTGTTCGATCACGCGGCCTACAACGCGGCCAAGGGCGGCATGCACGGCATGACCACCGGTCTTGCACGCGAATTCGCGCGGGACGGCATCACCGTGAACACCGTCGCTCCCTGCGTCGTCAACACGCCTCAACTTGCCGAAGTCGCAGCCGTGAATCCCGAACTCGTGCGCAAGGTCATCGACGTGGTCCCGATGGGACGCCCCGGCGAGATGCACGAGATCGCCTCGATGGTCGCCTACCTCGCCACCTCCGAAGCCGCCTTCGTGACCGGACAGGTCATCAGCGTCAACGGCGGCACCACGATGCTCTGAGCCATGTCCAACCTGCACCCGCTGATCCCCGCCGCCGACCTTTTCGAAGGCGAGATGAAGAACGCGACGCTGCCCGACGGCACGCGTGTGGCGCTCTACAACCTCAACGGCGCGTACTACGTCACCGACGATACCTGCACGCACGAGAACGCCTCGCTGTCCGACGAAGGCATGGTCGAAGGCACGAACGTGATCTGCGGCTGGCACTTCTGCGGATTCGACATCGCCAGCGGCGCGGCCACCGCCTCGCCCTGCAGCGAGCCATTGCGGACCTATCCGGTCACGCTGGTCGAAGGCCTGATCCATGTCGAGCTTTGACACGGGCCTCGGCGCCGCGAGTCCGGGCCGTCGCGCGGTGGCCAAGCGACGCGCGCAGAAGCGTCGGACGCAGGCCGAACGCTCGGACGAGATGCGCGGGCGCGTCCTCGAAGCCGCGGCCACCGTGCTGCGTCGCAAGGGCTACGCCGGCCTTCGCACCGACGAGGTGGCGCGCGTGGCCAAGGTGTCGCGCGGCGCGCAGCAGTACCACTTCCCGACCAAGGACAGCCTGGTGCTCGCGACCGCCGAGTACCTGCTGCGCGACGGCCTGGGCCGCGGCGAGTCACGTGCGCAGGCGGCGAGATCCGGCGGCGACGTCATCGAGGCCATCATCCAGGACTGCATGGATTTCTTCCTGGGTCCCGACTTCGCGACGATCCTCGATCTCGTGCTCGCCGGCAGCAAGGACCGCGGCCTGCGCGACCAGATCTATGCCTACACGCGCGGCAGCCGCCTGGGGGTCGAGGCGGCGTGGCTGGAGGTGCTCTGCGAACAGGGCATTCCGCGGGCCAAGGCCGAAAAGATCCTGTGGCTGACGATCAGCATCGTGCGCGGATTCTCCGTGCGCGCCCTGTGGCAGCGTGACGACACGTTGTTCCGCGACATCCTCGACGAGTGGAAGCAGATCCTCGCGGGGCACCTGAAGAATCTGAAGGGAGACAACCGATGAGCTTGTGGATCGACATGTTGGGCGCCGAGATCCGTTACGTGAACACGCCGACGTTCGGGCGCATCCGTGTGGCCGAGGCCGGCCCGAAGGACGCGCCGGCGATCCTGTTCCAGCACGGAATCGGCGGACACCTGGAGGCGTACAGCAAGAATCTCGTTTCCTTGTCGGACGAGTTCCGCTGCATCGCGTTCGACTACGTGGGCCACGCGATGTCCAACCGCAAGGCGATGGAATACACGCCGCCGGTGCTGGCCGAGCAGGTCGCCGAGCTGATGGACGCGCTGGAGCTGAAGAAGGCGCACCTGTCGGGCGAGTCGCTGGGCGGCTGGGTGTCGGGCTACTTCGCCGTGATGTATCCCGAGCGCGTGGATCGCCTGATGCTCAACACCGGCGCCGGCATTCCGATCGTCAGCGACAAGGGCCGCGCCGACATGCTCGACCTGATGGAGCGCTCGAAGAAGGCGGCCGGCCTGGCGCCGACGTTCGAAAGCGTCAAGCACCGCATCGCGTGGCTGATCCATCCGAAGAACCAGCACCTGGTCACCGACGAACTGGTGAACCTGCGTCTGAAGTTCTACCTGATGCCCGAGGGCCGCGAGGTCTCGCCGATGGTCAACCGCATGCTCGGGCGCCATGACGAATTCCTGCTGCCGCTCGAGCAGATCCGTCACGAGACGATGCTGCTGTGGACGCGCGACAACCCGATCCACGATCTTGAATGCGCGCAGGCCGCGGTCAAGCGGATCCCGAACGGCAGCCTGTACGTGATGAAGGCTGACGGCGCGCACTGGCCGCAGTACGAGGATCCCGAGGAGTTCAATCGGGTGGCGCGTGCGTTCTTCGCAGGCCGTCCGCTCTGATTGCGGATTCTCGTCAGCCGCGTGCTTGCCTAGTGATCTTCGCCGCTGCGGTTCGCCCTCTCTCTGCCCGCTTTTCAATGGGCGAGCGCACCTTCTGGTCTCCCTCTCCCCGTGTGCTTTTCACGGGGAGAGGGACGGGGTGAGGGGCCTCGCGGTTCGGGCACGACGCTGCTCGGATAGCGGCTTGCCCCTCACCCCAACCCTCTCCCCATGCGATGAAGCCGCATGGGGAGAGGGAGCTATCCGTACACGACCAATCGTCACGTCGGTCCTCGTGCCGCTCGACGACACATGCCGGCACTCGATTGCAGTTCGCGCAGGTCGCGGCGATGCTCGTCCCCTTCGCTGCTTTCATCATCTTCAGAACCACGACATGACTTCACGGCCAGACTGGAAGCAAGGACTGGGAACGATCGACAAGGATCGTCCCTCGCCTGCCTGGATCGCGGCACTGCGTGCCCGCTTCACGACCGAGCGCACGATCGATCGCGTGCTGACGCGCAAGCTCGAGCAGCGCACCGACCGGCCGTACCGGCCGGCGACGCTCGAGCAACTCGGCGCCGGCGTGGAATCGCTGCTGCGCGCCAGCATCGGTGCGGATTTTTCGATCCGCGAGGCGCGTTGGCTGTCGGGCGGCGCATCGAAGCTGCAGATGGCGCTCACGCTGGACTGGACGCGGCCCGGCGTCGGTCGCGAACAGACGCCGTTGGTGCTACGCATGGAGCCTGCCGAGTCCATCGTCGAGACCAGCCGCCTGCGCGAGTTCCAGCTCATCAAGGCCATGGAAGGCGTGGTGCCGGTTCCGCCCGTCTTCTGGTGCGACGAGAACGCCGATCACCTGCCCTACCCTGCGCTGGTCTACGGCTTCGCTCGGGGAGTGGCCAAGCCGAGCGCGAGCAGCAGCGGACCGTCCGGTGTCGGCACCACGCTGCCGCCCGCGTTGCGGGAGCGGCTCGCTCCGCAGTTCGTCGATCATCTCGCGCGCATTCACGCGTTCGACTTCTCGAAGGCGGACCTGAGTGCCTTCGATAATCCCGGCACCGGCACGCAATGCGCGGCCTGGGGCCTGGACTGGTGGCAGCGCGTCTGGGAAGAAGACAGCGGCGAAGACGTGCCGCTGATGCGGCTAGCCGTTGTCTGGCTGCAGAAGAACCTGCCCGTGCTGGATCGCCCCGTGATCGTCCATGCCGACTATCGACTGGGCAACTTCCTGTTCACCGAAGAGGATGCGCGCATCAGCGCGTGGCTCGACTGGGAACTCGGCCGCATCGGCGACCGTCACCAGGATCTTGCGTGGACGACCAATCGCACGTTTGCGTCGATGGACGTCGACGGCAAAACGCCGCTGGTCTGTGGCCTGCTGCCGGAGTCTGCGTTCTTCGAGGCCTACGAGCGCGTTTCCGGCTTCCATGTCGATGCCAAGACGCTGCACTGGTACAAGGTCTACAACGCCTACAGCCTCGCGATCATCGTGCTGGCCACCGGTTACCGCATCTCGCGCAATGCCAAGACGCACCAGGACGTGCTCGTCGCGTGGCTGATCGGCATCGGCTCTTCGGTGCTCGAAGAACTGCGCCAACATCTCGAGCAGGGAGCCTGACATGCAGATGCGCAGCGATATTCAGCTCACCGCGCTGATCCGCGCGATGAAGGACGTGGTGATCCCCGCGATCGATCCGGCGAACCGGCTCGCGATCGAGCAGAGCCAGTTGGTGCTGGGCATGCTCGCGTTGATGCAGAAGCAATTGCCGATGCAGTTCCGCTTCGATCGTGACGAGCTTTCGCGCCTGCTCGGCACGGCGGACCGCCTTGCCGAAGCCTGTGCTACCGAACCTGCCTTGCGCGAGACGGTCCGCGCTCTGGTCGACGTGCAGCAGCCCGCGCGCCAACGTTTCGTGGCCGCCATCGTGGACCCGGCCGAACTTTACGGTGACGTGATGGCCTTGCGAGAAGCCATCGGTTCGCTGGTGACGCACGCGGGCGAAGCCGCGGCGCCGGCACTGATGTCGCAGATCGAGCGGCAGGTTCTGGACCTGTCGCGCGAGCAAATCCTGCGGGATCGTGCGCTGATGGCGCCGCAGGGCTGGGAGCCGGGTTTGCCGGCCGTCGAGACGCTGCTGGAGAAGGTCGGGCCTGGGGCGGGATAGCCCGATCAGGCCACCGCCGGATGCCCGAACACCTGCCCCAGGTAACGCACGAACGTCTCGTCGTCGCACAGCAGCTTGCCGGGCGTATCCGACAGCTTCGCCACCGGTGATCCGTTGCAGCGCACGAGCTTCATGACGATGTTCAGCGGCTTCGGACCCAGGTCGTTCATCAGGTGCGTGCCGATGCCGAAGCCCGTCATCATGCGGTCGGCGAAGTGCTGCCATAGCGAGATCGCGGTATCGAAGTTCAGGCCGTCCGAGAACACCAGGCGCTTGGCGCTCGAGTCGATTCGCAACATGCGGTAATGGGAGATGACCTTCTCGCCCCACTCCACCGGATCGCCGGAATCGTGGCGCAGTCCGTCGAACAGCAGCGCGAAGTACCGATCGAAGTCGCGCAGGAAGGCGTCGATGCCGACCACGTCCGTCAGCGCCGTTCCCAGGTCGCCGCGATATTCCTGGACCCAGGTTTCCAGCGCCTGCTTCTGGAACTTCGACAGGCGCACGCCGGTGGCCTGGTGCATCTGCAGAAACTCGTGGGCCATCGTGCCGATCGCCGTGATGCCCAGGTCCATCGCGATCTTCACGTTGCTGGTGCCCTTGAAGTATTCCGGCACCTCGGCCAGCAAGCGCGCAGCAACTTGATGCTGCCACACGCCGCTGTAGCGGCGACGCAGACCGAAATCGAAGAACTCGAAGGGATTGCGCCGCGCAGGTCCATCCTTCAGCGCCTTGAGCTTCGCGATCTTGGCCGCGAGCCGGCGTTCGCCCTCGGCCGTCGGATCCACGCCGCTGCGCTGCCGAAGTTCGCGGAAGTACAGCTC
>Ga0187844_10001003_pt1 | contig 21997 bp, 18 predicted proteins | sample SpaLakP09_SKY_50_FD_134517 | JGI IMG/M metagenome (GOLD analysis project Ga0187844, IMG submission 134517) | Oligotrophic lake water microbial communities from Sparkling Lake, Wisconsin, USA - SP09_SKY_50 | ecosystem: Environmental > Aquatic > Freshwater > Lake | place: USA: Sparkling Lake...
GAATTAGAATATACACCTTCTTTATCACCTTTTACATCTAGATCATATGCTTCTTTGTATACTTTTTCTTGAAAGTCACTCATTTTATCAGCAACAACTTTGAAATGTTTCAGTGTTCCCATATGTTTACCTACATACTGTTTTTTCACATTCGATTCCATCGCTTGTAGAAATGAAACTCGCCCTTTGAACGCTTTCTTCAGATCACTAATTTTGTCTTCCTTCGGTTTAAAAATGTTGGTGGATAGTTCATTAAAATATTCTTTAACAAACTCATCTCCCACAGGTAAAAATGGTTCTCCTGCCCTAAGTGGTAGTATTAGATTCATAACGCTTGATATCTCTTTTACATTATCTTTCATTGGTGTACCGGACATTAATAGTACCTTACAACCTTCTACAACATGTAAAAAACGAAAAAATTGATCGTATATATTTAATCCAGAAACTTTTTCTTGTATACGTAAATTATGAACTTCATCTATTATAATAACATGATTACTGTATTCTTTACGTAACACATCATCAGATACTTTTTTAATGTATTTAGCGAATGTTTCAAAAGTATTAAAACTATAATAATCTCGTATTGCTTTTTTCTTTCTATGAACTTGTTCTATTTTAGTTAAATTATCGTAATCTTCTGGAATATATCTACCATCAGTACATTTAAATATTAACTCATTCATGAAATTATTAACAAGAGCATCACCTTTTGCTAAGTATAATGCACCTTTAAAACCTCCATCTGCTTTAATTTGTTCTATAGCACCTATAGCGGAACATGATTTTCCTGTACCCATTTCGTGTACTAAGAGTAATTGATCATAATTGGTATGTGATGTAAAAAAGCGTGCTATAATTTTTTGATGTTTTAATAATTCGCCTACTTCTTCTGGAAATTCCTCTGTTTTATCAAGTTTTTCATCATAGAACTCCTTTTTATGATAAATGTTTTCATAGAACTCGTTATTATAAGGATTAAAAAGTTCTTGTTGTTCTTGAACTATGTTTGGATATTTAGGTAAAAATTCGATTATGTCGTCTATCATTTATTATTAAATAATGTATTTTTTTATGCATTAATAATAAATGAGTTATATAAAAAAAATATTTATCATATGCTTAATATTACTTTTTATAATTATTATATTAATAGTATTGTTTAATTTTAATAAATTGAATAAAAGTAAAAGTAACCATTGTTATGATTCTGGAACCAATAGTTGTTCTAAAAAACCTAATTGTGATAAGAATAATACATACGATACTGCTGAATTATGTGAAAATAAGACTAAAAGATGTTATGATTCTGTAAGTAATAGTTGCTCTAATAATCCAAGATGTGACAAAAATAATATGTATACTACTGTTGAATTATGTGAAAATGAGACTAAACGTTGTTATAATTCTGTAACTAATAGTTGTTCTAATAATCCAAAATGTCTTAAGGATAATACATATAATAGTGCTGAATTATGTGAAAATAAGACTAAAAGATGTTACGATTCTGAAATTAATAGTTGTTCTAATAACATAAATTGTTCTATGGATAATATGTACGAGACATCAGAAATATGTGAAAATCAAACGAAGAGATGTTACGATCCTATAGATGAGAGCTGTTATAAAAATGATAAATGTGATTCCAATAAATACTACGATACAGCAGAAAAATGTAAAAATAAAAATAATAGATGTTACGATGCGGAAACTAATAGTTGTACTAATAATAAAAAATGTAGTACAAATAATTACTACGAATCTGCTGAATTATGTGAAAATAAGACTAAAAGATGTTACGATTCTAAAAGTAATAGTTGTTCTAATAACATAAATTGTTCTATGGATAATATGTATGATACAACAGATGAATGTCAAAAACATACAAATAGATGTTACGATTATGAAAGTAATAGTTGTTTCAATAACATAAATTGTTCTGTGAATAATATGTATGATACATCAGATGAATGCGAAAAACAGACAAATAGATGTTACGATTCTGAAAGTAATAGTTGTTCTAATAACATAAATTGTTCTATGGATAATATGTATGATACAACAGATGAATGCGAAAAACAGACAAATAGATGTTACGATGTTAAAAGTAATAGTTGTTCTAATCAATCGAGTTGTATATCACCAAATAAAATGTATGATACAGTAGCATTATGTGAAAATGAGAATAAGCTATGTTATAATTCTAAAGATAATATATGTGAATACAACAATTCATGTACCGATGATAATTTATACAAAACTCCAGATCAATGTTATTTCAGAACGTTGTTTTCAACAACAGGAAATCCAGATATTATTAAAGAAAATAATAATGTAACAGTTACTTTTAAGGCAAACGGAAGTTTTAAATTAATTTCTGATATGGATAAAATTAATATTCTTCTTGTAGGTGGAGGTGGAGGTGGAAGCGGTGGGTGGACTTATGATGGTGGTGCTGGTGGAGGTGGAGGTCAAGTGTTAAATCTCCGATCAGATTTAAAAACCGGATATGAATACACTGTAGATATCGGTAAAGGTGGTGGAGGTGGATTTAATAAAACTAATGGAGATGATGGAAAACAAACAAAATTTGGTAATGATATGATCGTAAATGGTGGTAAAGGTGGTAAAATAGCAAGAAATGTTTCTACAGGGGGAATTAGTGGTTATGCATCTAAAGGAGGTAAAGGTGGAGGTGGAGGAATTAGTTCAAATAAGTCAAAACCTACACCACCAACCCTAAATATTCTAAACAATAATTATGGTGGAGGTGGAGGTGGAGGAAGTAGTAATAGTCTGACTGATTCATCATTATCTAAAGGTGTAGGTGGTGGCGGTAATGGTGGGTATAAAACTATAAAAAGTGAAAATGGAGTAAATGGAACTGGTGGAGGTGGAGGTGGAGGTTTATATAATAATGGTGGAGGAAGTGGTGGTTCTGGTATCGTTATTTTAACTATTCCATTAAGTAGTAAATGATAAAATCTTTTAATATTTTTTATATATAAATGATTGCATACTTAGAAAAGTCTGATAAAAAAGACAAGAAATATAAGGTGACAATAATAAAAAACGATATTCACCTTAAACATATATATTTTGGCGCTGCAGGGTATTCAGATTATACAAAACATAAAGATAAACAACGTATGGAACGGTATAATATCAGACATAAAACAAGAGAAAACTGGACTAAATCGGGTATATTAACTGCTGGTTTTTGGTCAAAATGGATATTATGGTCTAAACCTAGTTTAAAAGATGCTAAATCTTATACAGAAAAAAAGTTCAATATAACTATTAAAAGTATTGAGCCTCCAAAATCTAATTCAATATCCGAATTTAAGAGAAAGTCCCCAAAACGCAAAAGCCGATCACGGAGAACAATGATTAAAAAAAGCTCTTTTGATGACAAGGAAAACATTCCACAAAATACCATTCCGCATTTTAATACAACAATCACTAGCTATTCTGTTATTCCAATAAAAGATATTGATATTGATCAGATTATGGAAAGAACAATAAAATCATATGGATATCCAACTGACGAATTTAAACTTATTCATAACAATAAATTAGTTGGTGATAGACTGACCAGAATTGATAATATGATCAATTTGTTAAATGAACGTAAAAAAATACCACCCATAGTTATTGAAAAACAAGAAACGGGTGGCAAATTTACATATGTTCCTAAAAGTTTACTTTTAAAAGGTGTTCAACCGAAATATATACCTATTACAACAACGTATTCAATTATTGACGGAAGACATCGTGTAGTAGGTAGTATAATAAAAGGCTATAAATATGTCCCAGTAATCTTTAAAAATGCGTAATTTTTTATACTAATCAGTATAAAAAAGTATTTATTCCGACTCACTACCTGAATTATCAGAAGAATCATAATAAGCATCAGATTCATTTTCCGAATCAGAATCGTTTCTCGAGTATTCGTCATCAGAATAATTATTATTTTTTCTAAGGGGACTTTCTTGATAAGCACGTAGATATTGTTTTAATTCTGGATAATTTGATGATATTCTTTCTGGATGTAACAAAAACATATATACTTTTTTAATCAATGGATCATCATAATCAAATTCTCGTTGAATTCTATTACCAGGTAATAACCGACCAACAACTTCATAATGTTTTTTATTTACACAAATAATAATAATCGATTTTCGTTGTTTTAAATGTGATCCAGATAAAAAGTCTGTGTAAGGAAGGCGACTTTCGCTGTTTATAAAGTAAATATCCCTGTTAAATCTATTAGATATAAAGTCTAATGTATAATCATCGACATTTTCTTTTGTAGTTTCCAATCCTTTTACGTATTTTTTATACGCTTCTTTATGTGATTCGTTACATGCTACTTTCATAAAGATAACAAATACATTTGTTAAACGGTCTTTTTTCGATGGTTCTATACTATTTAATTCAGGTAACGTCTTCAAATGAGATAACAACTCTTCGATAATAACTGCTATTGTTTCTTTTATAGATTTTCCATCGGATTTTTCATATGCTTTTGGTAAAATATTTTTTTCCAATTCTTCAATAGAAACAATATCTAAAATAAGTTGATAAACTTCCAAATCTTTAGGATCATTAATCAATAGTTTTATTATTTTTCTAGTAGGTCTTCCACGTACTTTTACTTCTTGGTTTGCTAAAAACGAGTTAAAACTACCTAAAATGGTATGTATCAATTCTTGAAATGGAATCTTAGCAATAAGACCTCCACCCATTTCTTCCCAACTTTCAATATCAACTTTTCCTGCCATACTAGCTCTTAATCTATGAACAAATTTCATACGATCTTTTTTATTCATCGTTGTATATTCATTAGAATAAGAATGTAACAATGAGTGAAAAAAACTGGAACCTTCTGAAATGGTTCCTGTACGAACAAGAACATCATCACCTTCTATAGGTGAATTAAAAACAACTGTTTTGTTAACAGGTAATATTTTAAGTTTAGTCATTTTATTACTATTCATTTAAATTTGTATAACTGTTTTTTTAAATGTCTTAATAATACATAAATGAATGATAACTTTTTAAATATTAGTAAACCAGAAATATATAAAGATAAATGGTTGAAATTTAATGATGCCGTTTTGTATCCAATGGAACTATGTGATTGTAATGATACAATAGGGGGTGTATGTTTATCAGGATTAACTTTTGAAGAGTGCGTGGATAAATGTAAAGGTGATTGTGATATAGGTTATTATATAGAGTTTGACAGCAATAAAAATATATGTGTTCCTATAAGATCTGAAGTATATTCAGACATAAATCCATCTTTTAACTTACGTAACAAAGACATTTACAATTTTAACGATAATGTTAAAATAACATATTTTCAAAACACGGAAAAATATCCGTTTCAAAAGCCATCAACAATGGAACTCTATTATACAGATGTTGTGTCAATAGTCAGTTATTATAACCCAAAAATTGCGCTTAATTTGAAAAGTTTAAAAAGTGATGAATATGCATATATGTCAGAAATAGAAACATTTGAAAATATAAGTATTTTGCCTAATATATCAACAAACAGTAAGTTATTAGATTGGCTTCCAATAAATTACGGTAATTATTTAACACTAAACATACCAAATAGTAATTTAATATTACGAAATACACTTGATAATGTTCTAAATTTTCAAACAATATCATTTGATGATTCTATTGGTAAAGATAAAGGATTTAATAATGATATTGTATTTTATCTAGAACCACTTGATAAAAACAACAAAAATAAGATAGTAAGATTCGGGGAACCTTTCGTAATAAAAACAACCAATAAAGGCGTTGTTTTTAATGACGGTAGTATGTTAAAAGTTACTTATGAGCCAATTGATAAAATGAGTAAAGAACAAATATATTTTACATTTACACCCAAAATGTCATACTATTATTGTGATAGTAGTATATGTAAAACGGTATCATATGATAACATTATTTTTCAAGAAGGCTCGAAATCATTACAAACCAAAAATTCTAATGGCGAATTAACAGATGTATATTTTAAACCAAATTGTAGTCAAATGTGTGATGTAAATAAATTACAAAATGTCAAGACTTTATCTTCAAATAAGCAGAAAAAATCTATGATATTCGGTATAATTATAATAATTGTAATAATTATTATGATTATGATTTTTGTTTATATACGAGTTAAACATCGCGTTTAATATCTTCTTCTTTCTGTTTCATATGTAAAGAAATGAATTTATACAGTATTTGCCTAAGTGGAATGGGCAAATTTGCTAAATTCCATGACACATCATATAATCTATTACTAACTTCTGTTTTTTCACCGTTATACGGTAAATCATCGTTTATTTTATCATTATTCTTGTAATAAAATTGTATCAATACATATATCAATTCCTTGGTGTTATCATCTATATTAGAGATATCACTTATAATTTTCTGTTTTTGTTTTATCGTAAGATCTTTTTTTGGTATATCCTTGATCAAATTATCATATAAAGGGAAAACGCTCATTTTTTGATTTTTAAAATATATTTATGACAAAATTCAATTTTATTTTATCATAATCCTAATATTGTATCATTTACTGGAGATTCGTTACTAAATTTTAACTCTTTAATATCATCACGACACATCGGACATGGTATATTTGGTTTAGATCGTCGAGTTTTACAGTAAGACGTTACACAATCAACACAAAATACATGATTACAACCCGTTACACACATATTTATTCCACTTTGTGTTTCATAACAAATAGAACAGTCAAATGATGTATCTATATCTATTTCTTCTTTGGTTATTTTTATATTTTTAAGCATAAGACGATAAAATTCTGATATATTTTTTACAGTTATTATCCAATTAGTTATACCGTTAAAAGTATGTATTGAATTTAATAGCGCAGTATTTAGTGTATTAAGTTCTGACGGTGACAAGTTATATAGCATTATATTCATGATCTGTGTTTGATAATTATCTAAAAATACATTAGTTTCGATTAAAAATATCTGAATATCTCTTCTATTCATTTGACCTGTAATATCGTGTTTAATGATAGAAATATTATACAAAATATACGATAGTGTATTGTATAAATCACTATTAAATATTTGTTGATTATTAACGATGTTTCTTATCTCAGTTGCATATATTTCTATCTGGTTTACCATTTTTTTAACAATTCCAATAAATCTTTCTTGTCTATTCATTCTAACTCGTATAGTTACGTTTCTACCTGTTTGTATTGCTACTATTTCACTGTAATTTTTATCTCGGTATTCATTAAACAATGAACATTTTCTGCTATTATTACGATTATGACCTGGTTGATCACATCTTGAACATTTATTAAAAAACCCAGGTTTAAAATACTGATTTTCTCGTAAATTACAATCTTGTCGGTTATGACCGTTTTGACCGCATTTAGAACATATTTTATGTTCAGGTTGTACAACACTAATTCTTTGCATTTATATTATAGAATCATTGGTTTATAAATATTTTTTTTTAAAAAAAAATATATATTCTATAATAAAAAATGTATGGAAGAAATCAAGATTTATCTTTATACGTTTGCCGAGGCGACGTATGCAACCGTGTTAATTTGGGAAATTTGTTAGGAGGAGGAAGAAATTTAAATACTAAAGAAAATTATGAGCCAATAAATGGTCTGAGTTCTGTTAATGGTGATTTTGTACAATCTGAACAAGGAAGAACTCTTTCACTTACTTATAATGGTGGTATGGAAAAATCCGGGGACTTTAGTGTTACTACAGATCAAGCTGTTAAAATTATTCCTGGTGCTTTATATAGTTATGGTCCTTACGATCCTCCCTATGATCCTAGTTATGCGGTCACTATTACAGCGCATAAATATTCTACTTATCAGGTTCATATGGGTGAATATGGGTGTATAATTTCAGAACTTTGGACGTGTGGTGGTGAAGATGGTAGGAAAGATATTTTTAAAGATACCAATTGTTCTAAAATTGCAATTCGCTTCTACTAACTTCATAGCTTAAGTTTTTCTTTAACTCCCACAAAAAAATTAATTATTAAAAATCATATGATTTTTAATAAGAAAAATGATACCCAAAACATACACCATAAAAAATTCCTATCTAATTCATTCCCGCACCCACCGGTAATTGTACACGATTTTTGTTAGCATACCCATTAGAATTAGTAGAACCATATGCATCAGTAAAATCTAGATAACATACATTATCATCTTCTTGTCCGTATAACGGTTTTCCGATTGTATATGCTGGAATTTCACCTTTAGGTTTTTGTTTAGCAACCTCTTTTTCTTCTTGTTTCGTAAATGTTTGTCGTGTTTGCATTTTTTGAGAAACTTCTACTATAAATCTACTTATTTCTCTTGCATCATGTGGACCTTGATATCTCATATAAGGTTTACCGTTTATATATAAAATAATATATGGTACTACTCTTATAGGTGCTATAGTTTCTCTAGACATCAAAACACATTGTTTGTTATGACTTACGTTAATCATTCCGAATTGACAACCTCCTACAGTACCCGGTAGTTGTTTAAAAATAGGAATTAGCGATTGGCAGTGTTCGCACTGTGTAGAATAAAAAAGTATTAAGGAAAACCCTGGAATATTTGTAGACATAATAGCTCCTTTGGTTCCTTTTACCAAATGGAAATCTTCTGTACTTAAAAATAGTAAACCGCTCATTTTATATTTAGTAAACAAGTTTATTTAAATCTATATATTTTATTATCTTATAACCATACATAATTATAATATTACATATTTCTATCATTGCAATAGTTAAAAATTTTATGTATAAAACCAAACAATTAAACAAAAACAACATTATATAAAAAAGTATATTTAATAATACAATATATACATTATATTCGTAATCTTCGTCGTATTCTTCTTCGTACTTAAACATACTATTTTACTTTTGATGATTTATGTTTAAATTTAAAAATCATACCAATTACGGGTATGGTTTTGTTATATGACCACACATTTATAATACATTTATACAACATTTACCACATATCAAGCACTTCTTGCATTTCATTATCGTTTACTTCACATAATAGTTCTATAAGATTATCAGGAGAATACTTATCTTTTATATGTTTTTCCCTTACATATTCCCATAACCATTTTCTGAATGTATGTTTGTACCTTAACGAATAGAATAGATGTCTAAACCTATATAATACGTTTATATTACGTTTTTGAACATCATTATCAATGTTATACACAATATTACTTATTGGATTTTCAAGAATTGCAATATCAAGTATTGTATTAGGTAGTTCGGGAAAAGTAAATATTCTATTATCGTTGCAATTTATAATTTGTAACTTTTCATTTATATTTGGAAAATATCTTATATAATTCCCAGAACAATCTATTGATCTTAATTTTGCGTTTAACGGTGGAATATTCATCAACATGTTGTTATAACATTCTAGTTCAGTTAAATTCACGTTTAACGGTGGAAGTGTTTGTATATTATTATCTGAACATGCAAGTGTTTCTAATTTATCGTTTAGTTGTGGAAGTTCCCTTATTTGATTATGTTCACAACGAAGCACACGTAATTCTAGATTTAACATTGGTAATGTTTTTATATGATTAAAAGAACATATTAAAGTCTGTAGATTATCGTTTAATTTTGGAAGTTCTGTTATTTTATTATCGTGACAATCTAAATATTCTAATTTGAAGATCTCTTGTGGAATATGTATTAATTTGTCATGACACATATACATTGTTGGTAAATCAGTATTTAAATGTGGTAAACAAGATAAAAAATTACCACCACAATACAGTGATTTTAGATTTATATTTAAGCGTGAAATACTTCTTATTTGATTACGTGTACAATCTAAATATTCTAAATTATTGTTTAGTTCTGGAAGACTTTCTAATTTATTAAACGAACAATCCATTATTTTTAGATTAGCATTCAAACGTGGTAATCTATGTATATTATTATTTGAACAATTAAGTGACTTTAATGTCTTGTTTAACTCGGGAATAGTATGTAAGTTATTATAAGAACAATCTAAAGTCAATAAGTGTGTAAAGTGTGATAACGAAGGTATATTTGATAATCTTCGATAAGATAGTTTGATAGTTCTTCTTGTTATTTCCATAGGCTCCAATATTTTTTCGCAACGTGAGTCATTCTCACAATCACGATCATTCATATTTATATTCACATTTATATTCATAGTGTTATAATTGGTATTCATGCTATATACTATTTTTTTACTTATAAACTTATACCAAAAATTCAAGTTTATAATGACAAATTATATTATCGTGTTGATAATATAAATATAAATGTAACATAAATGTAATTTTAGTCTATTTTTTTACTTTTCGAAATCTAAGTTAGGTCTAAATAGTTCTTTTAATTCTTTCATAAGTTTTCCTCTAATTTTCAACCGATATTTATACTGTATATCAATAAATCCTTTTGTGTAATCCTTATCTTTACCAAATGCTACATCAAGAACTTGATCCATTGGGTTTATAAGTGCTTTTAGATAATACATGTAATCGATCTTTACATACTCTTGATGTTTAGCCAAATAATCAGCACTTTCTATCTTTTCATACTGTTTAGCGGTATGATTATCTGGATCACATATTATATACTCTAGACGTGTTCCGGCATCAACACGTTGCCCACGTCTACGCATTCTTTCTGCTAATTGAACTTGTGCTGGTAAACATAATAAGTAATACTCCTCTTCGTCATTAGCACCTTTTTTAGCCATTTGTTCTTCACGTTCTTCTTTATCATTTGATAGAATCGGAACTGTATAATCACCGACTTTTGCTTTTTTAATACCTTTTTCATTAACAAATGCTTCCGGTTCTAATCCACCTGAATTACCAACTGCTTTAGTAACAACGAAATCAGTATACGGTTTCATACCGGAACATACTTCGTTGATTTGATTTACCACATAATAAATAATATCATCTCTTGATACATCATCTGCTATTTTACTAATAACAGCTTCATATGTATCACGAATAAACTTACTGTTATCACGACGTGCTAATAACACACCTTTTTTACCTATTTTCTTACTTACAACACCATCTCGTAAACATTGCCGATACATATACCGTTTTTTAGAAAGAATGAAAAAGAATGAATAGATTGCTTCTTCAAAAGCTAGTTCTCGCTTATACCCTTACTTTCATAAGGGGCTAGACTATACCTTAAGCAGACACTTTTATTTGTCTACCGACACCCGTTTGTTGAATCCATTTCAACCATCAGTCGTTGAGGGAGAATCATATCGTTAGACTTAGATTCTTTACCCGCGGATTACCCATCGTTACTAAAACTAATTAGTAAACATCCTTAACGTTATTACCATTCTCTAGGTCATTACCCCGAGTATTATATCAAGTTTCCAAAATATAAGTGGTAGTTAAGGCTTAAGGGCTTTCCCGTCATTATGAGGTGTCTCGCCGTACTATTCGTACGACTAGATGGTTATATCAAAGAGTAAGTTACACTGTTTATTCTTTTTTGGTATCTTACTCAACCAAAAAAGCAGCCATCTGTTACCGACTAAACAATAGTCCATCGGTTTAGGGAACAACTTAGAAATTTCCTCTGCTACATGTATAGCATAATCCCAAGTTTCATGAGCAGTTGTAAGATGTGGAAAATGAATATAATTACTATCTGTATCACCGTAAATAAGCTCACCGCCGTATTTTTCCGGTATCGTTTTAGCGACTATTTCGATATTCGTTCTACCCATATAAGTAGTACACATCGCACCAGGCATAAACGGTAAATAACCACGCCGAACTCCCATAGCACCATACATACTATTAGCACTTACCTTAAAAGCCAATTGTCTTTTATCTAACACATCTAGTAATGTTTTTTGTGCTATAATTAACGCTGTATTATCATTTCCGTTATCTTTCGTATCTTTATTCAATCTATCTATCTCTTCCTTACATTTTTTCATATCAACCTTACGAGTATGATTACGAGCATCAAGTAAGTTTTGAATAACTGTAGGTAAAACACCACGAGGTTCTTTAAGAAATCGATACTTTCGTTTTGTACAAGTTACATTTTTATTGATAGTTTTAGTTATTTCTGAACGTTCTTCTATGTAAGGTTTTAATTCATCTACTTTTTTATCTATCTCTTCCATTATCTCTTTCTTACGTAGTTTATCAAGAGTTTTATTACGTTTTTCACGTAGTTGCTTTATTTTCTCTTTTTCTTTGTCTATGTATTTTGTTAGGTCTATCTTTCGAATAACTTTTGGATCATGCATACAGTTATGAACTACAACACCATTTGCTATAAAATTATGCACTTTATCAACCTCGATATCATATACTTTCTTTCTACCAATCGATTCTACATGTATTACTTTCTTATAAAAAATAGGTAATTCATCATTGTATCCATATATACATTGTCCTAACGACTCGATATATTCATACGGTGATGGAAAATAATCACGATCAATATCTTTACGTTTAAAGTATAAATAACAAACTTCAAGTCTTATCGTCTTTTTTATACAATAACTAAATCCTATTTTTTCTTTGAATACTCTTAAGTCTTTCGGTATAATATACAAATACTTATTATGTTTAGTTATTGTTGAATCAATACCGCAATTAAGTAAATAAGTTTGTATTTTATGGTATAAAAAACTACATACATTTTCACAACAAAATCTAATACTTCCTGCATCTCCATCTTTATTACCGAATGAAAATGAGTTATTATCACCACCATATAAACCACTTAGAAAAGCACATATTTCACCATCGTCTAATAATTCAGGTAATGATTCTTTATGTAATAAACTTAAAAATATATCACCGAGTTTTCCAATTATACTAATACTATTTACAGAATGTATGCTAACGGAATGTGAATGTAATTTTTTAAGATCTCTAATCATATTTTTACAATCGAGTTTATTTGTAAAAGATATGTTATCTATTCCACCAGCTGAATAAATATAACCTAACACCTTGTAAAATGTAACTAATTGGGTGTTAGTAAAAATAAGCTCGCCAATTTGTAACATTGGTCGTTTAATATTATAAAAAGGTGGTGAATATCCACAACATATTTTATCGCTATTTAGTTGAATATGTTGTGCTTCTTTCCATATATTATTCTCCAATAGTATTTTATGGTCAGGAGTGCATTGTAAAGTACTTTTATCTTCAAATGTTATTTCTATACATTCTTTGATACCTTGATCAAAAAAATTAGATTGTTTATTATATACTAAGAACCCATTATTATAAGAAAGTATCTCTGATTTGTTATAAATAAGTGATTCAATAGGAACAGAATACTCACCTATAGATATAAGAGTCCCTTCAACTATACATGATATACACTCTTGCCATTCCATAACATGACACATGCTATCAGGTATATCAGAATCTGGAGGAACCCAACTATGATAATCAATGTTATATGCGATGATGGTTGTAGGATATAACGAGCAAAAATCGAAAGGAACGACCATCTTATACTTTCCCGGAATAGGTGGAAAGACTTTCGCACCCATATACCGTTCATTCTCACCCACTTGATACCCATCTTTTTCAACAACGATACCCTCATACATACACCATTTATAAATTTGCGAAAATACTTTTATCTGTTGTCCCTGTGTATAAAGAGTAAATACCGGAACATTACATACAGTAGCCATCTCTGTTAATCCGACCCATGTTTTAAGTTTTTCCATTAACCTAACTACGAGCACACTATCCTGAACGCAGTATTTAGCGACTATACCCATTGCTTTTTGTGCTTTATTTGTATATTCACCATCATCATTTCTTTTCATACCGATACGATAACATTTGAAAATACCTTTAGGTGTTAGGGGATCTTTACTTGCTCCTAAAAAATATTCTGATATCGTTTTTAATTTATAGTTGTTAAATTTAAAATCACGTTTAACTAACGGCAATAAATCTACATAAACTCTTCCTTCCGCATCGAGAAACTCAAATTCCTGATTTTTATACGCGGAAGAAGACCATTTGATAATACGTTCTCTAGCGTGTGCGTATTTATGAAATCCTTGTTTATCAAAATCGAAAATACACATATTCATTTTTGCTCGAGCGATCATATAAGGAATATCGAAACCTAATATGTTATAACCTACTATAATATTCGGATTCTTCTCCCGAATAAAATTAGTATACCCTTCTAATAAAAGTGCCTCGCTCTCAAAAGTATGTATGAAAACATTTTCACCTACAATTGTTTGGTCTGGATTTCCAAGAGTTAATATATGATTCTCATAATTCTCTAGCAAATCACCATCTCGTGCTAATACACAAGATATTTGAAATATTTTATCACCGGGTTTCTCAGCATTAGGCATCGCTGATGGATTTGTTGAATTAACTTCAATATCAAATCCCATTATTTTAGGTTTTGGAAACGCTTCTGAAGTATATGGATGTAAATTTTTCCATTTTACTTTGTATTCATGATCACAAAGAGTCAATTTATCATCGTCATGCACTTCTTCACCGTGATATTTAATCCATCCAGCGGTTGGTATTTTTCTACAACATGTAAGTTGTAAAATCGGATCAGCATCTGATTCATGAACCTTGAATTTTAAACTACCTAAACCTATAACGTTGTGATTACTACGTAATTTATAAGAAATAGTTTTAATATCACTACGGCTGGAAAATGAACAAAATAAAAATGGGAATTTCCGTCTTTCGCCGTTTTCATCCAAGTAAGCACCGTATAATTTCTTTTTCCACTGTAAACAACACGATAGGGGTTTTTGTTTACCTAATATGTCATTTATTTTATTCACTACAAGTTGTGCTTTAGGAATTGACCACGTTATGTCATTTGGAAGTTCCACATAAACATATGGTGTGAAATTATCAATTCTTAAGCAAATATTCTTATTCTGGTCATCTAAACCATATACACGAATACACGTTACTTCGGTTTCGTCATCGTCAAGATGCCAACTATATGGGAAAAATAATCCTGTATACATTCTTTTGTTTTTATATAAAAAAACAAAACATTAAATTCAATTTTAATTATACAAAAGTATAATAAAGTAAATGAACAAAAATCTTATAGTAATAGTATGCGTAGTTGTGACGTGTTTATTTATGGTTCTTATTATTGTCTATACACAAAAAAACTATAAAGCACAACATTACGAATTATCACATCACATATTTTCTAATAATATAACCATAGATATAGATAAAAATTATACCTATAAAAGAGAACCTGTTCCTAAAAAAGTATATCGTCTTTGGTGCATATCTAAACCAGAAGGTATATGTGGCGGTAGAAAAGCGGAAAAATATCCATTAGAAATTACTCAAAAATCATTACCTGGATGGGAACAAATAATATACGGTGATGATGATATAGAAGTGTTTTTAAAAAAAGAATTTGGGTATGATAGTTTGATTACAAAAGCTTATTACTTAATTAATCCTGAGTACGGAGCGGCAAGAGCAGATTTAATTAGATGTCTTATAATATATAAATACGGTGGTTTATATCTAGATATGAAGAGTTTTGTAAAGGGTGAATTACCAGAAATACCACCTGATAAAGATATGTGGGTTTCTGGATGGAATAGTTTTTTGGGTATATATTATCCACAACAACATCTGTTTCCTAACAAGGGTGAGTATCAAAATTGGTATATTTATGCAAGAAAAGGGGCTCCAATATTAAAAGATATTATAGAAAGAATCGTCAATAATATCTTTATGGTATATGAAAATCCGCATGTTAATTATAACATTTCAATAAACAAAAATAATAAAGGACTTGTATTATCTATTACCGGACCAATAGCATTCACTATTGCTATTAATAATTCTAAGTACAAAGATACTGTTTACTATGATAAGAGTATTAATAAAGTCTTAAATTATTCTAATGAATCTTTTTTCAGTTTTCTGGGAAAAGGTCATTATTCAAAACTAACGACTCCGTTGATAAAATGTAAGAAAGATGTGTATATTCCTAAAGTAGTATATATGACATATTACGATTCAAGTTTAATACCGAAATATGTAAAAGATAACATTAAAAAGTATTGTGATGGTTATGAAGTAAAAATATATGATGATGATATGTGTTTAGATTTTTTACGTAAATATTACGGGGAAGATGCTGTTAATATTTTTAATAATATGAAATCTGGAGCACATAAAGCAGATTTTTGGAGATATTGTATTTTATACTTGTTTGGCGGATATTATTTCGATATTAAAACGGATTTTCAAATACATATAGATAAAATATTCGATGTTAAACAAGCAAAAACTTGGTATACAACTATTGATAGTAGTGAAAAACGTATATATAATGGGATTATAGCAACACCACCACAAAACCCTATTTTATTAGAAGCAATACATCACATTTATAAAAATCCAGAACCGCTATATTATCATTTTTATATTCAAAATTTATACACTATGATGAGTAAAAATTGTAATGATACGTTAACAATCGGAAATAATCAACAAAAAAATGGTTGGAACTGTATATTATTTCAAGAAGAATGTAAAAAATGTAAAAATGAATGTGATAAATACGGATTAAATTGTCTGATTAAAAACATTGATAATAGAATACTTTTTAATACAAGATATAATGACTTTCCATGGAATTAACGTTATTTTTATCTTTTCATTCATTTTATTATATATTTAAAAAATTAGAAAATTTTTACTATAAAATGAATGAACTTAGTTTTGAAGATCTAGATAAATATCTACTACGGCAAGACAATAAAATTATACATCAAGTGTGGTTTGGCATAATACCGAACAAGAAAAAAGCGGAAAAAACATATAAAAGTTTAAAACCTTATCGTGATAGTTGGATAACGAAAAACCCAGATTGGTTTTATATGTCTTGGAACTTGGAAAAATGTGATAAGTTACTGAAAACATACTACCCACACCATTTAGATATGTATAAAAAGTATCCTTATCATATTCAACGATGTGATGTTATTAGATACTTTATTTTGCATAGATATGGTGGGTTATATGCGGATATGGACTATTTTTGTAATAAACCATGGAAAGAAGTAATGGAAAGGTACTCTAATGATATATACTTGGTAGAAACACCTAATAATACTGGTTTAGATGATATACACATATCTAATTCTTTGATGTATTCTAAAAAAGGACATATATTCTGGAATACACTGTTTATAGAACTAGAGAATAAAAAAATACAACCATATTATTATACTAGACATATTGTTATTATGTTTACAACAGGACCGGGCATTTTAAATCGTATGTTTAATATGCATAAAATACGCTATAAACTAAACTATTATCCGTATAATCTTTTCCATCCATATGGGTTAAAAAACGATATTAAGTTATTATCTGAACAACCAGATGTTTATGCAGTGCATTTGGGAAAAGGAAGTTGGGAAACAACTGATAGTAAAATATTTATATTTCTATACCAAGAATATAAAATAATATTGTTTGTAATACTGGTATTACTAATACCGTTGATATTTAAAAAACACCAATATTATTATTAAATGAAACTAATTGCTTTAATAATATGTTTTTTGATAATTGATAATCAGGGATTTAAATCTGTACTTTTATATAATATTTTATATATACTTATTTTTATATCTATATTAATCAAGTATAATATTAAATACGCATGTATTTTATCATTGATTTTGTTTGATATTTTTAGAATGCCGTTATTATTTGCTTATAATGTATATAAAATTATAAGAATAGATAAAAAATTATATAAACATCTAGCATATAACGTATTTTCTGATATGAACATACGTATTTCAAATAATTTTGAAAAATTACCTAAAAATCCTTCCATTTTACTTGTTAATTATCAAGATGACATATTTGAATATTTCATAAATGGTATACTTCCTGTTAACGTTTGTTATGTTGTTGGTAAAAAAGCTAAACCATTTATGAAACTAATTGCCGAAGAAGATAACATAATATGTTTAAACAAGAAAAGTAATTATACTTCACTATCAGAAAAAATTATAAAAAAAATAAAACATTTTCATATCTTTGTGTATATCGAATCTTCTATAAAAAATATGAATGGTGTTGGTAAAATTAAAACGGGTATTATTAATATTGCAAAAAGCAATAATATACCTATCACACCTATATGTATAGATAAAATATCTCATTTTTATGGTGTTACTAAAAAACAAAATTTTTACATAAAAGTTGGGAAAACTCAAAATGTAACGAATATGTATGAAAGTAAAATACATATTAGACATTTTTTTCGTGATTCGTTGTTAGAATTTAAAATTAATAAGTTTTTGTAGACTTTTTACAGATAATTAAGTATATTATAACGATAATTATCCATAGTATTATAGAACATAATACTATTTCTATATTGTTTGATACAGTGTAATTGCTTTTTTTAAAATCCGGCCAAACCTCTTTGTGTAAAAAAGCCTCATCTGTTCCAAACCAATTATGATTATATTTTTCCATTTTTTCTTTTATGTCAGGAAAAGGCGGTTTTCCATTTTTATATGGTCTTCCGCCCCATTTTCCGGCGGTAATGGGTACAAAGTTATTAATAACCCCTACTTTTATTCTAAAAAAAATTTTATCAGACTTTAACCAGTCATTGATATCATGTTTATTTATTGATTTATGTAAAAAATGCGATTCATGTAACATTAAATCAGCATCACATACAATAAAAGGTTTTGGTTCTGAAGCACATAAAAATCTCCATAATGTACCTGCATATATATGATTTGGATCTTCATTCATCATATATATTTCGCAATTATTATTGATGAGTTCGTTTTTTATATACAATGGTATTTTTGTTGATAAATATACTCTTAAACACCAACCAGGTAATATAATATGAATATTTTTAGCATTATATAGAAGAGGAACAACTAATCTATTATAAAATATTTTATCTTTTGCGTCTCCAAATAAACAAGTTGAACATATACCTTTACTGTTTGGTTGTTCATTTATTTTATAAATAACATTAAAACTATCTGTTTTATTATGTGTAATAGGTGTTATCGCCTTTGATCTTTTTAAAAAAGATTTAAATCTAGTTTTATTTCTATTAAATATATTTGGAGAATGTTCATTTTCCATTTATTATATTTCAATAAAATTTTAAATCATATACTTTATTATTCAACCACATGTTTCTATAAGATGTACTTTTTATTTTGCTTAAAAAACAAGATAATAAACAATGTTTTTTACTCATTATTATCTTGTTATTTTTGTATATATATTGAAACGGTCCATAGGATAATGAATATAGATAAAATGACATCTCCCCATATTCATTCTTACCTTCTATAAATTTATCGTAGTTTTTTCGTCCTAACATTGTATTAATTGCTTTACTTAAACATAACGGACCTGTAATAGTTAATGGAGACATTGTATATCTTTTTCTGTCAACATTTATAATTATTAGTTCAATACACTTTTTAATGAATGGATGTTTAGGAGAACAACATATAAATCCGTTGTGAATACCTCTTCCAGATTGATTAGTATCCAGTACAGAAACAAAATAATGACTATTGCTTTTATCGATACATCCATACAACATTTCATCAATAGAAACGTATGGTAGAGTTTGATCATCTACATATATACCACCCTGTTCATAAAGAATACATAGTCTAAATAAATCACCTTTAAAAGCCCCTGGTAACAATCGTTGATATGCTAAATAAATATCTTTATCTTGTTTTTTCATATAATCATCCATATCAGAATCATCATACCATATCATAGAAATATTATTATTTAACTCTATCCACCGATGATAAGAATTATCATACATTTTTTTATTAACTAAACGTGTATTAGATGTTCTATATATTGTAAAATCACTATAGTTTGAACTATTTGTTATAGCAGGTATTTTTGTGTTAATTAAGAGTTTATTGTAATTTGCATCCAATAATATCAGTATAAGTGAAATAATTCGTATTATAAGTTCTCTCATTTCTATTTTATGACTGCATTTTTAAACTATTATAATCTATAAAAATAATAATATTATAATAAACTTAATGTCCCGAATAATACCCGGCTGTTATGATATGGATTACGTTGAATTGTTTTGGATACTTTGGATAATTATTATTATTGTACTTATTAAAAAATGCACTAGAGAAAATCGGAAAAAAATGCTGATACTTTTAGGTGTCATTATATTGTATTTTAAAGTACCAATTTTGTATGGTATGTTGACTTTTTCAGCACTTCTTAGCGGAAATATAGAATGTCATGCGTGTAACACACGTTTTTTATATAATAAACTTCTATACCCAAAATTTTTAGGTAATAAATTACCAGATAATCCTACTATAATACTATGTAATTATCCAAGTAGTTATGTTGAATACTTGAGTAATCACTTGTTAAACAGTAAAATATGTATTTTACTATATGAAAAAGCAGTAATACAGACTAGTATAATTAGTTATTTTTATCCAAAAGATGCTATTTTACTTATAAAAAAAGGTAATCAATTTGCAGAAACACAGAAAAAAGTTAGGGATAAACTTGCTGAAGGATACAATGTACTAGTTTATCCCGAGAAAAATTTCTTTCATAGAAAGAGTAAATATGACATAACATCTCTTCATTCAGGTATATTTAATATAGCCAAAAATATTGATGCTACTATAACACCTATAGTATTTGATCATATAGATCATAATATGGGAGTTGTTTTGAATAATAACTTCAAAATTTACATAGATAGAACAAGAAAAATAGATAATGTTGATGTAGAAATCGATAGTGTAACGACGTTATTCAAGAAAAAGTTAAGGTTTTTTAGTATAAAATAATGTAAAAAAGCCATACCCGTTTTGGGTATGGCTTTTCCATAGTGTGTGGTTACCAATTTCTTTTTATCTACCAGGTGTCCAATACTTCCTGAAATTCTTCATCTTCTACTTGTGATAGCAATGCTTCAAGATTATCAGGTGAATATTTTACCATCACATTTTTTTCTCGTATATTTTCCCATAACATACGTCTAAGTTTATTTCTGTATTTTAAACTATAGAATAAATTTCTAAATTTATTTAGCGTTTTTACGTTCTTTTTTACTATTAATATGTCTTGTGTACTATTAATGATTGCACTTATTGGATTAGAAAAACATTTAAAATATAATAGTTCATTTAGATCTGGTAAATTAGATAGCCGATTATAACTACAATCTAAGTGTTGTAAACTATCATTTATCAGTGGTATATTTGTTAGACGATTATTTACACAGTCTAATAATCGTAATTTATCATTTAACTTTGGTAATCTCGTTAAACAATTAGTATAACAATCTAATTCTTGTAAATTATCATTTAACTTAGGTAAACGTAATAAATGATTATTATTACAATACAATGAATCTAATACACTATTTAATGGTGGTAAAAATGTCACTTTATTATACGCACAATTTAACGATTCTAAATTATCATTTAATGTTGGTAAAAATTTCAGTTTGTTATAACTACAGTTTAACACTTGTAACTTATCGGGTAAATGTGGTAAACTTGATAGTTGATTATAGATACACCATAAATCTTCTAAATTATCTGGTAAAGGTGGTAAACTTGTTAATTTGTTATAACTGCACAACAACGTTTTTAACGTACTAGGTAAAGTTGGTAAAGTTGTTATTTTATTTTTGCTACATTTCAACTTTTGTAACTGTGTAAATCGTGTTAGATCCGGTAAATAAGATAGACCTCTATTAGAAATATCTATTTCTGTTGTATCTAACGGAAGAGAATTGATGTATTCATTAACCATTATAGACGCATTATCTATAATATTCGAGTTATACTCAGAATCATATTCTTGGGTTGATGATA